>ERZ857882.788-NODE-788-length-39338-cov-5.769697_pt1 | contig 39338 bp, 36 predicted proteins | sample MGYA00519697_ERZ857882 | MGnify/ENA primary metagenome ERZ857882 (study PRJEB31778, sample SAMEA3449373) | human gut metagenome | biome: human gut; feature: human-associated habitat; material: faeces | place: United Kingdom | collected 2010/2012 ...
TCTGGAGAAAGAACAGACCGACATTGCGGAGACGAAGCGCACGGAAGAAAATCTGGAAGCCTTACTGCTTGACAAGCAGGAGGAACTGAAAGCGACCAAGCGCCAGCGCATTCGCGACATGATGAAGCACCCGGAGCAGGAGGCGCTTTTAGACGAAACCTACGACGAGCTGGAAGCGGAGCTGACGCAGCGCATCGCGGGCATCCAGCACCAGATCGAATTTGCCAGTGACAAACGAAACACCATCATCCGCATCAACCGCGTGGCGAAAACGGCAATGGATGTATTTCACGACATTCTGGAAAAGCCGTCACTTGAGCGCAATGACCTGAATCTGATGATCGAAAAAATCCGGGTGTTTGAGGATCACATCGAGGTACAGCTCAAGGCGGACATCGACAGCCTGCTCAAGACCGGCGCGCTCCCGGAGGACGCCGCAAATTTTAATTCCGGCACGGAAAATATCGAAAACACGCTGATCCAGTCCTCTAAAAATCACGAGGACAAGGTTTTCCGTGTCAGTGTTATCAGCAGCGGCGACCCGCTGGAGATTTATACGGAGAAGGACGGCGAGGTGATCTTTAAGAAATACTCGCCGATGGGCGATCTGGGGGAATTTGCGGGACAGATCTGTGAAGCGATTGGGAAGAACACCGGATATATCGCGGCGGTCTGCGACCGGGACGCGATCATTGCGGTGCATGGCGTGCAGAAGCGGGAGCTTCTGGACAAGCGCTGCTCGCAGGAGCTGGAGCAGCTCATGGAGCTGCGGCGCAGCTACCGCTATCAGGACGGTGATCTGCCCGTCCGGCCGACGGACGCATCCGACCGCTACCGCGTCGGCGCCGCAGCCCCCATTGTGACAGAGGGCGACTTAATGGGCTGCGTCCTGCTTCTGAGCGAGGACGGCGCGCCTGCGCTCGGCGAGGCGGAGCAGCGGCTCGTGCAGACCGTCGCGGGCTTTCTCGGACGGCAGATGGAGAGCTGAACAAGCAGGCAGGGATTCGGTTCCCTGCCTGTTTTTGCGGGTGGAGAAAAAACAGTAGCAAAGCGGCGGAAAATCTGTTATACTACTATGATATAAGGCGAAGTATAAGCCGAGAAAGGAACACCGAACATGGACTTTACCGGCTTTCTGGGAAATGACGCCGTCAAGGCGCGTCTGAGCGGCGCATTCGCCAGCGGACGCGTGGCGCACAGCTATCTGCTCTGCGGGCCTGCCGGTTCTGGCAAGCATACGCTCACGCGGATCTTATCGGCGGCAATGCAGTGCGAGGGGCGCAGCGGAAAGATCCCCTGCGGCGTCTGCTCCGGCTGCCGCAAGGCGCTTGAGGGTGTCCACCCGGATATCATCACCGTCGACGATCCCGACCACAAGGCCATGACCGTCGACCCCATCCGCGCAGCCAGAAGCGATATGTTCATCCGCCCGAACGAGGGAAAGCGCAAGATCTACATCATCCCGCGCGGGCAGGATATGAACGAATCCGCGCAGAACGCGCTGCTGAAGATTCTGGAGGAGCCGCCGGATTACGGCGTGTTCCTGATCCTGTCGACCAACGCGGAGCGGCTGCTGCCGACCATCCGCAGCCGCTGCGCGGAGCTGCAGCTCGGCCCGGTGGCGCAGGATGAGGCGCTGCCGTTTCTGCGGCAGAATGCGCCGGACAAGCCTGACGGCGTTCTGCGCGCGGCCTATCTGCGCGCGGGCGGCTTTCTGGGTCAGGCGCTGACGCTTTTGCAGGATGCGGAGGACGAGCCGTTCGTCCGGCAGTTTGCCGCGGCCTATGCCGCGCATGACCGGATGGCGCTGCTGCGCGTGCTGCTGCCCATGGAAAAGGCGAAGCGGGAGCAGCTGCTTCCCGCGCTGCAGCAGCTGCGCGCGTGCATCTGCGGTGCGCTGACGCAAAGAGGCGGACTGGACACCGCGTCGGAAAGCGCCGCGCAGATCGTCGCCAGCCGCTCCGGCTCAGAGCTTTTGCAGGCGTCCGACAGCATTCAGGCTGCCATTGACGCGCTGGCCGCCAATGCGTCGGCAGGCGCGGTCACCGGCTATCTTGCGATGAAGCTGCGCTGAGCGCCGAATCTGAAATTTTACCTTGCCGCAGGCTCTGCGGCAGATTGGAGAGAACCATGCAAGAACAGACCCCCGATACCGTTCTGGAGCAGCAGCCCGCCGCCGCAGAACCGGAAGCCGCAGCGCAGCAGCCTGCGGCGGATACACAGCAGCCTGCACAGGCCGCCGCGCCTGCGGCGGAAGAAGCGCCCGTCCAGCCGGACGAGCCCGCTGCCGTTACCGTGGTGGACATCCGCTTCCGCAATAATGCAAAATCCTATTATTTTGACCCTGCCGGACTGACGCTGCAGGCCGGTGCGCACGTCATCATCGACACGGCGCGCGGAGACGAATTCGGCCTCTGCGCTGCCGGCAACCACCCGGTCAAGCCGCGTGAGCTGGTGCTGCCGCTGCGCAGGGTGCTGCGCGTAGCGACGCAGCAGGACGAGCGCGCGAACGCAGAGAACCAGGAAAAGGAAAAGAAGGCCTTTGAGATCTGCCAGCAGAAGATCGCCGCGCACGGGCTGGAAATGCAGCTTGTCTCGGCGGAATGCGCCTTTGACGGCAGCAAGCTTCTGTTTTTCTTCACGGCGGACGGCCGCGTCGATTTCCGCGAGCTGGTCAAGGATCTGGCCTCCGTCTTCCGCACGCGCATTGAGCTGCGGCAGATCGGCGTGCGCGACAAGGCCAAGATGGTCGGCGGACTCGGCGTATGCGGCAGGCCCTTCTGCTGCAAGGAATTCCTCGATGATTTCCAGCCCGTTTCCATCAAAATGGCCAAGACGCAGAACCTCAGCCTGAACTCGACGAAGATCTCCGGCACGTGCGGCAGGCTCATGTGCTGCCTGAAATACGAGCAGGAGGCCTATGAGGACCTCATCAAGGCCGCGCCGAAGATGGAATCCTTTGTCGACACGCCCGACGGACGCGGGACGGTCGTCGAGGTCAATCTCCTGCGCCAGAGCGTCAGAGTCCGCATGGAAGACCACCCGGAGACGATCGGCAGCTATAAAAATACGGATATCTACATCCTGCGCAGCGGAAAGGCCCGCAAAAACGACCCGCCGATCCCGCGCGATTTTGCGCCCATTTCCTCCAAACCGCGTCCGGTGCAGAAGACGGAGGCGTTTTTCGAGGAGCTGCCGGAGGTCATCTATCCGGATGCCGTCGCCGTGATCGAGCCGGAAGCGCTGGACACAGCGGAGGCAGCCGGCGAAGAAGCCGGAAAGAGCGCGAATCGCCGCCGCCGGCGCGGCGGCCGCCGCACGAAGCCCGCAGGCGAACGCCCGCAGGAGACTGCCGCCCCGGAAAAACCCGCGCCCGCGCCAAAGGATCAGCCGCGCACCGACGCCCCCCGCAGGGACCGCCCCAAGAAGGAGCGCCCGCCCCAGCAGGACAAGCCCGACCGCAAGCCCGCCCCGCAGAAGCAGGAGCGTCCGGAAAAAGCGGAAGCAGCCGACGGCCAATCCAAGCCCCGCCGCCGCAGACGCCGCAGCGGAGGCCCCAGAAAGCCGTCGGGCGAGGGCCAGCCGCCGAAAGCCGAATAACAGACAAGCCCCCGGCCAGCCGCTTTACAAGCGGACGGCCGGGGGTATTTTGGTCCTGCAGAGCCGGTTCAGCCCTGAAACGGCTCTGCGTAGGATGCGTAATGGGATACTGGTTCTCCGCCGATCAGAAGGTGCGAGGTATCGCCCATCATCTGGCAGCGGAAGTATGCAATGCCGGGCTGGCGCTCCTCCGTGTTCAGAACCGTTACGGACGTCGGGGCGAGGAATGCCCCGTGCAGCACGGCAAACGGGCTGACGTTCCACAGGTGAGACAGCAGAACAGCTGTGATGCCGAAATGACAGAAGCAGACGATGGTTTTTTCACAGGTCTCGCGGCAGGTATAATATCCGCCGTGCCGGGTGTAGCCGTATGACGCGAGCAGCGCGTCCAGTCCGGCGGTCACGCGGTCGTATTCGGCCTTGACGTTCGTACCCTGTAAGAGCGGCGCGGCCTCCCAGCCGGTGGGCTGCAGCAGCTCCGGCTGCGCCGTCCAGTCGGCGGGCATCAGATCCCAGCAGAGGCGCGTTCCGCCGGCCCCGTCCGGCACCTTGCCCAGAAATTCATGCAGCCAATCCATGATCTCTGCCGTCTTTCCGTGCGCTTTGAGCGTAAAGGACGCAGTATCCCGCGCACGGCCAAGCGGGGAAACGTAGAAATCATCGACATGCCAGTCCTTTGTGCGGGCTGCCAACAGCTTTGCCTCGCGCCAGCCCTTTTCGGTGAGCGAATCGTGCTCGTAATCGGGTTCGCCGTGGCGGATGAAAATAAGACGCATAAAAAAACTCCTTTGTTATCCCCACAGGGCGGTCAGCATTGGGATGACCTGCTTTTTCCGGGACACAACGCCCGGCAGGAAGCAGGTGTGATCCTTGAGCTGGACACCGAAGGCCTGCGTGATGATATCCTCGTCGCCGAGATACAGAAGGTGCGTGCCCTCCAGCAGCACGTCCGTCAGCATGAGGATCATGAGCGTATAGCCGCGCTCCTCCATCGTCTTCTGCATGACGGCCAGGAACTCGTCCTTGCGCTGCATCATGCGCTCGGAGTCGACGCAGGTGATCTGGCTGACGCCGAAATCGTGATCGGCGATATGGAAATCCTTGAAATCCGTGAACAGCAGCGCGTCGGCGGGCTTGTCGTCAGAGATGGACGCAGAGAAGATGGTCTTGCCCAGCTCGTCGAGCGAGATATTGGCGATGCGCGCCATGCGGTCGGCCATACGGCGGTCGACGGCGGTGGACGTCGGGGATTTGAACATGACCGTGTCGGCGACGATGGCCGCCGCAATCAGACCGGCCAGCTTTGCGGGCGGCATGAGGCCGCGCTCCTGATACATTTCGGAGATGATCGTCGCGGTCGAGCCGACCGGCTCGTTCCGGAAGTAAATGGGGCCGCCGGTCTGGATATCGGCCAGCCGGTGGTGGTCGATGATCTCGACGATCTCCGCTTGTTCAAGACCCGGGACGGACTGCGCCGCCTCGTTATGATCGACCAGCACAACGCGCTTGCGGCGCGGTTTGATCAGATGATAGCGGGAGAGCGTGCCGACGACCTTGTCGTTTTCATCGAGGATCGGGTAGCTGCGGTGGCGGCTTTTGAGCACGACCTCGCGCACGTCGTCCACGAAATCGGTCAGGTGGAACGCCTCGAGATCCTCCGTGCGGCACACGCGCGCGACCTCAATGGCATAATAGACCATGCGGGCGGCCTTGTACGCGTCGAAGGGCGTGGCGATGATGCAGGTGTTTGTCTGCATCTGCCGCAGCTGCTCCGGCAGCTCGGCCTGGCACACGATCAGGCAGCTGACCTGCTGCTCGACAGCGCGGCGCGCCATTTCCGGCTGTTCGCCGACGATGACGATGGCGTCCGGGCCTTTAAAGAGCAGGTTTTCATTGTTCTGCGGCAGGGCGATGGATACCTCGCCGCTAATCGTGTCGGCCAGATACCCGGACTCGTTCAGGATCTTGCCGTCCAGAACGCTCAGGAGATTAAAAACCGGGATCCTGTCGACGCGGGAATCGGAAAGCGTGCGCATATCATAGCTTGCGATCTCGCTGGGTGAGAGCATCCCGTACAGCTCGCCGTTTTCGTTCGTCACGGGAATAGCGGGGATGGATTTTGCCTTGTTGGTCTGCAGTGCCGCCCAGGCCCGGCTGACGGTGACCGCGCCGGACAGGGCCGGGGGCGTGTCATAGTCCAGATCGCGCACCTGCGTGCGCATGGTCTGGATGCGCACAGGCGGCTCGAAGCCGAAGCGGTCGAGCACGAGCCGCGTCTCATCGGAGATATGCCCCAGACGCGCGGGAACAAATTCCCGATCGCCCAGCGCGTTTCGCAGCGCGGCATAGGCCATGGCGGAAACAATGGAATCGGTATCGGGATTGCGGTGGCCGGTGACATAGATGGGTTCCATGAGAAGCCTCCTTATGCGCGGGGAAACTCGATCCCCTGATGATGCAGAATGAAGCGGACGGGATAATAGCGGTCCAGATAGTGCCTGCAATACCATTCATAGGTTGCATCCGGCAGGTGCACCAGCTCCGGCGCCTGCGTACGGAAGAGCTTGAAGGTCGTCTCGTCGCCGGAAAGCAGCGCCGCGATCAGCTCCATCTCGTCCTCCTGCTCCAGCCGGTACAGGCATTTGTCCATAATGGCCGCGCACGCCTGCTCATCCTCGCCTGCCAGCAGCTCCATATTGCCGAGCCATGCAAGAAAATCGTCCAGCTTCAGCTCGGTGCGGGCCGCCGCGTGGGACAGCTTGGCAAATTCCGGCTCGGAGCGGCGCTTTAAAATGTCGATCAGATATGTCAGCAGAGCATCGTCCAGACACACGCTGTCGAGGAAAATTTCGAAGATATCGCGCGTTTCGGTCCTGACCGGCTCCTGCGGCGCTTCCTCCGCCGGCTCCTGCGGCTGGGAGGCTGCGGCAAGCTGCGCGATAGCCGTGTTCAGCTCAGCCGGGTCGAAGCTGTCATATTCCTCCTGCGGAATTTCCGTCCCGTCAGCCTCGGCGCAGGCTTTGACGAAGGCGGGAATGCCCAGCTTCGTGATCTCGGCCTGCAATTGCAGCGCCTTTTTCAGATCCTCCTGCTCCGTGAGCACAATGCCCGCAGGCGCCTTGCGCGTGCCCTCGCAGATCTCGGATACGTATTGCAGATAGTAAGGAATGAGAGACATAAACGTCCTCCTGTTTTTTCTTTCAGTGTAGCACGGGGAACGGAAAATGTCAAAAGCTTGGTGCGCGCTTCTGAAAAACAGCAAAAGATTTTTGTTTCCATGAAATACACAGCAAAACAGGAACACCGTTCGGCTGCTGCAAATTTTTGTTTGATGTGCTGAATTATTTTGTGGATTGACAGATATTTTTATCAGAATTATAATATGACGTGAACAGTCATTCACGTCATATTGAGGTGTTTTATGTATCGGAAGCTGGACGAAGCGGCGCTGGGCACGATTCTGGAGGCGGGCATTGCGGAATTTGCCCGCTGCGGCTTTCAGCCCGCGTCGGTCGCGTCGGTCGCGAAGAATGCGGGTGTAAGCGTCGGCGTGATTTATAAATATTTTGGAGACAAGGACGCGTTCTTCCTCGCCTGCGTGCGGCATTCGCTTGAGCTGCTGGACACGACCTTGCAGGAGGCCGCCGCGGGCGGCGGGCCGCTGGAGGTGCGGATGCAGAGGCTCATTCTTGCACTCATCCGCCAGTCGCGCAGCCACGCGAGCTATAACGCGATGTATAACGAGATCACCTCCGGCAGCTGCCGGAAGTATGCCGGGGCGCTTGCCCGCGAGATCGAATCGCGCACGGCGGCGCTTTATACGCGCCTGTTTGACGGCGCGCAGCAGGGCGGCCAGCTTACAGAGCGGATCGAGCCGCAGCTGTTTGCGTTTTTCTTTGACAATCTGCTGATGATGCTGCAGTTTTCCTACAGCTGCGAATATTATCAGGAGCGGATGCGGATCTTCTGCGGCGAGGCCGCTTTGGAGGATACAAAAATGGCCGACAGGCTGACGCGCTTTTTGCTGGGCGCGATGAAAGGAGACGTATGCAGTATCTCATCGCTTACGACTTCGGAACGACCGGAGTCAAGACCTGCCTGTTCGGAGCCGAACAGGATATCCGGCTGATCGCGAGCGCCTACGCGGGCTATGGGCTTTACATTCTGCCGGACGGCGGCGCGGAGCAGGACGCGGACGAATGGTGGGACGCCATGTGCCGCACGACGAAGTCCGTGTTCGAAAAGACCGACGTAACGCCTGCACAGGTGACCGGCATTTCGTTCTGCTCCCAGATGCAGGGCATGGTGCTCGTGGACGAGTATGGCCGCGCGCTGCGCCGCCCGATGAGCTATATGGATCAGCGGGCTTCGGCAGAATTCAAAGCCTGCCAGACGCACGGGCCGTGCGTTTCCGGCGTGAACATCGGGATGCTGCTGCGCTCTTTGCGCGCGACGCACGCCGCGTCCACAAGCGTCAAGGACCCGCTCTGGAAATACAAATGGGTGCAGGCGCACGAGCCGGAGATCTTCCAAGAAGCCCACAAATGGCTGGACGTGAAGGAATCTCTGATCGCGCGGGCGACCGGCGAATTTGTCATGACGCGCGACTCGGCCTATTCGACGTTCCTTTACGACACGCGGCCCGGTCATGAGGGCTGGAACGAAGGGCTTTGCCGGATGTACGGCGTCGAGACGCGCCATCTGGCGAAGATCATTGAATGCACCGACGTGGCGGGGCTTCTGACGGAGCAGGCCGCGCGGGAGCTGGGCCTCTGCCCCGGCACGCGGGTCTATGGAGGCGGCGGGGACGCGACGCTTATCGGCGTGGGCGCAGGCTGCACCGCCGTCGGCAGCACGCATATCTATTCCGGCACGTCCGGCTGGGTCGGGACGGTGATGGATCATCAGGCGGTCGATCTCGTGTCGATGATCGCGGGCATTGTCGGCGCAGAAAAAGGCAAATACAATTATTTTGCCGAAATGGAGACGGCAGGCAAGTGCTTTGAATGGGTCAAGGATCATCTGGTGCTCGACGAGGTCAATATCTATCTGTCCAAGACCGACGTGGCCGAGAGTCAGGAAAGCGTCTACGAGAGTTTGTATGATTATATGTCTGACACCGTTGCGCAGGTCGCGCCTGGCTCCGGCGGCGTGATCTTTACCCCGTGGCTGCACGGCAACCGCTGTCCGTTTGAAGACCCGGCAGCAGCCGGAATGTTCTTCAACATCCGGCTGGAGACGGGCAAGGCGCAGATGCTGCGGGCGGTTCTGGAGGGCATCTGCTTCCACCAGCGCTGGATGCTCGAATGCGAGGAACGGAAAACAAAGACGGCCCCGGTCATCCGGTTCGTCGGCGGCGGGGCGCTTTCAAAGGTGACGTGTCAGATGCTGGCCGACATTACAGGCCGGACGGTCGAGACAGTTGAAAACACGAAGGACGTCGGGGCTATCGGCGCGGCGATGCTGGCGGCGGTCGGAAGCGGGCTGTTTCCGGATCTGGCGCAGGCTGCTTCGCACGTGAAGGTCAACGGACGCTATGAGCCGAACGCGGCCTTAAAGCCGGTCTATGACCGCAATTACCGCGTATTCCGGCAGCTGCACGCGTCGAATAAGAAGAATTTTGCACTGCTGAACAGACTGAAGGAGGGATAAGCAATGGACGATCAGGCTTTACGGACGTGTATCTGTGAAACGGGCCGCGAGCTGCTGGAAAACGGGCTTGTCGCCCGGACGTGGGGCAATGTTTCGGCCCGCGCGGACGGCGAACATTACCTCGTCACGCCCAGCGGCATGGACTACGGCAGCATCGCGCCGGAGGATATCGCGCTGTGCGATCTGGCGACCGGCAAATGGACCGGCCCGCGCAGGCCGTCCGGCGAACGGGCGGTGCACGCGCTTGCCTATTCGATGTTTGAGGACGTCAATTTTGTCATTCACACGCACCAGACCTACGCCTCGGCGCTGGGCCTGTGCGGATACAAGCCCGGCTGCTTTACTGGCGAGGAGCGGCAGCAGCTCGGCGGCGTGACCGTGGCGGGCTATGGCCTGCCGGGCACAAAGACGCTGCAAAGCGCGATGCGCGAGGCCATGTCGCGCGGGGCCAGAACGATTTTCATGGCGCACCACGGCGTTCTGATCTGCGCGCGCAGCCACGACGAAGCGCTGATGCGCGCGCAGCTGCTCGAACGGCTCTGCCGCCGCTGCTGGCAGGGTGTATTAGAGCAAGCTGCACCGGTCATGGAACAGAAGCGGCTGGATTCCGTGCTTGCCAAGGTTCGCCACGCACATCCGCTGGCCTGTGCCGCGCGGACGGACGCACTTCTGACTATGGCGGCGCTGAATCGGCCCATCCGCGCCCAGCTGGACGACATGGCACAGATGATCGGCCCGGTGATCCCGGTCACGCAGAGCGCTGCGGCAGGTGAAATTTCCGCTGCGCTCGACAAGCGCTGCGCGGTGCTGGTTCCGGGTGTGGGCGCGGTCGTCTGCGGGAAGGACGAGGACGATACGCAGGCGCTGGCCATCCTTGCGGACAAGGCTGCCGTCTGTGCGCTGCATACAGCGGCGCTCGGACAGCGCGCACAGCTGTCCCGCGCGGATATTGCCCTGCAGCATCTGGTCTATCAGCAGAAATACGCAAAGCAGAAGGAGGCAGGAAAATGACCGGAGAAAAAAAGAAAGAAATTTGGCGGGTTGTCAAATTTGTGCTGTTTTCGGCCTCGGCAGGTATCATCCAGATCGGATTGTTTACGCTGCTCAATGAACTGTGCAAATGGAGCTACTGGCCGTGCTATCTGATCGCGCTGGTGGCGTCTGTGGTGTGGAACTTCACGCTCAACCGGAAATTCACGTTCAAAAGCGCCAACAATGTGCCGAAGGCCATGGCGCTGGTTTTGTGCTACTACGCCGTGTTCACACCCCTGTCAACCCTTCTCGGCAACTGGCTGGTTGAAACCTGCGGCTGGAACGAATATCTGGTCACCGTTATGAATATGCTTTTGAATTTTGTCACGGAATACCTGTTTGACACGTTCGTCGTGTTCCGGGGCAGCATGGACACCAATGACCTTGCGAAAAAGGAGGAACAGAAATGAACAACTGCGGCATCAGCCGTTGGGACGATCCCAACGAGATCAACGCGAGGCTCAAGGCCCTGACCAGCCAGCCCATATGGGAGGTCACGGACGAGTATTACAACAATGTGATCCTCAAGTATTTCGATGAAAAGTGCAAAGCCTCCAAGGCTGTGTATGAGGAGTCGAAGGAGTATATCCCCGGCGGTGTCCAGCACAATCTGGCCTTCAACAAGCCGTTTCCCATGTGTATGGCGCGGGCCGACGGCGCGTACCTCTATGATAAGGACGGAAATCAGTACATTGACTTCCTGCAGGCCGGCGGCCCGACAATTCTCGGCAGCAACTATCCCGTCATCCGGGAAAAGGTCATCGAGCTGCTGAATGAATGCGGCCCGGTGACGGGTCTGCTCCACGAATCTGAGCTGATGATCGCGAAAGAGATCAACAGGCATATGCCGAACGTCGAGATGTTCCGTATGCTCGGCAGCGGCACGGAGTCCGTCATGGCGGCGCTTCGCATCGCGCGCATTGCCACGGGCAAAAAGCGCATCATCAAGGTCGGCGGCGCGTACCACGGTTGGTCTGACCAGATGGTCTACGGTCTGAAAATCCCCGGCAGCCGGGCACTTCTGGAATCGCACGGCATCCCCGGCGGCTGCTATGAGGCAACAGACGAGGTGCGGCCGAACGATCTGACCATGCTGGAGGATATGCTCAAGCGCAACGTGCTGCTCGGCGGCACAGCGGGCGTCATTGTCGAGCCGGTCGGCCCCGAGAGCGGCACGCGGCCCGTTGCGCACGACTATAACGCGGGCGTGCGGACGCTGTGCGACAAATACGGCGCGCTGATGATCTTCGACGAGGTCGTCACGGGCTTCCGCGTCGCGCTTTCGGGCGCGCAGGGCTATTTCGGCGTCGTGCCGGATCTGACGGTCTTCGGCAAGATCGTCGCAGGCGGGTACCCGTCGGCGGGCGGCGTCGGCGGCAAGAAGGAATACGCGCAGCTCATGGCGGCCGGTCTTGCCACAGGCAAGCACCGGGCGTATGTCGGCGGCACACTGGCGGCCAATCCTCTGTCCTGCCTCGCCGGGTACACGGCCATCCGTGAGATCGAGCGCACGAACGCCTGCGAGATCGCGGGAAAAATGGGCGACCGCCTGTGTGACGGCCTCAAGGGGCTGCTTGACCGGTACGGCCTGCCGTTCGTGGCCTATAACCAGGGCTCCATCGTGCATCTCGAGTGCACAGGCGCGATGAGCTTTGATTTCTCGTCCATGTCGTTTGCAAAGTCCGCGGTCGGTCTGCTCAAGCACAAGGATATGATGTATGTCCGCAAGGATTCGATGGAGCGCATGGGCGCGGCCTATATGGCAAACGGCATCGTCACGCTGGCCGGCAGCCGCCTGTACACCTCCATGGCCGACACGCCGGAGATCATCGACGAGGCGCTGAACCGCTTTGAAGAGGTCTTCAGGCACGTGAAAAAGACCAACAAGGGCCTGCTGCCCTGACCTCCAAATATGCGAAAAGCCGCCTCCTGCTGTTACGGCAGGAGGCGGCGCTGTCATTTTCGTTTACATGCCGAAATACTCCCGGTTGGCGCGGGAATTGCGGATGGCGTACCAGACGAGCGAGGCCAGAACGGCACCCAGGATCACCAGCGGCCACGGATACGGGAGGAAGGGCGTTTCGCGCAGGTCGTTGAGCAGCATGCACACGCCGTACCCCATGGTCATGACGGCCATGACCGCAAGCGGCGGCATCATATAGCCGATGTACATCTGCTCGTCCGCGCAGTCGGAGATTTTTTTCTCCTTCGGCACCAGCAGACCGTTTTTGAACAGCCGCTTCGTGACGGCCAGACGCAGGAACGTATACATACAGTACGCGCCGCTGGCTATCAGGATCAGGTCGAGAAATAATGTCATATCATTCATCCGTGTGTTCCTCCTGTTCGTTCTGCGCGTCCTGCTTCCACTCGCGCACGCTCCGGACTGCGGTGATCACCAGCAGAGCCGCGCCGATGATGGAAAACGCGATCGCTCCGCACAGCGCGATGATACGGTCACTGGACCAGACGCCGCTGGCGGCAAGACCCGGATAATCCCGTCCCATCTTGATGGCGAGATAGATCAGATATCCGCCGCAGAGCACATACATCAGCTTCCGCCGGTTGTCAAAGTCGTTTTTTCGTTCCGGCTTCTTTTCCGCAGACTTCTGCGGCGCGTCCGGCTTTTTTTCCAGCTCGTCCATATCGCGGCCTCCCATACGATCATATATATAATATATATATCATACACGATTGCGCAGAAAAAAGAAAGAGAAAAAATGGGTCTGTCGAAAAAAGCAGCGTGCGCCGCCGGCTTCCCTTGCGCACAAGGGGAGCCGATGCGGGCGCGTGCCGGGCGGCATTATTGGAGGCAGCTTCTGATGTGCTTTGCGATTTCCAGGATCTCACGCTCGGTGTTAAACGCGGAGAGGCTGAAGCGGACGGTCCCGGTTTCGAGCGTTCCTGCGGACTCGTGCGCAAGCGGCGCGCAGTGCAGGCCCGCGCGCACACAGATCCCCTCGGATGCAAGCCGCGCGGCAAGCGTCTCGCAGTCCGTCTGCGCCGCGCAGAGGCTGAGTGTCCCGCTCTGCGCCTCGCCTGTAAACAGACGAATACCCGGAATATCCTCCATCATGGATGCAAGCAGCCTTCTAAGGCGGATTTCGTGCGCAAGCAGGCGCTGCGGGGTCTGCTGCCGCACAAAGCGCAGCCCGGCGGCAAGGCCGCAGATGCCGCAGACGTTCTGCGTCCCGGCCTCCGCGTGATCCGGCAGCTCCGGCGGCATATCCGGCAGGCGCGAGGCGCTGCCGCTGCCGCCCTCCAGAAGCGTATCCGGCATACGGGCGCACAGGAGCAGCCCCGTGCCCTGCGGGCCGTAGAGCGCTTTATGGCCCGGCATACCGATAAAATCCGCGCCCAGCTCCGCAAGGCGCACCGGCAGCAGCCCCGCCGACTGCGACGCGTCGAGCACGAACGGAACGCCGCGCGCACGGCACAGGGCCGCAATTTCTTCGACAGGCAGGATATACCCGAACACGTTGGACACGTGTGTGCAGATCACGGCGCTTGTGCCCGGCGTGATGGCGCGGTCGAACGCGGAAATCGTATCCGCCGGGTCAAACAGCCGCCGTCCGGCGACGATGATCTCTGCGCCAAGATGGTGCAGCGGCCGCAGGACCGCGTTATGCTCAAAACCGGAAATAACCGCACGTCCGCCAGGCTTTACGAGCGTTTTGATCGCCAGATTCAGCGCATGGGTCGCATTCATGGTGAATACGACCTGCTCCGGCTGCGCGTCAAACAGCGCCCCTGCCAGACAGCGGCAGTCATAGACCGCGTCGGCTGCGCGCATGGCGGGCGGATGCCCGCCGCGCCCGGGTGTCGCCATGCGGCGCATGGCGCTCTGCACCGCAAGGGCAACAGCGTGCGGCTTCTGGAGCGTGGTGGCTCCGGCGTCCAGGTAGATCATAGCTGCGCCTTCTCCAGAAAGCCGTTCGGATGGACGCGGTAAGCGCCGGAAACGGGGCTGCTCCATGCGCGCAGGAGCTGTGCGGCGTGCACGCCGTCGGCCCCCTCCACATAAACGCCCCACGTGCAGCCGAGGCTCGACACCTCCTGCGGCGCACGGCGCAGCTGCGTCCAAAGCCCCGCCTCATAGAGGATCCGCCTGCCGGACTGCGCCGCTGTCTGGCTGCGGAACGTAAAGAGATAGGAAAACATGATACTCTCCTCCCGCTCTATCGTATGCGCAGGCCGCGAGATCCGCCACGGTTCGGCAGAATAATATTTATTCAGAAAAGATTCATAAATATTCTTGACATTTCTTTATCACGCTGTATAATGAAACCCGTTATGAGAGAGGCTGCGGCTGACAGGAGTAGGGCGCGTATCCGGCGGGAACCGGGCGTCTGAAAGGGGAAGCCGCCGAAGAGCCGCCGCCGTTCCCGCAGCGCCGGTATCTGGGACGCAGGGAGAAGATCCTGCGGACTGTCACGGGGTTTGCCCCGTGGAGAGCTGTCATGCGCGAACACGAGATTTGATGTGCGTCATGATGGAAGATCATGACGCATTTTTATTTAGGAGTGAGATCCATGAAACCCAAAGCATCCAGATCCAAAACGATCCTGACCACGCTCGTCGCAGTCGTCATTCTGGCGCTGCTCGTCGTCGCGGCGGTCAAGTGCGCAAACGGCGCATCGCTTGCAAACACGGCCTGGTCGCTGCTGCCGCCGGTCATCGCGATCGTGCTGGCACTTATCACAAAGGAAGCCTACAGCGCGCTGTTCATCGGCGTTCTGGTCGGCAGCCTGTTCACCTGCGGCTTTGCGCCCGTCGCGACGCTCGACACCATCCTGAATGACGGTCTGATCGCCGCGATCTCCGCCAACGCGGGCATTTTTCTGTTCCTCGTGCTGCTGGGCATTATTGTCGCGCTGGTCAACGCGGCGGGCGGCTCGGCTGCCTTTGGCCGCTGGGCCGAGACGCACATCAAGACGCACGCAGGCGCGCAGCTGGCGACGTTCGTGCTCGGCATTCTGATTTTCATTGACGATTACTTTAACTGCCTGACCGTCGGTTCCGTCATGCGCCCGGTCACGGACAGCCACAAAATTTCCCGTCCCAAGCTGGCGTATCTGATCGACGCCACGGCGGCTCCCGTGTGCATGATCGCGCCGATCTCGTCCTGGGCGGCGGCAGTTTCCTCCACGGCCGAGGGCCTCGACACCGGCATGAGCGGCATTGAGCTGTTCGTCAAGGCCATTCCCTATAACCTCTATTCCATTCTGACCTTCGTGTTCATTCTCGCGATCATCGCCATGAAGCTCGATTACGGCCCCATGCGCAAATTTGAGGCCAAGGCCGCGAAGGGCGATCTGTCTGCGCTGGTGGAGGAAGCCGGTGAATCGGCCAACCCGAACGGGCGCGTGATCGACCTCATTCTCCCGGTGCTGGCGCTGATCGTGACCTGCACGATCGGCATGATCTATGTCGGCGGCTTCTTCGGCGCCGATATGTCCGGCGATCCGTCGTTCGCGGGCGATTTTATCGGCGCCTTCGGCAATACGAACGCCTTCGTCGGTCTGCCGTGGGGCGGTATCATCGCGCTGGTGCTGACGGTCATTTATCTCGTCGCGCGGAAGGTTCTGACCTTCAAGGAGGCCATGGCCTGCGTGCCCAAGGGCTTTATTGCCATGGTCCCGCCGATCATCATCCTGACGCTGGCCGTCTCGCTGAAGGCCATGATCAACGCCCTTGGCGCGGATGTATATGTCTACGATCTGATGTACGCCGCTTCTGCGTGGCTGTACAGTATGCTGCCCGCCGTCATTTTCGTCGTGGCCTGCATTCTGGCCTTTGCCTCCGGCACGAGCTGGGGCACGTTCGGCATTCTGATCCCGATCGTTACCGCCGTCTTCCCTGCTGACAGCAAGCTGCTCATCATCGGCATCTCCGCCTGCTGCGCGGGCGCCGTGTGCGGCGACCACTGCTCCCCCATCTCCGACACGACCATCATGGCCTCCGCCGGTGCGCAGTGTGCGCATCTTGACCATGTTTCCACGCAGCTTCCCTATGCGCTCACCGTCGCGATCGTCAGCTTTATCGGCTTCATCGTCGCAGGCTTCGTGCAGAATGTGTACATCACCTGGCTGGTCAGCGCAGCGCTGCTGCTCGGCGTGCTGCTGTTCCTGCGCGCAAGAGAAAGAAAACAGGCAGAATAACGAACGCTTCCAACTCCCCCTCCGCACTTCACTGCGGAGGGGGAGTTTTCACGCATTTGATTTTACATTCCACGCAAAAATTTGACCAAAGTTTTACCGAACCGTGCTTTCGAATTTTAGACAGCGGCGATATCCTTATGACCGTAGACGAGATGTCAAACAAATCAAAAAGGAGATCATCAAAATGAAAAAGATGAACAAAATTCTGACGACTGTACTTGTTATTGCCCTCGCCGCGCTGACACTGGCCGGCTGCGCGAAGAAGGACGCCTCCCCTGTCACGACCGACGGCTCGACCTCGATGGAAAAGGTCATCGGCACGCTCGGCGAAGCATTTAAGGAAAAAGAAGGCATTGACGTGACCTATAACCCCACCGGCTCCGGCTCCGGCATTCAGGCTGTTTCCGAAGGCCGCTGCGACATCGGCCTGTCCAGCCGTGCACTGAAGGACGATGAGAAGGCAGCGCTGACCGAAACGACCGTCGCGCTCGACGGCATTGCCATGATTGTGAACCCCGAAAACCCCGTTTCCGACCTGACGGTCGAGCAGATCGCCGATATCTACACCGGCAAGATCACCAACTGGTCCGAGGTTGGCGGCAATGACGCAGCTATCGTTCTCATCGGCCGTGAAGCCGGTTCCGGCACCCGCGACGGCTTCGAGTCCATCACCGGCACCAAGGATGCCTGCCAGTACCGTCAGGAGCTGACCTCCACCGGCGACGTCATCACCACCGTCTCCCAGAACCCGGACGCCATCGGCTATGCTTCCCTTGCAGCGCTGAAGGACAACGTCAAGGCTCTGACCGTCGGCGGCGTGGCCCCCACGGAGGATACCGTCAAGGACGGCAGCTATGTCATCCAGCGACCGTTCGTTCTCGTGACCAAGACCGGCGCGAAGCTCTCCGAGAACGCACAGAAGTTCTTCGACTTCGCCCTGAGCGCGGAAGCCGCCCAGTACATTACCTCCGCCGGTGCTGTCCCGGTGAACGGCTGATATGAAAAAGAAACAGACAATGGAAGACGTCGTACACGGCGTCTTCCTCCTGTTAGGATTGGTCACAGTCGGCTGCGTGCTGCTCATTACCGTGTACCTGATCCTGTCCGGCCTGCCGGCCATTACAAAAATCGGCCTCGGAAACTTCCTGTTCGGCATGGAATGGGCCTCGACGGCCTCCGATCCGAAATACGGCATTCTCCCCTTCATCCTCACCAGCGTATACGGCACGTGCGGTGCAATTCTGCTCGGCGTGCCGGTCGGGTTCCTGACGGCGGTGTTCCTGTCAAAAATGGCCCCGAAGAAGCTCCGCTCCGTCATGGAATCGGCGGTCAGTTTGCTTGCCGGTATCCCGTCGGTTGTCTATGGTCTGGTCGGTATGCTGGTGCTCGTTCCCGGCATCCGGAAGCTGTTCCACGTGCCGGACGGTGCAAGCCTGCTTGCCGCGATGGTCGTGCTGGCAATTATGATCCTGCCGTCCATTATTAAGGTTTCCGTCAACGCGCTCGACGCGGTTCCGAAGGAGTATGAGGACGCGTCGCTGGCGCTCGGCGCAACGCCGGTCGAGACGTGGTTCCGCGTATCGGCTCCGGCGGCCAGAAGCGGCATTGCCGCTGCCGTCGTGCTGGGCGTAGGCCGCGCCATCGGCGAGGCCATGGCCGTCATGATGGTGTCGGGCAACGCGCCGAATATGCCGTCGCTGTTTGAAAGCGTGCGCTTTCTGACCACGGCGGTCGCAAGCGAAATGTCCTATGCGTCCGGCCTGCAGCGGCAGGCGCTGTTCTCCATCGCACTGGTTCTGTACCTGTTCATCATGCTCATCAACGCGGCGCTCAACTTCTTCCTGAAGCGCAAAAAGGAGTGAAACCATGCTGACAAACAAGCTTTCCGCGGCCAGACGGGTGTATACCGCCGTTATGCGGGTTCTGCTGCTCCTTGCCGCCGTGCTGACGGCCGCGCTGGTCGTGTTCATGATCGTATATGTGCTCTATAAGGGCCTGCCGTATGTCACATGGCACCTGATCTCGACGAAGCCGAGCTATATCACCGGCGCCATCGGCATTCTGCCGGATATCTGCAACACCATGCAGATCCTGCTCGCTTCCCTGCTCATTGTCCTGCCCCTCGGCGTGGGCGCGGCGGTCTATCTGACGGAGTACGCGCAGAACAAAAAGCTCGTCGCGGCCATTGAATACGCCGCCGAGACGCTTTCCGGCATTCCGTCCATCATTTACGGTCTGGTCGGTATGCTGTTCTTCTGTGAATTTCTCGGTATGCAGACGAGCCTGCTGGCCGGTGCCCTGACGCTCGTGATCATGAACCTGCCGACCGTCCTGCGCACGACGCAGGAAAGTCTGCGGACGGTTCCGCAGAGCTACCGCGAGGGTGCGTTCGGTCTTGGCGCGGGCAAATGGCGCGTGGTGCGCACGGTTGTGCTGCCGGGCTGCATCGACGGCATTGTAACCGGCTGCATTCTCTCTGCGGGTCGTATTCTGGGTGAATCCGCCGCGCTTTTATTCACGGCTGGCTTTGCCCACACGCTGAACAAATTTGTGATTGGGCTTGCCAGCCCCGGCGCGACGCTGACGGTCGCGCTGTACGCCTACGCGAAGGAGGAGGGCGAATTTGACGTTGCCTTTGCTATCGCGGCCATTCTTATGATCTTAACGCTTCTGATCAATCTTGCCGCCGGGATCGTCGGAAAACAGATCCAGAAACGGAGCCGGCAATGAAATCTGTCAACCCCTGCGGTTTGATGCGGGCCGCGCTGATCAACGACCTGTCTTGCTTCGGCAAGTGCTCCCTGAGCGTAGCAATTCCAATTCTGTCCAGCTACGGTGTGGAAACGGTGCCGCTGCCGACGGCGATCTTATCGACGCACACGGGCGGCTTTACCGGCTTTGTCGTGCAGAATATGACGGAGAATATGCGGCTGTTCGCCGCGCACTGGAAAAAGCTCGGCGTGAAATTTGACGCCATTATCACCGGCTACTGCTGCACAGTTGAGCAGATCAAGCTGACAGCGGAGTTCATCCGCAGCTTTTCCGATACGGACACGCTTGTGATCGTAGACCCCGTGTTGGGCGATCACGAAGCGCTCTACACCGGCTTTACCGACGCGCATGTCGATGCCATGCGGGAGCTTTGCAGTCTGGCCGATCTGATCACGCCCAACCGCACGGAGGCCGCGCTGCTGGCCGGTCTGTCCTTCTCCAGCGCAGACGAAACGCTTTTATATGCGCAGCAGGTCAAGGACGCGGTCATTACCAGCGTCGGCTCCGGCAACCGCATCGGCTATCTGGCGCGGCTGGACGGACGCGTGACGCTTGTGCAGAAGGAAAGCGTCGATATGACCGTGCATGGCGCAGGCGATGTGTTTACCAGCGCGCTGAGCGGTGAGCTTCTGAGCGGACAGGCGCCGCAGACGGCGCTGCTGCGCGCGGCGGACTTCTGCGACAGCTGCATCCATGAAACGGCCAAGCGGCAGCCCGGCCACTGGTACGGGCTGGCCTTCGAGCCGGTATTGAAAGGAACTCGTGTATGAACGATATTATCACAGTCAAAGACTTACAGCTCTGGTACGGGCAGACGAAGGCGCTCAAGGGCGTGTCGATGAACATCCCGGAAAAGAGCATTACAGCCCTCATCGGCCCCTCCGGCTGCGGCAAATCAACGTTTCTCAAGACGCTCGACCGTATGAACGATCTGGTTCCGGGTGTGCGCATTGAGGGTGAGGTCAAATATAACGGGCAGGATATCTTCGCGCCGTCCGTGGACGTGAACGAGCTGCGGCGCGAGATCGGCATGGTCTTCCAGAAGCCGAATCCCTTTCCCATGAGCATCTACGACAACATTGCCTACGGCCCCCGGACGCACGGCGTGCGCAAAAAGGATGAGCTGGACGAGATCGTCGAGCAGTCGCTGCGCGGCGCGGCGATCTGGGACGAGGTCAAAGACCGGCTGAAAAAGAGCGCGCTGGGCCTTTCCGGCGGACAGCAGCAGCGGCTTTGCATCGCGCGGGCGCTGGCCGTGCAGCCGCAGGTTCTGCTGATGGACGAGCCAACGAGCGCGCTCGACCCCATTTCGACCTCCAAGATCGAAGAACTTGCCACGAATCTGAAAGAGCAGTACACCATCATCATCGTCACGCACAACATGCAGCAGGCGCTGCGCATTTCGGACAAAACGGCGTTTTTCCTGCTGGGTGAGCTGATCGAATACGACGACACGCAGACGCTGTTCTACCAGCCGAAGGAGAAGCGCACCGAGGATTACATCACCGGGAGGTTCGGATAATGAGAAGCAAATTTGACCAGCAGCTTGCCCTGCTGAATGAAGAGCTGACGCAGATGGGCGAAACGTGCGCAAAGGCCATCGGTCTTGCCGCGCAGGCGCTCGAAAATCAGGACGCGGCGACCGCCGCGCCGGTCGCGGAGCTGGAGGAGCAGACAAACGAGCAGGAGCGCTCGATCGAAGCGCTGTGTCTGAAGCTGCTTTTGCAGCAGCAGCCGGTCGCACGCGACCTGCGGCAGATTTCGGCAGCACTCAAAATGATCACGGATATGGAGCGCATCGGCGATCAGGCTGAGGATATCGCAGAGATTGTCACCTTCCTCGGTGGGCGCGGTGCGGAAAACAGCGCGCTGCTGCGGGAAATGGCGCGCTCCACCATTAAAATGGTAACGGAAAGCGTGGACGCCTACGTCCGGCAGAATACGGCGCTTGCCGAGCAAGTCATCGCCGAAGATGATGTGGTGGACGATTATTTCACCCGCGTGAAGAAGGGACTTATCGAGCGCATTGCGCAGGATCCCACCGACGGTGAATTTGCGCTCGACCTTTTGATGATCGCCAAGTACTTTGAGCGCATCGGCGACCATGCGGTGAATATTGCCGAGTGGGTCATTTTCTCTGTGACGGGAGAGCATAAGGAGGGGTGAACGATGATCTGGTGCGTGGAAGATGACGCCAGCATTCGCGATATTGAGGTATATGCCCTGCAATCGACCGGCTTTGAAGCAAGAGGCTTTGAAGACGGCACGTCGTTCTGGGAGGCGCTGCGCACGGAAAGACCGGAACTGGTCGTGCTGGACGTGATGCTTCCCGGCATCGACGGAATGGAACTGCTGCGCCGCATGCGCGCGGACAGTGGGCTTTCCGATATCCCGGTCGTCATGGCGACGGCAAAGGGCGCGGAATATGACAAGATCCGCGGCCTTGATCTGGGCGCGGATTACTACCTTGTCAAGCCGTTCGGCGTGATGGAGCTGGTCTCCTGCGTCAAGGCGGTGCTGCGGCGCTGCGGAGCCAAGAGCGTGCCACAGCAGCGTCGCCTGGGCGGACTTGTTCTGGATGAGGAGAGCCGCACCGTCACGGCAGACGGCGAAAACATCACGCTGACTTATAAGGAGTTCGAACTGCTGCGGCTGTTCCTCTCGCATCCCGGCACGGCGTTTTCGCGCGACCAGCTGATGGCCGATGTGTGGGGGATCGACTACTGCGGCGAGACGCGCACGGTGGATATGCACATTCGTACGCTGCGGCAGAAGCTCGGCACCTACGGTGAAAAGATCGAGACCGTGCGCGGCGTGGGCTACCGCATGGAGGGAAAGGCATGACCAAAAAAATCTTCCGTTCCATTCTGGCGGTGGCCGGAACGGTGCTGCTGGCGAGCTTGCTTGTCATCATGGGCTGCCTGTACGAATATTTCGGCAGCGTCGAAAAAAAGCAGCTGCATGATGAACTGGCGCTTGCTGCTGCCGCTGTGGAGGAAAACGGGACGGACTATCTCGAAAAGCTCTCCTCCGGACACTATCGCCTGACATGGATCGCGCCGGACGGCGCGGTGATCTTCGACACGGAGACCGATGCGGAGAGCCTTGAGAATCACGCCGACCGCGAAGAGGTGAAGCGTGCGTTCGAATACGGCGAGGGCGAAAGCTCGCGCTATTCCTCCACGCTGCTGCAAAAAACGATGTACAGCGCGCAAAAACTTTCAGACGGGAGCGTTCTGCGCATTTCCATCAGCCGCGCGACGGCGGGCGTACTGCTTGTCGGCATGATACAGCCCATTCTTGTGGTGCTGATCGTGGCGCTGATCCTCTCCGGCGTTCTGGCGAAGAGCCTCTCGCGCCGTATTGTGAGACCGCTCAATGAGCTTGACCTTGAGCACCCGCTCGAAAACGACGCCTACGAGGAGCTTGCTCCGCTGCTTGGGCGCATCAACCGCCAGCACCGGCAGATCGACGAGCAGATGGACGAGCTGCAGCGCCAGCAGACGGAATTCTCGCAGATCACCGGCAGCATGCGCGAGGGCCTTGTGCTGCTTGATGAGAAGGAGCGTGTGCTGAGCATCAACCCCGCGGCGGAAAAGCTTTTTGGCGCAGATGCAAGCTGTATCGGGCAGGACTTTTTGACCATCGACCGCAGCCATGATGTGAGTCTTGCCATTCAGGACGCCATGGAGGAAGGCCACAGTGAAGCGCGTGTGGAGCGTGGCGGCAGGATCTGGCAGTTCGACGTCAGCCGCATCGGCGCGGCGGTGGGTGCGGTGCTGCTGGCGTTTGACATTACCGAGCGCGAAACGGCGGAGCAGACGCGCCGGGAATTTACGGCGAATGTTTCCCACGAGCTCAAAACCCCGCTTCAGGGTATCATCGGCAGCGCGGAACTGCTGGAAAACGGTATGGTGAAGCAGGAGGACGTTCCCCGCTTTATCGGGCATATCCGCAAGGAGGCGCAGCGCCTTGTCACGCTCATCGGCGATATCATTCGCCTGTCGCAGCTCGACGAGGGCGATGTCATGCCGCGCGAAACGGTCGATCTGTTACAGCTGACGCAGGAGGCGGCAGACGATCTCAAAACCGCGGCGGCGGAGAAGAACGTCTCTGTCACCGTCGAGGGAAAGATGGTCTGCCTTGACGGAGTACGGCGGCTTTTGTACGAGGTCATCTACAACCTCTGCGACAACGCCATCAAATATAATGTTGAGGGCGGCAGCGTGAAGATGACCGTCGGCGAACAGGACGGCAAGGCGGTAGTCTCCGTCTCCGACACGGGCATCGGCATTGCACCGGAGCATCAGGAGCGCATTTTCGAGCGCTTTTACCGCGTGGACAAGAGCCACTCGAAGGCAAGCGGCGGTACGGGACTCGGCCTTTCCATCGTCAAGCACGCCGTGCAGTATCACCGCGGCACGGTGGAGCTTCAAAGCGAGGAGGGCAAGGGGACGACCATTCGTATCCTGCTGCCGGAGGAAAACTAAACAGAGCGGGGAGCCGTTTCCAAATCGGAAACGGCTCCTTTTTTGCGCCTCACGGGTGCAGGCGCAAATGCACGGACGACACGCAGAGAGGAAACTTCCGGCCGCATCGCGCATACCCTTTATGGAAAAGGAGGAATGAGATGGATCAGACGATAGCATTCCTGGGCGGCGATCAGCGGATGCGCCTGCTCGCGCAGATGATGGCGGCGGATGGGTACGAGGTCTGCTCGTGGGAGCTTTCCGGCGCGCCGAACCCACAGGCGCTGTGCGATGCGCTGAAGGCGCAGGTTATTGTCCTGCCGCTGCCAATGGAGAAAAACGGATACCTAAGCGGCACGGAGCTGACGACCGAACGCCTTTTCCGCGCGCTGCGGCCGGAGCATCGGATCTTTGCCGGAAACGTGAGCGGGGAGGCGATGGCGCTCGCGGACGCGCTGGGGCTGCACATCACGGACTATTTTGCCGTAGAGGAGCTGAGCGTGCGCAACGCCGTCCCAACGGCGGAGGGCGCGATCGAAACGGCGATGAAGCATACAAGCGTCACGCTGCATGGTACGCCCTGCCTTGTCGTGGGCTTTGGCCGCATCGGAAAGGTGCTTGCGCACGACCTGCACGCGCTGGGGGCGAAGGTGAGCGTCAGTGCGCGCAAGCGTTCCGACCTTGCGTGGATCGATGCCTTCGGCTATGCGCCGCTGCACACAAACCGGCTTTCCGGTACGCTGGGGGTATTCCGCGTGGTGTTCAACACCGTGCCGCATCAGGTGCTGGACGAGGTGCTGCTCTCAGAGCTTCCGCGAGACTGCCTGCTCATCGAGCTTGCGGGTGCGAGCGGCTTTGACATGGACGCGGTGGAAAGACTGCGCCTTTCCTATCTGCGCGCGCCGGGACTGCCGGGGCGCGTTGCGCCGGAGACAGCGGCGCGTGCCATTCAAAAAACGCTGACGCGACTCATGGAGGAGGATACATGAAAATTGGATTTGCTTTTTGCGGCTCGTTCTGCAACCACCCCGGGCTGCTGAAAATTTACGAGGACATCGCGCGCGAGCATGAGATCGTGCCGATTCTGTCGGAAAACGCGGCGAAGTATTCGACGCGCTTCGGCACGGCGGAGGACTTTGTGACGCGCGTGGAGGCTGTCGCGGGGCGCCGTGCCGTGCGGAATATCGTGGAGGCGGAGCCTCTCGGCCCACAGGGGGCGATGGAGGCGCTCGTCATCGCGCCCTGCACGGGCAATACGCTTGCAAAGCTTGCCCACGGCATCACGGACGGGCCGGTAACGATGGCGGCGAAGGGGCACCTGCGAAACGGCAAACCTGTCGTGCTCGCGCTGGCGACGAACGATGGGCTTTCCGCGAGCGCCGCGAACATCGCCACGCTCCTGAACCGAAAAAACTACTACTTTGTCCCCTTCGGGCAGGATAATGCTGCGGAAAAGCCCACATCGCTCATTGCAGACTTCCGTAAGATCATGCCGACGCTCGAGGCGGCGATGGCGGGGAGACAGCTTCAGCCGATCCTGCTGTGAAGCGCAAAAAGGCAGGAACTTCCTGCCTTTTTGCGATGTAACACTAAACTTGCGCGCACTTTTTCCCAATGCTCGCTGAACTTGCTTGAAAAAACCCGCGCGCTCCTCTATACTCTGCATAGAGAAAAAGGGGGGTGGACGCAAATGGACGAAAACCTGCGCGAAGCAACGGAGTTTCCGGAGAAGAACGAGACCACGGCGGCCAAAGCCAACGAGCCCAAGACCAAGAGCATTTACTTCAAGGTCAGCGCCTACGATCCGCGCGGCATCGAGCAGTGGCTTTCCGAGCGTGCGGCGGAGGGTGAATTCCTGCTGCACGGCAGCGATTTTGCGCTCGGTGAGCCGCGCGATTGCCGCTATCACCTCGAACCCGCGCTGGACGATGCCGACCCCGACAAGCGGACGCGCGAAACACGCGCCCAGATGGGCTGGGACTATGTCTGCCGGACGAAGGACGGCATCTTTTATATCTGGCGCGGAGGTATGAGTGCGCGTGCGCCCTCGCCGCGCCCCTGCACGGATAGCTACGGCTACCGGCGGCTGCGCAAAAAGATGCGAGGCAGCTATTTTCTGCCGCTGGTCTCTCTTGCGTCGTTTGCCGTGATCGTCTACATCCTTGCGTACCTTCCGGAGTTGCCGATCCTATCGCTCATCACGATGACAAAGAGCGCGGCGCTCCAGATTATCGCGCTGTTCCTGAGTTGCTTTCTCGCCTTGCTCAGCGACGCGCAGGAGCGACGGGAAATGCGCGCGCTCAAACGCGCGATGGAGGACTGCGAGCGCACGGAGAAGATGCAGCGCAACCGCTGGGCGAGGTTGAACCGGCTGTTCGGTATCGTGATGAGCGTGCTGCCGCTTATGCTGATCATTTACGTGGGGAGCGGCTCGCCTTACAGCGAAGCGTATGATGAGCCGCCGCTTCCTTACATCAGCGCCGAAGCGCTCGGCGGCGAGACAGGTGAGTGGTACGAGGTGCGCGATCTCACCACGCCGCTTTTCGGGCGTGTCCGCTCCGTCGGCGAAACGCCGTATGTCGAGCGGGTGAACGACTGGTGGCAGTACAGCACGGAGGTGGATTTCTTTGCCCCGCGCATTTCCGCGCTGGCAAAGCCCCTGACGCGTGAGCTGCGGGACTATTTTATGGGCAGCGGTGCGCAGACGCTTTCGCTCGACGGCTTTGACGAGGCGTACTACGCGAAAAATGTCTCCGGAGATACGCAGTTTCTCATCCTGCGGCGCAGGGGAGAGACGCTCTATTTCCGCACGGCGGCGGGCGATGACCTGCGCGACCGTTTAGAAGAATTTGCAGAGCTTTTTGACCAGTACGCAGCTTTATCATAAAGAAGGAGTGCGTTCCCGTCGGGAACGCACTCCTTCTTTGTTTTTTGTTACTGCTCGAACTTCTTGAGCTCGTCGAGCTGGCCTTCCAGCGTGGTGAACGCGCCGGGCAGCTGCGACACGGCCTCGTCCGCGTGGCGCAGCGCGGTCGAAACGCTCTCACAGGTATTGCCGAGCGTTGCAAGCACCCGCGCGCACTGCTGCGTGCAGGTGGCGATGTGCGATTGCAATTTGGCGCGCGTGGCGGCGTCGAGCGCGTCGGCCCGCTCGCGGGCGGAAAGCTCAATGTCGGCGATGTGCGCTTTCACGCGGCCGTATTCTTCGGCCTGCGCGCGCAGCGTCTCAAGTTCTGCTTGCAGTTTCTGCATCTCACGCTCGTGCTCGGCCTTCTGCGCCTCGCGCAGGCGCTCGTGCTCCTTCTGCGCGAAGGCGGCTCGCTGTGCGCTCTCTTCAAGCTGCGTGCGCAGCTCGGTGATGGTCTCCTGCGCGGCGGTCAGTCCTTTTTTGAGCGCTTCCTGCGCGCTGGACGCAGTGTCGTAGGACTCTGCGAGCTTGTCACGCTCGCGCTCGGCGGCGGCAAGCTTATCGCGAAGCTCTGCATTCTCGCGGCAAAGGCCGTCGCTTTCCTGCTCGAGAGACTCGATCTGCTGCTTGCTCTCGAGCGCGGTTTTTTCGATATAGCGGATCACGTCATCGCGGTTGAAGCCGCCGAAGACGGAACTCTTGAAGGTATTTTCCATGATGCTCCCACCTTTTTCTTTCTCAAGCATATCGTAACACAAAAGGCGGGGGATGACAAGGAAAAAAGCGCGGCGCCAGTCAGGACGCCGCGCGTTCGCGCTGCTTCAGCGGGTGGTGAAGGAAAAGCCTTTACCGTCCTTTGTGAAGCGGACGCTGTCGGCGTTCACATCGCCGCCGATGGCGCTTGCCTGCACGCTGTCGCTTGCGCGGACATTGCCCCCGACATCGCCGCAGCGCACGCTGTCGCTTGCCTGCACATCGCCGCCGACGCTGCCGCAGCTGACGCTGTCGCCCGCGCGGACATTGCCCATGACGTTGCCGGAGCAGGTGACGCCGTCGCCCGCCTGCACGTCGCCGCCAACGCTGCCGCAGGTCACGCTGTCTCCTGCGGATACATCGCCGCCAACATCGGTGCAGGTGACGCCGTCGCCGGCTCTCACACTTCCTTGAATCATCGAATTCGTACAGACGACGGAAAAGTCACTGTAAATATCCTGCGCCGTGCCGGAAAAGTGCAGCTCGACGCTCTTGCGAATTTCGTCGTATTTATCACGGCGGAAGAGGCTGCCCTCCTTCGGCTGGAGCAGCCGGTGCCCCTGAAAGAGCACGGCATGGATGCTGTCGTCATCTTCCCACGGCAGTTCCGCTGCCACGGGCAGGATTTGATCGTTTGCGATGACCGCCTTGCTCTCGCGGCCGAAGAGCTCATCGAGCGTCATCTCCAGCGCGTCGACAAGCTGCGGCAGCAGCGCGATGTCGGGACAGCAGACATCGCTCTCCCATTTGGAAACGGCCTGATTGCTCACGCCGAGAGTGTTTGCCAGTGCCTCCTGCGTGAGTCCTTTATTTTTGCGGTGCGCCGAGATACGCGCGCCCATTGTCAGTTCTTCCAATTGTCTAACCTCTCTTTCGTGTGCTCAGTTTTCTTTGCCCTGTGTGTTCGGCCATGGCCTTTTTGGGTCACCGGTATGGGCTCAGTATAGGGGCGGGAGGCCGGTTTGGCAATGGCGCGGTGGTTGAACCGACGGCTGTTTGTTCCAACCTGCGGTTGGAAAGACGAGTTTTCCCCAAAATTGACAGTTCGATCACCGTCTGGCGCTGTTCTCGTCGATGCTGCGCGTGTAGTCGATCACATGCTGAAGGAAAAGCTGCGTGATGGTCGAGGGCAGGAAGCCCTTTTTGACCGCAATGCCGATCTCGCGCGACTGCTTGACATTGAGCGGCAGCACGGCGACATGATAGCGCTCGGGCTTGATGAGCAGGCTGTGCACGATGCTCACACCGAGTCCCGCCTCGACCATGGACAAGAGCGCGAAGTCGCTCGTCGTGTCGTAGGTGACCTCGGGGTGGATATTGCACTGGTCGAGCAGGCGGTTGAATTCGTAGTCTTCGATCTCCATCAGGCGCACGAAGTTCTCGTGCGGCAGCTGCTCGAGCGGGAAGACGAACGCGTCCGCCATCGGGTGATCCTTTGGGAGAATGGCGACCATCGTGTCGTGCAGGATGGGCGTCGTCTCAAAGTCGTTGGAGGCGGGGATGGCAAGAAAGCCGCAGTCGATCGCGCCGCGGCGCAGCCATTCGGAAATTTCATAATACTCGCCAGTCATCAGCTGGATCTGAATGTTGGGGTACGTCTGGTGGAAGTCCTTCAGAATTTCCGGCAGCAGGCTGATGGCAAGGCTTGTAAAGCACCCGAGGCGCAGCGTGCCAGACTGCACGCCATGCAGCTCGGACACGGCAAAGTTGAGGTCCTCGTAGTCCTTGACGATCTCGCGGATCGTGGGTAGGAGCACCATGCCGTCGGAGGAGATCTCGATGCCGGAGTGGTTGCGCGTGAGGAGCTTGACCTGCCAGTCCTGCTCCAGATCCGAGATCATTTTGCTCACAGCGGACTGCGTGTAGCCCAGTTCGTTGGCCGCCTGTGTGATGCTGCCGGTCTCCACAGTGCGGAGATAGGCAATATATTTACGAATACTCATTATAAATGCCCTCAATAATCAACAATGTCTCAAAGATTCCATTTTGGAATGCGCATATAAAAATATATTCGCTTTTCAAAACTGCTTTTGAATTATACAATATCACCAAAGAAAATTCAATGGCTACACACGGGATTTTCCAAGCAGTACAAAATTGTCAGACAAAATGTCGAATCAACAAGGAGGAAAACAGACATGATCCATTATTCCTGCATCGGTGCTACCGGTTATGTTTGCGGCGAAGTGCTCCGCATGATGGTCAACCATCCCGAGGGCGAGCTTGTCAACGTGCTCGATACCTACGGCGCCGGCGATGCCATCTCCACGCATCATCCCGCTCTGCGCGGCTTCTATGATCAGGTCATCATGGACCTCACGGAGGAGAACGTCCGCGAGACCGCGAAGAAGAGCGATGTCATCATGATCCAGGTCCCCTCTGGCGACGTGGCCAAGTGGGCGGAGATCGTGCTCGCTGAGGACTGCGCCATCATCGATATCGGCGCCGATATCCGCTTCCGCGATGTCGACGTCTGGGAGAAGTGGTACGGCCAGAAGCACCCCAACGAGAAGATGACCCACGACGCTGTTTACTGCATCCCTGAGGTCATGCGTGATCTTGCCAAGGGCAAGAAGCTCATCGCCAACCCCGGCTGCTATCCCACCGCCTCCACCCTCGGCCTTCAGCCCATGCTCAAGACCGGCCACATCGTTGACAATACCATCGTCATCGATGCCAAGAGCGGCTACACCGGCGCAGGCCGTCGTCCCGCCCTCAACAAGCTCCTCACCGAGGCGGAGAACAACTTCTGCGCTTACGCCCTCGGCGGCGGCCACCGCCACACGCCCGAGATCGAGCAGAACATCGCCTACATCACCGGCAAGGATCTGATGAAGCCCGAGACCTGGCAGTACATCAACTTCCAGCCGCATCTCCTGCCCCAGGTTCGCGGTATCGAGGTCACCATCTATGCCACCTGCGACAAGGACTACACCAACGAGGAAGTCTACGAGATGTACAAGGAGTTCTACAAGGACGAGCCCTTCGTCAAGGTCTTCCCGGCCAGCATGCCCGTCCAGACCAAGTGGGTCTACGGCACGAACTTCTGCGAGATGACCCCGACCTTTGATGCCCGCACCCACCGCCTGATCGTCTCCTCTGTGATCGACAACATCGGCAAGGGCGCTGCCGGCCAGGCCATTCAGAACATGAACCTCATCATGGGCCTGCCCGAGACCACCGGCCTCATGATGCCCCCGATGTATCCGTAATTTCCGGTTCGACGAGTTTCGGCCCGATTTTGGCAAAAGTGCTGTTAAACTAACATATAAGAGAGGAGATCCCCCACATGTCCAATCTGAAAAAGATCGAGGGCGGCGTGACCACGCCGCAGGGCTTCACCGCAGGTGCTACCTATACCGCCATCAAAAAGCGTGAGAACAAGAAGCCCGACGTCGCCGTCCTTTACTCTGATCTGCCCTGCTCCTGCGCGGCCTGCTTCACCACGAACAAGTTCTGCGCCGCTCCGGTCATTCTCGACCGTGAGATCCTGAAAAAGGGCAAGGCTCGTGCTGTCGTCATCAACTCCGGCAATGCCAACGCCGCTACCGGTAAGCAGGGCATCGAAGACGCCCGCACCGTTGAGCGCGAGGCGGAAAAGCTCCTTGGCCTCGGTGAAGACGAAGTGTTCGTCTGCTCCACCGGCGTCATCGGCCAGAGACTTCCGGTCGACAAGGTGCTCCAGGGCATCCGCGAGATCATTCCCGGCAAGCTCGCCAAGGAGAACGGTTCCGAGGCAGCTTACGCCATCATGACCACCGATACCGTCCGCAAGGAGTGCGCCTATGAGCTGGAGCTCTCCACCGGCACGGTGAAGATTGGCGCGATGGCCAAGGGCTCGGGCATGATCCACCCCAATATGGCGACCATGCTCGTCTATGTGACGACCGATGCCAAGGCTGACCCCGCGGATCTTCAGAAGATGCTCTCCGTAGCAGTGGATAAGAGCTTCAACATGTGCACTGTCGACGGCGACACCTCTACCAACGACTCCATCTTCCTGCTGGCCAACGGCGCCTCCGGCGTTGAGATCAAGACCGAGGAAGACAAGAAGGCAATGGCAGACCTCGTTCTCGCCATCTGCACCGATATGGCTCGCCGCGTCGCTTCCGACGGCGAAGGCGCGACCCACCTCATCGAAGTCGAGGCCTATGGCCTTCCCACTGAGCACGACGCACGCCTGGTCGCCAAGTCCATCGCGGGCTCCATGCTCTTCAAGGCTGCCGTCTTTGGCCGCGACGCCAACTGGGGCCGCATCATGGCCGCTGCCGGTTACTCGGGCGCAGACGTTGACCCGACCCGTGCCGACTGCATCATCAAGAGCGCTGCCGGCGAGGTGCAGGTCATGAAGGACGGCTTCGGCGCCGACTTCAGCGAAGAGCTCGCCAAGAAGGTGCTCACCGAGCATGACATCACCGTTATCGTCCGCTTCTATCAGGGCGACGGCGAGGCCAAGGCCTGGGGCTGCGACCTCACTTACGATTACGTCAAGATCAACGGCGACTACCGCACCTAATTTTCGAAGGAGGGCACACCCATGAGCGATATCGCAAACAAGGTCGAAACTCTGATGGAGGCGATGCCTTACCTGCAGAAATATCAGGGCAAGATCATCGTCATCAAGTACGGCGGCAACGCTATGATCAACGAAGAGCTCAAGGACGCCGTCATGCACGACGTGGTGCTGCTCAAGCTCCTCGGCATGAAGCCGGTGCTGAGCCACGGCGGCGGCCCCGGCATCAACAAGATGCTTGAAAAGCTCGACATTCCCGTCGAATTCATCGACGGTCTGCGCTACACCTCTGCCGACATCATGCGTGTTGTCGAGATGGTGCTCGTCGGTCAGGTGAACACCGAGCTCGTCGGCTTCATCAACAAGCTCGGCGGCAAGGCGGTCGGTCTCTCCGGCGTCAGCGGTGACATCTATCACTGCCACCAGCGCGACGAGGTGCACGGCTACGTGGGCGATGTGGATTATGTCGACCCCAAGCCCATCTTCGCCATGCTCGACGCGGGTTATATCCCTGTTGTCGCTCCCGTCGGAACCGATGGTCAGGGTCACACCTTCAACATCAACGGCGACACCGCCGCAGGCAAGCTTGCCTCTGCGCTCGGCGCTGAGAAGCTCGTGATCCTCACTGATATCGAGGGTCTGTGCAATGACATCAAGGTCCGCGACGTTATCAGCTACCTGAACATTCAGGACGTGAAGGCGCTCAAGGACAAGGGCACGATCGCCGGCGGCATGATCCCGAAGGTCGACTGCTGCGTGCAGGCCATCGAAGAGGGCGTGACGAGCGTCAACATCATCGACGGCCGCAAGCCCCACTCCGTGCTCTACGAGGCCTTCACCGATGAAGGCACCGGTACCACGATCGGTACCGCACAGCCGAGTGTCGGCATCAAATGGTAAAACATACACCCAATTTATTATAGGAGGACATATACAATGATCGAAAAGTTCAAGACCAACGCCGAAGTCATCGAGAATGGCGACAAGTACCTCTATGGCAACCACGTCCGTATGCCCCTTTCCATCGAGCGCGGCGAAGGCGCTTACGTCTTTGATAAGGACGGCAACAAGTACCTCGACTTCATCGGCGGTATCGCCGTCAACGGTCTCGGTCACTGCCATCCCGCGATCGTGAAGTGCCTCGAAGAGCGCGCCCACACGATCCTGCACTGCTCCAACTACTTCTACAATGAGCCCGCCGTCCAGACCGCGAAGCTGATCGTCGAAAACAGCTGCTTCGACAAGGTTCTGTTCGCCAACTCCGGCGCTGAGGCCAACGAAGGCCAGATCAAGCTCGCCCGTAAGTATGCCAAGGATCACGGCCACCCCGAGCGTTTCGTCGTCATCACGATGAAGAACTCCTTCCACGGCCGTACCCTCGCGACCTGCACGGCCACCGGCCAGTATGCGGTCCATCGCTACTTCGAGCCCCTGCCCTCCGGCTTCCGCTATGCCGAGTTCAACAACCTCCAGTCCGTCAAGGACATCATGGATGAGTATGTCTGCGCGATCCTGACCGAGCCCGTTCAGGGCGAGGGCGGCGTGCGTCCCGCTTCCCAGGAGTTCCTGCAGGGCCTGCGTGACCTGTGCGACGAGAAGGGCATCCTCCTCATGTTCGACGAGGTTCAGGTCGGTTCCGGCCGTACCGGCAAGCTCTTCGCGCACCAGAACTACGGCGTGGAGCCCGATACCTGCTCCATGGCAAAGGCTCTCGGTTCCGGCGTGCCCATCGGTGCTGTCTGCGCCCGCGGTGATGCTGCCAAGACCCTGACGCCCGGCACCCACGGCTCCACCTTCGCCGGCGGTCCTCTCGCCTGCGCGCTCGCTGCCACCACGCTCGACGTGATGATCAACGACGGCGTCATCGAGAACTCCCGCAAGATGGGCGAGTACTTCCGTGACCAGATGCACAAGGTCATCGAGAAGAACCACCCCGACGCGGTCAACGAGATCCGCGGCCTCGGCCTGATCGACGGTATCCAGCTCAATCATCCCAGCGGCCAGCCCGTTGTCGACCTGTGCTTCAAGGACAGCAACGTTCTCATCAACAACACCAACGGCAACGTGCTGCGCTTTGTCCCGCCGCTGATCGTTACCGAGAAGGAAATTGACATCGTCATCAAGGCAGTCGATGATGCCATGACCAAGCTCGGCTGGTAAAAACAGGATACGATCCTCGCATTTCTTGCCTGCGAGGCTGGCATGGCACGGGTATTTACCCGTGCTGTGCCGGAAAGTATACACGACCTCATCCCCGGCCTGCCGATGGGGGATCGGTGGGCCGGAGAGCGAGGTATTTTCTGCATTTTGCAGAGTGCAATCCCACCCTTATGTGTTGTGCTGCTGTAAAATTAAAAGGAGGAGTGCTATCCAAGATCTGCATTGGTAGATACCACGAGAATTGAAGAAAAGGCATTACCGTAAAACTGCGTTCACCATTCAAAAACAACTTGCTATTTTTGCGATACTGTGCTAAAGTATGTGCATAGATATCCATGCAAGTAGCAAAGTGACCCCCAAAATTTCGAAAGGTTGGTAACACTATGAGTAAGGAAAAGAGAATGCCCAAACTATGGGAAGCCCTGTTGACACTGGCAGTTCTGGTCGCCGCTCTGGCGGTCGGTATTATCATCTTTGGTGTCGACCCGCATGTACCCATGTTTGTCGGCGTGATGGCTGCCGCGATCATGGCACTGCATCTCGGCTACAAGTGGGATGAAGTTGAAAAGTCCATGATGGACGGCATCTACAAAGCATTGCAGTCCGTCTGCATCTTGATCATCGTCGGTATCCTGATCGGCGTGTGGATCAATGCGGGCGTTGTGCCTACCATGATTTACTACGGCCTGAAAGTCCTGAAACCCGCGATCTTCTTCATTGCCTGCGTTCTGATCTGCTCCATCACCTCACTCGCCACCGGCACCTCCTGGGGCACGATGGGTACGATGGGCGTTGCCCTGATGGGTATCGGCTTCGGTCTCGGCATGAGCCCCGGCATGACCGCCGGTGCGGTTCTCTCCGGCGCCTACTTCGGCGATAAGATGAGCCCGCTGTCCGATACGACGAACCTTGCTCCCGCCATGGCCGGTACGGACGTGATCACCCACGTCAAGGCCATGATCCTGCCCACTGCGATTACTTATGGCATTACCTTGGTATTCTTTGGCGTCCTCGGTGCTGTGCAGTATCACGGCGGCGACGCAGATATGTCCCGCGTGATTGAGTTCTCCAACGCGCTGAACGCTGCGGAGGGCGGTATCTTCAACATCAACCCTGTGCTGCTCCTGCCTCCGGTCGTCGTTATCGTGGCAGTTGCCCTGAAGGTTCCCGCGATCCCCGGCATTACCCTCGGTATTGTTGCCGGTGCCATTCTGGGTCTCATCTTCCAGCCTGAGGCCTGCACGCTTGGTACCATCTTCGATTATGGTAAGAACGGCTACTACTTCTCCGAGGAAGCACTCGCCATGTTCGAATCCACCCTGTCTCCTGAAACGAGCTACACCATGACAAAACTCCTGGAAAGCGGCGGTATCATGGGTATGATGTCCTCCGTCTCCATGACGATCATCGCCATGATGTTCGGCGGTATCATGGAGGAGACCCACCAGCTCGAGGTCATCGTCAACTCCCTCAAGAAGATTGCCAAGGGCCCTGCGGCTCTCGTTGGCCTGACCGAAGTGACCTGCGTTCTCTCCAACGCCACCATGCCCGAGCAGTACATCTCCATCGTGGTTCCCGGCCGTATGTATGCCGAGGAGTATCACAAGATGGGCGTGCACCCGGCGGTTCTGTCCTCTGCTCTTGAGGGCGCCGGTACCGTTACCTCCGCTCTGATCCCCTGGAACACCTGCGGTGTGTTCATTAAGGACACCCTGAACATCGCTCCTTGGGGCGCCGGCGGTTACGGTCCCTGGGCCATCTTCAACTGGCTCATGCCCATCATCAACTGGCTGTGCGTGCTGATCGGCTGGACGCTCAAGGATCTTGCCGGTAAGCCCTTCAAGAAGGCTAAGAAGGCTGCGAAGTGAGCACCTGACAGAAACATAATCTCAAACAGTACGCAAGCCTCTTAATAAGGAAATACAATTATGACAATGAATCGAAATCTGTATCCCTGTGTGGAATTCGATCTCGATCTATTGGCAGAGAATCTGGCAGCGCTCGTAGAGCGCTGCCATGATTCTCTCATCGAGGTCGCCGGCGTCGTGAAGGCAGTGTCCGCACTGCCTGAGATCGTGCGCGTTTATGAAGAAAGCGGCGTGAAGTTTATTGCCACGTCGCGCGTGAGTCAGCTGCGCATCATGCGCGAGGCGGGACTCACCAAAAAACCGCTGATGCTCATTCGCATCCCCATGCTTTCGGAGCTTCCGGACGTGGTGGCGCTGAGCGACATCAGCCTGCAAAGTGACATCACCGTGCTGCGCGCACTCAATGAAGAGGCGAAGCGGCAGAATAAAATACATGAAGTGATCCTGATGATGGACCTCGGCGATCTGCGTGAGGGCTTCTGGAATGAAGAGGACGCGCTGGACGCTGCGCTTGAGGTGGAAAATAAGCTCAAAAATCTGCGCCTTGCGGGCGTGGGCGTGAACTTGAGCTGCTACGGCTCCGTTGTGCCGACCAAGCGAAATATGCAGGCGCTCGTCAGCTTGGCGGCGGACATTGAGCGCGAGATCGGCAGGCCGCTTGATTACGTCAGTGGCGGCGCGTCGACCTCTGCCTATATGGCTTTGAACGGCACGATGCCTTACCGCATTAACCTGCTGCGCTTTGGTGAGATCGGACTGCTTGGCGAGTCAGACAATTTCTCCCCTGATTTCTTACATAAGGACGTGCTAACGATTAAGGCTGAGGTTATCGAGTGCCGCGACAAACCGAGCTTTCCGGTCGGTGAGTTGGGTGTAAATGCCTTCGGCGAGGTGGGTCATTATGAAGACCGCGGCATTCGCCGCCGTGCGATCGTTGCCATGGGGCGCGTGGACTACGGCAACTGCTTTGACCTTGTGCCGCGCATGGAGGGCGTTGAGGTCATCGGTGCCTCGTCCGACCACACGATCCTCGACGTTGAGAATGTGAAGGACAAGATCCACGTCGGCGACGTGCTGGAGTTTGGCATCAAGGCCTATGGCCCGATGGCCTATCTTACACACAGTGACGGGGTCCGCGTGGTATGCAAGGGCGGAAAAGCAAACACCTGAACAAAACGAGAAAGAGAGAAACAACAGTATGCCGACGGTGAGTGAATTTTGGGACGGCCGCGCGCAGAATTACGATGCGCAAGTCGGCGCCAGTTATGCGAAAGCCTATGAAATGACGGCGGATCGCTTCAAACAATATCTCAAGCCGACGGACACTGTGTTGGACTTTGCCTGCGGAACAGGGATCGTGACGCTGGCGGTCGCGCCCGCGGTCAAGTCCGTGCGCGCGATCGACGTTTCCGGCGAAATGGTGCGCCGCGCGCAGGAAAAAACCGAAGCGCAGGGGATGGAGAATGTGACCGTTACGCAGACGGATCTGTTTGATACCTGCCTTGCGGAGGAGAGCTTTGACGCGGTGCTGGCCTGCAATGTGCTGCTTTACATCAAGGATCGTACCGCGGCGCTTGCGCGCATCCGCGCGCTGCTCAAACCGCAGGGAATGCTGCTTCTGGTGTCGGATTGCTTGGGCGAGGGCATCACGCGCGAGCGCATGACGAAATGGTTCGAGTACAAGACCGGCAAGCGGCCCTATGTTTCCTTCGATACGATGCGATCGCTGGAAAGGGAAGTCGCCAACGCGGGATTTTCCGTGCTGGCGAGGGAGAACCTGTTTCCTGCGCCGCCGAACCTTTTCCTTGCGGCAAGAAAAGAATAAAAGAAGAACCGCTTACTCGGTAAGCGGTTCTTCTTTTATGCGATTTTATGCGGCAGCTTATCAAGGAGCCTGCCGCCGTAGCGGAAGGTCAGCTCGCCGATGAGCAGCCCCAGCAGTGCAGCGATCAGCACGTCGCTCGGGAAGTGAACATAAAGATACAGGCGGGAGAGTGCGATGAGCACCGCGAGCGGAATGGCCGCATAGCCGAAGCGCCTGTCGGTCTTCGTCAGGATTGTTGCGGCGATCGTCGAGGACAGCGTGTGCCCCGAGGGGAAGGAATAATCCGTCGGTGAGGCGATCAACAGCCGCACGGATGGATCGAGCCAACAGGGACGCGGCCGCGCAACCAGATTTTTGAGCACAATGTTGCCGACAAGCAGTCCTGCGAGCAGACCCATCAGCACGAGCGCACCCTGACGGCGGTACTTTTTGCTGCACAGCAGAGCCAGCCCCGCAAGGATCCAGATGATGCCGGCGTTGCCGAGCATCGTGAGCTTCGGCACCACAGCGTCCAGAAACGGGCAGGCGATCGTGTTTTGGATCCAGTGCAGAATGCCCCAGTCAAACGCCATGGATTAATATCTCCTTTTTTCAGATTTGGCAGCTTCCTTATTTGTGCAGCAGCGGGGAGAGCGGCTTGTAGATGAGGAAGCACAGCGCCACGTCGAGCATACCCTTGGCGAAGGTGAAGGGCATGTTAAAGACCATCAGGCACTCAAGAAGACCGTTGGTCGAGGGACGAATGGCCTGATACATGCCGATGATCGCCTCGAGCGGCAGATTGTAGCACACAACATAGGCGGGATAGACCACAAAGAAGTTGAAGGGGACGGACAGCACTGCCATCAGCAGCGCGCCGGTGAGCGCACCGACGAGCGCGCTCTTGCGGGACTTCTTTTTCTGATAGATGAAGCCTGCGGTGAAGGAAAATACGCTGCCCATGATAAAGTTGAACAGCTCTCCCACATAGGCGGAAGACGTGCCGTGCAGCACGGAGAAGAGCACGTTCTTGAGCAGCGTTACAACGACGCCGTAGACGGGGCCGAGCGAGAACGCCGCAAGCAGTTCGGGGAGATCGGAGATGTCGAGCTTGACGAAGGCGGGGATGAGCGCGGGGATCGGGAACTCGATGAACATCAGCAGGAACGCGACGGTCGAGAGCATGGCGGTCACCGTGAGCTTGTGGGTGCGGCTGACCGCGCGGGGGGTGGAGATGGCGCTGGCATTGGATTCGGACATAAAAATACACTCCTTTTTGTCATTTCCCCTGAAAGAACAAGTCTTCCAAGGTGCATGACGCAAAAGAGCGTGAAAATTGCGTGGTAGATCGCGCGCAGCACATCTTCTCTCATCCGGACTGTGACCGTCGGTACCGGAATTTCACCGGTTCGTGCAGCGTCGAAAGACGCCGCTTGCGGACTGTAACCGCCGGTGGGGAGTTTCACCCCGCCTCGAAGACAAGTGATTCAGTTGATAGCTTGAGTATACGACAAATTTTCAGTTTGTCAAGAGGGAAATGCTTTACAAAGGCGAACGAATGTTCTATAATGAAAAAAGAATGGGAGGTGATGCCAATGCGGGGAAAGCCCTGTTCCTGCGCGTTTACCGGCCATCGGCCGGGAAAA
>ERZ857882.789-NODE-789-length-39330-cov-10.072616_pt1 | contig 39330 bp, 35 predicted proteins | sample MGYA00519697_ERZ857882 | MGnify/ENA primary metagenome ERZ857882 (study PRJEB31778, sample SAMEA3449373) | human gut metagenome | biome: human gut; feature: human-associated habitat; material: faeces | place: United Kingdom | collected 2010/2012 ...
CGCCTATGTGACGGTGGTGCGCATGGAGCGCGCGGCCGAGCTTTTGCGCACCACCGAGGATAAGACCTACCTGATCGCGGAAAAGACCGGGTATCTGGACCCGAACTATTTCAGCTATGTATTCAAAAAGCACTTCGGCATCTCGCCCACCAAGTTCCGGGCGGGGTGAGAGCGGCCAAAAGGAGGCGGCGATGGGCAGGTTTTTTGGTTCTGTGGTGGGGCGCTGGCGCGAGTTTTACCGCCGCTCCAGCATTCAGATGATCCTTTCGCTCTCGTTCACAGCCGTGGCCGTGACGGGCATGGTGTTTTTGGGGCTGACGCTGTTTTTGCGCTTTTCGGCCTCGAACAACGCCCAGGCGGCAAAGACCAGCCAACGGGTGCTGGCCCAGGTAAACCTGAACCTGGACGCGTACCTGCGCAGCATGATGCGGGTGTCGGACGCGATGTATTACCGGGTCATCAAAAACACGGACCTGGCCGCCGACAGCCTGGACGACCGGATGAGCCTGCTGTACGAGAGCAACCGGGACATGCTGGTGTCCATCGCGGTTTTTTCGCAAGGGGGAGAGCTTGTGTCGGCCGCGCCACTGGCGCCGCTGAAAAAGGACGCCGCCCCCCAGCGGCAGGACTGGTTCATCGCCGCGGCGGGAAAGATCGAGAACCTGCACTTTTCCACCCCGCATGTGCAGAACCTGTTCGAGGACCCGGATTACCGCTACCGCTGGGTGGTGTCGCTGAGCCGCCAGGTGGAGCTGACGAGGGCCGGCGCCATTGAGGGGGGCGTTTTGCTGGTGGACATGAGCTTCGGCGGCATTGAGCAGATCTGCAAGGACGCGGAGCTGTCGGCCTCCGGGGGGTACCTGTACCTGATCGACGGGGACGGCGAGATCATCTATCACCCGCGCCAACAGCTCATTTACGCCGGCCTTTTGCAGGAGAACAATCTGGCCGCGGCGGCCTACGAGGACGGCAGCTACGAGGAAACCTTCGGCGGCGGGCGCCGGCAGGTAACGGTAAAAACCGTGGGCTACACCGGCTGGAAGCTGGTGGGCGTGGTGCCGGCGGACAACATCTGGGACAACTACGGCCAGCTGCTGCTGTTCTTTTTGTTCGTGGTGCTGTTCTCGGTGTTTTTGCTGATCTTTGTGAACCTGCATCTCTCGGAGCGCATCTCGGTGCCCATCAAGGCGCTGGACCGGTCGGTAAAAAAGCTGGAGGCCGGGTGCGAGCTGGAGGAGTTCGAGGTGGGCGGCCCCTATGAGATCGAGCATCTGGGGCACTCGATCCGGTCGATGGTGTCGACCCTGCGCCATTTGATGGACGACATCATTGAGCAGGAGACGCAGAAGCGGCGCAGTGAGCTGGATGTGCTGCAGGCCCAGATCAACCCCCACTTCCTTTACAACACGCTGGACTCGGTGGTGTGGATGACCGAGAACGGCCGCACGGATGAGGCCATTCTTATGGTGACCTCGCTGGCGCGGTTTTTCCGCATCTCGCTGAGCCGGGGCAGCAACATCATTCCCATCGCGGACGAGCTGGAACATGCGCGGCACTACCTGACCATTCAAAAAATGCGGTATAAAAACAAATTTTCCGCCTCTATAGAGGCGGAGGATGGTGTAGAGGCCCTCTACACCATTAAACTGATCGTTCAGCCCATTTTGGAAAATGCGATCTATCACGGCATGGCCTACGCCGACGGGGACGGGAAGATCACGGTGCATGCCTTCCGCGAAGGGGGCGATGTGGTGATTGATGTGACCGACAACGGTCCGGGCATGCCCGCCGGGACCGTGGCGCGCCTGCTGGACCCGGCCTATACCGCCGCGCCCGGCCCCAAGGGCTCGGGCATTGGGCTGCGCAATGTGCACCAGCGCATCCGCCTGACCTTCGGCGGGGGGTACGGGCTTTCGATCCACAGCGAGCCGGATGCGGGCACCAGGGTGCGGGTGCGCCTGCCCGCCCTGGACGGGGCGGCCGCGGCCCCCTACCGAAAGGAGGTGGCCCCATGAAGCGCAGAACGATCCTGCAGCTTGGCGTTTTGGTGCTGCTGGGTATGGGGGTGCTTTTTTCCCTGATGACCTTTGACCAGGCCGGCCGGCGGGACCCGGAGCTGTTGGAGGTGTCGGTCATCATCCGCGAGGCCGACAATACGGGCTGGTCCGCCGCGAGGCAGGGGATGGAGCAGGCTGCGGCGGATCTGGGGGCGGAGCTGCGCTTTTTGACCCTGAGCGAGCCGGACAGCGTGGAGGAACAGCGCAGCCTGCTGGCCCGGGAGGTGGAGGGCGGCGCCGACGCGGTGGTGCTTGTGCCCGCAGACGCGCAGGCCCTGGGGCCCGACGTTGCAAGGGCGGCGGCGGGCGCCGCGGTGGTAACGATGGAGTCGGACCTGGCGGCCAGCGGCGCGAAGGCGTGCATCACGGTGGACAACGCCGCGCTGGGCACGGCCCTTGCAAAACAGATTCTGCGGGATATCCCGCAGGGCAGCGGGGTGCTGCTAGTGGATCTTACCCCGGGAAATACCGGTGTGGGGCTGCGGCTGGACGAAGCGGCCCGGGTGCTGGAGGAGGGCGGCTGCCCGGTGTACCGCCGCACGCCTGCCCCGGGGCAAACGCTGGCCGAGCTGCTGAACGAGGCCCTGCCCGCCCAGAACCCGGGCGCGGTGGCGGCCTTTGAGCCCACCGCGCTGGAATTGACGGCGCGCGCGCTTCAAAACGTGGAAAACGCGCCCCCGCTTTACGGCATGGGCGCCACCAGCACCATCGCCTCGTATTTGGAGCGGGGCGGCATTTCCCTGATTGCGGCGCAGAACGAGTTCGCCGCCGGCTACCTGGCGCTGCAGGCCGCGGTAGGGGCGGCGCGGGGCGAAGCGCTTACGAACATTGCGCCCATGGAATTTTCGCTGATCCGGCGGCAGGAGATGTACGAGGCTGAAAACGAAAAGCTGCTTTTCCCGGTCACCCGCTGAGGGCGGCCGCGGCGCAGAAAAGGAGGAACCATGAGATACCGTGTGTGGCGGCGCGCCGCCGGGCTGCTTGCGCCCTTGCTTCTTTTGGCCCTGGGAGGCTGCGCCGGCGCGGGCCGGGCGGATCCGGTGACCGTGCGCATCGGCGTTGCCCTGTACCAGCAGGACGACACCTTTATCTCCACCGTGGCGCAGCACCTGGAGCAGATGGCCAAGGAGGAGGAACAGGCCCGGGGCATCAAGCTGAACCTGAACATGGCGGACGGCCGCGGCAGCCAGGCCGCCCAGAACGAGCAGGTGGACCGATTTCTTGCCCAGGGGTACGACGTGATCTGTGTGAACATCGTGGACCGCACTGCGGCGGCCGTGATCATTGACAAAGCGCAGGCAGCGGGGGTGCCGGTGATCTTTTTCAACCGGGAACCTGTGGAGGAGGACCTGATGCGCTGGGAGGGTGCCTATTATGTGGGCCTGGATGGAGCGCAGTCGGGCCTTTTGCAGGGCGGGATCGTGCTGGACGCCTGGCGGCAGGACCCTGAAGCATTGGACCGCAGCGGCGACGGCGTGCTGCAATACGTGATGCTGGAGGGGGAGCCGGGCCACCAGGACGCGCTGCTGCGCACGGAAAACAGCCTGAAAGTGCTGGCCCAGGCCGGCGTGCCCACCGAAAAGCTGGCCAGCGACACCGCAAACTGGCAGCGGGGCCAGGCCACCACAAAAATGACCCAGTGGCTGGAGCAATTCGACGGCGGGATCGAGGCGGTATTCTGCAACAACGACGACATGGCCCTGGGCGCCATTGACGCGTGTTTTGCCGCGGGGCTTTCGGAAGAGGAGCTGCCCTTCATTGTGGGAGTGGACGCCACCCCGCCCGCGCTGGAGGCGGTGGAGGCCGGCACCCTGAAGGGCACCGTTCAGAACGACGCTGCGGGCCAGGCGCGGGCGATGCTGGAGCTTGCCTGCGCCCTGGCCGGGGGCACCACGCCCGGCGACGCGGTGGAGCTAACGGACGGCAAGTATGTGTGGCTGCCCTATACCACGGTTACAAAGGAGAATTTGGAAGCGTTTCTGCCGCCGGCCTCCTGACCAAACGGCGACGGAGGCAAGCGGCGCCGAACTGTTTGGAAGCGTTGTGGAACGGGGGTCCACAGCAGAGCCGAGGCGCTTTCTGCTGGAACGATCAATTTTTTGGATGATGTAAATGAACTTGTCAACAAGGGGATACTCTGGTATACTGATACTAATTGATACTATATTATATCAGAGGTGAGGCTTGGTGGAGGCTGGATTGTTTGCTCAAATGCTGTCGGATAAAAGTATGCTCGACTTGAAAAAATTGGGATATAAATATCCACAGGCCAACATGAAAGAATTTGTGTCGCTGCTAAAAATGGGCTTTTATAGGGCGCTGCCCCTAAAAGATTTTGAGGGAAAGCAATTGGTCTATCTGGAGGGAACCGCTCAGGTCCGGCTGTCGGCAGCCAAGCTGCTTTTAAGCCCCCAGAATGGCGGCACATTCGGCATCAAGGCGATGGAGGAGGAGATTATGTCTACCCTCACCATCGAACAGATCCATACAACACGGGACAGTGTGAGGCGGATATTGAATGGGTATGCGCCAACGGATGAAAGCGAAAACCGGGTTTACGGGATGAAAAAGGGCCTGGAATTTATTGCGGAGCCCGCCAATCAGATCACCGAAGAGAATATCCATCGGCTTTATCAGATGACGGTGGGGGCGTTTCTGCCGGAGGAGGACCGGCTGCTTCCAGGCCGCTTTTATCGGCACGACAGCGTTTTTGTGGTGGGAGGTAAGGTGGAGCATACTGGCCTTCCGTGGCAGAAACTGCCGGAGTATATGGGAGCGCTGGTGGCTTTTTTCCATGAAGAGGATGAGATCAACGATCTGCTGAAAGCGGCGCTTGGCCATTTCTATATGGCGTACCTGCACCCCTATTTCGATGGGAACGGCAGGATGGCCCGGTTGCTGCACCTATGGTATCTGGTGCAGCGCGGGTATCCCTCGGCATTGTTTATCCCCATGTCCAGTTATGTGGAGCAGAGCCGGAGGGCTTATTACAACGCTTACACGCAGGTGGAAAACAACGCGGTCATCAGCGGGATGTTGGACGTTACCCCTTTTCTGGTATATTTTATCGAAAATGTGTATCATAAGCTGAGCAATTCAATGCCTCAGCCCGCTACGACCGATTTGTTTCGCGCGGCGATGGAACGGGGGGGGATTACCGAAAAGGAGAAACAGCTCTGGCAATTCGTTCTTTCAGCCTATGGCAGCGAAGAGTTCTCCACCAAGCGGTTGGAACGTGATTTTGGAAACGCGGCTTATGCCACGATCCGGAGCTTTGTGATGAAGTTTGAACAGCTAGGCTTGCTGACCCCGGCGAGATATGGCAATCGGGTCAAATATAAAGTGAAGTAGCCGTGTGTAGAGGAACGGTTCTTCTGTGGGACAGCTTGATTTGGCGCAAAGGCACGGCAAAGGGCAGGAGATCGCCCGATGACCAGCAAAAAGTTTTACGATGACAAAGACAGCACAATTTTAAGAGGATCGTGCCTCCAAAAATAAAAAGGGGCTGCTGCCAATGTGGGATACATCGGCAGCAGCCCCTGCTGCATGAAGGACTGCGCGGAGATAAAGCGCTCAGGCCAGCGCCAGCTGGCCGCCCACCAGGTCCACCGTGAGGGTGTCGCCCGGCAGGTGCTGCCCGCCGATGATCTCGCGGGCGATCAGGGTTTCGACCCGGCTTTGGATAAAGCGCTTGAGCGGCCGGGCGCCGTAGACGGGGTCGTAGCCTTCGTCGATGATAAAGGCCTTGGCGGCGTCGGTGACGGCCAGGTTCAGCTGCTTTTGGGCCAGGCGGGCGCGCAGGTCGGCCAGCTGCAGGTCCACAATGCCGCCGATCTCGGCCTTGGTGAGGGGCTTGTAGAATACGATCTCGTCCAGCCGGTTTAAAAATTCCGGCCGGAACTGGGTTTTGAGCAGGCCCTCCACCGCCTGGCGGGCTTCGGCGCTGATCTGGCCGCCCGGGCCGATGCCCTCCAGGATATACTGGCTGCCCAGGTTGGAGGTGAGGATGATGATGGTGTTTTTGAAATCCACCTGGCGGCCCTGGCTGTCGGTGATGCGGCCGTCGTCCAGCACCTGCAAAAGGATGTTGAACACATCCGGATGGGCCTTTTCCACCTCGTCGAACAGGACTACGCTGTAGGGGTGGCGGCGCACCGCCTCGGTGAGCTGGCCGCCTTCCTCGTAGCCCACGTAGCCCGGGGGCGCGCCGATGAGCCGGCTGACGCTGAATTTTTCCATATATTCGGTCATGTCGATGCGGATCATGTTCTTTTCGCTGTCGAACAGGGCCTGGGCCAGCGCCTTTGCCAGCTCGGTTTTGCCCACGCCCGTGGGGCCCAGGAACAAAAAGCTGCCGATGGGCCGCCCGGGGTTCGCAATGCCCGCCCGGCTGCGCAGGATGGCCTCGCACACCTTCTGCACGGCCTCCTGCTGCCCGATGACCCGCTGGTGCAGGATGCCCTCGAGACCCAGCAGCTTTTCGCGCTCGCCCTCCACCAGCTTTTCCACAGGGATGCCGGTCCAGCGGGCCACAATGCGGGCGATCTCCTCGTCGGTGACCCGGTCGCGCAGAAGGTTATCCTGCGCGGAACCGGAGGTTTCGGCCTTGTGCTCCTGCTCGGCCAGCTGCTTTTGCAGCTCGGGCAGGCGGCCGTATTTCAGCTCGGCAGCCTTGTTGAGGTCGTATTCCCGCTCGGCCTTTTCAATGGCGGCGTTGGTCTGCTCGATCTGCTCCCGGATGGACTGCAGGCTGCCGATGCTGCTCTTCTCGTTGTCCCACCGGGCTTTCATGGCGTTGTACTGCTCGCGCATTTCGGCCAGTTCTTTTTGAATGGCCGAGAGGCGCTGGGCGCTCAGGGGGTCGGTCTCCTTTTTCAGGGCGGCCTCCTCGATCTCGTGCTGCATGATCTTGCGGCGCAGATCGTCCAGCTCGGCGGGCATGGAGTCCATCTCGGTGCGGATCATGGCGCAGGCCTCGTCCACCAGGTCGATGGCTTTGTCGGGCAAAAAGCGGTCGGAGATATACCGGTCGGACAGGGTGGCCGCGGCGATCAGGGCGCTGTCCTGAATCTTGACACCATGGAACACCTCGTAGCGCTCCTTGAGCCCCCGCAGGATGGAGATGGTGTCCTCTACGGTGGGCTGGTCCACCAGCACCGGCTGGAACCGGCGCTCCAGCGCGGGGTCCTTCTCGATGTACTGGCGGTATTCGTCCAGGGTGGTGGCGCCGATGCAATGCAGCTCGCCCCGGGCCAGAAGGGGCTTCAACAGGTTGCCTGCGTCCATGGCGCCGTCGGTCTTGCCGGCGCCCACAATGGTGTGCAGCTCGTCGATGAACAGGATGATCTGGCCCTCGCTTTTTTTGACCTCCTGCAGCACGCTTTTGAGCCGTTCCTCAAATTCGCCCCGGTATTTGGCGCCCGCCACCAGGGCGCCCATATCCAGGCTGAAGATGGTGCGGTCCTTCAGGTTTTCGGGTACGTCGCCCCGCACGATGCGCTGTGCAAGCCCCTCGGCGATGGCTGTTTTGCCCACGCCGGCCTCGCCGATCAGGCAGGGGTTGTTTTTGCGCTTGCGGGACAGGATGCGCACGACGTTGCGGATCTCCTGGTCGCGGCCGATCACCGGGTCCAGCTTTTGCTGGCGCGCCAGCTCCACCAGGTCCTGGCCGTACTTTTTCAATACGTCGTAGGTGTCTTCGGGGTGGTCGCTGGTGACCCGCTGGCTGCCCCGCACGGTGGCGAGCTGCTCCAGGAACGCGTTCTTTTGGACGCCGAAGCTGCGCAGCACCTCGCTCACCGCGGCATTCGGCTGTTCGATGAGGCCGAGAAATACGTGTTCCACGCTCACATACTCGTCCTTCATGGCGGCGGCGCTTTTTTCGGCGGCCGCAAGGACCTTGTCGGTGGCCTGGGAGATGTAGATCTTATCCGGCTCGCGGCCGGAACCGGTCACATGGGGCAGGGCCGCCACCTTTTGTGCGGCTGCCGCGGCAAAGCTGCCCGGCTCGGCCCCCAGCTTTTGCAGCAGCTGCGGGATGAGCCCGCCTTCCTGGCTGGCAATCGCGGCCAGCAGGTGCTCGGGCTCCAGCGCCTGGTTTTGGTATTCAATGGCAAGGCTTTGGGCGCTCTGCAAAGCCTCCAGGGTTTTTTGGGTGAATTTGTTGGTATTCATTGGGCAACTCCCCTTTCCTCGGAACCAACTTAAAATAAAAATATTTCTTATTTTTAGCACTCTATTTCATCGACTGCTAATATTGTATGACGCTCTGGATGGAAAGTCAATCCCCTTTCACAATTTTTTTACAACTGGCGGGTCAAAAAGGCTGCGGAATTAGCATGCCCTCTTTTGGCCCCAAGCAGCTGAAAAAGGGCAAAAAACCTGCACTTGCGCTGAAACGCCCTGCACTTGCGCAAAAGCCTTGACAAAGGGATGGGGTTGTGATACCGGCCCTGAATGGGAAATTGGCCGCGGAGCCTTAATATTTCTTGCAAGCGGCGCTTTTGTAAAGTAAAATAGACTGTAACGAACAAAGACAAACGGCCCTTGCAGGGCCGCGCGCAAAAAAGAAAGCGGGGAAGAAGATGGATCTACATATCAACAGCATCTGCGTGCAGGGAGGGTATACGCCTGGCAACGGCGAGCCGAGGCAGATCCCCATTGTGCAGAGCACGACCTTTAAATACGCCACCAGCGAGGATATGGGCAAGCTGTTCGACCTGGAGGCCAGCGGCTACTTTTACAGCCGGCTGCAAAACCCCACCTGCGATTCCGTGGCCGCCAAGATCTGCGCGCTGGAGGGCGGCACCGCCGCCATGCTGACCAGTTCCGGCCAGGCGGCCAGCTTTTATTCGGTCTTCAACATCGCCTCCTGCGGCGACCATGTGGTGAGCAGCAGCACCATTTACGGCGGCACCTACAACCTGTTCGCCGTGACCATGAAGCGCATGGGCATTGAGTTCACCTTTGTTTCGCCCGACTGCACCGAGGAGGAGCTGGCGGCCGCGTTCCGCCCGAACACCAAGGCCGTGTTCGGCGAGACCATTGCAAACCCTGCCCTCACCGTGCTGGACATTGAAAAGTTTGCAAGGGCGGCCCACGCCCACGGCGTGCCCCTGATTATCGACAACACCTTCGCCACCCCGGTGAACTGCCGGCCCTTCGAGTGGGGGGCGGACATCGTGACCCACTCCACCACCAAATATATGGACGGCCACGGCGCGGCGGTGGGCGGCTGCATTGTGGACTCCGGCCGGTTCGACTGGACCAAATATCCCGAAAAGTTCCCGGGCCTTTGCACCCCGGACGACAGTTACCACGGCGTGACCTACACCGAGCGCTTTGGCCTGGCGGGCGCCTATATCACCAAGGCCACCGCCCAGCTGATGCGGGATTTCGGCAGCGTGCAGAGCCCGCAGGACGCATTTTTGCTGAACCTGGGGCTGGAAAGCCTGCATGTGCGCATGAAGCGCCACTGCGAGAACGGCCAGGCCGTGGCCGAATTTTTGCAGAGCCACCCCAAGGTGGCCTGGGTGAACTACTGCGGGCTGCCCGGCAACAAGTACTACGAGCTGGCCCAAAAATACCTGCCCGGCGGCAGCTGCGGCGTGGTGAGCTTTGGCGTGAAGGGCGGCCGCGCCAATGCCGAGACCTTTATGAAGCACCTGAAGCTGGCCGCCATTGAGACCCATGTGGCCGACGCCCGCACCTGCTGTTTGCACCCCGCCAGCGCCACCCACCGGCAGATGAACGACGCCGAGCTGGAGGCCGCGGGCGTGAGCCCCGACCTGGTGCGCTTTTCCTGCGGGCTGGAGGACAGCCGGGATTTGATCGCGGATATCGCCCAGGCGCTGGAACAGGTATAACCTTCCGGCCCCGCGCCGATAAAACCCATGGAAGGGGAGGAACGCCATGCCCTTGATCCTGCCGAAGACCCTGCCCGCCTATGCCGAGCTGGGCAGGGAAAACGTGTTTGTGATGCACAAGCGCCGGGCCGAGACCCAGCAGATCCGGCCGCTGCGCATTCTGGCGCTCAACCTGATGCCCACCAAGATTGCCACCGAGACCCAGCTGGCCCGCCTGTTGGCCAACAGCCCGCTGCAGGTGCAGCTGACCCTGCTGCACACCGCCAGCCACGAGGCGACCCACGTGCCCGGCGGGCACATGGAGGCCTTTTACAAGACCTTTGACGAGGTGTGCGGCCAGCGGTTCGACGGCATGATCATCACCGGCGCGCCGGTGGAGCAACTGCCCTTTGAGGCGGTGGATTACTGGCCCGAGCTGTGCCGCATCCTGGAATTTTCCAAGACCAACGTGTTTTCCACCCTGCACGTGTGCTGGGGGGCCCAGGCCGCGCTGTACCACCATTTCGGCATTGAAAAGGAGCTGCTGCCCCAAAAGATGTTCGGCGTGTTCCAGCACCGGGTGCTGCGGCCGGCAAATCCCCTGGTGCGGGGCTTCGACGAGGTGTTCTGGGCGCCCCACTCCCGCCACACCGGCGTGCGCCGGGACCAGGTGGACGCCTGCGGCGCGCTGCGGGTGCTGGCCGAGAGCGAGGAAGCGGGAATCTACCTGATGAGCACCGAGAGCGGCCGCCAGATCTTTGTGACCGGCCACCCGGAATATGAAAAGTTCACCCTGGACGCCGAATACCGGCGGGATGCGGCAAAAGGGCTGCCCATTGGGCCGCCGAAAAATTATTACCCGCAGGACGACCCGGCCCGCGAGCCGCTTTACCGCTGGCGGGCCCATGCCTTTTTGCTGTATACCAACTGGCTGAATTATTACGTTTACCAGAACACCCCGTACGATCTGCGCCGCTTGCAGGGCCTGGAAGAGGACTAGCGCCCGGCCCCGCCGGCAGGTCCAGGCCGGAACAGTAAAAAGCGCGCCCGTGGAACGGTTTATAAAACCTTGTTCCGCGGGCGCGCTGCTGTTTTTTATGAGAGTTTAGTTTTGGGCCATGAGGAAGTCCTGGATTTTGCCCATGAGCATCTGCATTTTGAGATAACCCATGCCGTAGTATTCGGCCAGGGTGCTGCTTTGGTCGCCGAACGCCTCGGTGAGGTCGCTTTCGCTCACGTTCATGCCCTCGGTCTCGGCAATGGCCTGGAAGATGAGCAGCTGGCGGGCCGTTTCTTTGGCCTGCGCCGCCATTTCGGTGCGGAAAGCGTCCTCGCTTTCATAGCCCATCAGGGTGAGGAAGGTGGCCAGGTCCAGGCCGTTCTGCGCGGCGCTGCCGGTCGCGCTGGCAATGTTCATTTCCACCATGGTGTCGATGATGCTCTGGGGCACCTCGCTCACGGCCGCGTTCTCGGTGAGATAGGTCAGCAGCCAGTTGTACTTGTTGGTTTCCTGCACCTGCTGCTCCACGGCGGCGTCCAGCTCGGCCAGGGTGGACCAGCCGCGGTCCGCCTTGAAGTTTTCGGCGATGAAGGCGTCGGTGAGTTCGGGGTATTCCATCTCGCCCTCAATGTAGTTGATGGTGGTCACAAACACGGCCTCTTTGTTTTGCAGCACCATGGTGTTGCCGTCCTTATCGGTGGAGTCGTTGTAGCCCTCGGGGAAGGTGACCACCACGTTCATGGTTTCGCCGGGCTTGTGGCCGATGATCTGGGTCAGGAAATCGTCGATGTAATTGGTGGAGCCCGCGGTCACGGTGGTGCCGCTGCCGCCGGTGCTTCCGCCCGAAAACTCCACCCCGTCCACGCTGCCCACGTAGTCGATGTTCACCTGGTCGCCGTCTTCCACGGCGCGGTCGGTGATTTTGGCCTTTTCGCCGAAGGACTCCACCAGGCTGTCTTTCAATTTCTGGATGTCCTCGGCGGAGGGGGCGATCTCGTCGGCGGGGATCGCAACGCCCTTGTATTCGGGCAGGGTGATGTAATCGAGCGCTTTCACGCCCTCCCAGAAGCCTTCGTCGGTAATGCCTTTGCTGTAGTCCAGCGCGCTGCCGCCCGAAGAGGGCTCGCTGGCGGAGCCGGAGGCAGGGGAAGAGGAGGCGCTGCCGGAAGAGGCGGCGCCGCCGCAGGCGGTGAGGCCGGCGGCCAGGGCCACAGCGGCCGCGAGGGCGCAGATACGGATTATGGTCTGTTTCAAAATATTTGTTCCTCCTAAAGAACGCGGCAAATACCGCCGCGCAAGATCAGCCCCCATTATACCACCCAAACAGGCCAAGAGGGATGGTTTGAAAGAAAAATTCACAAATCTGTCTTTAAATATATACAAAAGGTATATATTTTGATTGTTTATACTGGGAATGCGCTGGAAAATACCAGCGAATTTCAGTATAATCGAGGTATTACAGGCCACGGGCAAGGCCTTTTCGGGAAAGGGGAAAAGAATGGGAATGGATTATAACAAGGCGGCGCTGGAACTGCATGCCGCGCACAAGGGCAAGCTGGAGGTGAAAAGCAAGGTGCCGGTAAAATGCCGGGACGACCTTTCCACCGCGTATACGCCGGGCGTGGCGGAACCCTGCCGGCGCATCCACCAAAGCGAGAGCGCTGTGTACGATTACACCGCCAAGGGCAATCTGGTGGCCGTGGTGACCAACGGCACGGCGGTGCTGGGGCTGGGCGACATCGGGCCCAAGGCGGCCCTGCCGGTGATGGAGGGCAAGGCAATCCTGTTCAAAGAGTTTGGCGGGGTGGACGCTTTCCCCATCTGCCTGGACACCAAGGACCCGGCTGAGGTGATCCGGGCAGTGGAACTGATTGCCCCGGGCTTCGGCGGGATAAATTTGGAGGACATCCGCAGCCCGGAATGCTTTGAGATCGAGCGGGTGTTGGAGGAACGGTTGGACATCCCCGTATTCCACGACGACCAGCACGGCACCGCCATTGTGGTGACGGCGGCGCTGCTGAACGCGCTGCGGCTGGTGGGAAAACAGCTGGACCAGGTGAAGATCGTGCTGAACGGCCCCGGGGCGGCGGGTACGGCTATCGTTCACATGCTGGCTGCCGCGGGCGCGGCGGATGTGACCGCGGTGGACGAGCACGGCATTTTGTACCCCGGCCGGCCGGCGGGCCTTGCGGGGCACAAGGCGGCCCTTGCCGCCCAAACCAACCCCCGGCGCCTCACCGGCGGCCTGGCCGAGGCGGTGCGGGGCGCGGATGTATTCATCGGCGTTTCGGTGCCGGGGGCATTGAAGCCGGAAATGGCGGCGGCCATGGCGGGGGACGCGGTGGTGTTCGCCATGGCCAACCCCACCCCGGAAATTCTGCCGGATGAGGCCAGGGCCGCGGGTGTGCGGGTGGTGGGCACCGGCCGCAGCGACTTTGCAAACCAGATCAACAATGTGCTGGCGTTCCCCGGGGTGTTCAAGGGCGCGCTCTCGGTGCGCGCGCACAGCATCAACAGCGCCATGAAGGTGGCCGCGGCCAGGGCCATTGCGGGGCTGGTGAGCGCGGAGGAGCTGCGGGAGGATTACATCATTCCCGGGGCCTTTGACCCCCGCGTGGCGGATGCGGTGGCTGCCGCAGTGGCCGCTGCCGCGCGCGAGAGCGGGGTGGCCCGGCTGTGAGGGAGATAAAAGCGGAGGCGGTGACCGAGGCCGTGGCCGCCCTATGCGTGCGGGCCAACCACCACTTGCCCCCGGATGTGCAGGCCGCGCTGGAAAAGGCGCAGAAAACCGAGCCCTGGCCCCTGGCCCGGGAGACCCTGGGCCTTTTGCGCCGCAACCTGGATCTTGCGCTGGAACAGGACCTGCCCATCTGCCAGGACACCGGCATGGCTTGTGTGTTTGTGGAGCTGGGCCAGGAGGTGCACATTGCGGGCGATTTTGAGGCCGCGGTGAACGAGGGCGTACGCCGGGGCTACGACCAGGGCTATTTGCGCAAAAGCATTGTGGCCGACCCGCTGCGGCGCGCCAACACCGGCGACAACACCCCCGCGGCCCTGACCCTGCGCCTGGTGCCGGGCAGCGGCCTGCGCATTACGGTTTCGCCCAAAGGGTTTGGCAGCGAGAACATGAGCCGCCTTGCCATGCTGAAGCCCAGCGACGGCGCCGAGGGGGTGGAGCGCTTTGTGCTTGAAACGGCGCGCCTTGCCGGCCCGAACCCCTGCCCGCCCATGGTGCTGGGCGTGGGCATCGGCGGCAGCTTTGACAAGGTGGCCTGCCTTGCCAAGAAGGCGCTGCTGCGCCCCTTGGACCAGCCAAACCCGGACCCCTATTACGCGGAAATGGAAGCCCGCCTTTTGGCGGGCGTGAATGCCCTGGGCACCGGCCCGCAGGGCTTTGGCGGCGCTGCCACGGCCCTGGGCCTTGCCATTGAAACGGCCCCCACCCATGTGGCGGGCCTGCCGGTGGCGGTGAATGTTAGCTGCCATGCAACCCGCCGGGCCACGGCGGAACTGTAAAATGGGCGCCGGGCGGGCTTTTTGCCCGTCTTGCGTATACCTGATACGCGGCGCCCGCAAGAAAGCCCGCCCGGCGCACACTTGCTGCGCAGCTTATGGCGGCAAAACCCTGCACTTGCGCAAAAAGACCATGCACTTGCGCAAAGCGCTTGACAAATGCCGGGAAATGTGGCAATCGCCGCGGCGCGGCCGGTTTTAATGATCTGAATGAGGAGAAAGCCATGCAACATACACTTTCCACCCCCTGTGCCCGGCAGGACCTGGCGGCCCTGCGGGCGGGGGATACGGTGCTGCTTTCGGGCACGGTGTACACCGCCCGGGACGCGGCTCACAAGCGCATGATGGAACTGCTGGACGCGGGCGGGGAGCCGCCCTTTCCGCTTGCGGGCAGCGCGGTGTACTACGTGGGGCCCACGCCCGGGCGCCCGGGCCAGGTGGTGGGCTCGGCGGGCCCTACCACCAGCGGCCGCATGGACGCCTACAGCCCCCGGCTGATCCGGCTGGGGCAGCTGGTGATGATCGGCAAGGGCGCGCGCAGTGAGGCGGTAAAGCGGGCGGTGAAGGAGTGCGGCGCGGTGTATCTGGCGGCACTGGGCGGCGCGGGCGCGCTGCTGGCCGCCAGCATCCGGCAGGCGGAGCTGGTGGCCTGGCCCGACCTTGGGTGCGAGGCGGTGCGCCGCCTTACGGTGCGGGACATGCCACTGACCGTGGTGCTGGACCCGGTGGGCGGCGATCTGTACGAGAGCGGCCCGGGGGCCTATCGGGCGGGGCGGTAAACGCCGCCCTGAAAGAGAGGAGAAAACCATGAAACAGAGCTTGGCGGTGCTGTTCCCCGGCACGGGCTACACCTGCGGCGAGCCCCTGATGCAAAAAATTGCCCGGCAATTTCTGGAGGCCGGGTACCAGGTGGTACAGCTGGATTTTTCGGCTGTGCCCTTTCATGAGCTGGCGGGCCTGGAAGAGGCGGCGGAGCGGGTGAGGCCCCTCGTTTTGGAACAGCTCAAGGGCGTTGAGCCCTCCGCCTGCGGGGAGATTGTATTTGTTTCGAAAAGTTTGGGAACGGTGTGCGCGGGCTGGCTGGAAAAGGAGTGGGGCGTGCCCGCCCGCCAGCTTTATCTCACGCCGCTGCCCCAGACGCTGGACTGCATCCGTGAAACCTCGCGGGTGGCGGGAATGGTGATCGGCACCCAGGACCGGTTTATGACCGCAGAGGCGCTGCAGGCCTTTTGCACCGGGCGGGGCATCCCCTGCCTAGTGGCCGCGGGTACGGGGCACAACCTGAAATATGCGGACCCTGCCGCCGCAGAGGAGCTGGAGCGAAAAATCCTTGCGCTGTGCAGCGTGCCGCCCGGCGCCGGCAGCCGGGAATGAATGGGGGCGGGGAAGAGAATGGAACAATTTGAAGCACTGGTGAAAAAGGACGATGCAGGCAGGCTGACCATCCTTGAGCTGCCGTTTGATGCGAGAGCGGCATTCGGCAAACCCAGGGGAACGATTCATGTGTGCGGCAGGATCAACGGCACAGAGTACCGAGGCAAGCTGCTGGCCCGCGGCGGCGGCAAATTTGTGATGGTTTTGGACAAAGCGCTGCAAAAGGCCATCGGGTTTGCCGGGCAGGCAATGAGCGCGGCGGTCACGATGGCCCCCGAGGAGGAAAAGGCAGGCGGGGAGAGCCCGGAAAAGGCCGTGGACAGCAGGTGCGGTATGGACCTGCTCACTGCGATCAAAACACGGCAGAGCATCCGCAAATTCACCGAAAGACCGGTGAGCGGGGAGATGGTGAACGCCATCCTTTGCGCGGGCATGCGCGCCCCCACGGCCAAAAACAAGCGCCCATGCCATTTTATTGTAATAACAGACAGGCAGCTTTTGTCGACCCTGGCCCGGCAGAATACAAATGCCGCCATGCTGGAGGGTGCGGCAGGGGCGATTGTGGTTTGCGGGGATAAAAACAGAGAGGGGATCAAAGAGTTTTTATGCGCGGACTGTGCCGCAGCCACACAAAACATGCTGCTCGGCATCCACGGCTTGGGGCTGGGAGGCGTTTGGTGCGGCGTGGCACCCAATTCCGATTGGCGAAAGCTGCTGATCGGGCAGCTGGCGCTTCCCCCGAAAGTGGAGCCTGTTTCCGTGATTGCATTTGGCTGGCCGGACGAAACAAAGGAATTGTGTGACCGCTGGGAAACGGCAAAGGTCCATTGCAACAGGTGGTAGCCCGTTTGCCCAAGCGCCGCGGGCAAAGGCGGCCGCCCGCGGCCGGAGGCGGGGCTGGTTTTGTGCAACCTGCCCGGCTTTGACGCTTTAATTTGGTAAAAAGTTTTGCTTGACAACGGGGGCGGCTTGTGGTTTAATAACGTTAAACCGATGAGGCGGAGATAAAACTGCACAGCGCGCCGATAGAGAGCCCGGAGGGTGGAAACGGGCGGAGAGCGGGGCAGACAAATGGGCCGCCAAGGGCAGGGTGAACGGGCTGGAAAGGCCCCAGTAGCTGCGCCGGGAACTCCCGTTACAGAGTGCGGGGCGTGTCAGCGCCCTCATGAGCGGCCTTTTTGAAAGAGGCAAGCAAGGTGGCACCGCAAGTTTTGAATGCTGATTCAAGACCTGCCCTTGTAGAACACAAGGGCAGGTCTTTTTATTTTACAATCAGGAAAGGGGGCGCCGGAGATGCGGCCCGGAATTGACACGCGGAAGAACCAGTTTTCCACACGATGGCGCCGATGGCGTTGAAACACAGCCCGCCATCCACCCTTTAACTTGAAACGAGGTACTTACCATGAAACTGAAAAAGATGCTTTGCACCGCTGCCGCCACCCTTTTGGCCCTTGCCCTTGCCGCCTGCGGCGGGGCGACGCCGCCCCCGGCGGCAGCGCCCTCCGGCGCAGCTTCGGCGGGCAGCGCGGGCTCGGCCGACGCGGATTTTACCATTGGGATCGTGCAGTATACCCAGCACTCGAGCCTGGACGAGATCTGCGCCGCTGTGCAGAATGAGCTGGAGGTGCTTGCCGCCACCGCGGACGTGAAGCTGAATGTGATCGTGAAGAACGGCCAGGGCGACGCGCCTACCATCAACGACATCTGCAGCCTGTTTGTGGCTGACAAGGTAGACCTGATCATCCCCATCGCCACGCCGGCGGCCACCAGCGCGGCGGCGGCCACCCAGGGCACGGGCATCCCGCTGGTGTTCAGCGCGGTCACCGACCCGGTGGAGGCCCAGCTGGTGGAGAGCATGGAAGCCCCCGGCGGCAGCATTACCGGCACGTCGGACTACATTGACACCTCGCTCATTCTGAAGCTGGCCACCACCCAGAACCCAGAGCTGAAAAAGCTGGGCCTGATCTACAACCTGGGCGAGCCCAACAGCGTGGCCACCATCGCCAAAACCAAGCCCATCCTGGAGGAACAGGGCATCGCCTATGTGGAGAGCACCGTGACCACCCCGGGCGAGGTGCAGATGGCGGCCCAGAAGCTGATCAGCGAGGGGGCCGAGGCGATCTTTGTGCCCATTGACAACACGGTGGCCAGTGCCATGAGCGTTCTGGCCGACGAGGCCATCAAGGCGGGCGTGCCGGTGTACACCGCGGCCGACAGCATGGTGCGGGACGGCGGCCTTGCCACCACAGGTGTGAACTACACCCGCCTGGGCGAGCTGACCGCCCAAATGGCCTTTAAGGTGCTGTATGAAAAGGCCGACCCCGCCTCCATGGCGGTGCAGGTGCTGAACGACGGCATCGTGACCGTGAACACCACCACCGCCGAGGCCCTGGGCATCGACCCGGACGTATTCGACCCGGGCGAGGGCTACGTGGCCGTGGAGTAACAAAAACAGGCGCCGGGCGGGCCGCTGCAAGGGCGGCCCGCCCCTGCGCAGGCCTGGACGCTTTTAACGAAAGGAAGACCGGTTTTTATGATGATGCTGATGCAGAGCGCGGTGGAGCAGGGCTTTATTTATGCCCTGGTGGCGCTGGCGCTCTATCTGTCGTACCGCATTCTGGACATTGCGGACCTTACCACCGACGGTTCGTTTGTGTTGGGATGCGCGGTGTCGGCCACCTGCGCCACCCAGGGGCACCCGGCGCTGGGGCTTTTGGCCGGAATGCTGGCGGGCATGGCGGCGGGGTTTGTAACCGCCTTTCTGCACACCCGCATGAAGGTGCAGGCCATTTTGGCGGGCATCATTACCATGACCGGGCTGTACACCATCAATCTGTGGGTCATGGGAGGCCGTTCGGACCTGCCGCTGCTCAAGGTGGACACCATTTTCACCTATACCCAGGCGCTGCTGGGCACAAAATACGGCAAGCTTGTGACCGTGGCGCTGATCGCCCTTGCGGCGGCGGTGCTGCTGATCCTGTTCCTCAAGACCCAGCTGGGGCTTTCGATCCGGGCCACCGGCGACAACCGGGATATGGTGGCCGCCAGCTCCATCAATCCGGCTTTCACCATCACGGTGGGGCTGTGCCTGGCCAACGGCTGTACGGCGCTGGCTGGCGCGGTGCTGGCGCAGTATCAGATGTCCAGCAGCGTGAGCCTGGGCACAGGCGTGGTGGTGATCGGGCTGGCAAGCCTGATCATCGGCGAGGTGGTGCTGCGCCGGGGCGGCGTGGTGCGCGGCGTGGCGGGCGCGATCCTGGGGGCGATCCTGTACCGCATTCTGATGGTGCTGGCGCTCAAGAACAGCGCCTCGCCCAGCAACATGAAGCTGGTGAGCGCCGTGATCGTGGCGCTGGCCATCAGTTACCCGGCGCTGGCCGGCTGGGTGTGGCTGCGGCGGCGCAAGCGCGCCGCGGCGCGCGGCGGGAAGGGAGGCGCAGAACAGTGCTGAACCTGCAAAACGTATGCAAGACCTTTGCGCCCGGCACCGTGAACGAGAAGCGGGCGCTGCAGCACATCGACCTAGAGCTGGAGGCGGGCGACTTTGCCGCCATTGTGGGCTCCAACGGGGCGGGCAAATCGACCCTGTTTGGGGCGATCGCGGGCGGCTTTTGGCCGGACGAGGGCAGCGTGAGGCTGGATGGGCAGGACATCACCTTTTTGCCCGAGCACAGGCGCAGCCGGATGATCGGGCGGCTGTTCCAGGACCCGCTGCGAGGCACCGCGCCCCACATGACCATTGAGGAGAACCTGGCCCTGGCGTATCTGCGCACCGCAAAGCGCGGCGCCGGCTTTTCGCGGGTGAGCGCCAGGGACCGGGCTTATTTCAAAGAGCGGCTGGCCCGGCTGGGGCTGGGGCTGGAGGACCGGATGGATCAGCCGGTGGGCCTGCTCTCGGGCGGGCAGCGGCAGGCGCTGACCCTGTTGATGGCAACGCTGGTGCCGCCAAAGCTTTTGCTGCTGGACGAACACACCGCCGCGCTGGACCCGGCCACGGCCGAAAAGGTGCTGGCGCTCACCACCGAGATTGTGGCCGAGCACGGCCTGACCTGCCTGATGATCACCCACAACATGCAGAGCGCCCTGAGCCTTGGCAACCGCACCCTGATGATGGACGCCGGGCGCATTGTGCTGGATGTAAAGGGCGGCGAGCGGGAAGGGATGACAGTGGAGGACCTGCTCACAAAATTCCGCGAGGGGGCGGGCAAGGCGCTCACCAACGACCGGATCCTGCTCTCCACCGTGGAGTGAAAAGCAAACAAAACAGCCGCCGGACTTTCGAACAAGGTCCGGCGGCTGTTCTGTTTGTTATTGTGGGGAGGGCTGGCCCTGCGCTTCGCACCGCAGAGCGGCGGTACGCACGCGGCAGCGCTGCTTGTCGGCATACATGGCCTGATCGGCGCGGCGCAGGGCCAGGCGCTGGTCCGCCCCGCCCCCCGGCAGCAGCCGGTATTCCGACCAGCCCCGGGCCAGCGAAACCGCCAGCGCCTGCGCTGCATTGTGGGCCTGCAGCGCGTCGGCCAATTTTTGATTGAACTGCTGTGGGTCAGCCTGGCAGCCATTTAGCAGTACGGCAAATTCATCGCCGCCGAAGCGGAAACATTGCCCGACCGGCTCAAAGGCCTGGCGGATGCAGGCGGCCGCCGCGCGAAGCAGTTCGTCACCCGCCGCGTGGCCCAGGGTATCGTTTACGAGCTTGAGATTGTTGAGATCCATCATAAAAGCCAGGCCCGGCCCCTGGAAAGGGCGGTTCAGCGCCTCTTCCAGCGCCGCGCGGCTGCCCAGGCCGGTGAGCGGATCCACCAGTGCCAGCCGATGCCAGGTGCGGGCCTGGCGGCTGTCGCGCATAAGGCGCAGCAGCTGCCGCAGCCCCAGAACCGCCAAAAGGCCCAGCCCCAGATACAGGCCGACGCGGAACAGACGGCTGTTGTCGGTATAGGGGCGCAGATAAAATTCCACCAAGGCAGCCAGCCCGGCAACGGCCAACAGGCCGTAGATGGCGGCCAGCCAGCGCAGGGCCGGGGAGTGTGTGCGCCGGAGGCGGGAGACCAGCACGTACAGCCCGGCGAAAACGCTGACGGCGAGCAAAGCGTGGGTGGCGGGCAGCATTTGCGGCAGATCCAACACCCCCGCCGCCTGCAAGAGGCCCTGAACCAGCAGATTTGCCAGCAGCGCCGCCTGAAGCAGCCTTACCAGGCGGGTATGGCTGCTGCACAGCGCGTGGATGCAGCCCAGAAAGAAGACCGGCAGCAGCATAAAGGAAAAAAAGGAGAGCAAGCAGATGGCCACGGGATCATGAAAAAACAGCTGGCTGAGGGAGGAATCGGTGAACAGCCACACCGCGCTGAGCAGGCACAAAAGACCGGCATGGCACAAAAGGCCGCCGCTGCGGCGCCCCCGGCCCCGCAGCCAGTCGGTAAAAAAGGCTGTGAACATGCAAAGGCTCAGCAGAACGAGGGCGGCAGTGACCAAAAGGGTGCCCCGGCCGGCGCTGAGCTGGGCCATGAGCAAAGCGCCGTTGGAGCCCAGCGCCAGGGAAGAGAGCGCGATGCGGCCGCCATAGGGCGACACCAGGCGCACGGTGACGAACTGGCCGGCCCGGAGCGCGGGCAGCTGCGCCATGCACAGGCGGTTTGCCAACAGGCTGCCGAAGGGCGGGGCGCCGGTGAGACCGTATTCAAACAGCCGCTGGCCGGCGGGGCCCAGGATCTCGACCGCCTGGTACTGGTTGTGGAGGGAAAGAATCGTGCCGGAGGGCACGGAATGCGGCAGGGCGACCCGCAAGACCGCTTCGCCCTGCTGTGTTTCCAACTGCCGCGGAAGGGAGGCCAGCTCCGACCAGCGGCCGTTATCCCCCAACAGCTGCCAGCCCTGGGCAAGCGGTTCTACCTGGCCAAAGTTGAGGCCTGCCTGGGGCAGGGTGGAACGGGCGGAACTGATGGAGAGAAGGCAGAGCATCAGGAGCAGGGAAAGGCCCGCCAGCACGCACAGGGCCGGCGTGAGCCTTCGCACGGTGCGCGGAGCTTCTTTTTCCATGCATAATCCCCCCTCTGTGCACAGTGTATGAAAAAACAGGTTTGGATTCCCTCACGGGCCGGTCATTTTTTTAAATGCTGCTCGAACCCGGCGGAATAGACCACGCTCTCGTCGGGCAGCATCCACATGGCCTCCACACCGTCCAGGCTTTCCACCAGGGCCTGGCCCTCTTGCAGGCTCATGCAGAAAAGCCCGGTGGAAAGGCAGTCGGCAAGGCCGGAATCGGGCCCAAGCACCGCCACGGCGGAGAAATAGCCGGCAGGCATGAGAGTATCGGGGTCGATGAGATGGTGATAGCGCTTGCCGTCCACCGTGTAATAGCGCTGGTAATTGCCGCTGGTGACAAGGGCCAGATCCTCCAGTTCCACCGCACAGAGATAAGGGTCCGCCTGCCCGGGCTGAGGGTCGGCGGCGGTCCAGGGGTTTTGGATGCCGCCGCTCCAAAGGCTGCCATCCGGCTTGTGGCCGATGGTGCGCAGGTTGCCCCCCACGCTGATGATGGCGCTTTTCAAACCGCGGGCCTGGGCAGCCTGGGCAGCCATTTCCACGGCGTAGCCCTTGCCCACGCTGCCCACGTCCAGCTGAAGCTCCGGGTCCCCGAAGGCAACGGTGCCCGCCGCCTGGTCCAGGATAAGATCGCCGATGGAGCAGTGCTCACCGGCGGCCTGCAGCTGGGCCATAGGCGGCAGCTGGGCCGCGGCGGGGTCGCTCTCGGCCGCCTCGCGGTAGTTGTGCCACAGGCGCAGCACCGCGCCGAAAGCAATGTTCATTTTGCCGTTGGTGGTGGTGTACATCTCCTGGGCCTCGGCCAGCATGGAAAGGATGCGCGCGTCCACGCTGACCGGCCCCGCACCGGCCTGCTCGTTTACGTCCCGCAGGTTTGTGACGCCGGAATAGCGGTTGTAAATATCGTAGAGCTGATGGTACTGGCGCAGGTCCTCGTGGAGGGCGCTCATCTGGCGATCCCACTCCTGCTGGCTCTCGGCGTAGCCGATCACAGTGGTGGCGGTGTCGAATACATCAAACCAGGAGGCGGTGTACTTTTCCCAGCCTTTCATGGCCGGGTCCTGCTGGGAGGCGCAGCCGGTGAAAAGGCCGAAGCACAGCCCAAGGCAGAGAAGGGCGGCGGTGATGCGTTTTGCCATGTGCAAAACTCCTTTGTGAGAGAATCAGAAAAAAGGGCCGGGCACGAAGCCCAGCCCTTTTTTGATGCAGGTGTGATCCGCGTGCGGAATTTACTTACGCAGCAGCGCGGCTGATCGCGTCGGTAAACGCGGCAATGTCCATGGTGCAGGTAGCAGCCAGGTCGGCGGCGGGCTCGGTGGTGTGGCCACCAGCGGGCAGCGCGGCCAGTTCAGCAGCGGTCTTGCCCACAGCGTAAGCCTCGAAGGCGCCAGCCTGCTCGAACCACTCTTTGCCGATGGGGGAAGCGCCCTTCATGTTGTAGGCGTCCTTCTGCTCCATCTTGGGCACGATGTCGCCCTTGGCGGTGACTTTGCCCTCGGCGGTGACGTCGAACTTGGCCTGGGTGGCGTTCACACGGGCGCTGGTGATCTTGCCGTCCTTGCCGTAGGTCACAGCGGCATAGGTGGTGTCGGCCTGAACCAGGCCGTCGCCGTCAGCATCGGGAGCCTTGGAGGAAGAGCTCATCTCGGTGGAGAGGCCCAAGCCCAGGGTATCGTCGGCCTTGGCGCCCAGATCCTGCGCGTTGTTGCAGGCTTCCACGATGGCGGCCTTGAAGTCGACCACGTTCATGGTGCAGGTGGCGGCCAGGTCGGCCACGTCGGGGCCGCTGTGATCGCCGGCCACAGCAATGGCTTCCACCTCAGCGGCGGTCTTGCCGATCACGTAAGCGGCGAAGGCGTCAGCCTGCTCGTACCACTCTTTGCCGATGGGGGAAGCGCCCTTCATGTTGTAGCCTTCCTTCAGCTCCTGCTTGGACTGGAAGGTCAGGTTCATATCGAAGGTGCCGTCGGCGGCCACGGGAACCTTGTTCTGGGCAACGTCCAGCTTGCAGGCAACGATCTTGCCGTTGGCGTCCACCAGAACGGCAGCGGCAGTGCTGTCTACCTGGGCAACACCAGCGCCATCGGCGGAGGCGTCTTTGGGGGAAGTGCTGGAAACGATAGCCAGACCGGTCTTAACGCCAGCAGAGCTGCCGCCGCCGCAGGCGACGAAGCTCAGAGCCAGAGCCAGGACCATGACCAATGCTAAAACCTTTTTCATTGTGTCGTACTCCTCTCAAACATTTCACGTATCCACAGCCCGCGCTCAAACGGCGGGCAGCATGATTATTATATAAAGATGATAGATGTTTGTCAATGTTCAAACAGCCATAAAATATGACATTTTGGTTCCAAAAGCCCCAAAACAGCCCAGCGGGAAGGAGAAAGCGCTTTAACTGCCGGGGTTTTCCAGCGCCTGCCGCTCGGCGGTCAGCTCGGCCAGCAGTTCGCACAGCGGCCACTTTTGGTTGGTGGGGGTGACCACCGCCTTGAGCGGCAGGCGCACCCCGCTCCCGCGCAGGGCGGCGAGCAGCCGGTCGAGAGCAGGCTCGGCCAGGCCGTAAAGAATCAGCGCGGGGGGATAGGCGTCCGGCTCGAGGTGCAAAAGCAGGGCGGCGTCGGAAGAACCGGGGATGCCGCACAGCCGGCCCACGTTCACCCCGGCCTCGGCGCTGCCCACCTGCCTAAGTTCGAGACCGGCCTCCTTGCAGGCGGCGGCCAGCGCGGGCCAGCCGGAGGTTTCGGGGGTGAAATTCCACACCAGGGCGACGGGGGCTGCGGGATGAATGCGGGCTTTCATGGCAGAGCTCCTTTTCGTTGCAGGGAATGTGGCCGGGGCCTGGCCCGCCGCGCCGCCGGCCGGAGATACAAATGCGCCCGGCGGACCGTGGTGAGCACAGAAAACGGTTCCCTTTATTTATACTTTAATATAGTATAGACCGGCGCGCCGCTTACAAATGCAGCCGGCGCACAAATTCGTTCTTGATGCTGCGGTCGCCGAACAAAAACAGCGCCGCCAGGCTGGCCAGGGCCATAACGGCGGGGATCGAGGCGGCCCAGAACACGTGGGAGACATGGAAAAAATACAGCGCGATGGGCACAAAGCCCAGCAAGGCGAGCGCCACCTGGTACAGCACATACTGCGCCCAGTTGGTGAGATTGCACAGGATGAGCACCAGAATGGCCGCAATGCCCACGCCACAGATGGCAGGCAGCACAAAATCCACCGACCAGCCGCGCCAGCCGGTCTCGAAATCCAGCAGCAGCACCAGCGCGGCGGCGGCCACCACCTGCACCAGCACCCTGCCTCCGCCGTTGCCGCCCCGCCGCAGGCTGTGGCTGCCCACGGCCCAGGCGTAGGCAAGCGCCGTGGCCACGATGGCCCACCACCAGAAGTTCGGCATGGTGGCGAGATTCACCACCGCGCACACAATCACAGCCATGATGGACAAAAAGAGCAGCAGCCGCTTGACAAAGTGGTAGCCGCGGCCAAACCCTACGGCGGGATAGACGGCTTCGCCCCCACCCTCGCCCGAAAGAGGGGCGCCGCACAGCGGGCACAGCTTGCCGGGGCCGTTTACCTGCACGCCGCACTGTTCACATCGTTTCATCAGCATCACCATTGCTTTCCACTGTGACCGGCAGACCCTGGCCTGCCAAAAAACGCGCCATATGGCGTGCCAGCCGGTTTTCCTGCAAAACGCCCGTAAAGCTTAAAGCCAGTGTGCCGCCGTAGGTACAGGCCGAGCATTTCACCGGCTCGCCCCGGCCGGGCGAGAGCAAAAAGCGAAAGCCGGAAAAACAACCTGAAAACGGCGCCTCCACCGGCACCGGGCCCAAGTTTGAAAAGGTAAAGCTGGAGCCGTGATTCGAGCGCTCGTAGATGGCCCGCAGCGCGGCGTTCTTTACCGGCAGGGGGAGCACCCGGGCAAAGGGATTGAGCTGCCCACGGGAGGTATAGGCCAGCTTTTCCGCAAAAGCGGCCTCGGTGCACTTTTCGGCAAACTGGCGGGAGGTCTCGGCCAAAAGGGCGCTGAAATCGGCGGGGCCTGGGCCAAAGGGAACGCTTACCGTGAAGCCGGAGAAAAAGTTCAGCGAGGTTTCGCCCCCAAAAATGCGGCGCAGGTTGACCGGAACAAAGGCGTTCATCGGCTTTTTGGAGCCCCCGGCGGACATGTATTCTTCGCGGGCGGCGGCCAGCAGCGCGGCGGTGAGATAAACGCCCACCGTGGCGTTTTGGGCGCGGCAAAGCTCTTTGAGGCCGGAGGCCGGCATGAGCAGGGTTACCACCCCCACATCCCCCGCGGTGCGCGTGGGCGCGTGCAGGTGATAGGCGGTGGGTTCCCTATACGTGCTCTTTTCGGCGGGGCGGGTGTATTTGAGATAACAGTCCTGCAGGTTGCCCGCGCCCTCCAGGCCGTACAGGCGCCCGTCGTCCAGCTCGGGGCGGGCCAGCTGCCAGTAGCGGTAGCACAGGGCTTTTAAAAAGCGCAGGGCGCCGGTGCCGTCGGTCAAAATATGGAAGGTTTCCAGATGCACCCGGTTTTTAAAATACAGGATACGGAACAGGTACCGCCCGGTTTCCAGCGGGTCCAGATAACGGCAGGGGCTCTGTGTTTCGGGGCGCACGGGGACCGGCGTGTCGTTGGTTTCCAGGTAATTCCAGAACAGCCCGTGGCGCAGCCGCACGTTGAAGGCGGGGAAATAAGGCAGCACCTCGGCGGCGGCCCGCTGCAGAAGGGCAGGGTCCACCGGCTGGGTCAGAATGGCCGTGAGCCGGAACACATTGGGGGTTTTGCGGTTGGCGGTCACCGGGAACAGATGGGCGGTATTGTCCAGCTTATGCCAGGAACGAAAGGAAAAAGGAGGGCTCAAGAACGGTCACCCCCCGGTGCAAACAGGCCAAGGTCGATGCCCTGGGCGATCTTTTGCCCCCCGAGCTTATTGGGGTGCAGCCCATCCGGTAGGGCGTATTCCTTTTTCATGCCGGGGCCGTCGGGCGCCGCGATGGGAGCGCCCAGGTCCAGCACTGCGTCGAACAGGCCGCAGCCCGCCAGCCATTGGTTGATGGCAAGGCGCAGGCCCTCGCGCTGTTCGGTGTAGATATGATTGATCTCGCGCGGAAGCAAAAGGCCCGCGAATACCTTTACCCCCCGGCGGCGCAGCGTATCCACCATGGGCTCAAGGGCGGCCTGATAATCCATCAGGGTGATGAGCTCGCCCTCGGGCGCGCCGTCCTTACCGGGCAGGCCGATGTCGTTGGTGCCCAGCGCCAGAATGGCGTGGGTGAGCCCCTCCACCGGCAGCAGGTCGTAGCGAAAGCGCTCGACCCCCGCGTGGCCGTACATGCCTTTGGTGGCGGCGGGCGCGCCGTGCAGCAGCCGGTTGCCGCCGATGCCTAAGTTGCACACACTTACCCGGCCGGGGTAAGCCTTATAAAGCCGCTGGGTGAAGGGGGTGAGCCAGGCGCCCTGCTGCATGATGGAATCGCCGAAGGCGGCCACCACGCAGGGGGCGGCGGCCTCGGTTGGCTGCTCCACCAGAATTTCAGACAGGGTGGTGGTGGCGCTGGTGATATCCCAGGGGAGCACGGTGCGGGAAAGGCTGCTCAGGATGCGGGCTTTGGGGAGCTCCGGTTCGGCGCACCAGTCGCCCTTGACCGAGCGGGTGGCAAAGATGCTGACAAAATTGCCCGAGACCACCCTGTCCGGCAGGGGATAGTACAGGCTGACGGCAATGGTCTGGCCGGGTTTTACCGCAAGGTCCACCCGGTCGGAGTATACGTCGCGGCGGGGCACCAGGGCAAAGCTGGAATCCCCGTGCACCGTGAGGGGGCGCAGGGTACCGGGCAAAAGGTTGCCCAGCGGGTCCGCCAGAGCCACGGTGGCGTTGCCCACCCAGACCGGCCGGGCGGAGTAATAGTTGCTGAATTTCACGTACAGCCCGCAGCCCCCCAGGTTGTTGGGGGCCAGCACCCGCAGGGTGCGCCCGGCGTTATTGAAGGGCTGGCCCGACAGATCGGTGTGGGCCACGGCAAACGTGCATACGCGGCGCGGCATGGCATGCGCCTCCTCTCGATGGATGGAATGGATAAACGAAACGATCGGGAATGCTGTAGCTGTGCATTGCGCCCGGCTGCCCAGGAAATGGGGCATGGGGGCGGAATAAGCACTTTGCGATTATTATACCACGATTTTGGATGGGAAAAAGGCATGGATTGTGAACACAGCCGCAGAAAAAAGAGATTTTTGGCTTGGGGAGCAGTGAAAAAGGCGGGAAGGCGTTTGAAGGAGGTAGGATCGGGGATTTAACGGAAGTGTGGTGGAAGGGGAAGGTTCGGAAAAGTTAAGAGCAGGGATAAGGACAGCCGGAGCGTTTTTCTGTGAACGCTCCGGCTGTCCTTTTGGCAGAGAGGTTGTTGGGGAGAAAAGTAAAGGATAATATCTAATTATCCATTATAACGTTAATTTATTTACAAGCGGTTACAGATGATTTGGCATGGTAAAAAAGAACGTATACTATCACACCAACATACCAGAATTGACCGTCACTTCCAGTATCTAAATCGATGTATACGGCGTAATTCGCTTCGTAAGTATTATTTTCCAAGCAGTATACTAGCGGGCTGAAACACTTGTGAAGCTATACCTATAGTTGAAAAGCATATAAGGTTGGTGGCAATTATGAAAACGAATATTAAATTAAGCGTGGTGGTACCCGTATATAACGGTGCTGCTTTTATAACAAGATGCCTTGATTGTCTGATAAATCAGAGCCTAGAAGAGATGCAAATTTACTTGGTAGATGACGGATCTACCGATAAGACCATCCAAATAGCGTCTCACTATGAGAGTGGAACAGCAAATCTCACGATTTTAAGGCATCAGCAAAACCGAGGAACCGGTGCTGCCCGTAATACTGGTTTGGCAGCAGTAAATAGCGCGTTCGTGGCTTTTTTAGATGCTGATGATTGGATTGATACCAATGCTTACCTCGAAATGGTAAGTTCAATGGAAACAACAGGAGCAGATGTTTCCATTTGTGGAATTAAAACAGAATATAGCAATGTTGCTTGCTCGAGCTGGAGATACTACTATCCGTATCGTAATTTGCTTACAGGAAAATTTGCATTAAAAATGTTAAGTCGTGTGGAACAGCAAGATATCTTTATCAGCCCTATGGTTGGCAACAAAGTATTTCGAACTGATTTTTTGCGTCACTATTCACTCGAATTTTCCGAAAGTAGTCTATATGAAGATGACGAATTTATGTTTTTAGCTCTTTGCCATTCGAGCAGGGTATCTTTGGTTCCTACTGTCTGCCAGCACTATTTTCAACGGGAAATGTCTGCTATGCACATGTTCTCTAAAGGATATATCGATAGTTTTCTCAATGCCTTTCAAAACATTAAAATGCGTTTACAAGAAGAAGATTTGTTTGAAACTTTCCAAAACGAATATTTTGCTTTTTTAGACAAATGCCTTTCATCGCTCTTGGACACGTTGTTTTCCTGTGAGCAATCAGTGGGTATACAGCGGCAATATATTTCTTATCTATTAGAAGGTCTATTGCAGTCATTTACCATTCAAGAGTTGATTGCCCATATAGAACCATGTCGCTTACAAAGGTTATGGCTATAATCATTTTACAGGGGAACGTTGTCGGTGACATATTGTCCATAATTCCGGATAAACCGTTCCCGATAGGTACCTTCAGGGGTCGAATCTAACTTTATCATTGCATTATATGCATGGCGAAAAACAAAATACATTTTGCTTGTAACAATGTCTTGTTTATGGGCGCAAATCCATTGCTCAATATGCGTAATACCACCTGTATCGCCTATCTTACCAATCGCTTCCATGATGCTGACGGCTGTGTAGAAATTCTCTTCTGCTGCCAACTGGCGGCAGAGGGCATCTTTAGCGGAAACAAGGCGTTTTTCACCAATGATGTCTGCTAAATGCTCGCGTATATGGCAATCCTGGGCAAAAAGAGCATTGGTTATGGAGCGGTTGACTTCTTCATAATCTGATGTCATCAAAAACGCCTCCAACTTGTAACGATTTAAGTCGATGACGGCGGCTTTAGAACGTGTAAAGTAGTTAATAATCCATGGCAACACGATAGGAAGTAATTTCTTTTTTTGTGCCAAAGCTACTGCCAAATCGGTTTGGTAGCTCTGCGCTTCCGATACGGACAACTTATGCTGAGCAAAGAATCCGTTTAGGAAAAATGATACGTGAGTTTCTGCAACCATATATGAACTACATGAAATGAGCAATTCTTCATAAAGGCGCAAAACACCTGATAACAATTCCTTGCGGTTCGAGTCGAACACCCGGTGAATCAGAAGCTGGTATCTATCTAATGTATCTTCAATGGCAGCCTCGTTCAGGTCCCCACCATGATAGTTCAAAATTGTCGTGATTGTTGTAATATCCTCTCCCAACCTAAGCCGAAGGTAATCTAAGAAATCCTCGTGGTTGTCGTGAATTACCCCAATAATGCCGCGCACGTTAAGAGCTTCATAGAATTCGCTTATACACTGGTTATTAGAGATGAATTCTTTTATCATACTAGTTAATTGCTTTAGATTCGCTGCACTATACTCCTGATACTGCAAGTGTGTGATATCAAAGGGAACTTTAGAATCTTTTTGCTTAATTAAAAGAACATTCTGTGCATCTTTAAATGTATGTGCGATTCCCAATTCATAAAAGACGTTCGGATTACAATCGGTAAGATCAACAACAATGTACTGAGCACGCAATATCTCCGTTAAAATCTTGTTAATAATTGGTTTCGAACCAGATAGTTCATCTGCACGGTTGCAGACAAAACCGCAGTTCATCAGTTGTTCCTTAACTGCGCCATAAACAAGATCGAAGCGCTCATGAAAAGGCATGAGAAAAAAACAGTAGTTTTTTTCAGTGGGAATTTTAGCTGCTCGGAATTGTTTGGGATAAATCATATAATCGTACTGCATAATTTATTGCTCCCAGCTTTCTAAATATTGATAATTAGATATTATCCACCACTATTTTATATAATATCAGATTTTTCCATTTTATTCTATAAAAATAGTACACAAATTGTATCTCAAAAGAATGTAAGGTTTTCCTGAAAACGAAAACAGCGCTTTGTCAGGCAACGGAAAGGGGGCTAAGCGTCCACTACCAGCCAATGAGGGACAGCTGCATAATACACGCCGCAGAAAAAGGGGTTTAAAAAAATCTCCCTGCGGCAGCGATTTGGAGCGCCGCCACAGGGAGATCATAATTGGGTCACTTTTGTAAAAAAGCGCCCCCGGCTTGGCCGGGAGCGTGACGATCAATTCAGCGTCTTGCCGAAAAATACGGCCTCGGGGCCGATCTTGCCCATCAGGACGGCGAACTGGTCCGGGGTGAGGCTTTGGGCGCCGTCGCACTTGGCGTGGGCGGGGTCGTTGTGGACCTCGATCATCAGGCCGTCGGCGCCGGCGGCCACCGCCGCCTGGGCCAGGGGCTCCACCATCCAGGCGATGCCCGCCGCGTGGCTGGGGTCGATCACCACCGGCAGGTGGGTCATCTTTTTCAGCATGGGAACGGCGCTGATGTCCAGCGTGTTGCGCATGCTGTTCTCGAAGGTGCGGATGCCCCGCTCGCACAGGATCACCTGCTCGCTGCCCTCGGCCATGATGTACTCGGCGCTCATGACCAGCTCTTCCAGCGTGGCCGAGAGCCCGCGCTTGAGCAGCACCGGTTTGCCGCTTTGGCCTACCGCCTTGAGCAGCTCGAAGTTCTGCATGTTGCGCGCGCCCACCTGGATGAGGTCCACATCGCCGAACAGGGGCAGGTGCTCGGTGTTCATGATCTCGGTTACAATGGGCATGCCGGTGGCCTGGCGGGCCTCGCGCAGCAGCTCCAGACCCTCGGCGCGCATGCCCTGGAACGAGTAGGGCGAGGTGCGGGGCTTGAACGCGCCGCCCCGCAAAAGGCTTGCGCCGGCGGCCTGCACGCTCTCGGCCACCTGGGTGATCTGCGCCTTGCTCTCCACGCTGCAGGGGCCGGCGATCACCGCAAAATTGCCGCTGCCGATCCGGGTGCCGCCCACCATGACCACCGTGTCTTCCGGGTGGAACTTGCGGTTGGCTTTTTTGTAGGGCTCGGACACCCGGCGCACGTCCTCCACCACCGGGCTGGCCCGCAGCCAGCTCTCGGCGATGGAGGTGGTATCGCCGATGAGGCCCAGGATGTGGGTGGCCTCGCCCACGCTCTCGTGGATCGAGAGCCCCTGGCTTTTCAGTTCCTCGCACAGGGCCTTGATGGCCCGCTGCTCGGCGTTTTGTTTGAGAATGATGATCATATAAAATTGCCCCTTTCACAATGTAAAACAAAAACCGGGGGGCCTGCCGCTGCAGGCCCCCCGGCGTTTTCAAATGGTCAGCGCCCGTTACGCGCCGCCCACCCCGCGGGTCTTTCCACAGCAAAACAGGCCTTTACCGGTAAAGTAAAAGCCGTAATAAAAATAGCTGGCGGAAAAAAGGCTTGCCATGATACATACCTCGTGTGCGGTGGGATTGTGCCAAGCATAGCACGCCGTTTTGCTTTTGTCAAGTAAAGCACGAAACTTTTTTCAAGGCCCCCGAAAATCGAAAAAGGGGCTTTTTACAGGGGCACCTGCTCCGGCCTGCGGCCGCGGAACACGGTCACGGAATCGAACCCGAACCGTTTGGCCAGCGCCGCGCATTCCTCCACGCCGCGGCCCACGTTGGACAGCTTGTGGGAGTCGCTTCCGATGGAAATGCGCCGGCCGCCCAGCCGCCGGTATTCGTACAATACACAGTCCGGCGGGCCAACCTTTTTCTGCCAGCCATCCAGGCCCGCGGCGTTTAGCTCCAGCGCATAGCCGCGGGAGACGCACTCGCGCAGAACGCCCGAAATGCGGTCCATGTATTGATCGAAGGAGGGAGTATAACCCTCGCGGCGCATGACCCGCAGCGGATAATCCAGATGGGCCAGCACGTCGAAGCCGCCGTGGCGCTCCATCGCAAGCACTTGGGCGAAATATCCGCGCAAAAAGGCGTCGCAGTCCAGCGATGCAAAATCGTGGAAATAGATGTCCAGATCGTTGGGCATCACGTGCAGCGAGCCGATCACCAGATCGAACGCATGGGTGCGCAGAAAGGCGTCCGCCGCCGGGTCCGCATGCACCTGCCCCAGCTCGATGCCGGCCAGCAGCTCCAGCCGGCCGGCAAAGGCTTCTTTTGCCGCGCGCACCGCCTGCACACAGCCCTCGATGTCCCGGTTTTCCGCCGGGCCGTGCCGGTGGTAAAAATCCAGATGATCGGTGATGGCGATGATCCCAAGCCCGCGGGCAAGGGCCGCGCGCGCCTTGGCCAGCGGGCTTTGGGGGAACTGGGCGTCCATGGAATATTCGGTGTGCATGTGCAGATCGACAAGCATCGCGTGCCTCCGGGGCCGGGGCCTGCCGGGCGTGGGCGCGGCGGGCCGTATTTTTTTCATTGTAGCATGCGCGGGCCCCCGCCGCAAGGCGGGGGCAGGCCCTTGCGCGGGGCACAGCGAAAGCTTTATAATAGGGAAAAAAGAAAGAGGCGAGGGAAGGATGGCGCAGCCCAAGACCAACGCCATGCGCATGCTGGAAAAGGAAAAGGTGGCGTACACCTTTCATGAATACCCCCATGACGACGGCGCGATCGACGGCCTGGCCGTGGCCGGCAAGCTGGGGCAGGATCCGGCCCGGGTGTTCAAGACCCTGGTCACACAGGGGGCGAGCCGGGCGTTTTATGTGTTCGTGATCCCGGTGGCGGCAGAGCTGGACCTGAAAAAGGCCGCCCGGGCGGTGGGGGAAAAGAGCGTGGCCATGCTGCACGTGGCGGATCTTTTAAAGACCACCGGCTACATCCGGGGCGGGTGCAGCCCGGTGGGCATGAAAAAGCGCTTTGTGACGGTGGTGGACACCTCGGCAGAAAACTGGCCCACCATTATGGTGAGCGCGGGGCGAATCGGCGCGCAGGTGGAGCTGCGGCCCGCCGACCTTTTGGCGGTGACGGGCGCAGCTTGGGGAGAGCTTGTGATGCAGTGAAATTTTGTACAGGAAGTATGACTAATCGCCTTTTCAATTGGTAATTGTGCCAAAAAACGAGGCAAAAATTGCCCCCGAGAAGCGATTGTTCTGAAAATCCGGAAAGGGATGGAAAACGGGTTGCATTTTGGCGGCCCACACCTTAAACTAAAGGCAGAGAGCTTGCCGGAACAGGCCGTGCCTGGGCTGGTGAGCCGTGTTGTTTTTCAAGGGGGTGCGAGCATGGGAAACAAAGCGCGTTGCTGCCTGGGCAAGGCTTTGGAGGCGGGGCACAGCCATGCCGCGCCCTGCCGCCGCCTGTGCAAGGGGCAGAGCAGCCGCAGGACAAACGCACGCTAAAGGCCGTGGTGCAAGCGCACCACGCCTTTTTCTTTTGCCCGGCCGCAGGGGCCGGGCGCAAGCTGAAAGATGGAGGCAGTAAAAGTATGGAACGCAAGAAAGTAGCGATCCTGATGGGCAGCGACAGCGACTGGCCCACCGTGAAGGGCGCCTGCGCCGAACTGAAACGCCTGGGCGTGCCCTTCGAGGCGCATATCCTCAGCGCCCACCGCACCCCGGCCCCGGCGGCCGAGTTTGCAAAAAATGCCCGGGCAAACGGCTTTGGCGCCGTGATCTGCGCCGCGGGCATGGCCGCGCACCTGGCGGGGGCCATTGCGGCCAACACCACCCTGCCGGTGATCGGCATCCCCATGAAAGGCGGCGCTGCGGACGGCCTGGACGCCCTGCTTGCCACCGTGCAGATGCCCAGCGGCATCCCGGTGGCCACCGTGGCCCTGAACGGGGCCAAGAACGCGGCCATTCTGGCCGCCCAGATGCTGGCCGTGACCGACGGGGAGCTGGCCGCCGCGCTGGACGCCGACCGCGCCGCCATGGCGGCCCAGATCGCCGCCAAGGAGGACAAGCTCCAGGCCGAGCTGGCCGCGCTATAAAAGCGCGGGGCGTTCTTGCATGGAACAAGCGGTATTTTTGGGGAAATAAAAAACAAAAACGAACGGAAAAGGAGAAATTTATCATGGAAAAATTGCAGCAGCTGTACGAGGGCAAGGCCAAAAAGGTGTTCGCCACCAGCGACCCGGAACTGGTGATCGTAGATTACAAGGACGACGCCACCGCCGGCGACGGCGCCAAGAAGGGCACCATCCGGGGCAAGGGCGTGGTGAACAACAAGCTCTCCAACGCGCTCATGCAGAAGCTGGAAAAGCAGGGCGTGCCCACCCACTTTGTGCAGGAGCTCAGCGACCGGGAGACCCTGGTGAAAAAGGTGGAGATCGTGCCGCTGGAGGTCATCATCCGCAACGTGGCCGCGGGCAGCTTTACCAAGCGCCTGGGCGTGCCCGAGGGCACCGTTCTGAAGTGCACCACCCTGGAGTTCAGCTATAAAAACGACGACCTGCACGACCCGCTGATCAACCACTACCACGCCCTGGCCATGGGCCTTGCCACCCAGGAGGAGATCGACACCATTTCGCGGTACGCCTTTCAGGTGAACGAGCTGCTGAAATCCATCCTGCTGGAGGTGGGCATCCGCCTGATCGACTTTAAGCTGGAGTTCGGCCGCCTGCCCGACGGCACCATCGTTCTGGCCGACGAGATCAGCCCGGACACCTGCCGCTTCTGGGACGCCAAGACCGGCGCCCACCTGGACAAGGACCTGTTCCGCCGGGATCTCGGCGGCGAAGAGGACGCCTACCAGGAAGTGATGAAGCGGCTGCTGGGTTGAAAAGGCCCTGCACTGCAAAGCACAGAGGGGAAAAGGCGCGGCCCTGCGGCCGTGTACGCAGCAGGGCGCCCTGCCAAAGATTCAAGGATGGGAACAGGAGAGACAATGGAGCATTTTGATTCAAAAATCCACGAGGAGTGCGGTGTGTTCGGCGTTTACCGCCGGGACCCGGAGCAGGATGTGGTGGCCACCACCTATTACGGCCTGTACGCCCTGCAGCACCGCGGCCAGGAGAGCTGCGGCATGGCGGTGAACGACGACGGCGTGATCTACAAGCGCCGCGAGCTGGGGCTGGTGAACGAGGTGTTCACCAAAGAGGCGATGGAGACCATGCCCCGGGGCAATATGTGCATCGGCCACTGCCGCTACGCCACCACCGGCACCCCGCTGCGGGCCAACGCCCAGCCTTTTGTGATCCGGCATGTGAAAGGCCCCATGGCCCTGGCCCACAACGGCAACCTGACCAACGCCGCCGAGCTGCGGGAGGAATTTGAGCTGGCGGGGGGGATCTTTCACTCCACCTCGGACACCGAGGTGATCGCCTATGCCATCACCCGGCAGCGGCTTTCGAGCCACAGCATTGAAGAGGCGGTGGAGAAGACCATGCCGCAGCTGGGGGGCGCTTACAGCCTGGTGGTCATGAGCCCCCGCAAGCTGATCGCCGCCCGCGACCCCCACGGCTTCCGGCCCTTGTGCCTGGGCAAATTGGGCGGCAGCGACGTGATCGCCAGCGAGAGCTGCGCGATCCTGGCAGCCGGGGGCGAGTTCGTGCGGGACGTGGAGCCCGGCGAGATCGTGGTGTTCGACGAGAGCGGCATGCGCAGCATCCGCACCCACTGCGGCCAGCCCAGCAGCATGTGTGTGTTCGAGTATGTTTACATCGCACGGCCGGATTCGGTGGTGGACGGCGCGTCCGTGCACCGGGCGCGCCGGCGCGCCGGCGCCTTTTTGGCGCTGGAGCACCCGGTGCAGGCCGACGTGGTGATCGGCGTGCCGGACTCCGGCCTGGACGCGGCGCTGGGCTATTCCCAGCAGAGCGGCATCCCCTACGGCATCGGCTTTTTGAAGAACAAATACATCGGCCGGACCTTTATCCAGCCCAACCAGAAGCTGCGGGAGAACACGGTGCGCATCAAGCTGAACCCCATCTCGGACACGGTGAAGGGCAAGCGGGTGGCGCTGGTGGACGACTCCATCGTGCGGGGCACCACCTCCAAGCAGATCGTGCAGCTGCTGCGGGAGGCGGGCGCCACCGAGGTGCATTTCCTCTCCTCGGCGCCCATGTTCCTGTACCCCTGCTACTTCGGCGTGGATGTGGACAGCCGCGACAACCTGATCGCCGCGAACCACACCCTGGAGGAGATGACCGGGATGCTGGGGGTGGACAGCTTGGGCTTTTTGAGCGTGGAGGGCGTGAAGAAGATCGCCGAGGGCTGCACCTGCGGCCTGTGCACCGGCTGCTTTACCGGCGATTACCCGGCCCCGGTGCCCAAGGCGCCCTGCAAGAACAAGTTTGAGCACAAGCTTTCGGAGAGCAACGACTGAACGACTTTGTAAAAGGAGCCAACCGCCATGGAAAAAAGTTTTTCTGCCAGTTACGCCGCCGCCGGCGTGGACATTACCGCCGGCTACCGCGCGGTGGAGCTGATGAAGCAGCACGTGGCCCGCACCATGACCCCCGGCGCCATTGGGGGGCTGGGCGGCTTCGGCGGCCTGTTTGAGCTGGACTGCACCGACATGCCCCACCCGGTGCTGGTTTCCGGCACGGACGGCGTGGGCACCAAGCTCAAGCTGGCCTTTTTGCTGGACAAGCACGACACCGTGGGCATTGACTGCGTGGCCATGTGCGTGAACGACGTGGTGTGCGCGGGCGCAAAGCCCCTGATCTTTTTGGACTATATCGCCTGCGGCAAAAACCAGCCGGAAAAGATCGCCCAGCTGGTGGCCGGCGTGGCCGAGGGCTGCGTGCAGGCCGGATGCGCCCTGGTGGGCGGCGAAACCGCCGAAATGCCGGGCTTTTACCCGGTGGACGAGTACGACCTGGCGGGCTTTACCGTGGGCGCGGTGGACAAGAGCAGGATTCTGGACAATTCCGCCATGGAGCCGGGCGACGCCATCATCGCGCTGCCCTCGTCGGGCGTGCACTCCAACGGCTTTTCGCTGGTGCGCCGGGTGTTCGACCTGGAAAAGCGGCCCGAGGTGCTGGGCCAGTTCCACGCGGACCTGGGCTGCACGCTGGGCCAGGCGCTGCTGGCCCCCACAAAAATTTACGTCAAGCCCGTGCTGGCCGTGCTGGCCGAGCTGCCGGTAAAAGGCGTGTCGCACATCACGGGCGGCGGCTTTTACGAGAACATCCCCCGCAGCCTGAAAAAGGGCTGCTGCGCCCGGATCAAAAAAGAGGACGTGCGCACCCCCGCGCTGTTCCGCCACATCCAGCAGGCGGGCGAGATCCCCGAGCGGGACATGTTCAACACCTTTAACATGGGCGTAGGCATGACGCTGATCGTGGCGCAAAAAGACGCGGCCCGGGCCCTTGAGATTCTGCGGGCCGCGGGCGAGGACGCTTACTTATTGGGCCAGGTGGCCGCGGGCGAGGGGCTGGAGCTATGCTGAAGATCGCGGTGCTGGTGAGCGGCGGCGGCACCAATCTGCAGGCCATTCTGGACAGCCAGGCCCGGGGTGAAAACCCCCACGGCCATGTGGCGCTGGTGGTGGCCTCGAAGCCCGGCGTGTATGCGCTGGAGCGGGCCGAAAAAGCGGGCGTGCCGGGCGTGGTGGTGTGCCGGAAGAACTACGCCGGCAGCGAGGCCTTTGACGCGGCGCTGCTGGCGGCGCTGCGCGGGCACGGCATCGACCTGGTGGTGCTGGCGGGCTTTTTGTCGATCCTGGGGCCCAGCGTGATCGCCGCCTACCCCGAGCGGATCTTAAACGTGCACCCCAGCCTGATCCCCAGCTTCTGCGGCGAGGGGATGTACGGCCTGCGGGTGCACCAGGCGGCCCTGGCCAAGGGGGTAAAGGTGACCGGCGCCACGGTGCACTTTGTGAACGAGGTGTGCGACGGCGGCCGCATCCTTGCCCAGCAGGCGGTGGCGGTGCTGCCCGGCGACACCCCCGAGACCCTGCAAAAGCGGGTGATGGAACAGGCCGAGTGGAAGCTGCTGCCCGCCGCCCTGGCCCAGGTCTGCGAAGAATACGATAAGTAAAATTGCAAATTGATATTACGGGAGGTCAACTATGGAACAGCTGGATCTGTACCGCCTGCTGCGGGAAAACGCCTACCCCGGGCGGGGAATCGTGCTGGGGATCGCCCCCGGCGGCACAAAGGCGGCCATCGCGTACTTTATCATGGGCCGCAGCGCCAACAGCCGCAACCGGGTGTTCGACCCGGTGCCGGAGATCGGCGGGATCCGCACCATGGCGGCGGACCCGGCCAGGCTGGAGGACCCGAGCCTGATCATTTATAACCCGGTGCGCGCGCTGGGGAACGCGCACATTGTGACCAACGGCGACCAGACCGACACGGTGTATGAATTCATGAGCGGGGGCGGCACCTTTGAGGAGGCCCTGCGCACCCGCACCTTTGAGCCGGACGGCCCGAACTGGACCCCCCGCATCAGCGGCCTGGTGGAGCTGGAAGACGGCGCCTGCCGCTACAAGCTCTCGATCCTGAAAAGCGCCGACGGCAACGGCGGGA
>ERZ857882.790-NODE-790-length-39298-cov-4.226512_pt1 | contig 39298 bp, 42 predicted proteins | sample MGYA00519697_ERZ857882 | MGnify/ENA primary metagenome ERZ857882 (study PRJEB31778, sample SAMEA3449373) | human gut metagenome | biome: human gut; feature: human-associated habitat; material: faeces | place: United Kingdom | collected 2010/2012 ...
CTCCCTGGCTTTATCCAGCAGATCTTCCTGTGGAATGGTCCTGATTACCATCAGGAACCTCCGGATCTCTTTGAGCACCGCGTCGTTGATCAGCTCAGCACTGTAGGAGCTGGGGCCGGCGCAGCCGTTCGGATGGTTCAGCTTCGTGTATCCACATTGATTTCCTAACGTTAACCACTGTTCCACTGGGCTCTTTATAATCCAATCTCATATAAATAGTCCGTTGCGTTCTGTTTGAATCAGTGTATGTATTGCTCCGCATACCTCGTTGACGCCGTCATGTTTCTCCCTGGCTTTATCCAGCAGATCTTCCTGTGGAATGGCCCTGATTACCGTCAGGAACCTCCGGATCTCTTTGAGCACCGCATCGTTGATCAGTTCAGCACTGTAGGAGCTGGGGCCGGTGCAGCCGTTCGGATGGTTCAGCTTCGTGTAGCAGCGGTAAGACTCACGCCCGTAAACATGCGTCGTGCCGTCTGCCATTTTCCGCTTTGACGTTCCGTGACTGTACTGGATCATGGAGATCGGCGAGCTGGCAGGGCTGAGGAAGGCGGAGGTTGAAACGCTGCGTTCCTTCCTGTCCCGGCAGAACGATATCTACCGGGCTTCCTTCGGCCATCGCGTGACGCCGCATCCCCGGCAGTGCGTCTTCTTTGGAACGACCAACGCCGAAACCGGATATCTGCGTGATACGACCGGCAACAGACGATTCTGGCCCGTGAGAACCACGGACAGCGCCCGTTTTCACTCCTGGGAGCTGGATCAGGAAACCGTCGACCAGATCTGGGCGGAAACGCTGCTGTACGTGGAGCGCGGTGAAAAGCTGTATCTGAACGCCGTCATAGAACTGCTGGCAAAGCAGGAACAGCTGAACGCTCTGGAGACGGACGAGCGCGAGGGCGTCATCGAGGATTATCTGGAAACGCCGCTTCCCGATAAATGGAACGGCATGAGCCTGCGCGACCGTCAGGATTTCCTCCACGGCGAGGACTCCCTCGTCGGGGATAAGCTGACCGGCGAAACCAGGCGCGAAACCGTGTGCACCCTGGAGATCTGGTGCGAGTGTCTGTACCGCGACCGCGCCGGCCTCCGACGGTCCGATTCCAACGAACTGACCGCGATTCTGGAAAGGCTGGGGTGGAAGCGCAGGGAGAAGAAGGAGCGCATCCCGTTGTACGGCATGCAGTACCTTTTCGAGCGCGGAGACGCTTCCCGATGAAAAGTCGGGATCACGCCGGGAGCAAAAACAGCCCTGTTGGGATCAGCGTCCCGATGATCCCAACGCGCTGGGATCATGTCAGGATCAGAGTTGAGATCATCCCGGAAACGCCGACAGCATAAGGCTTCTCCGGCACTCTGATCCTGAGATCCCAAAAAACTGTGTAATCGTAAAACAGTCAGAAAAAGAAACCGCACACGCGTAAAAACGCCCGTTTGCACACATACGCGCGAGCGCAGGATCACAGGATCAAACATCCTGGAAAGGACACACAGATGAGAGAAAAACAGATCGAACAGACGCTGGTCAGAGCCGTCAAACGGCGCGGCGGCCTCTGCCCCAAATGGGTAAGCCCCGGCCTCGACGGAGTACCCGACCGCATCATCCTTCTTCCCGATGGAAAGGCAGCCTTCGCCGAACTGAAAGCCCCCGGCGAAAAACCCCGTCCGCTGCAGGCTGCGCGGATCCGGAAGCTTCGGGCTCTGGGCTTTCGAGTGTACGTAATCGACAACGCTGAAATGATCGGAGGTGTTCTGGATGAAATATCAGCCTCATGAGTATCAGAGCTACGCCACCCGGTTCATCCTTGAGCACCCCGTCGCCGCCGTATTCCTCCAGATGGGTCTGGGCAAGAGCGTAATCACGCTGACCGCGATTCACGACCTGATCTTTAACCGCTTTGAGGTACGCCGCGTCCTGGTGATCGCGCCCCTGCGCGTCGCCCGCGACACATGGCCCGCGGAGATTGAGAAGTGGGATCACCTGAAAGGGCTGACCTACAGCGTCGCGGTCGGAGACGAACACGCGAGGAACGCCGCCCTCATGCGTGACGCCCAGGTGTACATCATTAACCGCGAAAATGTTTCCTGGCTGGTGGAGGACAGCGCGATTCCCTTCGATTACGACATGATCGTCGTCGACGAGCTCTCCAGCTTCAAAAGCTGGCAGGCCAAGCGGTTCAAGAGTCTCCTGAAGGTGCGCCCCCGCGTCAGCCGGATCGTGGGACTCACCGGAACGCCCTCCTCCAACGGCCTCATGGATCTCTTCGCGGAGTTCCGGGTTCTGGACATGGGACAGCGGCTGGGCCGGTTCATCACAAGGTACTCCTGCGCTTCCGACCGCCAGCAGGCCGCCATTGTGTTTGACGTCGCTGTGGATATGGTCAAGCAGTCCCCGGCTCTCAGCAAGCGGATCAAGATCGTGCCGTCCGTGAAGAGGATGGTTTACACGCCCACGGGCAGCATCTATCAGGTGCTGTCCAGCGAGGTAGCCACCAAGCACGGTCTGAACGTCTCCGCCTGCATCTTCGATGAGCTGCACACCCAGCCGACCCGTGCTCTGTACGACGTCATGACCCAGGGCTCCGGAGACGCGAGAAAACAGCCCCTGTGGTTTTTCCTGACCACCGCCGGCACCGACCGGAACAGCATCTGCTGGGAGGTGCATCAGAAGGCGCTGGATATCCTGGAAGGCCGGAAAGCGGATCCGCGCTTCTACCCGGTGATTTTCGGACTGCCGGACGACGCGGACTGGACGAGCGAGGAGAACTGGTATAAAGCCAACCCCAGCCTGGATCAGACGATCTCCATCGAAAAGGTGCGGGACGCCTTCCGCAAAGCCCAGGAGACCCCGGCCGACGAGAACATGTTCCGTCAGCTGAGGCTGAACCAGTGGGTCAAGCAGAGCGTCCGATGGATGCCGATGGACAAGTGGGACGAGTGCGGCGGCAGCATCGATCTCTCCGCGCTGCAGGGCCGCGCCTGTTACGCCGGGCTGGATCTATCCTCCACGAGCGACCTAACGACCCTGGTGCTGGTCTTCCCGCCGTCGGACGAAGACGGGGTGTACACCGTGCTGCCGTTCTTCTGGCTGCCGGAGGAAACGCTCCCTCTGCGCGTAAGACGCGATCACGTGATGTATGACGTATGGGAGCGGCAGCATCACCTGATTACGACGGAGGGCAACGTCGTTCATTACGGTTTCATCCAGAAGTACATCAATGAACTGGCTGAAAAGTACGACATCCGTGAGATCGCCTATGACCGGTGGAACGCCAGCATGATGGTGCAGAATCTGCAGGACGACGGGTTTACGATGGTTCCCTTCGGACAGGGCTTCAAGGATATGTCCCCGCCGACGAAAGAACTGATGCGCCTGGTGCTGGAGCACAAGATCAATCACGGCGGGCATCCGGTGCTTCGGTGGAATATGGACAACGCCTTCGTGCGGACGGATCCCGCCGGAAACATCAAACTGGACAAAGAGAAGAGCACCGAAAAGGTGGACGGCGCGGTCGCGCTGGTAATGGCCCTCGACCGGGCAATGAAGAATCTGAACGGCGGCAGCATCTACGATGTGCGCGACATGCTGACGCTGGACTGGTGAGGTGATTTGCGATGCCAAGGACTCCTCCGAGGCCGTGCCGGTATCCCGGATGCCCAGGCTTCTGCGAACCCGGACAGGTCTTCTGCCGGGAGCATATCCAATGGAGCACCGACCACGTTCGCGGCGGCGCGGACGCCAGGGACTATGACGCCAGATGGCGGAAAGCAAGAAAAGCCTTCCTCCAGAAGCATCCGCTTTGCGCGGAATGCATGAGGGAAGGTAAAGTGACCCCGGCAACCGTTGTCGACCACATCGTTCCGCACAGGGGCGATCCCAGGTTGTTCTGGGACATAAAAAACTGGCAGCCCTTGTGTAAAGGCTGCCACGACAAGAAAACAGGAAGTGGGTATTAAGATTACGCTTTATGGGAATTGTCGTCACCACCGCCAAAATGCTTTGCACCAACAACAGCGGCAATAACCATGAGTGCATAAGGCCCGGCTTTTCGAATGCCATGGCCTACCTTCGACACTGCCTTATAGGCAAATTCCTTAACCTTCGTTTTCGTGCTCTTCTCTTTCTGCTCTGACATTTTCTGCCGCCTCCAATAGTTGTTCACCGGTAAGTTCAATCTTGATAACGTCCGATTGTTCGAAGAAAAGCCTGTGGGCTTCCTTCTGAACATACCCCAGATACCTTTGAGGATCGCTGTACCAACGCTTTCCTTCAACGCCGACCATTACCTCGCTATGAATCAAATTGTCGAGATACGATCTGCTGTCCTACCGCCGCTGGCTGCGGAACAACACGGTCGAGGTGGAGGGCATCGTCCGGCTGAAGGAAGTGTACGAGGATCCCGCGTCCGCCCTCGCGGAGGAAGGCGTCAGGTTCTGGAAGAACGGCGAGGAAATCCCCGTAACCGCCGTAACGGCTGACATGCTGACGGCTGACGATGTGGCTGTCCTGGATACTGACGGCACCATGCACATCCTGATCTCCACGGAGGTCACCGGCGCGCCGGAAGCCATCGCGGAAATGCGGGAGCAGGTCGCGGAAGTGGATCAGCTGGGCGTTACCGCCCTGGGTAGAGCCGCCGGCATCATGCCGACCAGTCTCATGGGCTTCATCGACGCCGCCGAGCAGCGCATCAAAGATGCCGCCGGCCGCATGGGACAGTGGTGGAACTTTATCTACGGCGGCGACGAGGGCATCCAGAGAACCCTGAACACCTCCATGCAGCTGGACTTCAACGCCGACCGGGTAGCCGAGCTCGCCACCTATGTGGCCGAGGTCATGACGGCCATCAAGAACGGAACGCCTGTTGCCCAGGAGGACATCGACAACCTCAAAAAGATCATGACCTTCGTGCAGGATCTGGATACGGCTGGCGTAGGCGGAAATATTACCGGCGGCATCGCGGAGGAACTGGAGGCTGCCGGATGGGACGTCAGCGCGGAAACGCTGGCCTCCAACCTGGAAACGGCGATCAACAGCGCGTTCATCATCGAGAGTCCCTCCAAACGTATGCACCCGGTCGGCGAAAACGTAGCCGCCGGTATCGGCGAGGGAGCAAGCGGTTACGACTTCTCCACGGAAGCGGCGGCTATCGCGGCTGCTATCGAGGGGGCCATTACCGCCGCCCTTCCCGAAACGGCTTTCTCCGGATCAGCCGGTACAGCCATGGCGGGACTCGCTTCCTCCATGAGCGGTTACAGTTTCCTGGCGGCGGGAAGCGCGGTCGGAACCAACGCGAAGTCCGCCGTGTCCTCTTCACTGACCGCTGTGTCTCTCAGATCCGTCGGCGTGAACGCGATGGCCGGTCTGGCCGCCGGCATCCGCTCCGGTCAGGCGTCCGTGGTTTCCGCGATGAGACGCGCCGCTTCCGCCGCCGTCAGCGCGGCGAAATCCCAGCTGAAGATCGCGTCTCCTTCCCGGGTGTTCCGGGACGAGGTCGGCGTGATGACCATGAAGGGCTTCGGAGAAGGCGTCACCGCCGAGGCAAAGAAGCAGGCGTCCGTTATCTCCAACGCCGCCAGGTATCTGACCGGAGCGGCAAAGGACAGCGCCATCGGCTTCAATACGTCCAATGTCCAAAACTCCTACAGTCAGGACAGCAGCGTGACCCTTTCGGGAAACAGCTTCTATGTGCGGGATGAGCAGGATATCCCCAGCCTGTTGGTGTCATCACTGCTGGAATGTTCTCCAGGAGCCAGGCCAAGATAAGCCGCATAGACATTTCCCTTGCTGAACCGGGTAAAATCACCGGTCTCCACGATCAACGAAAGAGCAGTATGCGTCTTGAGCCCCAGGAAGCATTCCAACCTTTTCACCTTCTCCTGATACTGAGGCTGGTCAGCAAGCTCCTGAATACGTTTGTCAAACCGCTCGATCTTGGCCGTCAGCTCATCGTAGGTCGCCAGATATTCATTCAAGGTTTCCCGCACCAACTCCGGAAGTTCCAACTTGCGCAGCCACTGCAGGTGGGCCTGTGTCCAGTTGGTTCCTTCATAAATACATCCATAGCGGATACACAGCGCATTCATCTGCTGCTTCTTCTGCTTCAGCGCAATCTATAGCGGATACACAGCGCATTCATCTGCTGCTTCTTCTGCTTCAGCGCAATCTTGTGATCATCACGCATCCGGATGTATTCCTTTATTGCATTGTCATCTGCTGTCGGAACATGCACAGCATGATAACCGCCATAGCACAGACATTTTGCGATCAGGTGTGCATCACGCTTATCTGTCTTAATCCGTTTTCCCTTTTCGGACATCATTGTTGTCGGGGCCAGAATGACACATTTGACTCCAGCACCTGTCAGTTGATGATACAGGCTGTATCCGAGGCATCCTGCTTCGTAACCGCAGAGAACATCACATTCTTTGTTGGTAACCCCAAGTCTCTGTTTCAGATGCTTGATGAACTGTGTAGTCCGGTTCAATCTGGACCTGGGCAAGGACATTCTCTTCTGTTCCGAGCATCGGTTCGACAGCGCAGAGCGTGTAATTTGTGGTATGGACATCCATTCCGATTTTTAGTATCCTATACATGAAGTGACCTCCTTTGCATGCGGTAAGCCCCGTAGCTGGCTGATTTTGCATCTACAGTATACGGGTAAACCCGCGATGCTGCAAATGCCGGGGTCACTTCATATTATCTAAAGGAAGCCTGTACCTGGTACTCGGAGCAGAACTTTACTGAAGATTCCCACGTTGTGAAGGCATACCGAATCCGCTTCAAGGTGGACAGAATATGTGCCATGCGGGAACTGGTAATGCTTGGGTTGCTGCCTTCAGAAAAACAGAAGATGCATCTACTGCGAACTGACGCTTTATATGGATCTGTGGAACAACGAGATGCGTCAGCTGTTATTCAGGAGCGAATCACTTTTTGAAAATAAGATCAACCGCAAAGGTGGAAAATAATCCGGGGACGATTCTTCAAAGATGTGCTTTATCGAAGGACTCCTCAATGCGTTCCGTGATTTCTTCACCGGCTACAGCGTCAGCCAGGCCAATGCCGTAAAGATAGGCTGCACATGGATTCACATTCCTGGGCTCAAGCAGGTTTTTAAAAGAGTAATGCTTTTCATCCCATGGAAACTCATCAGCAAAATGGGCATCCAGCTGTGCGGGACAGTCTGAATAATTATCCCGCTTTTTACGGAAAGACTCATCCAGATAGTATCCGCTGTCCAGTGCGATAATGACATCAGGATGGGACAGAACAGAGGCGTCAATGAGCTCCTGCCGCTTTGTGGCGGAAGTACAGATAACGACGGCATCACAGGTATTCAGAAGCGCGAAGTTTTCTGTTTCGTCCACTTCTGTATTGCCGTGTACCAGCAGGAAATCGCCGATATTCTTGTCGATGTTTCTTTTGCTGCCGCGAATGATAATCTGAGAAGGGGAAAACCTCTCACAGATCCCGATGCAGTTGGCCAGATTTGTCCTGCCTGTACCAATAAATCCGATGCTTTTCGGACTGGAACGCATCAGCCGCTCCAGTGTAAAAACTGTCATCAGAGAGCAGCGGTATCGGGTCAGCGCCAGATCCCGATATTCATGCTCACTTCCGTTTTTCTTCCGGATATCCAGGATTTCTTCCGTTTTTCCATTGATATCATTTGTATAAATGCGCTTCAGGCTGCTGACGCCATCAATGGTCATACCTCTGAGAAAACCGGTGGAAGCGGTGACAACACCTGATGCGTCCCGCTCATCGACTTCTACCGTTTTGATCGGACACATGGAGGGATTGTAGGCAGTACCAAAAGCACGAACATAGTTTTCCTGCATCATCCTCAGGGAATCCATAAAGAACTGATTCATATGCCTTTCCTCAGTCCGGCCTGTCATGCGGATGAATACCATCCGGCTTTCCATGAATCCTATAAAGGAACCGAAACGGCGGATCGGGAGGCCTTTGCCCGAAAGACGATGGTGTTCGGCACAGCTATTATATACTCCTTTTTCGAAAAAGCAATTTGTTTGCAGAAATTTCCTCCCAGGGCTGAAGTGAAAAGTTAAGTTCCAGAGTCCGGGGGTGCAACTGGAATTTTCTCATACAGGAAATTCCAGTTCATTTGATCTGGAATTCACTTCTTCACTTCGCTATAATTCGGACTCGTCTGACGGCGCCTTCTCATCGAAAGAAAGGAAGGAAATCAGAATGAAATCCGATAATGCAAACCCTCATCTCACCCGTGAGGAAAGGAGGATCATCGAAGCAGGAATTAGGAACGGGTCTACAAATGAATGTTATGAAGTGACCTTTGTCAACGAGCAATTTAGGCAACATAAGCTTCAAGGCAGGCAAAACCCTGCGCGAGGCCGTTAACCGGTAGAGCAGCTAAGGATTCCGCTGAGGCAGTTGCATGGGTTTATCACGTGATCCTCTTTATCGCGGACGGACACGATGAACAGGGTACGACCTTTGTCTCGATCGAGAAAAACGTGAAGGATGCCGCCAAATGGCTTAGGAATGCAGGAATTACGCACCTTGACGGCCTGTATGGCGTATCCATGGGCGGAGCCAGTGTGATCCGCTTCCTTGCCACGGAGGCTATCAGGGTTGATAAAGCGATTATTGATGCTGGGATCACGCCGTATCCTTATCCGAAATGGATCTGCCGGCTGATTGCCGCCCGGGACTGGCTGATGATCATGATTGGTACCCGGAACCTGAACATCATGAAGGTGGTCTGTTCGGTGTCATCGGCCTTCTGCTGGAAGGGCAGGCTTGCTTTGCGGTTTACCGACTGATGGCGGATTCTTCACTGAAATATGCGCATATCTACAGGGCGGGCATCATTGGCTATATCTGGCTTGCCCCGATTGGCTGCCACATGAATGTGGGACTGATGAACATAGTGTACAAATGGGCATGGCAAAACCGCCGCACACCACATCTCCCAACACATCGTAAATCACCACATCGGGTTTGTAGGTCTCAAACGCACGCAGATCCGCCAGCTTTTCAAAAGCCGAGATGATGCCGCGTCCGGCACAGCCCATAACCAGCTGAACTTCTATCATTACCGTGCGGACTTGTCAAGTGCCTAAACAGGAGACTTAATGAAAAAACTACACGCTTTAACTTTATTGACGGCGGATCGGAAGTCCAATATAATTTTCATACTGGAATTTATCAGAAAGCAGACATGGCCGCGATCCGGCCTTCTTAACGCGCTGCCAAAGCTGCTGATATCAGTACCGAAATGTTTCGGGGTCTGGAAAGGGATCAAATGAAATATCCATGGACAGTTCCTCCTTGTATGTATAGATTAATCTCCTTCACTGATGGCGCTGACAGGACAGCCGTCGATGGCTTCCCGTACCGCGTCGCAGTTTTCGTCGGTGGTGTCAGCAATGGCTTCTGCCTTGCCGTCGGCATTCATCTCGAACACCTCCGGGCAGGTGGCGCTGCACAGTCCGCAGCCGATGCACATGTCCTGATCTACGATCGCTCTCATAGTTTTTCCTCCTTTTTTGTCGTTCAGAAGCATTTTTGCTTCCGTTCCTTTTTGCACTGTTCGATGCTGCCGCAGCGATAGCAGAGCTCGTTATCACAGATCCCGTCATTATTGAAATAGGATAGGATGTTGTTTACCGTGGTTTCCGCGATGTTGTTCAATGCTTCCTCCGTCAGGAAAGCCTGGTGGGAGGTGACGATCACGTTGGGCATAGAGATCAGCCGGGACAGCAGGTCGTCGTTCAGGATATGGCCGGAGCGGTCCTCGAAGAACACGTCCGCCTCCTCCTCATACACATCCAGGCAAGCAGCGCCGACCTTCCGCGCTTTGATCCCCTCCAGCAGGGCTTCCGCGTCGATAAGCCCTCCCCGGGAGGTGTTGACGATCACCACGCCCTTTTTCATCTTCTCGATGGCGGCGGGATTGATCATGTGCCGTGTCTCATCCGTCAGCGGGCAGTGCAGGGAGATGATGTCACTGCGCTCAAACAGCTCGTCCAGCGAAACGTAATCGATGCCGCTGTCTTTTGCCGGAAACCGGTCATAGGCGATCACATGCATGCCGAACCCCCGGCAGATGTCAATAAAGATGCGGCCGATCTTGCCTGTGCCGACTACGCCGACGGTCTTTCCATGGAAGTCAAAGCCCGTCAGCCCGTTCAGGGAGAAATTGAACTCCCGGGTGCGGTTGTAGGCCTTGTGGATGCGCCGCACGGAGGTCAGCAGCAGGGCGATGGCGTGCTCCGCCACGGCGTAGGGGGAATAGGCAGGCACATGTACCACATGGACTTTCCCGAAAGCCGCTTTCACGTCCACGTTGTTGTATCCGGCAGAGCGAAGGGCGATCAGCTTGACGCCGTATTCTTGCAGCCTATCGATCACGGCGGCGTTCACATCGTCGTTGACGAACACGCAGACCGCGTCGCAGCCCCTGGCCAGCTCCACCGTGTCTTCGTTCAGCTTGGTCTCCAGAAAGCGAAACTGCATATCATGCAGATCGCCGTAATGTTCAAACGAGGGCTTGTCATATGCCTTCGCGTCATAAAAAGCCACTTTGATCATAGTCAAACCTTCTTTGAGATAAGGATCCCGACTGCTTTTATCCCAGCGTCAGCAGCAATGCCATTTTGAATTTGCCGGTCGCCTTCACGGAGTGCAGGCCGCCCCTGGCGAAGTGGAAATTTTCGCCGGCTTTGATGACGTGTTCCTTGCCCTCGTATCCGATAACAGCCTCGCCGTCCAAGGCAAAGATCAGCGCCTCGCCGGGAGCCGCGTGCTCGGACAGGCCGGTGCCTTCATCAAACGCCATGATGACGAATTTCATCTTGTCGTTGTGCACCACGTCCATGTTGACGATCTTGCCGTCTGCATAGGGAATCAGCTCCGCCAGTTTAAACACTTCACCTGCTTTAATTGCTTCGTTCATGGTATCGTCCCTCCTGATCGATATTTCTGTATAGATCGCGCCTTCGGATGTTCTCATGCCCATCGGTGTGTCTGTCGGTGTGATCATGCATTCTCCGGTATGCAGTCTCCTTGAGAAACCGTCTGCGCCGTATACCTCCATGCCGCCATCCGCCATGATCAGTAGCTTGTGATAAGGGTAGATCTCCGCGCTGATGTCTGTGTTCTTTGCCAGCGAGAAGTAGATGATATCGTTTGTCCCGCTGTGGACTGCCTTTGAGATCGTGCAGCCCGATACGGGCGGATTGTCTCTGGTGATGGAGAATACTTCTCCGATGATTTCATTCATGGAAATCACTTCCTGCGAATCATATAATGATAAGTGTCCGGCATTTCGAGCTCCAGAGCTGTTTCTGCCAGCATGCCGTCCATCACGGCTTTACGCAGATTGTAGTACAGTTCGCTGTTCCCGTTCGGCCAATGCTCCGCATGAATATCCTGCGACATTTCCCAGGTAACAGTTTCCGCGCTCTGCACCGTCACGAGATTCACGCGATCACAGGGCATCCCATTGACGAAGAAGTTTTCAAACGCCTGATACGCCTGTACGGCGTCTGTGTCCTCCGGCAGTGCGTTATCCCTGCCAAAGCGGAAGCAGACCTGAGAAACCGTATCCATGCGCTCATCATGTCTGACAAGCACTTCTGTCAGCAGTTTTGCATACCTTGTTTCCGCATCCGCAATCTGTGCCTGCAGCCAGCCATGGATATTGCCTTCGTCAATGACGGTCTCCAGCGCTGGCAGCTCTTTGGTATAGCCGGAGGAATCCTCAATCCATGCGGACGCTTTTGCGCAGTCGGCAATAGCCTGTGTCAGCGCTTCCTGATGACCGATTTTACTGTACAGCCAGTAATGAATGGGCCCAAGAAACTTGCTCATTGAGATCACTTCCTGTTCTCAGCAATGCGCTGATTGATGGCTTCCACGACAGGAGCGGAGTCAAGACCGTGCACCGCGCAGGCATCCGCCAGAGATTCCGCCTGAGAAGCGGGGCAGCCCAGGCAATGCATGCCAATGCCGAACAGGATGTCAACACTTTCGGGGTACTGGTTCACGATTTCGCCAACCAGGGTCTTCTCTGTCACAAACGTGTTCTCCATGAAAATTTCCTCCCGGTACTTGATTTTACGGTTGGAGTATACTACAATTAAAGAAGCAAGTATGTTGTTGCAACAACGAAAGGTGATGTAATGAACGAAAATTTCCTGGTGAACACCCCCTTGTTCCACGGCATGAACCGTGACGAGGTCAAAAGCATTCTCGGCTGCATGGGCGCCCGGGAAAAGCAGTACAAAAAGGACGAGACCATTTTTCGCGCCGGCTCCTCCATCAGCGAAATCGGGCTGGTGCTCTCCGGAAGCGTCAATATCGTCGTTACCTTTTACTGGGGCGGCAGCCACATTTTCGGGCACGTGGAGCAGGGCTCGGTCTTTGGGGAGAACTACGCCGCCATCCCCGGCAAGGAATTAATCTGCGATGTGGTGGCCTCAGAGGATTCAGAAATCCTTTTTCTTGGGATGCATAGTCTGCTGACTACATGCAAGAATGGCTGTTCCTTCCATCACCGTATCATTGAAAATCTGCTGAAGATTTCCGCGCAAAAGAACCTCAGTCTCTCGACACGCATGATGCATACCGCCCCGAAATCCCTCCGGGATCGGCTTCTGTCCTATCTTTCCGAGCAGGCGATGGCGAACGGCAGCACCCATTTTACCATTCCCTTTGACCGCCAGCAGCTGGCGGATTACCTGGGAGTGGATCGCAGCGCCATGTCCAATGAACTCAGCAAAATGCGCCGGGACGGGCTCATCACTTATCACCGGAGCGAATTTATACTGAATGGAGACCTCAGCTATGAATGACATCAGGTGTAAGCGTGTGTACGAGTGCCCGGAAGACATGGATGGGAAACGAATCCTGGTAGATCGTCTGTGGCCGCGAGGTATTAGCAAACGGACAGCTCAGATTGATGGGTGGGAAAAAGACATCGCCCCATCCACGAATTTGCGGAAGTGGTTCTCGCATGATCCGGAGCGATACGAATCTTTCTCCGCGCAATATATCCTGGAGCTGGACGCCAATCCATATGCTGACGATTTTCTTGACGCGCTCCGTCAAAAGCTGAAGACCGAAGATGTGACCTTCCTGTATGCGGCAAAGGATGTAGCGCACAACCATGCGTTGATCCTCCGGGACTGGGCTAAAGAACGTTTGCGCCAGGAATAGAGCATGCCATTAAATCGGGCATCGGACTTTGTATTCATCCGATGCCCATCTTTTTTATTTGTTCAGGAAATGATCTCTGGCGAAATCCATATCCTGCACCAGCTCCACCGTGCCAAGATACTGCCCATTCCGATCCCGGACGGCCATATACTTCACCAGCATTGACCGTCCGCCTTTGTCCATCCAGACGGGAACTTCATTCCGGCGGTTATTCCTGAAGTCGTCGATGATCTGCCGCACCATGGGTTCGATCTTCGGCGGATGGCAGGAGAAAACCTTCCGATCGATGGCCATGCCAGGACGCTTGAATACTTTGGGCCCCTCGTTGAAGAAGCGATTGATATTGTCCACGTCCACAAAGGTGATCTCCATGGGGATGGTGTTCAGAAGGGCGATCAGTTGTTCCAGCGTCATGTGGCCACCGGGCATGACGATTTCACCCTCTGAGGCAACAGGAACTGAGATCTTTGCCTTTTCCGCCTCTTCCCACACTTCACCTCGAACGCCGAAGCAGTCCGGGTAGTCCTTTCCATCCTGATAGATGCTGAACCATTCTTCCTCTGTGAAATTGACCGCGCAGATGGGGAACAGGATGTTCTGCTCCTTGTAGATCATCTCCTCCGCGCGCTTCAGCACGGCTTCCAGGCGTGATATCCAGTCTTCGCCGTGATAGGTTTCTTTGGCAAGAGCGCTGAGCTCATCCCGAATCTCGTCGTCCACCGTCCACATCACATCAGAGGGACCCGAAATGCCGTACTTCACCTTCAGCAGGGGGTAAAGCAGATCGCCCTTTTCGGCGTAGTGGATGGAAAGCTCCCGGATCTGTGAAAGCAGCTCTGCCACATCTCCGTATTCAGCAAGAACAGGCCTGATCTTTTCCAGCAATGCCGCCAAAGCGTCATTTTCGCGGGTCATCGTCTGCAGGGGATGACCGGGGATGGCCTCCAGCGCGGCGGCGCGGGCATTCTTATCGGTATAATCCGCCTGGGGGTAGGAGTCACGTTTGGAGATCTCCGCCTGGATCTTTTGGCGGGTGATGGATTCCTCCACAGCTCTTTCGGCGTTGGCGATCTTTTCTTCTCTGGTAGCGCCATGGAACAGCGCCGAATGGATATCACACAGGCGCTGCACTTCCGTAAGGGGCGTGCCTTCCTTCATCAACTCCTGCTCGGCCTGCATGATTTCAGAAGCTTCCACATCACCGAATTCGCGCACAAAATCAGCCCTGACTGCTTCCAGATCCTCTCCGTCACCGAGACGGCGAAGGTAGGCTTTCAGCTGTTCGGTCCGGCTGGCTCCGGCTGCCGTCGGCGTATCCTGCGCGGCGGGCTGCGCAGGCTCTTCGGCCATCGCGGACAGATCCGGCATTTCTCCGGTCAGTTCAAAACCTTTAGCCATCAGAGTCGTAACCACATCCATCATGGAAATCCCCTTCATTTTGGCTCCCTTGGGGATGGTCATGATTTTACCGACAGAATGCAGCACCGGCTTCTTTGTAATTTCCGTAAACCCCAGCCCGGCCATGATGTCGATCAGTTCCGGATACTCCTGGGTCAGTTCAAACACCGATTTGCTGAGGTCAAGTTTCCTGCTCATCGTGGATACCTCCTTTGCTTCATCAATTCTATCATACCACCAGGCGGAAAGGATGTATGTTGTTCAAACAACATTCCATGCGTTTGAGATAACAGAAGTTTACCATTAAGAAACTAACGAGGGCCTGAGCCTGCTGGAAAATGCGGCCTACATCGGCCTGCCTGTCCCGGACAAGCTGAAGGCAGTACTGGAGCAGCTGCATAACCGGGATGAGAAGGAAGGCAAACAGACCGACCAGGGCGACGGCGAATAAGCTTCCGCCCTCTTTTCATGATTGGAGGAATCATCATGGCGGACAGAATCAATACTCCCTTCACCAATGAACACTTTGCCGACTGGTGTCAGAAGATGGTTGGCCAGCCTTACTGGTACGGCACCTGCGTCTACCTTACCGCCCAGCTCAAAACCGTCATTGACAGAATGTGGGCATGGTTTAATCTCCCGGGGAACTTTGGTACAAAGAAAAAGGCAATCCTGCTCTCTACAGCAAGAGGAACTGATTATTCGATGACTTTGGACCAGTATGGTATCTACTCAAAATATATGGGCTGGGAAGACTTGGGCCATATCCTTGGAATCGGAAAGGAAACCGAGGCCAGGGCATTAGGCGCTTCAATACAATAACCACCAACTTTAAAGTTTCTTAACCAAGACCGCTTGCTGGATAGAGGTGACACCATGGAATACACGATCCCGGCTTGTTCCGGAAAAAGAATCGAGGTAAAGAGAGGGCAAACCATTACTGTGATCGACATTGACGGCGGTCAGGTAGTGGACTTTTTTGCTGAGATTGCGGGAAATGACAAGGAGTTTCTTTCTCCAGGAGTGACGATTGACTGCAATGAATCCCTTCGCCTGCGGGTCGGTGATACGATCTATACCAATCTGTACCGGCCTATGCTGAAGGTCATTGCGGATGACGTCGGTGAACATGATCTCATGCATCCCTGCTGCCGACCGGAGATGTATGATTTCTTCTATCACAACGGAACAAATCATCCGAACTGCCTGGACAACATCAATGACGCTTTGGGCGAACAGCGCCCGATCATCACACCGATCAACCTGTTTATGTACACGAAGATCAATGGAGACGGAAGCATCTCTGTTGAAGCGCCTCTATCCAAAGCCGGGGACAAGATTGTTTTGGAGGCACTTGTGGATATTACATTGGGTATTGCAGCTTGCAGTGTTTCTGAAAGCAAGTGCAACAGCGGCAAGTGCTCACCGATTAAGGGGATTATTGAATGAACCATTGATTTTAGCTGGTTTGAATTTTCCTTTGCATCAATTATTCCAGATAACACTGGAGAGGGAGCAGATCATGCCGGATCATAAATGGACATCCTGGATCAAAGAACTCCAAAACCTGTCCCAGTGTGCACTTGCTTAACTGGCCTCAGTAAATCCACATGAATACGCTGTTTCAGCAATTGTTTTTTCATTTCTACGCTGGAATTCTTCTGCAGCTTTCTGAAGGCGGAATCTGACCAGATAGCGGATTGGTGTATTACCAATAATCGTGCAGAACAGACGCAGGCAGGAACTTACGCTGATACCTGCGCTGTCTGCAATATCTTCAATAGTAATGGCGTTCCCGTAATTCATTTCGATGAACAGGAGCGCTTTTTTGATGCGGAGTTCATCCCTTTGATACTTGCTTGTGTAATGGAGTTCACTCTTCACCGTATCTGCATGTCTGGTCAGACCGGCAATCACTTTCCCAAGGAGGTATGGAACCTCAACAGGATAGTCTGATTTGTCATATGCACCTAAATCCCACGCCTTTTCAGAGCAGCTCAGTATCTCCTTCTGCCATGGAACAGAAGCGGACAAGCGAACAAACGGCAGTTGTGGGTCCCTTAGTAAGGGCTCCACATATGTCTTCCAGGCAAGATCTCCCGGAGCTGATATCACCCTTGGATTGAAAACCGTTGCATGCTGATGACCTGTTACAGTTTTGAGTTCAGCAGCATGCAGGACGGCGCTGTTGGCAAAATAGCCGTCTCCGGCTGTTAACATGAATTCCTGCCCTGCGATGCGTACAATGACTTTTCCTTCCGTGATCACGACTATTTCCAGTTCATCATGCCAGTGATTCGGTACAGCGACCTTCGTAAGATCATCGTCAAAAAACGCAATTGGAAAATCTTCCGTACCATAGGTCAACAGTTCTTTTCCGTTTTCATCCACCTGATCGATCGAATATGTAAGTGCCATCAGGGAATCCTCCTTTTTGACGAAATAATCTTATGAATTTCCCTTTCAAGGCCGATATTATTCTATTCTGTTTGAATCATATGCGATATAATCTTATGTGTCAATAATCCCGGATGGATCTGAGGAGGTATGAGCCATGGGTTCTCTGTTGCTTGCGGTGATTTATCTGATCTTTATCAGCCTTGGTCTTCCTGATTCCCTGCTAGGTTCCGGCTGGCCGAAGATGCAGGTTGTTTTCGGTGTTCCGTCATCCTATGCGGGGTATGTGTCCATGACCATATCCTTTATGACGATCATTTCCGCCCTGCTCAGTCCCCGGATGATCCGGCGGTTCCATACAAAATGGATCGTGATTGTATCCATTGGTTTGACAGTGCTGGGATTGCTGGGCTTCTCCATCTGTGGGCAGTATTGGATGCTGTTCCTGTTTGCTGTTCCATATGGTCTTGGAGCCGGTTCCATCGACGCAGCGGTCAATCATTATGTGGCCAACCACTATAAATCCTCTGTGATGAATTTCCTGCACTGTTTCTACGGCGTCGGCGCGGTCATCAGTCCCTGGATCATGTCCCTGGCGCTGAAGCTGGCGCACTGGAACGAAGGCTACCGCTGGACTTCCTATATCCAGATGGGCATCCTGCTGGTCTGCATCCTGTCCCTGCCGCTGTGGAAAAAGAATGAAAGCCAGGCCGAAGAGGAGAACCGGAACAGCGCCGGGATCCTGGAGACGCTGAAGGTTCCCGGTGTCATCCTGACTTTGATTGCTTTCTTTGCGTACTGTTCCGGCGAAGCGACCTGCTTTCTCTGGGTTCCCAGTTATTTTGCAGGAACAAAAGCAGGACTGAGCGATGAAACAATCGCTTCTTTCGGTTCCCTGATTTTCGGCGGTCTGATGCTGGGCAGGCTGATCTCCGGCTTCATTTCCAACAAACTGGGAGACAGGCTGCTGATCCGGATCGGGATCGCTGTGGAACTGGTTGGTATCCTGCTGGTTTTCCTGCCCGTGGAAAACTATCTTGTTGCCGCGATCGGTTTTGTAGTGATCGGAACCGGCATGGGGCCGGTCTATCCGGCAATCCAGCACATGGCCCCGGCAAATTTCGGCAAGAGGCACAGTGCGGCAGTGATCGGCCTGCAAATGGCTTCAGCCTATATCGGAAGTACTTTCATGCCGATGGTATTCGGCAATATCCAGCAGGCCGTCGGCATCGGGATCATGCCTGTATACCTGATCATCTTTGCTGTGCTGAACATCGGAATGCTGGAGATCGCATACCGTAAAGTGGCAGCTGCAAAACAGGAGGAGTAGTCTATGAGAATTGAGCATATTGCCATGTATGTCAATGACCTGGAAACGGCCAGGGATTTCTTTGTGAAGTATCTTGACGGCCAGTTCAATAACGGATATCACAATCAAAAAACCGGATTTCGCTCTTACTTTATCTCCTTTGATGGCGGAGCCCGACTGGAGATCATGACCAAACCGGAAATGGCAAATCATGACAAGCCGCTGAATCGCACCGGTTATGCCCATATTGCCTTCTCGCTTGGCAGCAAAGAAAAGGTTGATCAGTTGACTGAGAAACTGAAAAATGACGGATTTGCAGTGTTGAGCGGCCCGCGAACAACCGGAGACGGTTACTATGAATCATGCATTATTGCTGTTGAAGAAAACCAAATAGAACTTACAGTATAGAAAGGAAAACCGGAAGTTAAGCCCGCTTCATGATGAACACCTCTGTGAACACCCTGACCCGAGAACACCCATGAACACCCCCGTGAACACCCGGTGTTCAAAATGGCGTGAACACCCGATGAACACCCATCCGGCGAACGCCTGACGGATTGGACAGGAAGAACAGAAACCCAGTAATATCAACGTTCTTCGGCATGTGAACACCTTCCATCTGCTTTCCGCAAACTTTACCGCCTGGTGAGAGTACATCGTTCACATCGATGGGGTCACTGGTTCGAGTCCAGTACAGACCACCACAACACCTTGCAGGTATGAATGCTTGCAGGGTTTTTTCTATATCCATGATAGAAGGAGGCAATTCCCCTATGAAGTCCAACAGCAAGCACCCCCTCGTGAACCTGCTCTCCCTTTGCGGCCAGATTGCCGAACACAAGAGCGAAAAAACGCAGCAGCACGGCGGCGATGAAAACGCCATCCTCTCCGCCCTTTCCGACGGGCAGCAGGCCCAACTTCAGCAGCTTTTGGAAACGCTGCGCCAGGCGTGGCTCAAGGACCATGCCCAGCATCACAGGAAGCCCCAGGCCTAACCCGCGGCCTCAAGCCCCTTTGCGCCAAAAGCAGCGCGGTACGCCAAACGTGAAATGCCCCTTGCGGTTTTGGGAAAACCGCAGGGGGCGTTTCTTTGTTTGGCTAACCTTTTGTTGTGGCGCGTTGCAGCCCCGGCAGGGCAAAGCCGCCGCCCCTGTTTTGCGGCAGGCCCTTTTGGTTGCCTTTCCAAGCCCCTATGCCTAGCCGGAGGCTGTACAATAAAGCCAACGTACAAACAAGGAGGGAATGCCACGGTGAACCATGTATACGGCTATATCCGGGTAAGCACAAGGGAGCAAAAGGAGGACCGGCAGCTAATCGCCATGCAGGAAATGGCTGTTCAGGAGAAAAACATTTACATGGATAAGCAATCCGGCAAGGATTTTCAGCGCCCCCAGTACCAAAAGCTTTTAAAAAAAATCAAAAGGGACGACCTGCTGTACATAAAAAGCATAGACCGCCTGGGCCGCAATTATCAGGAAATCATAGAGCAATGGCGCTACCTTACCAAGGAAAAGGGCGCGGATGTTGTTGTGCTGGATATGCCCCTGCTGGATACCCGCCGCGGGAAGGATTTGCTGGGCGCTTTTTTAAGCGACGTGGTTTTGCAGGTGCTTTCCTTTGTAGCGGAAAACGAGCGGCACAACATACGCCAGCGCCAGGCGGAGGGCATTGCCGCTGCCAGGGCCAGGGGCGTGCGCTTTGGGCGGCCCCCAAAGCCCCTGCCGGATAACTTTTGCAGCGTATGCGGACGCTGGCAAAGCGGGCAGCTTACCGGCCTGGCCGCAGCGCGGGAATGCGGCATGCCAATGTCCACCTTCCGCTATCAGGCCCAGCGTCGCCAAAAAGAGTAAAAATACATCTTTGATAAAAAAACGACAAGCACGTTTTTTAATCTACATCTTTTGCAAAAGTACGCTTTTTTGGAAAGCAGTAAGCCCAATCCAAATGTAAAATGTTTCGGGAAAATATGGTAATAGGGCTGTTCATGGAAGGGAATATCTGCTATAATGAGAAACGAAAGATGTTTTTTAAAAAGTGTACTTTTTCGTCAGTGCGCTGTTTTGAAAAGCTCCGCTCCACGCCGCGTCTGAAAAAAAGCTTTTCAAAGCAACTGCGGATGCGCGTGCTGGCTTCTTCTGGAATGTAAAGGAGGTAATCACAATGAACCCGATGTGGCGAAAGGCCCTGCGCCTTCTGCTTGCTGTTTTCCTGATGACCGCCCTTCTGCCCCTGCCCGCCATGCACGCGTATGCGGATGCGGCTATCATTACAGATGCGGTGCAGCATCCCGGCACGCGCATCAACCTGTTTGACTATTGGGTTACGGAAAAACAGACTGATAGCGATGATTTGCCGGTAAAAGACTATCCTAAAACCCTAGAGCAGGGGATTAACGGCCCCTTGGGTGAGAGCGGTCCCGCCACACAGCTGAAATTCGCCAAAAACATGGGGCATAAAGATAATCAGCATCTAAGTAAAATCCCCGCCAACCTATGGACGGGAACCGCGGAAACCCGTACAGGGATTGTTAAAAATATGCTCGTGGATGGATATCCAGTAACCCGTGTTGATAATAACGACACCGGCACTAAGATTACCGCCGAGCAATCCCTTGCCTATTTGTTTGACCCGTGGTTTGAAACGGACGGAAAAGCCTCCTATTACAATGTTTCCGGCTTGCTTAGGCAAGATGAGCGCGGCTACTACTATTATGATTGCACGCAAAACTTTGCGGAGTATTACAAAGACGAAAATGGGAAAAATGCATTTAAACTTTACAAAGAGCCTGGGGTGATAAAGCAGGATAAGCAGAAGGGACAGTTTTTCCCATTCAACGATTTTGATCAGGTGAAGGACTTGGGCCGTGAGGATCCGAAAATCCTGCACTATTTCGGCCTCTCCATGATTACGCGGTTTGTTCAGCTTCGCGATGGACTCGCCTATAATGGCAAAGACCATGTTGTCTATGAGTTTTCAGGGGACGACGACGTATGGATTTTTATTGACGATGTGCTTGTGGCAGACCTTGGCGGAATCCATGACGCTGCTTCTCTTAAAATCGACTTTGCAACCGGCGATATCTCTATTAATGATGGTAAGGATGGACACTACACCTCTACGCTTCGCGAGCAGTTCGAGGCCGCTTACAACGCCAACAATATTTCATGGGACGCAACTGCTTTCAGGGGCAACACCTTCGCAGACGATACATACCACACCATGAAGTTCTTCTACCTGGAGCGTGGCAACAGCGAGTCTAACCTGAGCCTGAAATTCAACCTTGCGGAAATACCCGAAACCTATGTGTATAAGGTAGATCAGCAGGGCGAACTGGTGCAGGGCGCGGAGTTTGCCCTGTATGCGGCGGATGAACACTATACTATCCGGGAGAAAGCTCCCATCTGCCGGAACACGACGGATGAAAACGGCAAGCTGGTTTTTTAACAGAGGATGACATGCCCCTGGCCATTAAAGAGCTGGCGAAAATATCCAAGTATTTTGTTTTACAGGAAGTTAAGGTGCCGGATGGGTACCGTGCCGAAACGCCCAATATCAACCTGTATATCCATGAGGGGAATAAGGGCGCAAGCCTGCTGCTGGTTGACGATATGTGGGGCAGCGGCGCATACGCCGTTCCCAGCGTTACCATAAGGGCTACCGCCGACGTCTATAAATTTAACCGCGCCAATCCAACCCAGCCAGGTGAGGAAATTGGCGAAAACGACCTTGAAAAAGGCACAATTTTCGCGGTAGCCTTCGGCTATGACGAAAGCAAGGGAACCGCTGGGGTGGGGGATGAGGCCAACTGGCGCCCCATTTCCGGCAACCAGCTAAATGGCTGGACGGTACACAATAGCAAGGCGGACATAATGGATAATATTATTGAAGCCGCCAACGCCACCCCCAACGTATTCACCTTGCTAAGCGATGGCTCAACGGGCTGCCGGGTGGATGAGGTTCCTGGCGACAGCAAGCTGTATTACTATATGCTGGAAGACGGCCAGAAGAACCAATCCCGGTACACCTATAGCTTCTACTTTACAGAGGGCACGCTTGAGGACGCGACGGCAGCCAATACGCACAGGCTTTACGGCGATGAGTTCCTGCGTGAATTCAGCGCGCACATCTATGTGCCCGATATGATCAATACCCTCTACGTGAGAAAGACCGATGCATACGGAAACGCCCTTCCGGGCGCTGCCTTCGCCCTGTACAGGAAAGAAGCAACAGATGACGGAAGCGTGAATTGGCAGCCCTACTATACGGCCACAACAGAGGCGAATGGCTACACCGCGTTCCCCAACGCCACCAGCAATAACTCCAACGGTAAAGCCATTTTGGAAAAGGGCGTGTACAGGCTGGTGGAAACGGATGCGCCGGCTGGCTACGTGATCAACAAGGCCGCCTCCGAATTCGATTCAACGCTACCCGAGCCTGGCGGTATTCCCGTCATTGTGAATGAGCGCGGCGTATTTGTGGACGCGGGCACAGCCGGGGACGGCATAACCGTGCGCAAGCAAACGGGCCGTATCGTTAGAACCATGCTTCACTTTGCCACAAACGACCACTTGAACCGCACCCTGAAGGACATCTGGGCCTTCAGCCAAACCACGCCAAACTACCCGGAAGATATCGGGGATGTTCCCAATGTGGTGTGGCAAAACGGCGATGGGGAGCTTCACCTTACTTACGACGGAAAAGCCACCTTGGAAGGGAACGTTCAGGACTACGTGCCCACAGTGGCAAACGCCCCTGTATACCTGGAAACTGATACGGGCTATCTGCGCCTTCGGATTCGTCAGGAATATGGCATTGGCGACGCAGCAAGGCTGAAGGAGGATCTTCGCGATACCGATCTTACCCAGCTATTCTCCATCGCCACCACGGTGGTTGTGGCCAACGATCATGACCCACTGGATCCAACCCGCACCTCCCTCACGGTTTCCAAGCAGGTAACCGGTGAAAACGCCGATACGCAAAGGCCGTTTGCCTTTACCGTAACGCTGGAGGATACCTCCGTTTCCGGCACGTATGGGGGCATGACCTTTACCAACGGCAGGGCTACGTTTATGCTAAAGCATGGCGAAAGCCTAACCGCCGTCGGCCTCCCCGTAACGGGCTATACGGTTGAGGAAGTGCCTGCCGACGGGTACATGACCACGGCAGAAAACGCCAAGGGTACGCTGGCGAAGGGCGCGCCCGTTACCGCCAGCTTTGAAAATGAAAAGGTGGAGCTGACCGCCCTTACGGTTTCCAAGCTGGTAACGGGTGAAAACGCCGATACGCAAAGGCCGTTTACCTTTACCGTAACGCTGGACGACCGCTCCATCTCCGGCACGTATGAGGATATGACCTTTAACGCGGGCGTGGCTACGTTTACGCTAAAGCACGCTGAAAGCCTAACCGCCATCGGCCTCCCCGAAACGGGCTATACGGTTGAGGAAACGCCGGTTGACGGCTACAAGGTCAAGGCTGAAAACGCCAAGGGCAAGCTGGTGAAGGGCGCGCCGGTGGTCGCCCTGTTCCAAAACGAAAGGACGCAGCCCGGCACAACCGGAAGCGTGCCGCCGTCCTCCACCCCAGAGCCTACGGCCGTACCGCCAAAAACGGGCGACAACAGCCACGCCATGCTGTGGCTGGCGCTGGCGCTGGCCGCCGCAGGCTGCCTTGCGGGCATCGCGCTTTATACAACCAAACGGAAAAGCGAAAAATAAACGGCGCTTCACGCCATTTCCAATAGGAAAGCCCAGGAAATGAAACGCGCAATGGGGCCCGCCGCCTGCACCAAACAGGCGGCGGGCCCTTTGCCGTGGCGCTGCGCCGGGGGCGGCTTGCATCCTCCTTGAAACTATGGTACACTCTTACCGTTCCTTCGCTTTCACACGTTCAGAAAGGTGGAAATACGGCTTGGAAACCATTGCAAAAGATGCGCAGCGCCGCCTATGGCGCGTGCGTTGGATTACCGTGCTGGCCGCCGCGCTGGTTATGGTGCTTAACCTGCTCACCTACGAGCGCGCGCATGCGCTTATGCAAAACTGCCTGTCCATTCCCATCTATGCCCTGCTTGGCGTTGCCCTTTACCGTGCCGATTATGCCGGGGACAGGGTTTACCGCGTGGGCCTGGCCTTTGTGCTGTGGTATGCCGTTACCCGCATTTTGAACGGCGATCACTATTTGCAGTATGATTATAACCAGTACCGCCTGGTGGCGCTGTGCGCTACGTATGGGCTGGCCTTTCCGCTGGCTGGCATGCTGCGCGACGGGCAACGCCGCCGCGCGCTGGATTGCATCGCGCTTGCGCTGGTGGCGGTGCTGGCCGTGTGCATCTGGCTTGGCGTAATTGCCGCCCTGAAGGGCGAAATCATCACAATCCCGTTTTTCAACAGCGAATTTGGGCTTAAGGGCGGCAGGCTTTGGATTTTGAGCCAGCACCCAAACCTTACCGCAGCCGTTAGCCTTTGCGGCATTTTTATGCTGGTTTACCTGCTAGCCAGCCACTGGCGCTGGTGGCTTTTGCCGCCGGCCCTGGCCGTTGGCGCGGGGTTCTTTATCGCGCTTCCCCTGTCGGATTCGCGCACGGGCATGGTTGCGCTGCTATTTGGCATCGTTATTGCCGGGGCGGCGGCGCTTCAGCGGCTGCCCCTGCCCCCCAAATGGCGCAGGCTGGCGGGCATTGCATGCCTGGCCTGCGTGGTGCTGGTTGTGGCGGTGGCGGGCTTTGGCGCGGCCGTTAAGCTGGTTTCCACCGCTGGCGAAAGCGGGCAGGCGGTATCCCAGCGCTCGCTGCTTAAGGACCTGCCCACCCTCACGGGGCGCACCGCCGCATATGCCGCCGTACCCACCGCCCTCTCCAACGACCCGCTCGCCCTGCTTAGGGGCTATGACGAGCTGGAAATGATGCCCGCCATCAACCGGCTTACCGCAGCCCATTTTGACCACATGCACAACTCCTACCTGCAAACGCTTATGCTTACCGGCGCGCCCGGGCTGTTGATGGCGCTTTGGCTTAGCCTGAGGGTAATTGGCAGCGCCCTGAAGCTATTGTTTTCGTCCAAGGCCACGCTTTCGCAAAAGCTGCTCATTCCCCTGCCAGCCGCGTTATTTTTGCAGGGTATGCTGGAGCATTACCTGTTTGTGGATAGTTACAGCATTCTCAATCTGCTGTTTTTCCTGTTCGCAGGCTATGTGATTGAGCTAGGCAGGCCTATCGCCTGGAAGCTGCCCTTCCCCTTGCCCTCCAAGCGCAAGCAGGCCAACTAACGCGTGAACCGCCCAAGGGGCCTAAAGCAGGCCCGCGCGAAAAGCCGCAAACAAAAAAAGTCCGTTCCCGGGCGTTTCCCGGAAACGGGCTTTTTGCATTTGCCATGCGCCGCTTATGCCTTGGCCGCCGCAGCCTGTGGAATTTCGCCCGCCTTGGACAGCGCAATTTTGGTAACCACCGGGCCCACCAGCTCATAGATGAGCGTACCGGCCAGCACCACGGCCTGAATCTGCTGGCCGTAGGCAGGCAGCCGCGTAAGCGCCAGCTGCGCCATACCAATGGCTACGCCCGCCTGGGGAATGAGCGTAAAGCCAAGGTACTTTTGCACGTTGGGGTGCGCGTGCACCGCGCGGGAACCCAGGTACGCGCCCAGCCATTTGCCCAGGGCGCGCACCACCACATAGCATACGCCCACCAGCCCCACCGTGGGCAGCACCGCAAGGTTCAGCTCCGCGCCGGAAATAACAAAGAACAGCAAAAACAGCGGCGGCGTAAACCGGTCGGTCTGCTCAATAATTACGTTGGCCACGGGGCAAAGGTTGGTCATCATTGCGCCAATCATCATAATGCACAGCAAATTGCTCAGGTTCCACATATCGCACAGCGCCAGGGCCAAAAACACAAACGCGATGGTAAGCGCCAGCTTGTTGCCGCGCGATTTGAAGAACCGCGCCAGGTAGCTTAGCGCAAGCCCCAGCCCAACGCCCAGCGCAACGGAGCCTACAATTTCCAAAAGGGGCGTTACCAGCATGCTCATCACCGTCATGCTGGCCCCGCTGGCAAGGGCCTGGGCAATGTTCATGGAAATGGCAAAGGCGATCAGGCCCAGCGCATCGTCCATGGCTACAACGGGCAAGAGCATCTCGCTCACGGGGCCGCGCGCCTTGTACTGGCGTATCACCATCAGGGTTGCGGCGGGGGCCGTGGCCGCGGCAATCGCGCCCAGGGCAATGCACATGGGCAGGTCAAAGCCGGGCAGGCCCAGCGCGGAGCAGGCAATCAGCACCAGGTCAACCAGGATAACTGCGCCAAGGCCCTCAAATACCGTAATGGTAAGCGGCTTCGCGCCGATGCGCTTTAAGTAGCTAAGTTTGAACTCCGCGCCGATGGAATACGCAATAAAGCCAAGCGCCGCCTCGGTAATAACGCCGAAGCTATCCGTCATCTCCCGGGGGATAAGGCCCAGCACGCTGGGCCCCACAAGCAGGCCGCCCACCAGAAAAGCCGTAACGTTGGGAAGGCGCACAAGCTTCGCCAGGCGGCTCACGCCCAGCCCGGCTGCAATGGCGATGGACAGCGCCAAAAGGGTGTTCATTTTTTCATTCCCTCCACAAACAGCGCTGGCACGGCAAACAGGATGCCCGTATCAGGCTTATCCAGCCCGCCCGTCACCCGGTCTATCACCCGGCGCGCAACCTGCACTTCCTCATCGCTAAGCACCATCACAAGCGTTTTGCTGCTTTTGCGTTCAGGGTCAAACAGCTGGCGGAAGGTGGAGAACATGGGCAAATCGTCGCCGCTTTGCTCGATCACGCGCATCATTCCGGTGCTTTCCAGCACCGTTCCGCCATGGATGCCGCTTTCCAGCAGCTCCTCCAACAGCTCCTCCAGGCATTCCGTCTTGTTCAGTACAAGGGTCACAACCTGCATGCCATCACCTTCATTCGCATGATTTGTATGGTCCAAAGGGCCAAGCGATAGCATAGACCTGTTTGAAAGAAATTGCAATAGGAAAAAGTGCTGAATTTTTCTTTCCGCCGTCAAGGCGCGCCAGCCCAAGGGGCGCGGCAAAAAGAAAAGAAATTCGCTTCCAAGCAATCCCCGGAAGCGAATTTTGGATCTCCTGTTTTCGTATGGCGCGACTATTTTTTGATCGCCCGGGAGGGGCCTCCGGCGGAGGCTCCCCCTTTTTAGGCCTTACTGATCAATCCGCGCGTGGGACAGGTCGCCAACGCTGGTTACGCCGGGGTTGGAAAGCGGCAGGCCGCTCATGTAGGGCTGCGCCACTTCGGTAATAACCACCTCGCACAGGGGCAGGATGGGCAAATCCTGGCTCAAAAGCTTCTGCATGGCCTTATAGGCGGCGGCGCGGGCCTCCTGATCAGTGGTGGCTACGCCCTCGGCCAAATAACGGTCCACCTCGGGATTGTTATAGCCCATGAACTGCACGGCGCCGGTGCTGCCAACGCGCATGGCCATGGCGGAGGCGTCGGGGCCATGGTAGCCGCTTAGCACCGTCAGGTCAAAATCGGGATCTTCCGCAAGGATCTCGGTCTGCCAGGCGGCGGGCTCCATGTTATTGATGACGATGTTGATGCCGATATCCTTCATGCTGTCCTTAAACACGGAGGCAATATCGCCAAAGCCGGTCATATTGGGGAAGTTCAGGGTCAGGTAGTAGCCGTCGGCGTCCTTGGTGAGGCCGGCTTCCTCCAGCAGGGCAATGGCCTTATCCACATCGCGCTGCGGCATCACGTCCTCGCCGTTATAGGCCCAGGCGATGGCGCTGGGGGCAAAGCCCTCGGCAACGGAACCGCTGCCGGCCAACGCCTTATCCAGGATCGCCTGACGGTCAACGCCATAGGCCATGGCCTGGCGAACCTTCAGGTTGGCGGTGGCGCGGCCTTCGCGCAGGTTGAAGGCGATATAGTAGCGGGAAGCATAGGGCTGCTCGTTCACAACGTAGCCCTGGCTGCGCAGGTTGGCCAGCTCGCTGGCGGGGGCCGCCGCGCCAAGGTAGTCAATCTCGCCGTTGATGAAGGCCTGCACCGCGGTGTTCGCATCCGGGATGATGGTATAAATCACCCGATCCGTCTGGGCCACGTCGCCAAAGTAATCCATATTGGCTTCCAGGGTCAGGCTTACAGAGCGCTGGTGCTCCACAAACTTATAGGGGCCGGTGCCTACGGGGCTTGTGGTGGCCGCCTCGCAGGTGAGCCAATCCTGGCCGTCATACAGGTGCTTGGGCAGAATGTAGGTGCCAAAGTAAGCCAAATTGTACAGCAGGGACGCATCGGGAGCGCCCAGGGTAAGCACCACGGTGTGCGCGTCGGGCGCTTCCATGGCGGTTACGCCCATTAGCGCATAGCCCATAACGCCTTCGGCCTGCACCTTTTGCAACGTCCAGATCACATCCTCGGCGGAGAAGGGCTCGCCGTCATGCCACTTGGTATCCACCAGGTGGAAGGTGTAGGTTAGCCCATCCTGGGAAATATCCCAAGAGCTGGCCAGGTCCGGCAGCAGATTGCCGCAGTAGTCAAACTTCAGCAACCGGGACAAAACATTCTCCATAACCATGGCGGTATAATCATCCATAGCCATATTGGGGTTATAGCTGGAAGGATCGCCGCCCAGCCAGGCGATGATCGTGCCGCCGCAGCGGTCCGCCTCGGCCATGGCGGGCAACGCCAGGCTCAGCAGAAGCATGGCTGAGAGCACAATGGACAAAACTCGTTTCATGGGATTGCCTCCTTTTTTTCTATGGACAAACCGGCAGTACCGGCTGATCCTCATGCTTGTGCCACATGGCCGCGGGCAACCTCGGCCGCGGCGCGCAGGCCGCTTTCCAGCTGCACGCACACCAGGCGGCGAATGGCCACCGCCTCAAACGCCGTGTTTTCCTCAAGCGCTGCGCAGCCCTCGCGAAGCATCTGCTCCGCCTTGGCAAGCACCGCCTCCATCTCCTGCCGCGCGGCGGGCTTAGCGGCCATCACCTGCTCCGCCCCGGCGGCGATCATCCCCACGCCAAGCAAATGGTAAAACGGCATGGCTTGTAGGTTATCAAACGCCTGGGCAAAGGTGGCGGGCTGGTCAAAATCGGGGTTTTGAAGCGCAAAATTCTTCTGCGCCAGCAGGTTGGGCGCATAGGTAGCCATGCGTTCCTCCAGCGCCAGGCGATAGGGGTCGCGCTCGGGCAGCAGGGGGCAAAGCGCATCGGTAAGCGGCTTCATGCGCTGGTACAGCGCCTCGATCATCTCGCAGCTGCGCAGCACGGCGTCGCGCCGGTTGATATCGCTGGGCGCGGTATTCATCACATTGGGGCTTAGGAAATAGGGCATTTCGCACACCAGGCCAAAGCAGGGACCCTGCCGCGTGGCATAATCCAGGGACGACGCGCCGCTGTTGAGCATGGGCGCGGGATCCTGGCCGGTCATCTGCTCATAATAGTCATAAATCAGGGGCGTGCCGGGGAATTCAAACACCGCGTTGGAGTATACCTTGCAGCAGGGCATCTCGGGCTCGCCAAGGCTGAGGGGAATGCGCTGGCGCTCCGCCGCCTTGGGCATACCGGCAATCAGCCCGTCGTGCTTTTCGGAAATATACCAGTATGCGCCGCCGAAGGCGCTGTTGTGCAGGGAATACAGGAAGCTGGGCTTGATATCGCGGATCACCTGCATCAGCGCGGCCGTTTCCGGCAGGGGCGTATGGAAGTGCAGCGTTTTGTAATCCAGGGGGAAGGTCCATTCCACCTGTTGGTTGCTGGCCGGGCGGTAGAAATGCCTGGCGTAGTTATACAGGGTGAACGGGCCGCCAAACCAGCCCTCATTCAGCTTTACGCCGTCGGGATCGGCCGTTTTAACGATGTACCAGGTAAAATCCAGCTCCTGGCGCAATGCTTCATCCCGGCAGAGCAGGTCGGTGAGGAACTCCAGCATCATGGCGCCGATGGGCTCGTTGGGATGAGGGCAGCCCATGATAAAAGCGTTGCGGCTGCCTCTGCCTATCTTTAGCACATAGATAGGGCGCCCCTTCTGGCTCTCCCCCGCCTTGAACACGCTGCATACGCCGGGGTAGCGCTCAGGCAGGGCCAGGGTATGGGCGTCCATTTCATCCACGGTCAGAAAGGCCTTGTAGTCAGGTACCTGGGCAAGAATCTTTTCCAGCTCCATAACGGATAACCTCCTTGTTACTTACAAAAAGCGGCAGCTAACGTAGTGGCCAGGTTCCACTTCCCGCAGCTTGGGATACTCCTCCCAGCAGTCCGGGCATGTGCGGAAGCAGCGGGGCGCAAAGTAGCAGCCCGGGCCCGCGCCAATAGGCGCAGGCGGCTCTCCGGGAATAGACAGGGGGTGAAAGTCCTTCATGTTTTCCACAGAGCCGCAGTTGCTAAGCAGCGCCTGGGTATACGGATGCGCCGGGTTGCACAGCACCATTTCCGTGGGGCCTATTTCCACAAAGCGGCCAAGATACATCACCGCGATACGGTCCGCGATATAACGCGTGGTGGCCAGATCATGGCTGATGAGCACCATGGCCATCTGATGCTCCTTGGTCAATCGCATCAGCAGGTTCATAACGTCCGCGCGGATGGACACATCTAGCATGGAAACGGGCTCGTCCGCCACAAGGAACCTGGGCTTAAGCATCATGGCCCGCAGGGTGGAGATGCGTTGCAGCTGGCCGCCGGAAAGCTCATGGGGAAAGCGGGACAGGTAGTCCCTGGCAGGCGTTATCCCTGCGGATTCTAGCGCCGCTTCGCACAGGGCGACGCGCTCCGCCTCGTTTTTGCCAATCCCGTGTACGATCAATGGCCGAAGCATGGATTTGAGGATGGTGAAGCGCGGGTTGAAGGTATCAAAGGGGTTCTGGAAAACGATCTGCGCCATACGCTTGAAGGCCCGCGGGTCTTTTTTCATCAAAGCGGCCACATCCTGGCCGTCGATGCGCAGCTCGCCGCTGGTTTGCCTTTCAAGCTGCACCAGCACACGGCCCAGGGTGCTTTTGCCGCAGCCGCTTTCCCCTATTACCCCCAGCACCTCGCCCTCGCCCAGGGAAAAGCTTACGCCATCCACGGCCTTCACCGGGGGATAGACGCCGTCCTTCTTCACGCCGCGTTGGGGATAGTAGCGGGTCAGGTTCTGAACCGAAACGATCTCACGCATGCTCCCGCACCTCCGTAAGAAGATGATAGCAGGCAGCCTGCCGGCCTTCGCCCATTTCAGAAAGCGGCGGCTGGGCCTTGCGGCACTCCTCCGTGGCATAGGGGCAGCGCGGCGCGAACACGCATCCGGGGATGGGCTGGGAAAGATCCGGCAGCGCGCCCGGAATGCCCTTGAGCGGCTTCTTTTCCCCATGTAGGGAGGGAAACGCCGCCATCAGCCCCGCCGTATACGGGTGCGCCGGGCTGCGCAGCACCTGCGCGGCGGGGCCCACCTCCATCAGCCTGCCGGCATAGAGCACGGCCACATGGCTGCAGCTGGTGGCCACCACGGAGATATCGTGGGTAATCATCATGCGGGTAAGGCCCAGTTCCTTTTCCAAATGCTGAATCTCGTTAAGGATCTGCCCTTGGGTAATTACATCCAGGGCGGTTGTGGCCTCGTCAAAGATGACCAGCTTGGGATGGTTGAGCAGGCTTAGCGCAATGGAAACCCGCTGCATCATGCCGCCGGACAGCTCGTGGGGATACAGCTTGTATACCCGTTCCGCCAAATCCACCTGGCGCAGCACCTCAAGCACCCGGGCGCGGCAGGCGGCCTTATCCGCTTCGGGATGGTGCAGGTGATATACATCCGCCATCTGGCTGCCAATGCGGTGCACCGGGCTTAACGCATTCATGCTTTTTTGAAACACCGCGGCCAGGGCCTTCCACCGCACCTGACGCAGCCTGCTTTCCGGCATGGTTAGGAGCTCCTCCCCGTCAAAGCGGACGGAGCCGGTTACCTCCGCCGTTTTTGGGGAAAGCAGGCGCAGCACGGCCATCCCCAGCGTGCTCTTGCCGCTGCCGCTTTCCCCCACCAGCCCCATGGAGGAGCCCTCCTCCAGCGTGAGGGACACATGCTCCACCGCGTGCACGCGGGAATCCGCCATGAGGTAGTTCACGCACAGATCGTTGATTTCAAGCAGCGCCATAGCCTCACGCACCCCGCTTTCCGGCCTTGGGATTCAGAACGGCGTTTAGTCCGTCGCAGATCAGGTAAAAGCTCATCACGGTAATAACAATGGCAATACCCGGAAACGTGGTCACCCACCAGGCGCTGGTCATGTAGGAGCGCCCGGCAAAAACCATTTGCCCCCAGCTGATGATGTTGGGATCGCCCAGGCCCACAAAGCTCAGGCTGGCCTCCATCAAAATAGCGCTCGCAATGCCCATGGCCGTGTTGGCAATCACGGGGAAAATGCCGTTGGGGATGATATAGCGGAACAGGATAGACGCCTTCGACTCCCCCAGGGCCTCGGCGCTTTTTACAAACACGCGCTCCTTGATGCTCATGGCCTGCACGCGCATCAGCCGCGCGTTGCCGGGCCAACTGGTCAGGCCGATGATGATCATCACATTGGTCATGTTGCTGCCAAAAAGCGCCACTGTAATCAGCACCAGAAAGAACGTGGGCAGCATTAGGAAAATATTGATCACTTCGCCAACCACACGGTCCGTCCGCCCGCCAACAAAGCCTGCCGCCCCGCCAATGAGCACCCCCAGCACGCCCGAGATCAGCGCGGCGATAAAGCCCACCTTTAGCGATGTGCGTGTGCCCTCGATAATCATGGAGTAAACGTCGCCGCCCAGGGTGTCGGTGCCCAACCAGTAATCGCCGCCGGGCGCGGCCTTCACAGGGCCGTCCAGCCGGTAGGGATCATGGGTTTGAAGCAATGGCGAAAAGATCGCGCACAGCAGGATAAACGCAAACAAAACCAACCCAATGCGCAGATGCGCGCTTTGCTGCCAGCACTTTTTGAACGAAAACTGTTTTGTCACGCGGCCGCCTCCCTGCGCTATTTCAGCCGGATTCGCGGATCCAGCCATGCGTACACAATATCCACAAGCATCGTTACCACAGACACGGAAATGGCAATCATCAAATAGATGCCCATCAGCAGCGGATAATCCCGCCGGTTGATGGCGTTAAGCATCTGCCGCCCTGTGCCGGGCCAGGCAAAAACGATCTCCACCAGCGCCGCGCCCGCCACCACGTAGGCCAGGGAAATGCCAAACACCGTAAGCGTGGGCAGAATGGCGTTTTTAAGCACATAGCGGCGGAAGATATATTTCTCGCTCATGCCTGTGGCACGGAAGGTGGTGATGTAATCCTCCTGCATCACCTGCGTTACCGAGGAACGGGTCAGCCGCAGGTATTGCGGAATCTGGATCAGCGTCATGGTGCCGCAGGGCAGGACCAGGTGGGTAAGCACGTCCAGCACGTAGCCAAAGCCCTCCTGCTGGTTGCGCAGGTTCACCATGCCGGAAGTGGGCAGCCAGTGCAGCGTGGAGGCAAACACCAGAATGGCCACCAGGCCCAGCCAGAAGGGCGGCATGGAATCAAACAGGTAGGATACGTAGCTAAGCACGTTATCCATCCACCGCCCCTCATGCCTGGCCGCATAAAGGCCCAAAAGGGTGCCTATCACAAAGGACAGGACGCAGCTGGTCATGGCCAATAGGATGCTGGGGCCCATGGTTTCCAAAATCAATGTAAACACTGGCTTGTTGAAGGTATAGGAGGTGCCGAAATCCCCGTGAAGGATATTGAGCATATACTGCCCCAGCTGCGCCATCAGCGGCTTATCCAGGCCATAGCGCACGCGCAGCTCCTCCAGCTGCGCGCTGTTGGGATGATCCATGCCCGCCATGATGCGAATGGGATCGCCCGGGGCAAGGTGAATCAGGAAAAAGTTAAGCACCATTACAATCAGCACCGTCAAAAGGCTCATCAAAAGGCGCTTAGCGATATAGCGCTTCATATGTGCAGCATCTCCTTGTCTTGAGCGATCACCTCAGCGATTTGCGCGGGCTGAAAATGCTGCAAATTATGCATGCCCTCCACCACCATGGTTCTGGCATGGTTGCGCTCAATGAACGCATCCTCCGTGGGCTGCAGCGCGTCCCACCGGTTATCCTTGGTATCGCTGGCAATGAACATCATCAGCGGTATCTGCCTGGGAACCTCGCCGCCCGCTACGCGCGCGTTGGCCGGCAGGCGTTTCATTTCATCCCATGTGGCCCGGTTGCCGCCGTTTTTGATTACCATGGCCTTTTCCACAGGCAGCAGCTTTGCATCAAGGTAGGCGTACTGGTTCAGATACTTCCAATAGCTTTTGCGCAAGCGCGGGATAGCCATGCTTAGCCGCTTGAGCCCAAAGAACCGCTGAAAGCGCTGGACATGCCGCATCCAAAGCGGCGGCAGCGGCACATGGGTGTAGCATTCCGGCGCGGGCGCATCCAGGCTGTACAGCGCAAGAACCTCCTGGGGAAAGCGGTTTGCCCAACGCACCAGCTCCGTGCCCGCCATGGAATGCCCCAGCAGCAGGTAGGGCCCCGGCTCCCCAGCCTTGCGCAGCGCCAGGCGCAGTTCATCGATAACCACGTCAAGCTCCCGCGGCACGGCTGTATCCGTGGAGAAGCCATAGCCGGGCTTTTCAGGCGTTACCACGCGAAAGCCCCGGGAGATCAGCTCATCCGCCAGGGGCTGAAAATCCACGCTTGGCGCAGCGGTATTCCATCCGCTCAGCAGCACGATGCGAGGGCCCTCGCCGCGAGCCAGCACATGCATGCGTGCGCCGGGCACATCCACCATTTTGCCGGGGCACGGAAAGGCTGCGCGTTCCTTAGCCGCCGCCCAGCGCTGCCACGCCATTCCCGCCAGGAAAAGAAAAAGCACCGCCACGCCAACTATCCACCAGATCATCCTTTGCGCCACCTTTGCCGCCGTACATTCAAAACAGGGTAGAAACATGTATACTTATACCATGTCTGAAGATTATCCAGATGTTTTTCTTTTGTTTTTTACAAAAAGGGCCTGCCGCAGCTTCCCTTTCTGCGGCAGGCCCGTCCAATTTTATGCGTATTCTTGTGTTACTGCTGAACGTCGTCCAGCATAGCCAGCTCCACCTTCAGGTCGATGTATTCGCCCTCCGGCATGTTGGTTTGATCCTCCACCTTGTCCAGGCCGCCCTCGATGCGGTATACCTTCACATTCACCGTATCGCCTGCCTGCTTTTGCTGCAGGAGCGATACCATCTGCGTGGTGGTGGTCACAACGGTGCCGTCCACCTCCACAACGATATCCGCCACCTGGATGCCGGCCTTTTCAGCGGGCGAGCCCGCCTCCACTTCCTTTACATACGCGCCGGTGGGGATGAGCCCGTTGGCAACCGCGTAGTTATTCGTGTTCAGGTTGGTAACCGTAACGCCGATGCGGGGCTTGCCGCTGCTGGCAACGCTGCCGGAGGAAGCGTTCTCCTCCGTCGTGGTGCTGCTGGATACATTGCCGTTGCCCGCCAGCACGTTGTTAATAAGCTGCTTCGCCTCGTTAATCGGAATCGCCATGCCGATGCCTTCCACCGTGTTGCCGGAGTAAACCGAGCCGGTATACTTCATGCTGGGAACGCCCACCAGCTCGCCAGCCACGTTGAACATGCCGCCGCCGCTGTTGCCGGCGTTAATGGCCGCGTCGGTTTGAATCATGGTGTTGGTGGCGCGCTTGCCATAGGCGTCGGTCGCGTTGCTCTTAACCTCGCGGTTCAGGGCGGAAATCACGCCCACGGTGGTGGTGCCCGTAAAGCTAAGCGGATTGCCGATGCAGATGGCCCAATCGCCAACGCTCAGCTTATCGCTGTCGCCCAGCACAACGGGCTCGATATCCAAATCCTCCACATACATCACGGCGATGTCCTTAGCGGCGTCGGTGCCCATCAGCTGAGCGGGATACACCTTGTCGCCGCTGGTAACCTCCAGCATGGTGGCGTCCTCAACCACATGATAGTTTGTGAGCACATAGCCCTTGGCAACTACCACGCCGCTGCCGCTGCCCTGCAGCACCTGACGGCTGGTATCCTGATCATCGTCGGGACCGCCGTATCCGTAGCCATAGCCGAAGCCGTAGCCAAAGCCGAAATAGCCGTTGTTGTTGCGGCTATAGGTGGTATAGTTGTTCACGCCCACAACGCTGCCCTGCACCTTGCGCACAGCCTCGGTAAAGGGGCTGGTAACAATCGTAGCGTTCTCGGAAATGGTAACGGCCTCCGCGCCGGCGCTGCTGTTGCGCTCAAACGCCGCGACGGACGTAACAATCATCATAGCCAGGGCCAGGGTAATGGCCACATATCCAAACAGATTCTTTTTCTTCATGTAGTGTCCCTCCTTTACTACGCGCCTATGATAGCATTCATTTTTGACTTTATCGTGAACAAGGCATGAATATTATTTGGAAAAACTTCAAAGTCCATCGTCCACGCCGTTCATATTTGGCTTTCGCACGTTTGGGAGGGCCGCCGGCCCTTAGGCTTCGCCGTTTTCGGCCTCATGCTCGATGGCGTAAATCGCCATTGCGCATTCCAGGCGCTTCTGTTCCAGCTTGCACTCCATCTCATAGGGCTTGGAAATATCGCCGTTAAAGGCGTGCGCGTTGGCCTGGCAGCCGCCGCTGCAATAAAAGCGCGCCCAGCATTTGGAGCACTTTTCCTTGGTGAGCACGGTGTTTTGCTGGAAGGCGTGCTGCATGGCGGTATCAAAGCTGCCGTCCAGCACCGACCCCATGCGCATGCCCTCGCGCCCCACAAACTGGTGGCAGGGATAGATATCGCCCTCTGCGGTTACAGCCACATATTCATTGCCCGCGCCACAGCCGGTGAGCCGCTTTTTCAGGCAGGGGCCGCCGGTAAGATCCACCATAAAGTGGAAGAAGTTAAACCACCTGCCGTTTTGACGGTATTCCACATATTTGCGGCCCAGGCGCTCGTACTCCTCGTAAACGCGGGGCAAATCGCTTTCGCGGATGGCGTAATCATGGCTTTCGTCCGTTACTACGGGCTCAATGGAAAGCTGCTCAAAGCCCATGTCCGCCAGGTGGAGCACATCCTCGGCAAAGTCCAGGTTGTAGCGGGTAAAGGTGCCGCGCAGATAGTAGCGCTGCTGGCCGCGCTGCTTTGCAAAGCGCTTTGCTTTTTCAATGATCAAATCATAGCTGCCCTTGCCATTGGGCGTGGGGCGCATACGGTCGTGCACCTCGGGCCGCCCGTCAATGGAGATGACCACGTTATCCATCTCGCGGTTGAGGAAATCGATGATCTCGTCGTTCATGAGCACGGCGTTGGTTGTGGTGGTAAACTTGAATACCTTGCCATGCAGCTTTTCCAGCTCACGGCCGTAGGCCACAACCTCCTTGATTACCTCAAAGTTCATCAGCGGCTCCCCGCCAAAGAAGTCCACCTCCAGGTTTTTGCGGCGGCCGCTGTGCGCAACCAGCCATTCCAGCGCCTTCTTGCCCGTGTCGGCCGAAAGCAGCGAGCGGCTGTGCATATGATACTCGCCCGTATCGGCAAAGCAGTATTTGCAGCGCAGGTTGCAATCGTGCGCGGCATGCAGGCACATGGCTTTTACCACGCCCGCGTCAGCCGGCTGAACGTTGGAATAATCGTCCGATGTGTCCAAATAGCCCATGCGCATCAATTCGCGCAGCTCAGAAACGGTTTCCTCCGCCTCCTCACGCGGGTATTTTTCCGAAAGCAGGGCCGCAATATCCGCCTTGCCATCCTCCAAAAGCAGGGAAAGCGCGTCATAGGCGATATCATCCAGCGATAAAACCGCGCCGCTGCCTACATCCAGCGCCATTTTGCGGCCAATCGCCTCAAACAGGTGTATCATTCGCTTGCCTCCTCAAGTCAAAAAAAGCACCGCATCGCACTGTGGCAATGCGGTTGCTTCCGTACGTTGGCTCACTTGCCGAAGGAATGGTTCAGCTTGCCGTCGCGGCCGGCCACAATCTGATTGTCCTTATTGGCGCAGCTCTGGTTGGCAACGGTGCAGCTGGTTTTACAGGCGCTCTGGCAGGAGCTCTGGCACTCGCCGCAGCCGCCATGGGCAAGGGACTGGCGCAGGCAGGGCTCGGAAACGGTCTTGATATGCTTCATACGGATACCCCTCCAATATTGGTTTAATAAGCCGGAGCTCATTATACCGCATTCTGCGCGGGTTTTCAAGGTTTTTGCGGGGGAACGCAAAAAAGCGCCTATACTGGCGCTTTTCAGGCCGTCAAAAAAGCTCGCCTGCGGCGATCTTTTTCGCCAGAAGCTGTCGGTGCTGTTTTCAGCAAAGCTGAAAACTCCCCGCCCGACCGGGTGCTGCGCACGGCGAAGCCTTACGGGGCCATTTGCCGACCGCAGGTCAGCCGGTCGATACGAATACAGTCAGAGGGGCTGCCGCCCCTCTGACAACTCCCCTGAAGAGTTTTTCGCCGGATACTGTTGCGGCCTGCGGCGCGAGGCGGGGCTGTTCACAAAAAGGGTGCGAAGCGCCGAGGGGCGGGAACAGCGGCGAAGCCGCTCCTCAGCCCCTGTTTTCATCCATTTCCCTCAGCTCAGCCGGTACACCCGGGCCTCGTAGGGACGGAGAGCGAACGAATCCTCCCGGGATACAGGCAGGTTGGCGATCAGCAATTCGGCGTCCGCCCAGCCCATGGCCGACAGCTCCAGCCTGCCGGCGGCTTCGCCGGAAAAGTTGCACAGCACCAGCAGGCGCGTATCGTCCAGACGGCGCTCATAGGCGAAAATCTGCGGATCCTCCGGAAGCGCCAGCCGGTAATCGCCATACACGATGACGGGATTTTCCCTGCGCAGGCGGATCAGGGCGCGGTAGTAATTCAGCACGCTGTTTGGATCGTTCTCCTGCGCGGCGGCGTGGATGGAGGGATAGTTGGGGTTGACGCGGATCCAAGGGGTGCCGGTGGTGAAGCCGGCGTTGGGCGTATCGTCCCACTACATAGGGGTACGGGCGTTGTCGCGGCCC
>ERZ857882.801-NODE-801-length-39076-cov-3.673612_pt1 | contig 39076 bp, 38 predicted proteins | sample MGYA00519697_ERZ857882 | MGnify/ENA primary metagenome ERZ857882 (study PRJEB31778, sample SAMEA3449373) | human gut metagenome | biome: human gut; feature: human-associated habitat; material: faeces | place: United Kingdom | collected 2010/2012 ...
ATATATCGGATCTTGCTGTTTCTCAGATAGTTTCAGATAAATATCAACATATCGATAATTCTGAATTAAATCCATTATTTTTAAGAAAATCAGATAAGAAAGTTGTGAATGCTTTTGAAGAACAGGAGATTCTTAATGTAATGCGTCTTATCAATAAGTTACATCAAGCAGGTTTTACGGGAAAAGGATTATCTTATTCAGAATATTCAACAATGATAGAAAAAAAAGATTCTATTTTAGAATTTGGAGATGATTTTATCTTTAATCCAGATAAAGATAATCGAGTTTATATGGATAAAGAACAATATTGCGCACCGGGAGGCTTATCTATCTTAAAGAAAAGCAATCAAGCAGAAGAAGCTTTTAAGATTTTATGGGCAATATATACTGATAAAGAATGTTCCAGTTGTTTTCAATCGCCTAAAAATCAAACATATTTTGGATCATTTGATTTGTTGGGGAATAATTATTTAATATCATCTACATCAAGCCAACCAGATAATAAACTAGATTATTATATGGATTTAGAAAAACAAAGTGACGTGGATCAATCGTTAAAATATCCTTTATTATTTGATTTGTCTAAAGAGGTGGATAAAATTGAACAATATGAAGAAATTGTATCACTAAATCGCTATTTTGATTCTTCTACTAATAAAAATATTTTTAAAGCAGAACATGCTTTCGACGAAGTTGCATATGAAAAATATCTTCAAACAGTAAGAGAAAAACTAAAAGAAGTAGGAATTGATAAAACGATTTCAAATCTACAAGAACAGGTTGATGCCTATGGAACTTAATTGTTTAAATTTAACAAAAATATATTCTAAAGATGTGAAGGCATTGAATCAGTTTTCTTTTTGTTTTAAACCAGGAATATATGCCTTGTTAGGTCCAAATGGGGCTGGAAAAAGTACGCTGATGAATATTTTGGTGAATTTGTTAGATCCTACATCAGGCACAGTTTATCTAAATGGACAAGATGTTTCTAAGACAAAAAAAGAATATTTGTCTATGATTGGCTATATGCCTCAAAAACAGTGTTTGTATGATGATTTCTCGATTTATAATTATTTGTTTTATATTGGCTTGTTAAAGGAAATGCCAAAAAGATTGATTAAAAAACGAATTCGATCTCTTTGTAAAAACTTGAATTTAAATGAAAAAATAGATGATAAAATCAATACTTTATCAGGCGGCATGAAACAAAGAGTGATGTTAGCGGCTGCTTTGATCAATGATCCAAAAATATTAATATTAGATGAGCCTACTGCCGGATTGGATCCTATTAAAAGAATTGAGATGTGCAATCTGATTTCTTCTTATGCGCCAGATACAATTGTGATTTTCGCAACACATGTTGTAAGTGATGTTGAAGTGATAGCTCATTCTTTCTTGTTTTTAGATAATGGAAAGTTGATATTAACTGGTTCTCGAGAAGAGGTAACTGGTAAAATGGATGGAAAAGTTAAAGAATTAAATATATCAACAGAATTGTATAAAAGACTAAAAGACTCGTTAAAAGTAGTTTCAGTTCACTATGAAAAAAGTGATTTAATTGTTCGCGTTGTAGATGATGAAGATAAACTAAGCGGAAAAATAATGATACCTGATATTGCGGATGTATATATATCTATCTTTGGAAATAGAACATGATAAGATTTGAAATTAAACAATTGTTATTAAATCGTTGGGTATTATTATGGATGTTTATCTTACTGATCGTTCAGTCGATATTCTATATACAATGGGATCAATCATTTAATGTGGACGGGGATTTATATAAAACATATTCTCAACTTACAATCAATGAATTACAAAAACAAGAAGATTCAAACACTAAAAATCAAGTATTAAAAGAAAAAGAACATATTCAAACATATAAGGCATATATATTGAATATTCTTAATTCAGAAGAAAATACAGTTTCAATCTTTCAGAATTCAAATTCGAATAGAATGAAAAGAGAAATTCGTTCATATTATGTTGGACAAAATTTAAAGGTGGGGTCAAATACATATGGTTCGTTTTCTTTACAAAGTTTGATGGAATTTCCTTTCTTTCTGCTTTTTTCAATATTGATGCTGTTTTATTGTTTGTTCTATAAAATTCAAGGAGAAAAAGATATTGGATTTGATTTATATGTGCGATCTCTTCCAAAAGGGAGTGCTCGCTATAGTTTAAATCAATTAATATCAATCATATCAGTCCTTAATTTGTTTGTTTTATTATCTTTAGTAACAATAGGACTCATAACGTGTATAAAGTATGGCTTTCCTGATTTTTTAGAATCGGCACAGACTTTTATGTCTTGCAGAAGCTTATACCAACCAATGCCTTTATATGTGTTTTTGTTAGTGTATTTCGTTGTAGAAATATTGACAGTTGATGTCCTTGCGATGTTTTTCTTTTCTTTATCGAAATTGTTTTTTCATGTTTTGATAGGGTTATTGATTGGTATTTCAATGTTATTTGGTTTGCATTTTATTAGCATCCTGCCTTCTGATATTAATAATGTTTTAACTTTTTTTGATTTGTCTTGTTTGTTGGATCCAATTGAGTCATATATATCATTAAGACATTTTGCGTTAAATAATGGAACCATTAGTGCTTGCTGGATCTATCTTATAGTGATTGTTTTAATCATGATGGGTATGATAATTAGCCTGTTATATTCATCAAATAGAGTTATAAAAAAATCATCTATGCATTTGAAATTTAAACAACCGAGATTTTTTTCTATGACAAAAATAGAGAAGTTTAAATTAAAAGGATATAATGTAACGATGTTGAGTATTTTATTGATTTTATCATGTTATTTATTTTCTTTGCCTTCTATGACTACCATGGAGGATAGTCGTATAAACTATTTTATTGATACAATAGGACAGACATATGATCAACAGAAGTTATTGACATATGATTCAAAATATAGTGAATCAGATGATTTAGAATTTATTGAGTTGAAATCATCTTATGATAATTACAAATTTAAAATTCAAGAAATAAAAAAATATGATAAGAAGGAACTATTGAAAGAAGATCAATACCGATATTTTTTCTCTAATAAAAGTTTTAGAAGTGTCTTTTTAGTCTTATGTGTAGGTTCAATCTTGACATCGGTATTCTTATCGAGCCGAAAAGAAGAGGTGTCAAAAATGGATCAATATTACTTTAGTATGCCATTATCGATTCAAAATATTTTGTTTATAAAATGGAAAATTATTTCTATTATTGGTTGTCTAGTATGTATTTTGATAAATATATTTATGATGATCAAAACATTTATCATGTATCCTGAAATAGATCTGTTAAAAGATATATACTCATTATTAGAAATTAGAGTCGATTATTCTATTTCGATATTTGGATATTTATTGATTCAGCTTTTTATACAATGCTTATTTATTTGCTTGTTATCATTTGTCTTATTGGTTTTTTTTAAGAGTATCAAACAAAAAGCATTTGTATATTTTATGGCTTTGTTTATACTTGTTGTACCGGTTATTTTGGATCAGACGCATGTTCTTTATAATTCAATTTGGTTATGTTTATTTTATCCTTTTGAAAATAGTATATTATGTAGTTTTATTTTTACTTTATTGATTACTATAGTCATTGTTTATATAAAAAGATACAAAAAAGAGGCTTATTATGAAAAATAAAATGATTTGGATTTTTGTTTGCCTAATACTTTGTGCATGCAACTCGCAAACTATCGAGGAAAATAACGCAGATGATGTAGATAGATCACAGGCTATATTGTTTGATTCTGTAGTTAGTAATGATGGAATATATAACTTTTTAACAGATGGATATAATGGACATTTTGAGTTCTATGATTTTGATACAGAACAAAATGTTCCACTATGTGCTAAACCAAATTGTGAACATGAGGATATGAACTGTGATGCATATTCACTTTCTGTTTATAAAGATGAATTTATTTGTTATAGTGCACCTACTGTTTACAAGAATCAATTGTATGTAAATTATACTCTGCCGACTTTAGATGCAGGATATATTTGTTCTATGGATTTGGATGGCTCAAATCGTAAAGAGGTTTTTGCGTATAAGGATGAATGCCTGGTAAGTGGATTAATGGTAGATGATAAATTATATGGAGTGTTTGGACAGTTTGCTAAAAACGAACAAGGAAATAACATGAATTTAAATAATAAGTATAAGTCTTATTGTTATGATTTAGACAATGGGGATAGAAAAGAAATTTCTTTAGAAAATGATCAAAATATGAATTTTGTTCAGAAGGGCGACCATGGTATTTATGTGATTCGTTTTAATGATTTGAATCATGACCTCTTACTCTATAATGATGAAGAGTATGAAATGATAGAAGAAGGAACATTTACAAATGCAATGACAGTTTACAATGAAAAAGTTTATCGAATCAATTCGGAAAATGGAACATTTGAGAGTCGAGATATAAAAAGTACAGAATGGGAACCGCTAATATCTATTGGTTGTGAAAAAGAGATATCCTTTGCCAGAATCAATTCCTATGGCATCTTTTTAGCCACTTACGAGTTTCCTAAAACAATAGCTATAGATGTAGCCAAAAATGTATTGATTTCGCAAGAAATGAATGTTATTTGTGAAAATGATGGTTCATATTATGAATATGGAAGCAACCAAACTATTCAAAAAAGATCCGGTTTATCCGGATCTTCACTTAAAGGTGGTTAGTTCCACCTTTTTTACGTTCTTTGACAGCTTTGGTCAAGATATATTCAATTTGCGAGTTAATGCTTCGAAAGTCATCGTTTGCCCAGGTGGCAATATCTTGCCAAAGGCTTGGGGCTAATCGTAAGATAATTTGTTTCTTTTGTTTTTCTTTTTGTTTGAGTGCTTTTTCTTTTTCCTGGATCTCTTTTTCTAGTTCTTCAAGTCGTTTTGCACGTTCTTGTAAAGCTTTTTCTTTGATATCTAAATCATTCATTAGTAGATAGATCCACTATTTACAACAGGTTGTGTATCCTTATTGGAACATAAAACAACTAAAAGATTAGAGACCATAGTAGCTTTTCTTTCCTCATCTAATACCACTACTTCTTCTTCACCTAATTTATCGATAGCCATTTTAACCATGCCCACGGCCCCATCAACGATTTTTTGTCTAGCGGCAATAATGGCAGAAGCCTGCTGTCTTTGTAACATGGCAGCGGCAATTTCTTCAGCATAGGCTAGATGAGTGATTCGAACTTCTTCAATATCTAATCCAGCAATCTGCACACGTTTGATCAATTCATCTTTCATGTCGTTGGCAATTTCTAAAGAACTTGAACGCAGTGTTTTTTCGTTCATGTTTTCATCTTCACAGTCTAAATCGTCATATGGATATTTTCTGGCGATGTTGCGAATAGTAGAATCAGTTTGGATTGATAAAAACTCAGCATAGTTATCAACATTAAAAACGGCTTTTGTTGGATCGGTAACTTTCCAAATCACAACTGCACCAATGATGATGGGATTTCCTAATACATCATTAACTTTTTGTGTTCCATTGTTTAAGGTAATACTTTTTAATGAGACAGTTTTTTTGGGCGTAATATCTGGGATTACGGTTGTTTTGTCATTGTTTTCGATCTTATTTCGATTGATATAAGCTTTATTAAAGATAGGGTTATTATAAGATACAAAAGGATTTACGTAGTAATAACCTGGTTTTAAAATAGTTCCATAATAGTTTCCAAATAAAGTTAAGACTAGGGCTTCATTTGGTCCTACGATTTTTAATCCACTATACATGATTGGGAAAATGACAACTAAAATGATACCTATTGCAAGAATGATTCCTCCTAAGACCGAATTGTTTTGTTCTAATAAAATAGAACCGAGTATAATCAAACCTACAGATAGAATCAATCCAATGGTAATTACGACTAGCATGATCATTCCATTTATTGGATGAATCTCTTTTTGTTCAATGTTTTGTAACATAGACAATCCTCCTTTGATATTTAAATGATATCAAAACGATATCATTACGTCAAAAATAAATTTAAAAAATTAAAAAAATAATAGTTAATGATGTAAACTATACTTGTTTTATGAAAATATAAGGTATATAGTAAAATTATAAGAAAGGAAGTATTCAAAATGGAAAAGTGGACACAAGAACAGTATGCAGCTCGTTTACAGGAAATGAAACAAGAAGCACACGATAAGATGTGGTTATACATTGAGCTTAATGCAAAAGAGTTTATGGAAGAATGTGAACCTGGCGTTAAGAATTTAACAACTTGCTGCAAAGCAATGTTGGATGCAATGCTTGAAGGTGATGGATTCATTGTTGAACCTAAATCTCGTTCAAAAGTTGCAGGCGCATTGACTGTTAGATATTATGTAGATAATCTACATCCAGGACGTAGAAAATATTCAGAAGTAAATCAGTAAACGAAAAAGAGGTATTCCTTATTTTGTCGGAATACCTTTTTAGTCGATAAGACCAAAATGTTTAAATGCATTTTTTAATCCATCTTCGTCTATATTTGTTGTTATATAATTTGAAATCTTTTTTACATGATCATTTCCGTTGCCCATCGCAATACTGATGTCTGCTTTTTTTAACATTGTAATATCATTTTCGGAGTCGCCAACAGCCATTGTCTTTTCATCGCTTTGATAATATGATTTTACAAATTGAATGGCTGTAGCTTTATTATAAGCGCAGTTTGTAATTTCTCCGCCAGTGTTTTTAAATGGGGTAAACACCAAGCCTTCTGGTAAGTTATCAATTAAGTTGGAAATATCGGATCCTTCTGGATAATGAATTGAAACTTTCATGATTTGACGGTAATCATCTTCGGTGATTTCACTTAAATGATGATGCACCATCATACCGGCACCGGTTCTGTCATCTTTGGCGAATTTTTTGAATATTTCATAATTTACTTCGTTTTGAAAGGTTTTTTGGGATCCTTCTAAAGACATTCCAAGATTCATAGGTTCGATTCGTTCAATTAGTGCTTTTACAATTTGCGGGCGTAAAGGTTTATATAAAACCTGTTTATTTTCAATCAATATTTCACTTCCAGCTGAAAAACAATATCCATCAATAGAGAGGCCTTCTAAAGGTTTTAAAGGAACTTCACATTTTGTCCTACCTGTATTGATAAATATTTTGTGACCGTTTCTGTGTGCTTGAATAATGGACTCTTTGGCGCTGGAACATACTTGGTGCCATCTCCAAAGGGTGTCATCTAAATCTAAAAATATTATCATATCAAAAATCTTCCTTTCGCAAAAATGAGTTTATCATTTATTTTATTGGATTTCCATTGTAGAATATAAATAGAGGAAAAAGATTATGAAGAAAACAATCACGATAACAATTTCTCGTCAATTTGGATCAAATGGACGAGAAATTGGCAGAAAATTGGCAGAATACTTGGATATTGGTTACTATAATAAAGAAATTATGGAAAAGATTGCCAAGGATATGGGTGTTAGCTCAGATTTTTTTAATGAGGACAATCAAAATGAAGATGGTCTATATTCTATATCCAACCGTAAGCTTAGAAGTTTTGGCAGCATTGCAGAATTAAGTGTGAATTCACAAGTTTTTGAAAGAGCAACAGATTTAATTTGTGGTATAGCTCAAAGAGAGAGCTCTGTCATTGTAGGAAGATGTGCAGATTATATTTTAAAAGATAATCCAGATACGATATCTGTGTTCTGTTTTAGCGATCTCGAGGAGAGAATTCGATTTTCAATTAATGAATATGATGTTCCTGCTAAACAAGCGAAGAAAATCGTTCAGGAAAAAGATATGAAACGTGCTCGCTTTTATGAGTTTCATACGAATCAAAAATGGGGCGATGCGAAAAACTATAGCTTATTGATCAATACTTCAAAAATGAGTACGGATGAAGTTGTAGAAATAATTGCTGCTCTCTATGATAAAAAAGCAGGACTTACTACATTTAAAGGCGCTTTTCAGGATCAATATATCGAGCATAAGAGCTTTAAAATATAAGAAAACCGGGTCAATCAATTTGATACCCGGCTTTTTTATTGATTTTATATCATGTAAGGAGTCGCGAAATATACCACAAATATGATCATTAATACCCAGACAGTAGGATGGATTGCTTTAGCTTTACCTGCTGCGATCATTGCGACTGTATAAACAATAAAACCACAAGCAATACCATTAGAGATAGAATACATCAAGATCATCATAACAATCGTAACAAATCCACTTGCCGCAAAAATCATATCGTCCCAATCAATGCCTTTAAGCTGCTGAGCCATCATAATGCCCACAACGATCAAAGCAGGGGCGGTCACGGCATTTGTAACAGCACTTAAGATAATTGGAGAAATGAAGATCGATAACAAGAAACAAATACCTGTAGTAATAGCTGTAAGACCTGTACGACCGCCAACTCCTACACCAGAGCTGGATTCGACAAAGCTGGTAACTGTACTTGTACCAATAGCGGCACCAAATACTGTCCCAATCGCATCAGCTAGAAGAGCTCTTTCAGCATTTTCTAATTCCCCATCTTTGTTTACCAAACCGATACGATTGCCAATTGCAACTAACGTACCAGCTGTATCAAAGAAATCAACAAACAAGAAAGAAAAAATCGCAACGAATGCATTGAAAGGATTCGAAAATAATTCACCAAAACCATTCATGAATGCACCGACAGCCTCCATTTCAAAGCTGGTTGTGAAAAAAGTTTCGGGCAATGTAGGCATGCCTTCAATATGGCCCAAGCTTCCAGCAATGATGCCAATTATAGCAGTGATGACCATTCCAACAAATACGGCAGCAGGAATTTTTTTGATAACTAATGCAATTGTGATCAATAGTCCAAAAACCGCTAATAATACAGTAGGATCTGCAAGATTACCGATTCCTACAAATGTAGATTCATTGGCAACGATGATTCCAGCGTTTTTAAGTCCTACAAAAGCGATGAAGAATCCAATGCCGGAACCAATTGCAAGTTTGAGCTGAACAGGAATTGCGTTGATGATAGCTTTACGAATTCCTGTAACCGAAATGATCACAAAGATAACACCTGAAATAAATACAGCACATAATGCAGCGGGCCAGCTGAATCCCATAGCTCCGCAAATCGTATATGAAAATAAAGCATTGACTCCCATACCGGCTGCCAGGGCAACAGGATAGTTTGCGATAAGTCCCATTACGATAGAAGCGAAAGCAGCTGAAATTGCTGTAGCCATGAAGACAGAAGGTATATCCATTCCGGCATCTGCCAGGATAATTGGATTTACACCTAAGATATAGGCCATCGCAAGGAAAGTTGTGATTCCGGCAATGATTTCTGTCTTGACGGTTGTATGTTTTTCTTTTAGTTTAAATAATTTTTCCATATATTCTCTCCTCTTGTCTAAAAAAAGACCATTTCATTGTACACAATGAAACGGTCGGTTTCAAATGATTTACTGATCTAGATAAATGATTTTTCTTAAATGAAAAGAATAAATATATGTTTTAATTTTCTTGTCGGGCTCAATTGTATGAATAGCTTTTTTATATGCATCAAGTTGAGCATGGTATTTGTCAATCAGTTCTGTTTCGTTTTGAACAGTATCTGTTTTAAAATCTAATATACTGATATGCTCAGGATGCCATGCGATCAAGTCAATAAAACCATGATAGATCTCTTCGTTTTCTCTTATGATGTAGCTGCATTCAAATTCATGTTTATTTTGCATCATTTCTTTATATATGTGACACTCATTTAAACTTAACAGTTGTTTAATGTCTGTAGCTTGTAAAGTGAAGTTATGTTTATGTGCATAATTGATGCAATCTTCTTCCTGATATGGATATGCACAGTTGGCGACAATTTCGTGGAATAAAGTACCACGAGTTGTGGAAAGTTTTTTGGTTAAATCTATGTCAGGCCATTCTAAAGACTGCTTGGCAGCTGAAGCAGTATGTCCACTTATACTTGAAATACTACCTTGATAGAATTGATTTGTATCTATGTCATCATCTTTTTTTAGTGGCAATGGACGCTTATATAACTGATTTTTTTTATCTAGCTTGAATAAGGATGAAGGTTTATTTAAATACGTGTGCAAAAGCCATCCTGTATAACTTGATTTTTCTAAAAGCGATGAAGTATTTAAACTTGAGGAGTAACTTTTGATATCATCGATGTAATCAACAATAACCAGTTCTTTTTCAGCACGGGTCGTTGCAACATAGAAGACGCGCATTTCTTCTTTTAGATCATCATGATTTTTCTTGGTGACAAAGGCAAGATGACTTAAAGATGTTCTTTTAAATTTTAAGCTTGGATCTAATGCGTTTAAAGATATTCCTAAAACAGGATCAACCAAAACGGGATTGTTTGAATATTTATCTTTGGTTGTATGAGAAGAAAGAATATATACGATAGGAAATTGAAGACCTTTAGAATGATGCATAGTTTTTATTTTTACGACATCAGCATCTTTTCCATAAGGATATGCTTCTCCTACAGCATCCTGATTAGAGTCATTGATGATTTGTTCAAGGAATAAGTCTAAATCATTTTGTACTTCAAACTGACTAGCCATTTCTAAGAATTGATCAAGGTTGGTCTTGTCTTGATTGGTCGTATAATTAAAATAAAAATCATTATGATTATAAATATGACGTATTAAATCACTGATGGGTTCGTTTTTATATTGTCTAAGTTGTTGCCATGATTGCATAAATGGTTTGTCTTTAACTAAAGAATAAAGGGATGTATTTTTTTCTTTATCTATACAACAGCCGGCAATATCATTGTACAAAGCATTACCTATTGGAGAACAAAGGCTTGCCATAAGAGCGATATCATCGTTTGGATCATTTAATGAAATAAGAGTAGATAATACAATCTGGATAGCATGATTTGTATAGAATCCATGATCAATTTCAGCAAGTACAGGTATTTCATATGCTTCAAGGACTTTTTTAAGTTCTTCTTGAGGGGAGTGTGTTCTAGTTAAGATGCATATGGAACTATACGGAATTCCCTGTTCATGTTTTGTCAGGATGTCATTGGCAATAAGGTCATAAACATTATTTTTATGAAGACTTTTTGCCTGAATCTTGTTGAAACTTTCTTCCTGAGCTTCCATCCAGCTTAGATATTCGGTATAAAGAAAACGGACAGGATGCTGCTCTGCATCTTTTTGCCTGGCTGTTCCAACTTTGGCAATATCGTCTTGGCGAAAGTTTTTCCCTAGTAAAGTTGTGTTCATTATATGATCGTAAAATTCATTATTAAATTCAACAATACTTTGGTTTGAACGATAATTTTCATCTAGGACGATCAAACAAGAGTTTTCATCTTCTTTGTCCATGTGTCCTTGCATGATTTCTGGTCTAGCTTGGCGGAATCCATAAATAGATTGCTTGATGTCGCCAACACGGAAAACATTGTCTTTTCGTGCAAAACACTGAATGATGTTTTCCTGCAGTTCATTTGTGTCCTGAAATTCATCAACAAGGATCATCTGATATTTATTGCGAACTTCTTCCTGGATCATAGGCTGTTTTAATAGTTTGTAGGCAAAATGCTCCATGTCGGTAAAGTCAATGATTTCCATTTCTTTTTTCTTTTTCGCAAAGATATCCATTGTTAATAAGGATAGAGTGCAGAAAGTGTTGATTCTCTCTATATTGTTGTTTAAATCTTGATCATATTCTTCTTTTTCATATAAGACGTTAAGAATATTTCCTTCAATCTTTTTAAATTCACCTTGTTCTTTTTCATAGCTCACTTTATTGATCGTTTTCTTGAAACCTGGGGTATTGTTGAAATAAATTTCGAATTGTTTTTTAAAAAAGGCATAGTCCTTTTTATACAAAAAATCTAAACATGTGTTTAAACTTTCTTCTTTTAAAGAAAACAGCTGTTCATCGGCTTCTTTCATATTTTTACATATTTCGATCATCGATTCGATTTGTTCAATAAAATATTGAAAGAACCAGTTAAATGTATCTTCGCTGCAAGGTCTGTTCATCAGTGAACGGATCCATTCGTTAGAGTCTGGTTTTGACATTGCAACATTAATTAAATCTCGAATATTTGAAAGGATGTCATCTTCTGTTTTTCCCAATGAACTAAAGAAAAGTTTTAATTTGACAAAGTCATTTGTGTTTATGCTGTTACAAGCTTCATTATAGGCATCTAAAAAAGCTTTATTGGCTTGAGCGCTGCTTGCTACAGATTTAGACATTTTATAAGAAATAGGAATCTTATAATAGTAGTTTTTAACGATGGATAGACAGAATCCATCAATCGTGCATATGCTCGCCGTCTCTAGTAAAGCTAATTGCGATTGGATATAGTCTGTTTGTGTTTCAGCTTGTAGACGCTTTTTTAAGCGATCTTTCATTTCGTTAGCAGCATCTTCAGTAAATGTCATAGCTAAGATACGATCAATAGAAATCTTATCTACCAAAACAAGTTTACAGAGTCTTTCGACAAGTACGCTGGTTTTTCCGCTGCCGGCACTGGCACTGACAAGGATGTTCTTGTTGCGCAGATCGATGGCTTGTTGTTGAGCTTTAGAAAATGGCATTATTGATCCTCCTTGTTCGTTCTATTTGGCTTGATAACTTCATTGCGAGCGTTGCGGCAAATCATGCGGTATGCACAATAATCACAGGCGTTAGTATCATGATCCGGACGGATATTTCCGGAAAGAATATCTTCAGTAAGGTTGGTTACGATTTCAGTGTGCTTATGTCTTAGTTCTTCAAAAGAAGGACTCTCTTTTTTTGTGGTGAAAAGATTATCCTTGTCACAATATGTCGTAATATCCTGATAGGCCCATCCTTTAAGTTTCTTTTGTTGGGTGAAAGTATCCAATGTTTCCTTGATTTCAATTCTAGTGCTTTCAGGTATCTTTTTCCGATAATTTAAAGATAATGGTTTATGTGATACAGGGGAGCTTTTTAAAGAGATATAAAAACTACCTGTTGGAATCAAGTTGCTTTGTGCTTGCGTAGCAATTGTATAGGTTGCCAGTTGAAGCGATGTTCCGTTTTCAAAGTCAGCAACTCTAAGGTCTTTATCACTGGATTTATAGTCAAAGATACAAAATGAGGTCTTAGAAGTATCAATACGATCAATATAACCATATAATTCAATGCTCATATCATGCCATGGAATGGAATACGAAAATTTTTGTTCTTGTTTGAAAATATTCATATGCCAATTTTTTTCGAAATAAGCTAATTGTTCTAAAATAAGTTCTGTTTTAGCTTGAAGTTCCTGGATTTGAGCATCGATCCATTTTTCTTTATTTGGGAAAATCATTTTGGCGAATTGAAATTCGTTTTCGATAACTTCGTGTATTTGTTCAACATTTACTTTAACGTAATCTTTTTTATATTTTAATGTCAATGTTTCTAAAATGTGATGAAGGATCGTGCCTCTAATGCGAATATCCTGCCAATCTTGATTTTCTTTAAGATAGAGGCCATAACGAATGAAGTGCTTTAAAGGACATTTCGCAAAGGTTTCGAGTCGAGAAATTGAGCCGACAAATGTTTTATGTTTTAAATAGAGTTTGTCGGCAAACTCTTGGCTTAATTCAAATTGAGGTGTTTTAAATCGTGAATGTTCATGGACGGCTATAAATTCACAAGGCATGTTCATATAGGTTTCAATCTGCATGTTTTTTTCAAGTGTTTTAGATTGATATGTGGATTGAGGAGAGATGACATACAGTTCTGTTATCTGATCAAGCGTTCTGTAAAGCTGTTCAATTTGAAAATCGATACGCTCTCTAAGACTAGGAAGTTTTGTGTCTTGAATGTATGCTTCATCAAAAATGCCTGTTTTTAAAGATAATACGTTTAGATCTTTAGCTTCTGCGCTCAAAATAAATATAGTCTTTTTTAAAGGTGTAATATCCTTTAGTGTGCCGATTAAAACACCTTGATAAGTTTCGGGGGATTCACATTCTTGGATTTTGTTTAGAGAATCAATTAATATATCAAGATCTTTGTCTTGTCTTAAAAAAGGTTTTGCCTGTGTGATCAAATCAATGCTTTGCTTTATCGTGGTAAGGTCTTTAGAAGATAGCTGCGGATACTGCTCTTTAAGCTCGTTGATCATGTCTAGAATGTTTTTGTGATTCCAGGCGAAGATTTGATTATGTTCATTCAGCCATTTTTTAGTATATACTTCTAGATTTTGATAGGTTTGATAAGTAAATTCATCAATCAAAGAGTTTTTGTGGTATTCAATTTGATTGATTGGATATGTTTCTGGATAGGCAAAAGGAAAAAGATCAAAATATTTTTTGACTAGTTCTTCTTGATAGAATTTAAGGACAAAATTTTTAAAATTATCTAACGATTTGTCTTTTAACCAAGTCAAACCAAGAATTAGTTTTTGACTTAGGTTGGAAGGAGTTTTTTTGTTTAGTATGGTGTAAGGTATTTTGTGATGATCAAACATTTGGCACAATACCTGAGTATCGCTCAAAGAAGTAACAGCTATTTGAATATCATCGGCATTCATCTTGTTTTCAAGGATGACTTTTGCGACAATGGATGCCTGCGTTCTTGCGTTAGAACATGTGAAGTAGTGTTTGTTTGGTAATGAATCGTTTTCCAGCATATGGGCGTTATTTTCCAAAAGAAAACGAATCCAGATGTATTCGGTATCCGTGAACATTCTTCTTAAAATATATACATTAGAGAAATTCTGCTTTTTTAGTTCATTGATCGTTTTGGAGGTGTATGACTCTTTTAATGGAATATCTTTGATTAAATTGATAACCTCTTTTAGGTCTTTTTCTTTTTGGGTCTCATCTTTCAGTGTTGAAAAATCAAAATTGAACGAATAAGCCCATGCGATAAAACTTAAACACGCATTTAAAAAATCAGGCGCCTCTTTGCTAGAGAAAAAAGCATTTTTTTTAGATAGAGATTGCAACCTTTCTTTATACTGGTATAAGATTTCTATATGTGAAGGTAAATTATCTGGGTAATAGTTAGCTGTAAAAGCGTTCAAGCTCATAACTTTTATAGAAAGGGTATTACCTTTCATTTTAAGGATTTTATCGTATAAAGGAAGATGCAGGTTAGCATCGGCTAGAATAATAGAATTATCGACAATATCAAACATAGTAATCACCTTCACTCATTATAACAGAAATAAGCTGCAATAACCTCAGTTAGTCAACAGTTTAAACTCCATAAAGATCAACAACGTATCAATCATTAAAATCGTGATAAATAATATTATTAATATGAAGAGCGATATCCATTTTTTTAACGGTCTATAATCTGAATTTTGGAGCTTGTTTATTGTTTTTAAATAAAATTTTTGATTTTGCTTCATAGTGTTCCCTTTATTTATAGTTAGTAACCAGATTAAAATAAAAAAGTCAAGATAAGTTGATTAAATGGTATGAATTTATAAATTATAGGTAATTATCTTTCAAAAATGTTCGAAATTGTTAATTTTATTGATTTTGACTGAAATTTTTCTAAAAAAAAACAATTTTTTGACAATTATAGTTCTAAAATTCTTGTTTATGTTATAAATTTTTGTTAAATTAATAGTATGTATTAGATTATAACGTTTTATATACCTAATATGGAAATCGGATTGGAGGTCCTAGATCATGGCAACAAAACATTTAACGGTTCGAGAAAACGAAATTATGGAGATTTTCTGGCATTCTGATAAGCCTTTAAGTGCTAATGACGTATATAATGTTCAACCCGAATTAAGTAAAAATACGATTCAGGCTGTGTTAAGAAAACTTCTTAAAATGAATTATCTAGAAGTAGCAGGCATTGGCTATAATAAAAATTCTTTAACCAGAGAATTTAAGGCTTCTATTTCTCAGAGTCAGTATTTCAGTAATTTCTTAGTAGAAAGTGAGTCTTTTCAATTGGCTTGTCAGTTTGTCAAGAAAACAAAAGACACAAAATCACTTGAAGAACTTGAGAACTTGATTCAGGAAAGAATTAAAAAATTATCTTAATTTATTAGGGTTTGATCTTAGTATCAGATCTTTTTTTGTCAAAAAAAAGCCATAGATTTCTATGACTTTTCGATTTTATAGGTTTTCGGCAATTGTTCTTGCGACATACACCCCAGAAGCACTTGCGTGGCTTAATGAGTGTGTAACTCCTGAGCAGTCTCCAATAACATACAAACCTTTATGTTTTGTTTCAAGATGTTTATCTACTTTTACCTGCATGTTATAAAACTTAACTTCAACACCATACAATAAAGTATCATCGCTTGCCGTTGAAGGACATACTTTATCTAAAGCATAGATCATTTCGATGATGTCATCTAATTGACGTTTAGGGATAACTAAAGATAGATCTCCTGGTGTCGCTTTTAAAGTAGGAGTTACAAAGCCTGATTCAATACGACTAGGTGTTGATCTTTGGCCTCGAATCAAATCGCCAAAACGTTGTACGATAACTCCGCCTCCTAACATATTAGAAAGACGAGCGATGCTTTCTCCATACTGGTTACTGCTGGAGAAAGGCTCTGTGAAATGATTTGATACCAATAAGGCAAAGTTTGTGTTATTTGTAAAACGCGCAGGATCTTCATAGCTGTGTCCATTTACTGTAACGATACCATTTGTATTTTCGTTAACGACAACACCTTTAGGGTTCATACAGAAAGTACGAACACGGTCTTGATATTTTTTAGAACGATATACGATCTTTGATTCATATAAAGAATCTGTTAATTCACTGAATGTATCAGCTGAGAGTTCAACGCGAACACCAATGTCAACACGATCGCTTTTTGTCTCAATTCCTAGATTAGAGCAGATAGATTCCATCCACTTGCTGCCAGAACGACCGGTAGAGATGATACATTGTTTTGAGGTAAAGGATTTATCTTCACTTTTTACCTGATAGCCATCATCTAGTTTATCAACGCTTTGGATTGCTGTATAGAAATGAAAATCAACACAATCTTTTAACTGGTTATAGAGATTTTCTAAAACAATGTAGTTGATATCCGTTCCTAAGTGACGGACTTTTGCTTTTAAAAGATGAAGATCATTTTGCAGACACTTTTTGGCAATGGTTGGATCCTGGTTGGCATAAAGTCGAGTTTTGGATCCTCCGTATTTGCAGTTGATCTCATCAACATATTCCATTAGATCAATGGCTTCTTGTTTTCCAACATAGGCATATAAATCACCACCGAATTCATTTGTGATGTTGTATTTTCCATCACTAAATGCTCCGGCTCCACCAAAACCATTCATGATGGCACAAGTCTTACAATTGATGCAGGACTTAATTTTCTTTCCGTCAATTGGACATTTTCTTTTTTCTAATGGTCCTCCGGTTTCGAAGATACCAATTTTCAATTCTGGTTTTAGTTTGATAAGTTCATAAGCGGAAAAGATTCCACCGGGACCAGCCCCGATGATAATGATGTCATAATCGTGCATGTTTTTTCCTCCAAAAGGCCATGTTTTTAATTTTGATCAGTTAGCCGGAATAATTATACGGATGGTCAAACTATTTTACAAGTGAAAAACTATATTCTTAATGTTGTTTCTAATGCCAGTTTGATCATAGTATCAAAACTGTTTTCTCTTTGTTTGCTGGTGAGGTTTTCATCGTGGACAAAGGAATCAGAAACAGTACAGATGCAGGCTGCTTTTTTATTTAAGACATGGGCATTATGAAATAAGGCAAAGCTTTCCATTTCCACGGCTGCACATCCATTTTTAATGGCGATGTCTTGTGCTTGATTTGTTTCATGATAGAATACGTCACTAGAATGAAGGCGATATTCTTTTAGATCGATGTTCATGATTTTAGCAGTATCTTTGATTGCTTGGTTGATTGAAGGGGATGGATATTGAACATCACTTCCTTCACCGGATTGAACTTTGGCAAATGTGGATTCAGACCAGCAGGATTTAGCTAATAATACATCCATGGCATGAAGTTCTGGTATATATCCGCCACATGAACCAACGCGTATGATGGTATCTACATCATAGAATTTATACAGTTCATAGGAATAGATACCAATGCTTGGCATACCCATCCCAGATGCCATAACAGAAATTCTTTTGTTTTTGTATGCTCCCGTATAGCCTAAAACATTGCGTACAGTGTTAAAACAAATTGGATCATCTAAATAGTTTTCAGCAATGAATTTTGCACGTAAAGGATCGCCGGGCATTAATACGATTTTGGCAATTTCATCATTTTGTGCAGTATTGTGTGGTGTACTCATAAAGAACCTCCTCTTAATATAAGAATATCATATTCATTGGTTTTATTGACAGAAAAAGAAACAAAGGATATTATTCGTAATATAAAAGAGGATACCGATCATGGAGCGAAAACAAAACTATCTAAAAGATTTGATTTATATATTAATAGGAAACCTCATTGTCGCATGTGGTGTTTCATTTTTTGTATTACCTAATAATATATTAACAGGTGGGGTATCTGGTGTTGCGGTAGCTTTGGAACCTTTGATTCATATTGATCCAGTATGGATGATCAATGGGTTAACAATCGGTTTATATTTATTGGGGGCTTTGCTGCTGGGTAAGACTTTTGCACTTAAATCACTGGTCTCTGCTATTTGTTATCCTGTGTTCATTACTTTAACTTCATATATCTCTAGTTTGTTGGAACCAGGAACCTTTATTATGGAAGAATACTTAGCTGCTATATATTCTGGATTAATCATGGGTGTAGGCGTTGGACTTGTTTTTCGTGTAAATGCATCTACAGGTGGGATGGATATTCCAGCACTGATTCTGCATAAGTATGCCAAGATTCCAAGTGGAGATGCAGTTATGATCATTGATTGTTTAACAGTCTTGCTGGGAGTTTATACATATGGCTTGAGTGCAGCTCTTGTTGGTGTGATTTCTGTTTTTGTTTCAGGTCAAGCCATAAATAAAACAGTAATGCTGGGGTCTCAATCGGCTAAGAATGTTTTGATTGTTTCAGAAAAATGGGAAGAGATTCGAGACTATCTATTGAATAAGATGGAAAGAGGCGTTACGGTCTTGAATGCAACCGGTGCTTATACTAAAAGTAATCGACCGGTATTGATGTGCGTTATTTCAACAAAACAATATCCTTTATTTGAAAAGGATGTAATGTGTTTTGATCCTAAAGCCTTTATTATCGTGCAGGATGTACATGAAGTAAGAGGTTATGGATTTACTTTTGAGGATGAGGATCTACAATGAAAGAACATATAAAAGAAGTAATTGTCGTGGAAGGTAAAAATGATACCAATGTTTTACAGAGTTATTTTGATTGTGATACGATCGAAACAAGCGGAGACAGTACAAACCCTTTGGTATTAGAAAGAATCAAAGAAGCTCAAAGAGTAAGAGGTGTAATCGTTTTTACAGATCCCGATAGGCCGGGAGAACATATTCGTCGCTGGATCCAGGACAATGTGCCGGGCATCAAGCATGCCTTTATTGCCAAAGATAAGGCAAAAACAGAGAAAAAAGTTGGTGTAGAGCATGCAAATAAAGAAGATTTATGGCAGGCACTAAATCAAATAGTGAGTTTTGAAAACAATGAAGAAAGCCTGTCTTGGCAGGATTATATAGATCTAGGTTTTGTGGGGAATGCAATATTTCGCAATCGCGTGTGTGAAATGGTTCATATTGGTCCGTGCAATGCCAAAACATGCTTTAAAAGATTAAATCAAATGCATATAACACGAGATGAAATTGAAAAATTATTAGAGGATGAAAAGAATGGATAGACCGATTGCGACGATCAAACGAACGAAAGAAATTCAGGAAAAATATAATGTTTTCACAAAAAAAAGCTATGGGCAAAACTTTATCATTGAACCACGGGTGGTTGAGAAAATTGCGGATGCGGCTATAAAATCTAAAGATGAACTGGTGTTCGAAATAGGGCCGGGTATTGGTGCTTTAACGCAATATCTAACGATGAAATCGGATCAGGTCATCGCTTTTGAAATTGATGATCGCTTGCCTGAAGTGTTAGAAAATGAAATAGGGTATGATCACTTAAAAATCGTTTTAAAAGATATTTTAAAAGTAGATATCAACGAAGAGATAAAAAAATATAGAAAACCGGATCAGAAGGTTGTATTTGCTTCAAATCTTCCTTATTATATTACAACGCCAATCTTGTTTAAGCTTTTTGAAGCAACCGAGCCTATTGAAAGAATTACGGTGATGATGCAAAAGGAAGTGGCGGATCGTTTTTTGGCAAGTCAAAACGATAAGGAATATAATGCGCTGAGCGTTATTACTCAATATCGATGCGATATCAAAAAAGTTATGGACGTATCTAGACATGTTTTCTGGCCAAGTCCTAATGTGGATTCGGCTGTCTTACAGTTTACATTTCATCACAAGTACAATTTAAAAGATGAAGAGCTTTTCTTTAAGATGGTAAAAGCTTGTTTTGTGCAACGTAGAAAGACGATCTACAATAATTTCCAGACTTTATTCAAAGATAAAGAAGAAGCTTTGCAGCTGCTTGAGAAGGCACAATTAAAAAGTTCAATCAGAGCACAACAATGCACTCTAGAGGATTTTATTAGATTATATGAGGTAAGTTATGAAAATTTATGCACCGGCAAAAGTTAATTTGGGCCTGGATGTAGTCAGGACCATGGAAAATGGATATCATGAGTTGGATATGATCATGGCTCCAATTTCTTTATATGATGAATTAGATATCGAATATGCAGATCAAGATAAGATCGAAATTGAAAATATGGAACTTAGTGAAGATAATACGATTTCTAAAACACTTGGCTTATTAAGAGATTGTTATGATATTAAACATCACTATTTGATTCGTGTTAAAAAAAATATTCCTAGTCAAGCTGGACTTGCCGGAGGAAGTGCGGATGCGGCAGCGGTATTGAAAACTGTTTTAGAACTTGAAGGGATAGAGGTTGAAATGGAAGAAAAATTGAATTTAGCTAAGCAAATTGGTGCTGATGTCCCATTTTGTCTAGTTAATCAGTTTTCTAGAGTAAAAGGAATTGGTGAGAATATTGAAATTTTGGATACCAATTGGAAATTCAACATCTTACTTGTAAAACCTGATTTTGGGGTTTCCACACCAGAAGCATTTCGGTTGTGGGAAAATCAGGAGAAATTCCATCCGGATATTGACTATGTTCAAATGGCTTGTGAGAATCAGATATTGGATTTATTGGTGCAGGCTATGGGGAATGCCTTAGAGCCCGTAGCATTTGAATTAAGACCGGAACTTGCCAAAATTAAAGAAGAAATGTTGGATTTAGGTATGGTTCGCATCATGATGTCTGGATCTGGTTCCAGCATGATGGGCTTTTGTATTGATGAAGATGTCTTACAAAAGGCAAAGAGTGTATTAGAAAAACGATATGATTTTGTTGAGGTCGTAAGTGTGGGGGCGAAATTATGATAGCTTCTTTGATAAATTATATTGTTTTTTTTGCGTGTTTTGGTTTGAGTTTTTATGCGCTCAGTGTTATTAAGTTTGAAGATTTCTGTAAAGTCAAACAGCCCGGAAAAGTTACCTTGTTGATGTTCTTATTGTCATTGGCTTTGGCATATCTTAGCTCACAGGCTATATTGAGCTTGACGATTTATAATGGGTTAGGGGTGTAGAGATGTTTGCTCACTGGATTGCGCTGGATCCTGGTTCGAATTCCTTACGTCTTTATGATTACTTCAATGATAGAGAAGTTTGTTTAAAGACTTGTATTGCGTATGATAAGCAAAAAATGATTGCCATGGCTGAACAGGCGCTTGCTTATGTTTACCAGAATAAAAAAGATATAAAAGTAAGATACCCGATCAAACAAGGTGATATATTAAATGATGTTACTCCTTTGATTCGTCAAGCACTCAAAGAGCTAAAGGTCTCTCAAAATGTATTTAAACCGTGTTTTTTGGTGTGCTTGAATGAAGATGTTAGTGATGAACAAAAGTTAAAGTGGCAGCAGCAACTTGCAGCTTGTAAGGTCCGTAAAGTTGAATTCATTACGCCAATGGAGGTTTTACAGACAGAGCAAGCTTGTTTTATCATCCATGCCGGTCATTCTTATACTGAGATGGGAATCTATGCTCATGGACATGAATTTGCCCATAAGATCATTTATTTTGGTGGTATGGGAATGGATGAAAAAATCAAGATGACCATCGCACAAAAACAGAATTGTCTTATTTCCAATGAAGATGCCAGCGCTTTAAAAGAAGCTGTTTCACAAGCTTTTAAGATGAATAAGAATCCTATGCTGCAGTGTATGGCAATGGATCGATATGGAAAACTTGTCAATATACAAATAAGGGCATCTGATTTATGGCCAGCCATGGAAGAGCAGATACTTCAAGTTGTTTTGTGGGCAAAACATTGCTACATGAATATGGGAAGCGAGATGAAGCAACGCTTGATGAATAATGGAATCATGTTAAGTGGTGGATTAGCAAACTGTTTTGGACTCAAGGAAGCTTTAAAACATGAGTTTGACTGCCCAATTATTTGCACAACTAAGCCTGAATGCGATATTATAGAACAAATGAAAGGATTGAAGTAATTTGTTTGATATCACAATGCTGATCGTGCCTTTTTTCATTTCTCTTGGATTGACACCACTCATAAAAAAATACTCAGTGATTGCCAAAACATATGCTAAGGAAAATGAAAGAACGATCCATCATGGAAAAATATCACGTATCGGAGGGGTGGCCATCTATGTCTCTTTTATCATCTCAATGGCTTTGTTTGTGAAGGCGGATATGGCTGTTAATGGAATGATCTTAGGTGGAAGTTTGATGTTTTTTGCAGGCTTGATCGACGATCTGATTGATATGAAACCTTTGGTAAAACTGGCATTTGAAGTATGTGCAGCTTTCATTTTGGTAGCTTTTGGCGTTGGTGTCGATGTTTTACGTTTGCCTTTTGGTATCACAATAGATTCTATTGCTCTTTCTATTGTGTTTACGATCATATGGATCGTGGGTATTACCAATGCGGTCAATTTGATTGATGGATTAGATGGTTTATGTGGCGGTATGAGCGTTGTGATCTTTGTGGTTATTGGTTGTATTGCCATTGTTGAAAGAAGAATGGATATTACGATCATTACTTTTCTTTTGGCAGCCAGTACATTTGGCTTTTTGGTTTATAATGCACATCCTGCCAGCATTTTCATGGGGGATTGCGGATCTTTGTTTTTAGGATTTATGATTTCGGCAATTAGCTTGTTAGGGTTCAAAAGTTCAACAATCGTAACTTTGGCTTTACCAATGCTTTTATTGATGCTGCCAATCATAGATACTTTATCAGCTATCTTACGAAGGACCTTAAAAGGAAGAAAGTTTTTAGAGGCAGATAAAAGTCATATTCACCATTTATTGATGAAGCAGTTTGGCCATAGAAACACGGTCATTATCATGTGTGGTATTACGACTCTATTTGGCTTTAGTGCTTTTGTCTATATGTTGAATGAGATGTTTGGCTTGTTGGCAATCATGATCATTTTGTTAGCCGTAGAAATATTTATTGAAAAATCAGCGATGATTTCAGAACATTTTCATCCTATCCTGGGGATTTGTCGAAGGGTTCTGAATAGGATAAAGTTGATCGCAAAAATAATAAAAGAACATAAAGAGAAGAAATCTGCAAAATAGCAGATTTTTCTTTATTTTGTCAGGATTTTGTCACTTTTTTTTGTTTCAATAAAATTATGGAACCAAAAAAATGGATGAGTGAAAAGGAAATCATATTGAAATCCAAACATCTTGGGCCGATGGTTGAAGATGCTTTCTATCAAGAAAGAATGATGATCCTAAAACTAACTGATAAAGAAAAATTTGATTATATGGTATCTAAGATGAATTACTGTAAACGTAAAGAGTATTCATCAGGGAAGGCTTTGGATCTTAATGTGAATAAGGGCGACCTTGCCTATATAGATTTCGGTCAAGCCTACCAGCATGAAATAGGATATTTGCATTTTGGCTTGGTCATGACAGTAAAAAGAGGGAAAGCCTTTGTAGTGCCGTTAAGTGGAAAATACAAAGCGTATTTAGAAGCTTATGATAATAAGGGAAATCCTACTGGAAAAAGACATTTGATGCGTTTAGGGTATATAGAAGGGTTGACTAAAGTATCTGTGTTGTTTATCAATGATTCAAAATGGATCAATACATCTCGTATTATAGAAATTAAGGCACATATTGATGTGAATGGAGAGATATTTAAAGAAGTTCAAAAACGTATTATAGAGATGATCATTGAATAAAAGATTTATAAGTTTCCTTTGATTTATTGTTGGGGATGTGGTAAACACTTATCTGTACAACGAGCAGATCAAAACGTAAGTCCAGTTGTTTTGAATCGGCTCGTTTTTTGTTTGATTAGGAGGAGAAATATGCCAAAAACAAAATTTCAAGATTTGACTTTTACGGTAATCATGGTATTGATCTTTGTTTATGTCATGACTTTTTACAATGCAGGAATGGAAAATGGAGTTACTTTTTCTACATTTGGGTATGCGCTAAAGAATATGTGGGGTGGAAGTAATAGGAGCCTTTATTGCCCAGAGGTACATTGCTTCTAAAATTGTGAAAAAATTAGTCGCAAGAATCTTTGATGAAAATGATAAACCTGTTTTTAAGCTCCTGGCGACAGCGGGATTTACTGTATCTTTAATGGCTCCAATTATGACTTTTTATGTATCGTTTTATCATTTTGGATTTTCGTCTGAATTTCTAGGCCATTGGTTAAGTAAGCTGGTACTTAATTTTCCTTTTGCCCTTTGTGCTCAAGTATTTTATGTTGGACCTTTGGTGCGCTGGATATTTAGATCATTGTTTAAAAAGCAGTTGGCAACCAATTAGAAGATTTATTCAAAGGAGATGGATCATCCTAATATAAATGCTTCATCTTTTTTTCAAAAAGACTTGACTTAAAGTTAACTTTAGGGATTAGTATAAGGCCTGCGTTATGTAGGAGGTCAAATATGTATATAGAAAATCAAACATTTGATGAAGAAAGAGCTCTATATGGGATAAAAAATGCAACTGTTCGAAATTGTCTTTTCGATGGTCCTAAGGATGGGGAGAGTGCATTTAAGGAATGCGAAAATATAACAGTAGAACACACAAAATTTAAGCTGCGTTATCCATTTTGGCATGATCATGGTTTAAAAATCAAAGAATGTGAATTAACAGAAAACTGTCGAGCTGCTTTATGGTATGGAGATCATATTGAAATTGAAAAGACAAAAATGTATGGAATCAAGGCATTAAGAGAATGTAATGATATAGTCATCAAAGATTGTCAAATTAATTCCAGTGAATTTGGCTGGATGTCCAGAAATATCCAGGTAAAAGATGCAAAAGCAATAAGTGAATATTTTATGATGCGAGCAGAAAATGTTCGGTTTGAAAATGTAGAGTTTACAGGGAAATATTCATTTCAATATTTGAAAGATGCATATTTTGAAAACTGTGTACTAGATACAAAAGATGCTTTTTGGCATAGCGAAAATGTATGGGTCAGAAACAGTGTGGTCAAAGGAGAGTATTTGGCATGGTATTCTCATGGTCTGGTTTTGGAAAACTGCAAGATCATTGGGACACAACCATTATGCTATTGTGAAGATCTAAAGTTGATCAATTGCGAAATGATTGATACGGATCTAGCCTTCGAAAAATCCACAGTAAAGGCAACAATTAAGAATTCTGTTCTCAGTATTAAGAATCCAAAAGAAGGGGAAATTATCGTGCCTGCAGTAAAAGAAATCATTATGGATGATCCATTCGCTAAGGCAAACATCATACAAAATAGATAGTATAAGGTTTAAAAATGATAAATTGACTGGAAAAGATAGACAGAGCTTCTTAAAATAAATACAGAAAGAGAATTGTCAATATAGAAAGGGTCGTATGAATAATCAATATTTATTGAAATTACGTAATGGAGAAAAGTTATCTACCTCTCAACAAGTCAAGATGATATTGCTTCTGTCTTTGCCGGCAATTCTCTCACAGGTTTCTAGTACAGTGATGCAATACATTGATGCCAGTATGGTTGGAAGCCTGGGAGCTGATGCGTCAGCAAGTATTGGCTTGGTCTCTTCGACAACTTGGATGTTTGGCGGAGTAGCTTTTGCTGCAATAACAGGGTTTACGGTTCAAGTTGCTCATGCAATTGGGGCAAAAGATTTATTGCATGCTAGAAATATCATGAAACAAGGTTTTATCGTAGGAGAAATCTTTGTTTTTATCTTAATGATCATCGGGGTATCCATTTCTTTTCAGTTGCCAATCTGGCTAAAAGGAACAGAATCGATTCAATATTCAGCTTCAATGTATTTCTTGTTTTTTGCGCTGTTTCTTCCTTTTCAACAACTAAATTATTTGGCAACAGGAATGTTGCAGGCATCAGGGAATATGAAGATACCTAGTTTATTAAATATTTGTATGTGTTTTTTAGATGTAGTCTTTAATCTATTCTTTATTTTTTACATGGATTTAGGTGTTATGGGAGCAAGTATTGGAACAGGCTGTTCTCAATTGGTCATTTCACTATGTTTATGCGCATTTCTCTTCTTTAAAAGTGATTCCTTGTCACTGCATAAAAACGAGAAGATGTCGTGGGAACAAGATACGCTAAAGCAAGCATTAAGGATTGGTCTTCCTGTTGGTTTAGATCGACTTGTAACAAGTAGTGCTTATGTGGCTTTTACGCGTATTGTTTCTCCTTTAGGGACGATTGCCATAGCTGCCAATAGTTTTGGTATAACGGCAGAGAGTCTATGTTATATGCCGGGATATGGTGTACAAAGTGCTGCTGTAACTTTGATTGGGCAGAGCATTGGAGCAAAACGTCATGATCTTACATATCGACTTGGTGTTTTGACGACGATCCTAGGTATAGGATTGATGACATGTTCTGGATTGTTTATGTATTTTGGGTCTCCCTTAATGATGAGCTTATTATCACCAGATCCATCTATTGTTATCCTGGGCGTTCAAATTTTGCAAATTGAAGCTTTTGCCGAACCTATGTATGGGGCAAGTATTGTTGTTGCTGGTGTGCTGCAGGGAGCCGGCGACACATTATCATCTTCTTTGATGAATCTTATCAGTATGTGGTGTGTTCGTATTCCTTTAGCTGCTTTATTGGCAGGAAATTATAGTCTTACGGGTGTTTGGTTTGCGATGGCCTTGGAATTAAATGTTCGTGGAATTTTATTTTTGTATCGATTGTTTAAAAAGAAATGGATGTCAAAGTTGGCAAATTAAAAAAGAAGCTTGCGAGCTTCTTTATTTGTTTTCTTTGTTTTTTTCGTAAATGATCTTTAGACCTTTAAAAATCAAATTTGGATCGTATACATCAATGAGTTTTGTGTGGTTACATACGATCCTTCCTAGACCGCCTGTTGCAATGACTTTAAAGTCTTTTCCAACTTCTTTACGGAATTGTTTGATCGTATATTCAATGCCACCTAGATATTGATAGAAAATGCCGGCCTGCATTTCAGTTTGAGTGTTTTTAGCTAATATTGTCTTAGGCGGTTTGATCTCGATTTCAGGTAACTGAGCTGTTTGTCCCCAAAGAGCATTGGCGCCAGTTTCAATTCCAACACCAATTGTTCCTGCCTTAAAACATCCGTTTTCGTCTACATAATCATATGTAGTGGCAGTACCAAAATCTACGATTAGAACGGGACCTCCGTATTCATAAAAAGCTCCGGCACAATCCGCAATTCGATCAGATCCAACGCTTTTTGGGTTTTCTAATTGAACACTGATACCGCTCTTGATTCCAGGTGCTACCATAATTGGCTCGATTTCCATGAATTTTTTTATACCATTACGAAAGGAATGCATAACTTTAGGAACAACGCTTGAGATGATTACATCATCTACATCCGCTTTATGAATGTTGGAGTTATCCAAAAATGTTTTTAACAAAAATCCATATTCATCGCTTGTACGTCTTACTTTTGTCGTTAATCGATAATTTCCAATCAATTCATCTTTATCAAAGATACCAATTGTAATGTTTGTATTTCCAATGTCGATTGCAACTAACATTTTGTTTTACCTTCTTCTATCTTCATCATTGTTTCTAATATTTTTTGTCCAAGCTCTTCTTTAGAAAGCTTAGGCAGGTGTTCAATCGAATCTTTTGTTAGTAAAGATACAATGTTTGTATCGGTTTGAAATCCTGCACCAGAAACAAACAGATTATTTGCGATCAACATATCGCAGTTCTTCTTTTCTAGTTTTTCTTTGGCGTTTTTATCAAGATCCTGTGTTTCCATTGCAAATCCGCAGATGATTTGTTTTTTTGTCTTGCATTGTCCTAAATAGGCTAGGATATCTGGATTTTTGACAAAAGTCATTTCAATTGTATCGTCACTTTTCTTGATTTTATGTTCTGCAATATTTTCTGGGCGATAGTCCGAAACAGCAGCAGCCATAATGATGTAATCGGCTTGATCTGCGTTTTGTTTGATGGCTTCAAACATATCTAAAGCACTGGTAACATCGATTGTTTGTATTCCTTCTATCTTTTCTAATTGAACTGGACCACTGACAAGAATTACATTTGCCCCCATGGCTTTAGCCGCTTTTGCAATTGCATATCCTTGCTTTCCGCTTGAGTGATTCGATATAAAGCGAACAGGATCCATGGCTTCCTGTGTTGGTCCGGCACTGATCAATATGGTTTTCCCACTTAGCTTATTTGATGTATTAAAGTAGTTGTCAATGGCTTCAACAATATCTGCAGGCTCTATCATCTTTCCTCTTCCGGTGTCGTTGCAGGCAAGGTGACCAACTACAGGATCAAGGATCTGATATCCAAGATCTTTACATGCCTGAATATTCTTTTGAGTAATTGGGTTTTCATACATCTGTGTGTTCATGGCTGGACAAATCATCTTGTGTTTGTTGCAGGCAAGAAATGTTGTACTTAAAAGGTCATCGCTGATACCATGTGTTACCTTGGCAATGATATTTGCAGTTGCCGGCACGATGATCATGAGATCGGCCCACTTGGCAAGTGTAATATGTGCAATTGGATCTTCATTTGATTCATCAAATAAATCGGTCTCTACATAATTATGGCATAACGCTTCAAAAGTGAGTTTTGAAACAAACTTTTCGGCGTGTTTTGTGAGGATCACTTTAACTTCATAATCTTTCTTGGAAAGTTTGCTGACAAGATCGCAGGCTTTATAGGCAGCGATTCCACCGCTAACTCCCACTACTATTCTTTTTTTTGACATAGAATATTTCCTTTCAGTGCTTTTAATATTATATATTAACTAGTTTTTGAACTCAATAAGGATAAATGTTAAAATATGTACATGAAATTCGTTGTTGCATGCGATTCGTTTAAAGGCTGTATGACATCAAAAGAAGTCGGTCAAACGATCGAAAAAGGCATATTAAAAGCTAATTTCCAACACCGAGTCAAAGTATTTTCCATGGCGGATGGAGGAGAAGGCACGGCTCAGGCTTTTTGTGATGTAATCAATGGTAAGATGGTTGATGTAAATACTTTAGATGCTTATCATAGGAAGATTCGTGCTGGAATCTGTCTTTCACAAGAGGAAGATATTGCGATCATAGATGTTGCCAGCTGTATTGGTTTAAGCATGGTAGACAAAAAAGATCGCAATCCCATGATTACTTCCAGTAAAGGTGTTGGCATATTAATCAAACAGGCCCTGTCTTTTGGTGTGTCAAAAATCATCATTGGTCTTGGCGGCAGCAGTACCAATGATGGAGGTATGGGACTTTTGAGTGAGTTTGGAGTGCGGTTTTATGATTCTAATCGAGAATTGCTGCGTCCCAATACATATGCTTTAGGAAAGATTGCTTTCATTGACAAACGTGCTTTCTCGATTCCAAATAATGTAGAGTTTATCGTTGCCTGTGATGTAAAAAATCATCTTTTAGGTCAAGAAGGCGCTACCTATATCTTTGGGAAACAAAAAGGTATTTACGAGAATCAAATGGAAGAAATTGATAGTTGGTTAAGACACTATCGCGATAAACTGGATCAGACCTTTCATGTGGATGTCAATGAGTTTGAAGCTTCTGGCGCTGCAGGTGGGATTGGTGCTGTGCTTTTAGGCATGTTTCATGCAAGAATGGTCCCAGGAATTCAACTTTTGACAGAATATGCCCATTTAGAAGACGAAATTTCAAAATGTGATATAGTCATTACAGGAGAAGGACAAACGGACCGGCAGACTGTATATGGCAAGGTTCCTTATGGAATTGCTCAATTAGCAAAAAAATATGATAAACCGGTTATTTGTTTGAGTGGGGCTCTAGGGCTTGGTTATGAAGAACTTTACAAAGAAGGCGTAATTGGAATTTTTTCAAGTGCAGATAGAGCAATGAGTTTTCAAACTGCTTTGAAGACAGCTTCTGCAAAGTTGGAAGCTTTGGCGTTTTCTGTTGTACGACTGATAGAAGGAGTAATTAAATATGAAGAAAATAAGTAAAATGATCCTGGCATTTTTTGTAGGGATAAGTTTGGTGGCTTGTTCTGTGCCGCAAGATGATTTTAAAGAAGTGGATATCACTGTTGCCGAAATTCAAGAAAAAATTGATAACAAAGAAGATTTTGTAATGATCGTTGAAAGGGATGAGTGTTCTTTTTGTGAAGCGATTGAGGAATATATTAATCAAACAGAAGATGAACACCCAGGAATTACCTTATATAACTTAGATTCAACAGATTTTGGTTTTACATCTAAGGATGATGGTTCACAGACATTGGATTCATCTACAGATGAAGGTAAGGCTTTCTTAGAAATTGCCCCATATTTTTATTACACACCAACGATGTATGTATTTAAAGATGGCAAGATTACCAGTTCAGCTGTTGGATTTAGTGATACAAATAAAACTGTTAGCTTAGGTGGCTTAGATGCTCCGATCGATTTTGATACGGCTGAAACACAGGATTTATGGGAGTTTATATCACAATGAAAAACATTGTGATAATTGCAACTGGTGGAACAATTGCAGGGAGTGGCAAAATTGGTGAAAGTGCCTCATATCAGGCCGGTACAATCAATGTAAAACAAATTGTTGATTCAATTCCTCAAATTGATACCCTTGCCAATTTAACAATGATCCAATTGTGTAATTTGGATTCTAATGACATAGGAATATCACATTGGAAAAAGCTTAGAGAATATTGTGAACGTTATGATAAAGATGATTCGATTGACGGAATCGTAATCACGCACGGAACGGATACATTGGAAGAGACAGCTTTCTTTTTGAATTTGACTTTAAATTGTCATAAACCGGTTGTTTTAACAGGATCGATGCGTCCGGCGACATCAACAAGTGCTGATGGGCCGATGAATCTTTATCAGGCTGTAGCATTAGCTTGTTCAACTGATGCCTATGATGCTGGTGTATTGGCTTTATTTTCAGATACTATATATTCAGGAAGAGATCTACAGAAAACAAACAGTTATAAAACGGATGCTTTTAAGATGGGGGAATTTGGAAGTTTAGGTTATATGCGAGATGATCAAGTATATTTGTTGAGTGAACCACATAAAAAACATACCCATCAGACGATATTTGCAAATTTATCTATTGATATTCTTCCTAAAGTTGGTATTTATTATGTGCACAGCGATTGTGATCCTCAGCTTTTAGAAGACATGATGAAACGTTATGATGGAGTTGTCATTGCGGGAACTGGTTCAGGGAACTATCCTTCTGCGATAAAAGATGTAATCGAGAAAAATGATGATTGTATACTTGTTCGTTCATCGAGAGTTATAGAGGGTGCAGTCTTTGATTCAAAGTATTTTGACCCGGAACTAAAAACCATACCGGCTCTAAAATTTTCTCCTCAGAAAGCAAGGATATTATTACAATTATCGCTTTTGGTCACGAAGGAGGCTAAAAAAATAAAAGAGATTTTCTCAATATATTGAAAATTGTTTCAAAGATTTGAAAAATATTTCTTAAATGGTATAATAGTTACATGCTGGGAGGTTTTTCTATGAAAGAATTAGAAAACAATGCGTTTTTTTGGCAGAAACTAGATACGCTGATGTTTTCAAGTGATTGCACGATCGACAGACCGAAAGGCTCGACACATTTCAAATATTCAAATTTAGTATATCCAGTTGATTATGGATTCTTGTCTGATACAACAGCAGGATCTGATCAAGATCCAATTGATCTTTTTAAGGGATCTATTCCAACACATACTGTTGATGCGATTGCGGTTTCTGCAGATATCTTGAAAAAAGATTGTGAAGTTAAACTGCTTGTTGGATGTACAGAAGAAGAAATACTGGATATTTTGAGATTCTTAAACCAAACAGAGTTTCAGAAAGCAATTTTGATCCGAAGAGGTGATGAAACACCTATTTGGTCTACTAATGATTAATTAGTAGATCTTTTTTGTATGGATTATCGTTTGTGTTATCAAACGTTTTGTCAGAAGTTAATTCTAACAAAGTACTTTAATTAAAAAGAGCTGTAAACTTTTTTGTTTATAGCTCTTTAAAACATTTTTGGATAATTCTTTTTATCCAAAGATATCCTATTATGTAAAAAAGAAAGAATAAAAGTAAGATCCATATTGTATATTCTTTGAAAAGATCAGAAAAAACCTGATAGTTAAATCGAGTGTATCGTGTAATAAAAGGTGTGAATGTAAACAAAATAATGGCAGGAAAATATGCCTGTCTTCTCCAATATTCACTTTTTGAAAAGCGTAAGAACAAGCAGAAACTATAGAGTAAGATAGAGAGTGAACTGGATAACCAATACATAAGACTGGCAGGCAATATCATCACAGGTGTGTGATTAAATATACTATGTAGTATCCAAATGAAAAGAAGAACAATGTAGAGAATGAAGGTTTTAAATAGGAAAATCATTAGTAAGGTTATTGGAATATTATTTGTTTCTTCGAGTATTTGAATCATTGATTTGTTCTTTGTAGGAGTACAAAGTGGTAGAATGTTTATCCATGTTATGGCAAAAAGAGAAAAAATAAGGAATCCATATCCATTATTCATCGGATTTGTGGCATCTCCAGAGACTGAAAAGACATAGAGAATCCATAAGGCAAAAATAAATAAAAGTATGTTCCATTTTGAGCCATTTTTGACCCATAGAGAGATAGTTTTTATCATAAAACTCACCTCCTGTTTATATATCTATGTTGTATATTTCTACTTTAATCATATTATGAATAGAGACTTGAATCTATTTAAACATGTAAATGATTTTAAAATTCAAATTTCTTTTATCTTGTTCGCTCTATGATATAATTAGACGCATAGAGAGGCAAATTCATGAAAAATAAGTTTTACGGAAAAAGATTAACTGTAGTTTTGTGCATCGTTTTGATTTTGATCATCGCGATTTTATGGTCTTTATTTATAAGTGGACCTAGTCGTGTTCATGAAGTTACGCTTCAAAATGATCTTGATCAGATTACAGAAGAAAATAAAGGAATTACAGGATTAACTGTACATCAATTTGACTATACAACTTATCAGGGATATACAGAGACAACGTTATATTGGTTTGACGAGAATTGCGAAGTTATTACTACTAGAGAAATTGCAACACTGGATTATGAAGCTGCCAAAGAAAAGGCTTCTACAGATTATGGAATCGAATGTGATACGATTGAGCTTGGATATGGTTATGATAATCCAGTTTATGAAATTCGTGGCAGCAATAAGATAATTCTTTTAGACTATGATACATTGGAACGAGTTTATCAGCGAGAGGTATAAAATATGGAAAAGATTTCTTGGGATGCACCGTATTTGGATCGAAAAGTATGGCTTCTAGAACATTTAGAAACACTTCATTTAGATGCTAAGGAAGCTTTAGTGTTGTTGTTAATCGATCACTTTAATACGATTCATGTCAATATTCATCATGAGTTATTGGCAACAAAACTAAAAATCAATGAAGAAGAAGTGGAAGATATCTTTAATGCTTTAGCAGAAAAAGGATATTTAAATTTAGATTTTAAAGATGGAAATATGGTTTTTGACATCAGTGGAGTTTATGCATTAGAAAATACATCTGAAGTGAATTATGCGAAATCTTTATTGGAAGAATTTGAAGATGAATTTAAACGTTCTTTAAGTCCTTCGGAAATGGATAGGATCTTAAATTTGGCATCAATTTATAGTGAACGAATGGTTATCGTGGCTTTGAATGAGGCAGCTTCTTATGACAAGAGAGATCTTAACTATATTGAAAGAATCTTGATTTCATGGACAGATAAGGGATTAAGTGTGGAAGATGTGGAGAATGGTAAACGATGAATGCGAATGAAATCTTGGATGAAATGGAAAAACTATATCCAAATGCAGAGTGTGAATTAAAGCACGAAACACCTTTTCAGCTTTTGGTTGCGGTTGTATTAAGTGCACAGACCACAGATGAATCCGTTAATAAAGTAACCCCTGCTCTATTTGCGGCATATCCAACTTCAAAAGCGATGGCTCAAGCATCTTTAAGTGATATTGAGTCTTATATTCGACGAATTGGTTTATATCGCAATAAAGCACGTTCTATTCTTAAACTTTCTCAAGATCTAGAAGAAAAATTTCATGGAGAGGTCCCTAGCTCTTACAAAGATTTGATGTCTTTGGCAGGAGTAGGAAGAAAGACGGCGAATGTAGTACGTAGTGTTGCTTTTGATATTCCTAGCTTTGCGGTCGACACGCACGTGGATCGTATCAGTAAACGTCTAGGTCTTGCCAAGCCATACGATTCAGTTGAAAAAGTGGAAGAAAAATTAAAAAGAAAGATCGATCGAGATCGGTGGAATCGAGGACATCATGAATTTATCTTTTTTGGACGATATCTCTGTCATTCAAGAAATCCTGAATGTTATCGATGCCCGTTTATAGACATTTGTAAAAAGGATAAGGTAGATGCTTACTTAAAGAAGAAGGCATAATATGAAAATTACAGTATTGGTGGAAAATACAGGACCCAGCGAATTCAAAATTGAACATGGGCTAAGCTTATATATTGAATTTAATGATAAAAAGTATTTACTGGATGCTGGTCCGAGTGATAGCTTTTTTAAAAATGCTCATGCTTTGAGTATAGATTTAGGTCGTGTTGATAAAGCAGTTCTTTCGCATGGGCATTATGATCACGGAGATGGCTTTATGGTATTTCTAAATCAATATAAAGATAAAGTGGTTTATGGGGCTAAAAATATTTTTGATGATTATTATTCAGGTTCAGGTGGAAGTGTTCATTATATTGGTTTAAGTTCGAAAACAAATGAAAAACCGTTTTAATACTATTTCAATGGATACAAAAATTGATGAAAAAATATATTTGATACTTGATGATGTATCAAACACAAAAGAAATAGGTGTGCAGAAAAAATTATATAAAAAAGTAGATGACGTACTTCAGCCAGATAATTTTAATCATGAATTGAGCTTAGTATTTGATACCCCAAAGGGACTTGTGATTTGTAACAGTTGTTCTCATGCGGGACTGGAATCGATTGTAGACAATATAAAGAAAAGATTGAACAAGCCAGTTTATGCATATGTTGGTGGTCTGCATATGAAATCCACTAAAAACCATATTGAAACATCAAGTTTTACTGAGGAACAGATTCAAAATTTATGTATCTTTATCAAGAAGAATATACAATATGTTCTTACAGGTCATTGTACGGGGAATGTATCGTATGATTTATTAAAAAAATATCTAAAAGATCGTATTGATTTTTTGACAACAGGGAAAACAATTGAAATTTAAATCGTATAGAATTGTATGATAAAAATGAAGTATATATCGCTTTTTTGTATATCGTGATGAAACGTGACAAAAAAGCTTTTTTTACGTCTTTTTTTTAGCTTTATAGTTAAATGACAAGTACTTTCTTTTAACATATAATGAAAGCATAAAACAAATCAAAAATACCGCGGATCGATTTGTTTAAAGAAGGAGATGAATTTGCATGTACCCAAGGGTCGATAAGATCGAAACAGGAAAAAGAATTCGAAGCTTAATGAAAGTTCGTGGACTGAAACCAACAGATGTTCAAGACAAACTTTCATTATGCTGTGTGCAAACGGTTTATAAATGGATGCGTGGGGAAAGTATTCCGTCTATAGATATTTTGTATTCTTTGTGCGCCTTGTTACGTGTTAATATGGATTCTCTTCTTGTAGGAAATAAGGAACAGATCGTATTGGAAAATATGAATCGAGGCTTATGAGGAGAATAGCAGAATGGAAAACAAACTTTTAATTACACAAGCTTTGGATGAGCGGGATTTATTGGTGAAAAAAATTAATTCTAAAATAGAAAGAATTGATTTTGTGGATGGTAAGAAACGAAATGAAGAAAAAGTGATTCAACAAGTAATTACCAAAGAAGAATTTTGTAAGAAAGTTAAGACAAGTTATCAACAAATTCAAGATTTGATCAAACGATATCAAAAGATTGATGAAGCTATCATTACTTCAAATGCTAATACATATATTGAAACGTCGTTTGGCATTTATTCTGTTGCGGTTGCTTTATCTATGCGTAATCGTTTACGAGAATTAAATGCTATGGATTTTGAAACCATACTTCGAAATAAAATGGAAGAAAATTATTATGAAGTCCTTGAGTTGAAAGATCTAAGAAATCGACGGTTGGAAGAAGATGCCGAGAAAATGCGACTTTCCATTTTAGGAAAAGATGGGAAATATAAAGATGATAAACCATTAAGTGTTGTTGATGCTTATATTAGCGAAAACACGGTCGAGTTGATTGATCCTTTAAATGTTTTAGACGAGATTGAATCTCTAAAAGATAAGCATACAACCTTGTTGAGTGAATTAGAGACTAAGATCAAAATCTCTAATGCGACAACCTTTATTGAAATCCACTAAGTGTCGCGCCTGTTATACGAAAACGTGAACTCAGCTTTTCCCATAAAGGGGAGTTTAAAAGCGATTCAAAGTAGCTCAATGGTAGAGCACATAATTGATAATTATGTGGTTTAAGGTTCGATTCCTTACTTTGAATGAATGTGTTTTGTCATTGTTTATTGAGTTTCATGCTAGATAAATATTAATTTGGTTATTTGAATCTTTACCCTCCATATTTATTTAACGAATTTAAAAATCCATGATCAAGGTTTGGTGATAAGCTGATTGACCATCGGGTTCCCTCATGGCTGTATAACAGGCTTTTTGTTTAATATGTTTTTTCTTTTCTTTACTAACGTTTTTTCAAAGACTAAAATAAACGATAGTGGAGGAATAAGATATGAATTCATTTGATTTACATATGCATTCTATGTATAGCGGGGACGGGCAGTTCTCACCAAAAGAATTGATTGACATTGCGGATAAAAAAGGTTTAAAGATTATTTCCTTAACAGACCATGATGCTGTAAAAGGTGTTAAAGAAATCACTGAACTTGGAAAAGAAAAAGGGATTCGAGTGATTCCAGGTATTGAGTGTTCAACAATTTTGGAGGGAAATGATGTTCATTTGTTAGGGTATGGAATTGATATTGAAAACTCATATTTTGTGAATTTAGCAGATCGATTGAATAAGTTAATGTATGATGCGTTTTATCTACGTGTTGAAAAGATCCAAAATAAATACGGAATCGAATTGGACGCTGATGAGTTGATCGAGGCAAGTTGTGGTAAGAATCCGTGGTTTTTGATGTGGACGAGAATTTTTAATGATCCTCGTTATCAGGGTATTGAAGATTTCAAAGATTATATTCCTGGAGGAAAAAGAAGTGATCCTGCTCCAGTAAATTTTTTCTGGGATAAATGCCAGGCCGGAAGCGATTTGTATGTTTATGTTGAGAATCCTAGCTTTGAAGATTCTGTCAAAAAAATTCATGAAGCTGGAGGAATTGCCGTGGTTGCACATCCTTTTAAAACTTTTTATCATAAGAAAGATTTGTTACAAAAAGCTTTTGACGCAGGCATCGATGGAGTAGAGGTTTTCAGCAATTATCATGCGCCAGAACACATTGAATATTATAAAGAATTTGCGAAAAAACATAATTTGTTGATAACATGTGGAAGTGATTTTCATGGTGAAAAGAAACCTAGTATTGAAATGGGTTCATATGGTTTAGAAAAAGATGGAAGTGAGTATATTAACCGATTCTTAAAAGCTTTGGAAGAATAATTCTTCCTTTTTTTTGAATTTGAAAATAAATTAGGCGCTGTCAGTTAATTGCTAAAAAATATGTGAAGCGTTAAACAAGTTAAAATCTAGAAGAAGTAGAATATTACTTTTAGAAATGATCCAGATAACTATATAGTTGTCTGGATTTCTTTCAATTTATATAGATGCAGAATTTTTAGCTTTTTATGAATAAACTATCGTGATGTGGCTTTAAAAATTCAAATGAATTTGTAAGTTAAAGTTATCCTATTTTTATAACGCGTAAACAATAAAGATGACTTATTTTAACATCAAGCCATCCTTATCTATGTTGAAGTTTTTTTATGATTTTAATTTAATCCTTGTTTAGCTTTTATCAATAGTTCAGAAGAAACTCCGGTGATTTCCAAAATATAAGAATCCGATATTCCTTTCTTTAATAAGTTTTTTAAAATCATTAAAATACCATCTTCTTTTCCAATTTGTATACCTTCGGTTTTACCTTGGATTCTCCCTTTTTCTAAACCTTTAGCTTCACCTAAGATTTTGCCCTCTGCTCTTGCTTCTTCTCTCATTCTGTCTAATGATTCACACATTACAATAACCTCCTTTTCTTCCTCCTTGATCTGTTGATACAGTTCTTCATCTTTTGCCATGCTGGCAATAACTAATGCTACCTGCTTGGGTATGCCTTGTTTATATTTATTTCTTATCGTATTAAAATTGGCATTCAATATGTCTCTTGTGATGGAAAAGACCAGATCCAATTCCTTGTCCTTATATCGATGTGTATCACTATGCACTTCAAGTAAATTCATCTTGAAATCAATTAAAGAACTCATGTCTTTGACATCGAACATATCCTTCATGCTGAAATTGGTCTGCCATGGCCTTGTTC
>ERZ857882.802-NODE-802-length-39057-cov-4.433491_pt1 | contig 39057 bp, 28 predicted proteins | sample MGYA00519697_ERZ857882 | MGnify/ENA primary metagenome ERZ857882 (study PRJEB31778, sample SAMEA3449373) | human gut metagenome | biome: human gut; feature: human-associated habitat; material: faeces | place: United Kingdom | collected 2010/2012 ...
TCTTTTTTCACCGGTTCGTCCATCAAAACAAAATTCTTTGCAGGTTCGGTCTTGGTCGTATCTTTTTTCACCGGTTCGTCCATCAAAGCAAAATTCTTTGCAGGTTCGGTCTTGGCCGTATCTTTTTTCACCGGTTCGTCCATCAAAACAAAATTCTTTGCAGGTTCGGTCTTGGCCGTATCTTTTTTTACCGGTTCTTGAGCACAAATTGTTGTTGTAATACCTAAAAACAGAATTGTAGCAACACTAAAAATCATCTTTTTCATAATCATCAATTTTTTTAGTTTATTATATTGGTATTTTATTCATAAACACACCAACATAATATTCCAAAAATATGCCAAGAAAATGATATATAACAATTACACAATGATTATCAAATAATTACAAAACAACGCAATTAATATACATCCTACCAAATGTGGAATATTTCACACATAACATGTAGATTTTTTCCTCAATTGTGTAGGGTAATGTACCGTTCTGCCTCTGAAATCGTATTTACAATATAAGTTTCTACAAGTTGGCATTTTTGATCAATCTCGAAATTGAATTCTCCTTTAATTTTCTCCAACTCAATCAATATATCGGTACACTCTCGATGTTCCAACAATGTAAATAGCGGTATCAATTTATGTGACACAGCAGATATCGTACTCATATCTTTATCTTGACGAGCACTCTTGAAACGTTCCAGATTTTGTCTTGTCTCAGAGACAAACGATGCCAATATCTCATTCGCCGCATCTTTATCATCTCCTGCAAATGCCAATAACGCAGAAAAACGAAGTTCCTCCTCTGGATTATGAACGGTTTCTTCCGTATATAAATCAGAAATATAATCCGGATAATATCGGACTACAAGATCATATAACTCCTTTCCCGTAAAAGGCTTGTTTAAATGTGACGTAAAACCCGCTGATAGAAATTCATTATCAGACATATTCGACCGGGCAGTCAATGCTACAACAGGAATGGATCGAACTTCCGGCAAATCAGAAGCACGAATTAAACGAACTAATTCAAAGCCGGATAATTCAGGCATCTGAATATCTGTGAATACAAAATCGAACTTTTGGTCTGACAATAAGCCAAGCACTTCTTTCGGATGTTCACAACAGACACAAGAAAAATTATAACGTTTCATCAATGATGCCGTAAGCTCAAGCTGCAAACGATCATCATCTACCAACAAACAACGAACATTCTTTCCCATATCAAGCACAGCACTTTCTTCTGCAGTTTCTTCCGGTATTACCATATCCGTTTTCTTAAACGGAATAATTACCGTAAAACATGTTCCTTGCTCGAGTGTACTATCGACCGAAATTTTTCCGCCAAGAAGCAAGACCAGTTTTTTTGTTATAGATAATCCCAAACCAAAACCTTCAGCACCCTGCGCTCCGGGAAGTCTCGTAAACTCCTTAAAAATGCGTTCACGGTCATCTTCCGCAATTCCCATACCGGTATCTTCTACCTGAATTTTCAACCGACTACCTAATAGCTTGACTCGCAATGCAACTGAGCCTTTTTCTGTAAATTTTATAGCGTTCGACAATAAATTATTTACAACTTGCCGAATACGGAAAGGATCTCCCAGATAAGCGCCCTGCAAATCTTTATCGATTTCGGTTATCAGTTCTAAATTCTTTTTACCTGCTACAGGTATAAAACTATCTCCTATCTCACAAAAAAAACGATACGGCTCAAACGGCACATCATGTATCTCCATTTTATCAGAATCCAGTCTATGATAATCCAGTAAATCGGTTACCAATTGAAGAAGATGATCTGATGAACTCTTCATATTCTCCAAATAATATTTTGCCCGGGATTCACGAATATGTCCGGATAAAAGATCAATATAACCGATAATCGAACTTAATGGAGCTTTAATGTCATGTGTAATAGTCAACATCAACTGTTCTCTGCTTTTCAATAATTCTTCTGCCCGACGATTCGATTCTTCAAGTTCTCTCCGATAACGGTTACTCCGGGAAATATCTTTCCAAATAAAAATGATGAAAAGAACTATCAAAATCAAAGAGAACACGGCAATACCTCCCACCACCTGTACAGAATGCCTCATCACCTGGTCTCTGTCCTGATAACGTGCCAAAGATCTGTCTAACTCTTCTTGTTCGAAAGCTCTTACCAAATTATTGATTTTGACCAACAAAATTTGGTTATTATAACGTAAGGCCTCACTCCTGCGAGTAACCCGATTTTGCAATTCTTTTTGCTGATCGAAAACGGCATACTGTATATCGGAAAATATATTGGCAATCGTATCTGCTGCATTATAAGGTTGAACAACCGTATCGGTAATCAATTGCTGAGATTGACTATACACCGTATTTTCATCTTCTTTCCGTGTAGAAAAAGCATCTGCCAAACGCTTAAAGAAACTTTTTCTCGGATTTCTGACCGTGAGGGTATCTTGTTTTACTACAATTTTTTTCCTGATTTGTACCGACTTAACTACCGAATCCCTACGGGTTATTTCTCTCTGAATGTTTTGTTCATACAAATTACCGACATCTGCATTCCGGCGTAATCTCAACCATGCCAACGAATTAGATTCTTTCTCGGTTAAAAGCACGATAATACTATCCATCCGCTGCTTTTGTAACGTATCGGTAACCAACTGTTTCAAAGAGTCTAAATTTCGGTACATTTTATCAAAAGTTTGACGATAATGCCTGCTATTGCGGACATGTCCGCTACTCAATGCTTGCAAGTCACCCTCCGACTCATATAATAATGCCAATGTCTCACTAATTAGAGAACGCTTACTTCGCATAGCTTCTTCTTCCTCATCGGGAAGAGAAAGGCGGGAAAATTTATCGAATAAAAAGAACACAGAAAAAAAGGCTATTACTATCAGCAACAAATACCCAATCAAAATCTTTACTCTTATTTCTTTGAACAGCCTAAACATCTTCTACCTCCTTACTTTTCTTAAGAGCCTGTCTAATAATTTTCCTGAATATCTAAAAAAACGGACGTAAATCATTTGTCAACGTATCGGATAATGGTATATAATCGAGAAAAGCCGTCCAAGCTTGACCGACTACTCTTTATTATATCCTCTACATAATTATTGCGACCAATGCACATCTTATTTTTCTAATCAAAACAAAGATATAGAATAAAATAAAAGATAGATTATTCTTCTATAATTTTTCAGTATACACAACCGCCTATCCTCAACAAAAAAGAACGGTTGCCATCCCGACAACCGTTCCTCCTTAATCTTAAATCTAAAATACCATGAAAAACTATTCTTGACGTAAAGATTACTATTCTATATAAAAATATACACACATCATTTTTCAAATGACTTACAACAAACTATATTTTCATTTAATAAAGAACTCAATAATCGTTTTTTTATGTTTTTTATCTTCAAACTCTTGTTCAATAACAAGCGATTATAAACTCAAAAACATGTTTTATTTATGTTGTACAAAAGAATATATTTTACACATCAAAACATAGCAATATTTAATCAAATAATAGCAAATTCATTGCAATCAGAAATTAAAATCTCAAAACGACGCTATTATAACCCAAGTATTTTTCATAAACTTATATTTAAGCATAATAAAAACAAGGATTTCATTACTATTCTTGTATTACACTATTTTTTAAAAAGCCTATATATCTTCGCCATATTATTCGGAGAAGAATACTCAAGTCCCTTTTCATTAAGAGTAACACCCTCACCCGTCCAACACTCATAACTTCTAGAAACATCTATATTTTCGGGATCGATATTCATATACGAAAAATCGATAGTTCCGGTTTTATCTCCCGATTCGTAATTAAAATGAGCAATATAATAGGAATCTTCGGTCTCGAGATAAAATAAATCGACTGAATTATTACGTCCCGACAATTTATGTCCATAAGCCGGACGGAAAGATTTTCCCAAACGTATGACATCATTTACTTTCTCAACAATAGAAAATTTTATGGCTTTTTCCTGACTGATTTTCGAACCGACGGCAATTCCTTTTGTTGACAAATTATCTCCAAGAATGCAATATCCGGTTACTGCTCCGGTCGTCATTCTCGATATATTTTCCGCTTCACTACGATCTCCCATTACCAAATGATCCGGATCATTAAAGCAATAAACACGACTAAGCCACCAGCCGAAAGAGAAACTGTTCATCATATAACTCGTATGCCACATTTCCCCCCAAGCATCGCAACTGATACGACGGGCATGGGCATAATTGGCAGGAAAAAGCGGAGATATCGACTCGATGATAAAAATATCGTCTCCGGCACGTTCCCGCAAATGCTTCATGCCATAGTTATAAGCCTGAATACCCGTAGTAACTTTCGGATTACGATAACTATCTGCCTCGATAGATCCGTTACTCAAAAAATCCAATTTCAAACATTTGATTCCGGCATCCTTAAATTTATCTATAAAAAAGTTGATGCGGGAAAGCGTAGCCGGGGCTGTCGGATCCATACACGCTGCACCGGCTTCCCACTTAATCTTACCGAAAACTTTCAATAATGCTTGTCCATACACATAACCGTTATTTCCTTCTACGGCACGATCTTCTACTCCCGCATAATCGCAGAACGGAGACCAATAAGCTCCGGCCATCTGCCCGTTTGCTTCACAGTGCTTTACAAACTGTTTCAATTCATCCCAATCGAGTTTATCCCAAGATGCATCTAAATTGATAAAGATAACACCATCATCACCGAATCCGCCTTTATTCTGAATATTCTCCTTTATAAAATCCGATACCGACACAACACCATCATAACTGATCTCAGTACCCATGCCGCCCCAACTACTCCAGCCGTAAGGTGCAGGTTTATCCCAGCTTCTTTTCGGAGCGATAGCACAACATACATCACCAAAAGTCTCCAATCCAGTACGCCAGTCACCGGAATAATGAACGATCATACGGGCAGATTTTACCTGCTGTCCCTTTACAGCACCATGAGGTTTTAATACACCATCTATCATATCGCGCGTTATATGATGCGTAACACCGCTAAAGCATTCAAGATTGGTGATCTTACCTTGTGCCAGCGGGCTTCCGGTTATCCTGACAGCAGATTTCCATGTATCATGATCGACAGAGCCGATAACCAACCCCAACTGTGTTTCACCATTAAATATTGCCGAGACTTCCATCGAAACAGAGTCTCGGGCAACACGCCCGATAGCCAAAGACTCCGGATCTGTCTGACTACAACTCAAAGGATAAGAAGCATACGTTATAAACCCGTCATTATCAAAAGGAACTGTTATAAATCGATTATTAACGTCGGCAGGCAAAAACAGATTATCAGCTTCGGTACTGATAGGCGCAATATAATTGCTCGATATAATCGAATTGTCCGGAGACTGCAATATTACATCGGTAAGAAAGTAATCTTGTCCGTCATATAAATAAAAATTTTGATAAACTATGGGGTTATCCGAATTTTCACTGCCGGTATATTCAATGGTAAATTTCCGGGCCTTACCCACTTCATCGACAATATCTTCTTGTTTTATTTTTACAGAGTTATACGAAGAAGCATCCAAAAGTACATCCCCATTTTTAAACTTTATTTTAACATCTTTAAGCACTGTCACACCTTCTTTTACGAATTCCGCTCGTTTTGTCTCATCATCAAACTTAATATTCCACTTTCCAAAACTCATCTCAGAAATGGTCGCATTTGTAATAAAAGGTATAATACACAAAAAAAATAAAACCATCAGCTTTTTCATGACATATAATATTTTAATTGACTCTCATAAATTTATTCATATTCTTTATCCAATGAATTCAAAACGGTCAGCATCCTGCGCATTCCTTCTGCGACAAATATATCTTTTATTACCAAATTACGATCTACAATCACACTAAACGGAATGACTTGTATATCGCTGAAAATAGGATATTTTTCCTCATAGCTGCAATCCGAGATAAGATGAATATTTTCCCATTTAAAATTGTGCTTTTGCATAAAAGAACGGACTGTGTCCCGACTATTATCTGTAATGGCAAAAATGTCGGTCTCGGGATATTCTTCTCTGAGAGCGTCTAATATTTTGAGCTCTTTAATGCAGGGAGGACAATAGATATTCCAAAAAACAATTAACGAGATATTCTTATTTTTCCCGACCGTTAGTTTATTTCCGGCTAAATCCTCAATCTCCAAATCGGGCAGTTTTTCTCCAATACATTCCCGATAATTTTTAGAAAATTTTCTCGTCAACAGAAAAACTGTAGTATCCTCTACATTTCTTGAGCTCATAAAATATTTTAATGTTGCCAACGAATCATTAAACATCTTCATAGATATTCTCACACTGTCAGCATCAAAAAAAGCTACATGTTTTTTGGGTTGAACGATCAAACTCTTACCATCTTCACTTCGTGTTACCGATTCTTGAGCAAATAATCCGAATGGGATAAAAAATAAAAGTAAAACGAGCAATTTTTTCATGATATCTTATAATTTGATTTTATACATTTAATTAGAACATACTTGTCAAACAAAATGAAACAACTCTAATTTCATGTTGATATAAAACTATAACAAAATTAAAAATACCGATTTTCTTTTTTTGCAAAAAATCTGTCAATTAATATAACAATTAGACCAATTTACTTCAATATCGATAATCTGTTATATAAAAAGACTGTTCAGAAAATAGTTATCAGTTATTTTCTGAACAGTCTTTTTACCAACAAATACTTTTTGCGCTACGGTTTTACTAACGTTTTTTACCCAATATTATATCACTACTTATAGAAAGATTTTTTCCCTTGGTCCGCACCACAAGCATATATGATTTTATTGTATGCGTATCTTTCTCGGAACTACCGTACATAATATCCGGTGCTTCTGCCCAAAAAACTTCAATAGGAGTTTTATAGGTATTCTTAATCTCAAATTTAGTTGTTCCGGCTTTAAAGGTCACGATACCGTTCTTGTAAATTTTCGATTTTACTCCTTTTATAAATTCATAAGCCGGAGATTTACCTTCGAGACGAGCATCTACAAAGCCGTCTCCGAGTTCCGGCTTATCAGATAAAGCCAGAACATAATCATAGGTGTGTTCTTCCTCAGACTGCGCCTCGAACCGATCTATAAATTTATTGCGGTCAAGTTTCACCGTACGTGTCAACTTCACTCCGGGATAACCATTATTATCCAATACAGCGGAAGCAACTCCCCCGTTTTTATCGGGATCGAACGATAATAAACGACCGGCAGTCTTAGCTCCCCTGATCTGCATATCTTGGCCGTCGACCAACACGAGATTATGAGACAATCCCCGCTTTTGCCATCCCAAATAGGCCGGTTGTGCATAACTATACGTTCCGCAATCGGTAAGAATCTCTTTCTCTCCATTGTGTAACGTAACCGAAAGCCGGTCGGGATGACTGTGCCCTCCATCACTAAAACCATAACGGAAGACCAATGTATTATCTCCTGAACGCAAAATTGCGATTCCCGTATCATCAAACAGATAACTATCTTGTTTCAACGGCGTCTTATCCGGTTTAATATCGACATTCGTCAGTAAAGCCAATGCCGAATTCCGATCTTTAGTCGCATAGACTTTTGCTAAGATTTGCAAGATAAAAGGATCTTTGAAGCGGGAATATCCCATCTCATATAAAAAATCTTGATTTGAAATATCGGACATATATCCCCCGTCATTATGAGCAGGAAAAGTCATGTTCGGATACATCGCTTTAACAACACCCGTAAGCATACTTTTCAGTTTCTCATTATAAAGATCTATACCGCAAGCCCTTGCTGCATTTGCCGTCTGCAAAAGAGCCTTAAGCGGGAAATAGTGATACCCGGGCGAAGCTTCTTTATACCAGCCGTCATCATAAACCATCTTTTTGAACTCTTCGATATAGCCGACACTGCCGTTAACCGCATAATCCATCATCTCGTCATTTTTTAAGGTTACAGCCAACGATGTTCGCATAGCATTATTCCAAGCCTGCCAATTGTGCTGTCCACGACGGGCCGTAATCATATCGGCAGCTTCCTGAAACAGATTTTTCTCTATTTTTTCTCTCTCTTGCTGTGTCAGACCATCCCTTATGATTTCATAAATCGGACAAACATCGGAAAACCACATGGCATCTTCTAACCATTGTTCAAACATTCTGCCCAGATAATAAGATTTAGCAACTTGCTCTTTTGTATAAACCGGATATTGCGGATATTTATCGGCATATTCCAAGAAGATTTCCTTTAGGTAATCAAAATATTTTTTGTCTTTTGTCGCTAAATATAAATAACCGCAATCGACAATAAAATATTGCATATTATGCTGATAGATATTGCGCCAGCAAGCATCGAAAAAGTCACTTTTATAAGATTTTCCGCAATCGGGACAATAGTGGTCATGAGGCTTGTCAAGCTCGAATTTAAACAGCTTTTTATGTACAGGACAAATATAGTTCTGACTACGCCCAGTCGATTTATCGGGAATGTCAAAACCGTAACGGACACGTTCATCGACTCTTTCTTTCAACATACCGACAATTTTAGTACCCCATTCGGTTTTAGCAGAGGCTTCTACATTCCTCAAATCTTCATCCGTAAAAAAACGATAAGTTTTTTCGCAAGAGCGGTTATTTACTCCTTCTGTTAAAGTATTCGCTTCATTATTTGCTCTGAGTTGCGAAGCACTTATAAAAGCAATAAAAACAAGCGATACCGTCAGTAACATCTTTCTCATGTTATTTCGATTTACTTTTAGTTAAACATTAAATTCTTACTGATTGTCAATACGCATAATACGACATTTTTGCAACAAGCCTTTTTGTTTTACAAAGAGATAAAAGAAGCATTAATTTTTTCAAGTTATTCGTATTAGCAAATAATTAAAAAAATATTAAATGCAAATTAAGAGCATATCCTCCCCTATCTTACATTAAAATAATCTTGTTTATTCAACAAATTGAGAATTTACTCCTACAAAGTAAAAAAACGGCATCCTACAAAATCGATTTAAGCAAACATGCCAATTTGCCTGCCTCGGTAGCAAAAGACAATTTCCGGATATTTTTGTTCAAAAGGGAACAGACCGAAAGAAAACGCAAAGAGAACCGAATAATTTTTCGCTATCGGGAAATTCAAACAGACTATAAAACTAATTTTTTGATTTTAGCAAACTGAAAAGTAGAGATAAAAAAATGGTTGTCATCCCGACAACCAATCTTCGTTAACCTTAAATCTAATACCATGAAAAACACATTGCAAATGTAGAGATAATATTTGATATGACAAGAGATTGTACAAAAATTCGTATGTTATTTAACATGTTTTTTAATATGAGTGTATTAAATACATTTATTTTTTTGATTTATAAAGATTGTTGTTTGATAAATCGTTTGGAGTATAAAGCGGGTATAATAGCAAAAGGTGTACACGACAGGAGTACACCTTTTATTTATTCGAATATTTTTAGACAGTTTCTAAAGAATTGATGCAATTTATTCTACATATAGGACTAACCCTTTTAAATATTCGCCTTCGGGGTGATAAATATTTACTGGATGGTCTGCTGGCTGAGTCAATTGATGCAGTATTCGTACACGTCTTTTAGATTGAGCTGCTGCACTGAATACAGCTAACCGGAAATTTTCTTTAGTAACGACTTGCGAACAGGAGAATGTGAAAAGAATGCCCCCCGGTTTTATTTTTTCAAAAGCTTTTGCATTAAGTTTTCGGTATCCTTGCAAAGCGTTGTGCAAAACATTTTTATGTTTGGCAAAAGCCGGAGGATCGAGAATGATCAGATCATACTGATCTCCCATTCTGTCGAGATATTTGAATGCATCTTCTGCGAAAGCTTCGTGCCGTCTGTCTCCGGGAAAATTCAGCTCTACATTTTTACAAGTCAGGTCTATCGCTTTGGCAGAACTATCGACCGAGTGAACAAGTTTAGCTCCGCCTCGCATGGCATAGAATGAGAATCCTCCAGTATAACAGAACATGTTCAATACCGAACGATCTTTAGAATAATGTTCGAGTAATGATCGGTTTTCCCGTTGATCGACAAAGAAACCGGTTTTTTGTCCTTTTAACCAGTCTACATGAAATTTTAATCCGTTTTCTATTGCTATATTCCCGGCATCGCTTCCGATCAAATATTCATTTTCCGGATCGAGTTGCGCTTTGTAAGGGAGTGTGGTCTCTGATTTGTAATATACATTTTTTATTTGTTCACCCATTACATCGGTCAATGCTTCGGCAAGAATACGTCGGGCAAAATGCATACCGGGATCGTGTGCTTGCATTACGGCGGTTTTGTCATAAATATCTATGATTAGACCGGGAAGAAGATCGCCTTCTCCATGTACAAGGCGGTATGTGTTATTTTGTTCTCCCCGATTGAGTCCGATGCTGTTCCGCAGATTATAAGCAACTTGTAATCGTTTCTTAAAAAACTCTTTATCGATAATTTCTTGTTCGAAAGAGAGTATTCTTACCGCTATACTGCCGATTTGGTAGTGACCTATAGCAATGAAGTTTCCTTTATAATCTGTAACTTCGATAATATCACCTTCTTCCGGTTGTTTTTCAGAATGATGGATTGCTCCGGAGAATACCCATGGATGAAAGCGTTTAAGAGACTCTTCTTTCCCTGGTTTTAATATGACTTTGGTATAATTCATTTTTTGTACGTAAGGTTATTTAAAAATAAATCGAAATAAGTCATTTCCGTTAGCATATATCAATAGACCGAACAACAGTGCCATACCTGTGATTTGTGCATACTCCATAAATTTTTCATTCGGTTTTCTGCGGGCAATAACTTCGTATAAAAGAAATAATACATGTCCTCCGTCAAGCGCCGGAATCGGCAATATATTCATAAACGCAAGGATTATAGAAAGGAATGCAGTCATTTCCCAGAATGCCTGCCAATTCCATACGGAGGGAAATATGCTTCCGATTGTTCCGAATCCACCTAAGCTGTTTGCCCCTTCTTTAGTAAAAACATATTTGAGATCGCTTACATAACTTTTTAAGGTAGAAAATCCTTTGGATATACCGATGGGGAATGATTCCCAAAATCCGAAATGTTTTGTTACAAGAGGATATATTTCGTAAATAGGAGTCAGGCTTATTCCTATTTTACCGTTTTGATCTACTGCTACGGACGCATTTTGTTCTTGTCCATCTCGGTAGAACGTGATATTTACGTTTTTCCCTTTGTTTTGATTTAATAAATCGAGCATAATCGGAATATCCGGAATCGCTTTCCCGTTTATCGCAATCAGGCTGTCTCCGCTTTGCAGTCCGGCTTCGATTGCTCCGTTCCCTTTTATTGCTTCTTTAACTACTACAGGATTTCGGAACGAAGCGAATTTTTCGTTTGCCCCGATTAATTTTAACATAAATTCATCCGGCATGGTGATTGTTTCTGTTTTACCGTTACGGATGACTTCTACATTTTTAGCTTCAGCAATATTACGGATCATATCGCCTGATAATGTAGTCAATTCTTTTCCGTCGGCTTTTATGGGAATATCTCCATCTTCAAATCCGGCTTTATGAGCTGTTTCGCTAAATGATAATCCGGCTTTGGCGTTTTTTAAAGGTAGATAAGACTCTCCCCAAGTAAAAGTTATCATAGAATAGATAAAAAGCGCCAGAATAAAGTTGAACAGTACCCCGGCAATCATGATCATCAGCCGTTGTCCGGCGGGTTTAGATCTGAATTCCCATTCTTGTTCGGGCTGAGCCAATTGTTCTTTGTCCATAGACTCGTCTATCATACCGGCTATTTTTACATAACCTCCTAATGGTAACCAGCCGATACCGTATTCCGTTTCGCTGTTCTTAGGCTTGAATTTAAAAAGAGAGAACCATGGATTAAAAAAGAGATAGAATTTTTCGACTCTTACTTTGTAGATCCGGGCAAAAATAAAATGTCCGAATTCGTGAACGATGACAAGAATCGATAAACTTAATATTAACTGTAAGGCTTTAATTAAAAATGTCTCCATTATTTTTTAGTCTAAATTTATTTCGTTTTAAAAAGATATTATTTTTTCCCGTGTTAGTCGGCGTGCTTCTGCATCGGTCGATACATAATCGTCATAAGACGGTGATTTTATGAAAGAGACCTGTTGCATTATATCGGCGATAATATCTGCCATTTGTAAAAATCCGATTTTATCTTTCAGAAAAGCATCTACGACAACTTCGTTTGCAGCATTCAATATACATGGTATATTTCCACCTTGTTTCATTGCTTCATAAGCATAACTTAAAAGGGGGAATTTGGCAGTATCCGGATGTTCAAATGTCAGATGAGCATATTGAGACAATTCCAACTTAGGAGATTGGTTTTTCAGTCGGTTAGGGTAAGAAAAAGCATATCTTATCGGTAATTTCATATCCGGTGTTCCCAATTGAGCTTTTATAGCTCCGTCTTCGAATTGTATCATGGAATGTACAATTGATTGGGGATGTACGACAACTTCTATCTGTTCCGGTTTTACGTTGAAAAGCCATTTGGCCTCGATAACTTCAAATCCTTTGTTCATCATAGAAGCCGAGTCTATGGTAATTTTAGCACCCATATTCCAGTTGGGGTGTTTCAATGCTTGTTTTTTCGTAACATGTTCTAATTCTTGTCGTGACATTGTTCGAAAAGGACCTCCGGAAGCCGTTAATATGATTTTATCTATCGGATTATGCATTTCTCCGGTTAGACATTGAAAAATGGCGGAGTGTTCCGAATCTACCGGTATTATTGGTGTGCGGTTTTCATGTGCCAGTTGATTTATCAGTTCTCCGGCAACGACCAACGTTTCTTTATTTGCAAGAGCTATTGTCTTACCGGCCTTTATCGCTCGTATGGTTGGATATAGACCTGCATATCCGATCATGGCCGTAAGCACCATGTCGATGGGTTCTGATTCGACTATTTGAGCGATGGCGTCATGTCCTGCATATACTTTAATCGGCAGGTCTTCCAGAGCATCTTTAAGTTTAGGATAAAGAGATTCATTCGCAATAACTACCGCTTCAGGGTTAAATTTTCGTGCTTGTACAATAAGCAGATCCACATTGTTATTAGCGGTAAGTGCATATACCTCGAACAAGTCGGAATGCTCTGAAATTACTTCCAAAGCTTGTGTGCCGATCGATCCGGTAGAACCCAGTATAGCAAGTTGTTTCTTCATTCTCCTTTTTATTTTCACCCGTGATTTGTTTATCACTGATGCAATATCTTATTTGTGTGTCGTTAAAATGCAATATAATCTTCGGGATTTAAAGCCTGCCCCATGTGCCATAACTGGAATTCTACAAGAGGAGGAAAAGAGTCCTTTGTTCCGTTTCCGGTAAGAGCGATAACCTCTCCGCCCGAAACTTTATCTCCGATAGATTTTAGAAGTTCGGCATTATATTTATATATAGATATAAAGTTATTGCTATGCTGAATTTCGATTACATATCCGTAATCTACTGTATACCCTGCCGAAATGACCGTGCCGTCTAAGGTTGCAGCTACCGATACTCGTTTCGGGGCAAGAATGTCAATGCCGAAGTGATTGTTTTCCGGATTGAATTTTTGTTTGATCACTCCTTTTATCGGAGCGAAAAAAATAAATCCGTCAGTCGGAATCGTCTGATTAAGCACATTAAGTTTATATTTCTCTTCTTCTTCATAGCGTTGCATGAAACTTGTCGTAGCCTGTGATTGAGTCAGAAAAGAATCAGTCGGGAAAGAAAGCAGAGAATCTTTGATGTTCCGTATCGAATCTATTTTGACATTTCCGGTAAGTATGTTAGTCAGATTTTTTAAATATGCGTCGTTTAGTTGCATAGCCTGATTCAAAGAATCGATACGTAATGCATTATCCATAATTTTTACCCGTGTTTCGGTTTTCAAATATCCGGGTAAATAATTTTTTAACGGAGTCCCGACAATCAGATACATTGCTCCAGAAAAAATGATGATAACCAATGCCGAAAAAAACAGAAAAGCTCCTAATCGGGACAAACGAAAAGTCCATACCTCTTCCAATGTATTTTCATTGAAGAAGGAAAGCTTATATTTTGATCGCATTTTTTTCCAAAATGCTTTAAATTTATTTCTTTTGGCCATATATGAATGTATCCGTTCCCGAACTTGCAAATTTAGTAAATAATACGATATCCGAAACCGCATTTCTTTTTTTTATCATTTCTCTTTATTTATGAAATAATGTCTTTCGTTTATTTTAATATATGATTTTAACAATATATGTTGAACCTATTTTGACATTAACTTGTTTTACAGTCACAATAAGAATACAACGCTGTTCGCGATATTCATGGTAAACCGGTTATTGGTATATATGAATTTTTGTCCCGGACGCAATATTTTGTAAACAATAAAATATTTGAAAATGAAAACGAAACATGTTCTTTACTCATTTGCATTGGCGGCGATAGCATCGTTTGCTTTTGTTGAAACCGGGTCGGCTCAGGTTACTGTGGTCGAAGAAGAGGTGGCTGTTACTGAACTGATACCCGGAAAGCCTTATTATTATGCTCCGAAAGTCGGGAATAATTGGTATTTGTCTCTCGGTGCTGGTGCTCAGACTTTTCTTACCGAGCATAAAGGTGATCCCAGTTATACTTTGGCTATGAGTTTGGCTTTAGGTAAGTGGCTGAATCCTTATGTGGGTATTCGGTTGAATGCCATGGGCGGGTCTTTACATACCCATTGGCCGACAAAAGAGATAATGAATCATACCCGCTATGCAGCTGTTTATGGAGATTTGATGTGGGATCTTACCAGTACTTTAGGAGGATATAATGAAAAACGGGTGGTATCGATTATTCCGTTTGCCGGTATAGGAGGTGCTTTTGCATTTAAAAATCCAGAAGCCGGTCATCGAACTTATGCTTTTCCCGTGTCTATCGGTATGAAACTGAATTTCCGTTTATTTCATTATCTTGACTTCTTCCTTGAAGGTAGGGCAAATGCTATGGGAGATCATTTTAATGGTGTTGTAGAAGGGAAACAAGTAGAGTCTATCGCTTCTCTTATCGGAGGTTTTACCGTTAAATTCGGAAAGACTCGTTTCAAAGCTTATGATCCTTATGCTGACCGTATGATTATCAATGATTTGAATGGTAAAGTAAATAATTTGCGTTCTGCTTTAGAGACTTGTGAAGCACGAGAATGTCCACCTTGTCCTGAAGTTACTGTTACCGAAGTTGTTGAAGTTCCAGAACCAGTTCAGACTTGCAATCCGGATCTGTCGATTGTTGTTCGTTTCAAGATCAACAGTGCTGTTGTATCGCAAGAAGAGATGGTGAATGTTTATAATATTGCCGATTGGATGAAGAGAAATCCGAATTGTAATGTGACAGTAGCCGGATATGCTGATAAAGAAACCGGAACACCGGCTTACAATATGCAGTTGAGTAAAAAACGTGCAGATGCAGTTGTGAATATATTGACTAAGAAGTATGGTATTGACGCCAACCGAATAAAAATGGTTGCTAATGGTAGTGATACTCAACCTTATCCGAAGAATAATAACTGGAATCGTATTGTAATATTTTCGGGATCGGCATCTCAAAAATAAAGGCCTAATAATAAGATAGAAAGCTGCCTCTTCGGGGGTGGCTTTTTTTATAGAAAATTTGAATAACGATAGAAAAAAGATGACAGGTTATAAGTTGATAAATAATGGGAATGATCATCGATATGAGTTTCAGATAGACGGATTTGTTCCGAAGATAAAATATCTTTTATCCAAAAACGGAGAATTTAAAAAGACAGGATACTATCTTATAGGGACGGTATCCTGTCTTGGAAAATAGATACAGCTTAATTATTTATTTTTGATATAATCGGCAATCCATTGTCCTACTTCTGAAGTTTTATAAGACTTTCCATTTTGAGTTAAATCTTCTGTTACGATTCCTGCTTCTATCGAAGCATCAACAGCTTCACGAATCATTTTGCCTTCATCCATGAGATTAAATGCATATTCAAACATGAGGGCTGCTGATAAAATCGTTGCTACAGGGTTAGCGATATTTTTGCCTGCGGCTTGCGGATAAGAACCATGTATCGGTTCGAATACTGAAGTATGAACACCTATGGAAGCAGAAGGAAGCATGCCTAATGATCCCGTGATTACCGATGCCTCATCAGTAAGTATATCACCGAACATATTTTCGGTAACGATTACGTCGAATCGGTTAGGCCATTGTATCAGTTGCATCGCAGCGTTGTCGACAAACATGTATTCGGTAGTGATTTCAGGATATTGTTTTTCTATTTCTTGAGCAACTTCACGCCATAAACGAGAAGTACACAAAACATTGGCTTTATCTACGACCGTAACTTTTTTATTTCTTTGCTTAGCATATTTGTAGGCAAGATGCACTATTCTTTCTATTTCTTCCCGGCTATAAACACATGTATCGTATGCAATAGTTCCGTCTTCACTTCTTCCTTGAGGACGTCCGAAGTAGATTCCTCCAGTCAATTCTCGAATGCACATCAGGTCGGTATCTTTTACGATGTCTGCCCGTAAGGGGGATTTGTATATAAGTGAATCGAATGTCGAGACAGGACGTATATTGGCATACAATCCTAATTTCTTTCTCATTCCGAGTAATCCCTGTTCCGGTCTGACTTTGGCAGACGGATTGTTATCATATTTCGGATCTCCGATAGCCCCGAATAATACAGCATCCGATTGCATACATAATTCGTGAGTTTCGTCAGGATAAGGATTCCCTGTTTTGTCGATAGCGCAAGCTCCTACTAAAGCATGCTTGTATGAAAGTTCATGTCCGAATTTTTCACATACGGTTTTTGTCACTTTCAACGCTTCGTTTACGATTTCTGGTCCTATACCGTCACCCGGTAATACGGCAATATTCAATTTCATGATTTTTTTTGTTTATACGGTTTCTGATATATTATCTTGAATTTTTTCTATTTGGTTCAACATTTTAATAGTAGCTTGTATAGCTGCTTCTGTCTGGTCTGCATCAAGGCCTCTGGTTTTGAACGTATGACCTTTGAAATTCCATGTAATAACTGTCTGAACAAATGCATCTGTACGGCCTCCCGGTGGAATATCGACTGTATAGTTGATGAGTATCGGGAATGTCTTTTTAAGTTGATATTTGTATATTTTTCGCAAAGCTTTGACAAAAGCATCATATTGTCCGTCTCCTGTTGCCGTTTCTTCATATTGTTCACCATGAATCTTTATTTTTATGACAGCGACCGGATGCAAGCCTTGGGCGAGCGAAAGTGAATAGTTGAGCAAATGTATCTTTTGGTCTTCTGAGTCGTGATTCAGTACATCTGAAATAATATACGGAAGATCATCCTGAGTTACTTGTTCTTTTTTATCACCTAAAGCAATGATCCGTTCTGTAACTTTTTTCATTGAAGTTTCATCCAACTCGATCCCCAAAGCTTCCAGATTTTTCTTGATATTGGCTTTACCGGAAGTTTTTCCAAGTGCATATTCTCGTGTACGTCCGAAACGTTCAGGGAGCAAGTCGTTGAAGTAGAGATTGTTTTTACTATCTCCATCGGCATGTACTCCCGCACATTGAGTGAAAACATGTTCCCCGATAACAGGTTTGTTGGCAGGAATTCGTACACCGGAGTAAGATTCTACTACTCGGCTTACCTGATTTACTTTACGTTCGTCGATATTCGTTTTTGTTTGTAGTTGATCGTGCAGTACCGCTAATATACTCGATAAAGGAGCATTGCCGGCACGTTCTCCCAACCCGTTTATAGTGCAATGAATTCCTTGTATTCCGGCTTTTGCAGCAGAATAGACATTTGCCACCGCGAGGTCGTAATCATTGTGTGCATGAAAATCGAACCGAATCTCCGGATAACGATTTATCATCGATTTACAATAATCGTATGAAGAGTAGGGGTTTAATATCCCTAAAGTGTCGGGAAGCATGATACGTTCGATAGGTTCGTTTTTTAGAGCATTTACAAGTTGAAAAACGAATTCGGGAGAGTGAGACATGCCATTTGACCAATCCTCCAGATATATATTTACTTGAAGTCCGTTCGTTTTTGCGAAAGAGATTTCCTTTCGGATTGCTTCTATATGTTCTTCAGGAGATTTCCGTAACTGTTGTGTGCAATGTTTCAGTGAGCCTTTACATAGCAAATTTGCAACTTTTCCTCCGGCTTTTTTGATCCATTGTATAGAAATACCGTTATCCAGAAATCCGAGAATTTCGACTTTATTCAAGTGACCGCGTTTCCCTGCCCATTCACAGACTCTTTTTACAGCTTCAAATTCTCCTTCAGAGACTCTTGCCGATGCAATTTCGATGCGGTCTACACGTAATTCCTCTAACAAAAGTCTTGCAATGCTGAGCTTTTCCTGAGCTGCGAATGAGACTCCCGATGTTTGTTCTCCGTCGCGCAGAGTCGTATCAAGTATTTCTATTTGCCGCATATTTATCTGTTTTGAGACTTTTCCCACGCTTCTATTCTATCCTTTCTGCTTAATAAATAGTCTATATCATCATATCCGTTAAGCAGGCAATCTTTTTTATAAGGATTTATTTCGAATGATTCTTGAGAGCCATTGTAGTTGTTTGTAATTGTCTGTTTTTCCAGATCTACTGTGACTGTAGTTTGCGGATCGGAAGCTATTGCTCCGAACAGATCTGATAGAAAATTTTCGGAAACTACGACCGGAAGAAGACAGTTGTTTAATGCATTGTTTTTAAAAATATCGGCAAAAAAACTTGAAACGACAACCTTGAATCCATATCCGGCGACAGCCCATGCGGCATGTTCTCGACTTGATCCGCTTCCGAAATTTTTTCCGGCAACCAAAATAGTACCTGAATAAGTGGGATCGTTTAATACAAATCCGGGAATAGGATTTCCTTCTTTATCGTAGCGCCAGTCTCTGAACAGGTTATCACCGAAACCTTCTCGGGTAGTTGCTTTTAAGAAACGAGCAGGTATTATCTGGTCTGTATCTACATTTTCCATAGGGAGTGGGATACAGGTAGAGGTCAAAGTTTTAAATTTATCGGTCATATTTTTTATTTCTAAAAGATTATATAATAATTATTGCATAAAATTTCGGGGGTCGGTAATTTTTCCTGTAATAGCAGCCGCTGCCGCGACAAGAGGTCCTGCCAAAATTGTTCGTGAACCCGGACCTTGTCTCCCTTCAAAATTTCGGTTAGATGTAGATATGGCATATTTCCCGGAAGGAATTTTATCGTCATTCATTGCAAGACAAGCAGAGCACCCGGGCTGACGAAGTTCAAATCCCGCTTCGGTCAGGATTTTATCCAATCCTTCTTTCCTGATTTGTTTTTCTACCGCCCAAGAACCGGGCACTAACCATGCGACTACATGATCAGCTTTTTTATGTCCTTTTACAAATTCGGCAAAGGTTCGGAAATCTTCGATACGTCCGTTTGTACAACTGCCGAGAAATACATAGTCGATTGGTTTTCCTTCTAATTTCTCACCGGGTTTGAATCCCATGTAATTTAATGACTTGATAAAAGATATTTTACCAGCCTCATCAATCTGTTCTAATGTCGGAATCGTATCGTGTATTCCCATTCCCATTCCGGGATTTGTCCCGTAAGTAATACGAGGAGCAATATCCGAAGCGTCGAAGAATACCTCTTTATCAAATACAGCATCGGCATCACTATACAGTTCTTTCCACTGTTTCAGCGCTTTTTCCCACTCTTCTCCTTTAGGGGCAAATTCTTTATCTTTGACATAGGCGAATGTCGTTTCATCTGGGGCGATCATTCCGCCTCTTGCACCCATTTCAATACTTAGGTTACATACTGTCATGCGCCCTTCCATACTCAGTGAGCGAATCGCCTCTCCGGCAAATTCTACAAAATAACCGGTTGCGCCGCCTGTAGTCATTCGGGAAATTATATAGAGAGCTATATCCTTTGCCGTAACCCCTTTTTCAAGTTTTCCGTTAATAGTGATTCTCATTCTTTTGGGTTTAGGCTGCAAAATACATTGTGTGGCCAGAACCATCTCGACTTCGCTTGTCCCGATTCCGAATGCAATAGCTCCGAAAGCTCCGTGAGTAGATGTGTGGCTGTCCCCGCAGACAATGGTCATTCCCGGTTGTGTCAGTCCGTTTTCCGGTCCTATAACATGAATAATTCCATTCTTTTCGTGTCCGAGTCCGTATAGAGTAATACCGAATTCCTTAGCGTTTCTACTTAATGCTTCTACTTGGTTTCGGGATATGGGGTCTGCAATCGGTTTGTCTTGGTTCAATGTCGGTATATTGTGATCAGGTGAACAAGTCGTACGGTCGGGACGGAATACTTTCAATCCGCGTTCTCGCAAACCGTTAAATGCTTGAGGGCTGGTCACCTCATGACAATAATGTCTGTCGATGTATAATTGTGTGGGGCCGCCTTGTATAGTAGAAACTACATGTGCATCCCAAATTTTGTCGAATAATGTTTTTTTAGACATGATAAATGATGTTGTTTATTAAACGATAAATTTATTAATAGCGTCGATAAATGCCTCGACAGATGCTGCTACAATATCTGTATTGGCTGAGAAACCATAATAGTGTACACCTTCGTAAGAAACTGTTATATGTACTTTCCCGACATCATCACTGCCCTTTGTGATAGCTTGAATTAAGAATTCTTGTACGGTCATTTTACGGTGAATTATTTGTTTTACCGCATTTATTGCCGCATCTACGGGACCATTACCGGAAGCTGCCGCTTCAAATTTCTCTCCGGCGATTTTCAGTCCGATACTGGCGACGGGGCGCATGCCGATACCTGAAGTTACCTGCAAATAGTCGATTGCGATGCGGGCATTTGCCGAACGGTCTTTGCCTACAAGCATCAATATGTCATCATCATTTATATCTTTTTTGCGATCGGCAAGTTTCAGAAAATCGCTATATGCCTTATCCAGTTTTTCTTTGTCGAGTTCGACTCCGAGAATGTGAAGGCGATGTTTTAATGCTGCTCGTCCGCTACGGGCAGTCAATACGATTGAATTTTCGTCGATACCGACATCTTTAGGATCGATGATTTCATAACTTTCACGGTTTTTCAAGACTCCGTCTTGATGTATTCCCGAAGAATGAGCGAAAGCGTTACGTCCTACAATGGCTTTGTTCGGTTGCACCGGCATATTCATCAAACTTGAAACCATACGACTTATACCATATATTTTTTGTGTATTGATGTTGGTTTCTATGTTAAGGTCGTGATGACTTTTAAAAATCATGGCAACTTCTTCTAAAGATGTATTTCCAGCACGTTCTCCGATACCGTTTATAGTAACTTCAGCTTGTCTTGCCCCATTCAATATTCCTGAAATTGTATTTGCCGTGGCCATTCCCAGATCGTTATGACAGTGAGTCGCTATGGTTACTTTATCGATTCCTTCTACATTCTCTTTTAAGAAACGTATTTTGCGTCCGAATTCATCCGGAAGGCAATATCCTGTAGTATCCGGAATATTTACTACTGTGGCGCCGGCTTTTATTACAGCTTCTATGACTCGGGCTAAATATTCATTGTCTGTACGTCCGGCGTCTTCTGCATAAAATTGGACATCTTCTACAAACTTTTTTGCATATTTGACCGCTGATACGGCACGTTCGATGATCTCTTCCCGGGTGGAATTGAATTTGTATTTGATATGGTAATCAGATGTGCCGATTCCGGTATGTATTCGTCCGTGTTTGGCATATCTTAATGCTTCTGCAGCTACTTTTATGTCATTTTCTACTGCTCGTGTCAGGGCACAAATAGTAGGCCATGTTACTGCTTTAGAAATTTCTACTACCGAGTTGAAATCGCCAGGACTGGATACCGGAAACCCGGCTTCGATAACGTCGACACCTAACCCTTCGAGAGCTTTAGCTACCTGTATTTTTTCTACGGTATTTAATTGGCAGCCGGGAACTTGTTCCCCGTCTCGCAATGTAGTGTCAAAAATGAATAATCTGTCAGACATAATTCTATTGTGTTTTTATCTTTATTTTCTATATAAAAAAAACCTTTCAGCACTGGAAGTGAGAAAGGTCCTATATTTATTTGAGTATTTATCTCTTCTATTTTTTGTACACTGGCTCACTTCCTATTAATCGTTCTCAATAGAATAATAATCTGTAAACCTAGTAGTAACGTTATAAACGGTTTCATATTTGAGTCTTGTATTTATTTGAAAAATGTTTATATCATTGTTTTCGGTTGCAAATATAGATATGCTTTTTGAATATTCAAAACAAAATGAATGTTTTTTCTATGTAAATCTTATAAAATATAATTTGTAAAGATGTGATTCTTTTGATTTGTAATTGATTGCCACTTTTGTTTTTTAGAATTGTGTGCCAATGCGAATGGCTATGCCATTCTTTCCGGTTAATATTTCTTTTCGTAATACACTGGTATCTTTACGTCTGTGATCTTGAAATTCATAGCCCATGCTGAGAAATAGTTTGTATTTTGTTTTAGATATAAAATTGACTCCTAAACCGATCGAGGCATATGCTCCACCTCTGTCATTGTTCCCTGAAGTAGATAAACTGAATCCTCCTTTGCCATATATAAATGTCCATTTCCAACATCCTCTTAATTCTCCGAATATGGGGAACATTGTAAAATTTTCTCCGAAGTAAGCTCGTATTCCTGCGCCTGGTCCTATGTAGAAATAGCTATTGATAAAATAACCGTATGATATATCTAAATCTAAGCTGGCATTACACTCGGATAAATCGGGATATGCCGGATCTTGTCTCATGAAAAGAGAAGTTCCGAAATCGACAAATGCGGCAAATGTTTTTGCTTTTGAGAGAGACTTGTTTTTTTTACTATAAACAACCATGGCCCTCTCTTTTACTTCTTGAGCGCTGGTGACTGAGGAATGTAAGATTACAGTAATAATGAGAATGAATAGTAAAAAATTTTTTTTAGGCATGGTATTGGTTTTTAGATCAAACGAAAAAGAGTGATTCGGAGTTGATTGTCCGAATGCACTCTTTGTTTTTTAGGATCACTCTTCCTTGTAAGGTCTTATCCTAAGTAAGTTTTAAGCAGTTTGCTACGAGAACTTTGTCTCAATCTTCTTATGGCTTTTTCTTTGATTTGGCGTACACGCTCTCTGGTGAGGCCGAATTTATCGCCGATTTCTTCCAATGTCATTTCTTGACATCCGATACCGAAAAACATTTTGATAATATCACTTTCTCTTTCGGTTAATGTAGCTAATGCTCGATCTATTTCTTTAGCGAGGGACTCATTGATCAATGACCGGTCAGCGATAGGCGAATCATCGTTGATAAGCACGTCTAACAGACTATTGTCTTCTCCTTCGACAAATGGGGCGTCAACAGAAATGTGACGTCCGGAAACTTTCATTGTATCCGAAATTTTGTCTACGGGGATATCCAATTCATCTGCTAATTCTTCAGGAGAAGGACGCCGTTCGTTTTCCTGTTCAAATTTAGAAAAGGCTTTGCTGATTTTATTCAGCGATCCTACTTGATTGAGAGGAAGACGTACGATACGAGATTGTTCTGCTAAAGCCTGAAGAATCGATTGACGTATCCACCACACAGCATAAGAGATAAATTTAAAACCTCTGGTTTCGTCAAATTTTTCAGCAGCCTTTATCAAACCCAAATTTCCTTCGTTGATCAGGTCGGGAAGACTTAATCCTTGGTTTTGATATTGCTTGGCGACAGAAACGACAAAGCGCAGATTAGCACGGGTAAGTTTTTCTAAAGCAACCCTATCTCCTTTTTTTATGCGCTGGGCAAGTTCAACTTCTTCTTCGACAGTAATCAGGTCTTCTCGTCCGATTTCCTGAAGGTACTTGTCAAGCGAAGCGCTCTCCCTGTTGGTAATTGATTTTGTGATCTTTAATTGTCTCATTCTGCAGATTAGAAATTTGGAGTGCAAATATAATGTTTTTTTACAAATTCTCAAATCTTACGGTTAAGAAAAGAAACTTTGTCCTATTTTGTCCTAAGTCTTTTCTTCCCTTTTGGCTATTCGCAAAACGCACGATGGAAATAATTTGTTTCCGATATTAATCTTCTTTGCCATTTGCCAAGATAAAAGCACAATTCTGTAAATTTAATTACAGTAAATTGTGCTTTTATGATTTGATTTAGGAACTATGCTTTATTCCGAAAGATCTACAGCATAATATCCTGTTTTTCCATTCGGATATATACCGGTGATGAACATGACTCTATCTCTGCTGTTACCTTTCATAATGTCATTGAAAATACTTTCGATCGTATCGACTGATTTTACGTTGACACCATTAATATTAAGAATAATAAATCCGTCGCGAATACCGGCTCTTTGGAATTTCCCGGCTTTGATACCGACAACTTGAACTCCAAAGCTGATATTTAATTCCCGTTTAGTATTATCTTTCAACTCTTTGAAAGCTGCTCCAAGACTTTCAATACCTTTTGTTTTGGTAATTTCGGTATTGCCTTGATTATTCTTTAACGTAACCGCAAGCGTTTTAGTATCTTTTCCTCTGTGAATTGTTACTTTTATTTTATCACCGGGACGATAACGGTTTACTTGTTCTTGTAATGCAGCAGCAGTTTTTACCGGTACATCATTGATGGCTATGATAATATCGCCTTTCTTTATTCCGGCTTCCATGGCGGCACTACGGTCGCTGACTTCTTCTATATAAATACCATCTTGTATCTGAATGTCTTTTTCTTTTGCGAGATCTGAATTAATATCGCGGATAATAACTCCAAGCACGGCACGTTGTACTGTTCCGTACTGTTTCAAGTCGGTAATAACTTTGCTTACTATGCTTGTCGGAATAGCAAAAGAATATCCTGAATAAGCTCCTGTTTCGGAATAAATAGCTGTGTTTATACCAACTAATTCTCCATTTGTATTTACAAGAGCACCTCCGCTATTACCCGGATTGACTGCTGCATCGGTTTGTATGAAGGATTCTATACCCATAGTTTTTCCTGTGCTGATCATACCTAAACTACGAGCTTTGGCACTTACGATACCGGCTGTAACAGTGGAGTAGAGCTGGAATGGATTTCCGACAGCCAGCACCCATTCTCCGACTTGTAATTTATCCGAATCTCCGAAAGGTAATGTCGGGAGATCTTTTGCTTCGATTTTGATCAAGGCCAAATCGGTACTTGGGTCTGTTCCTATGATTTTAGCATTGAAAGATCTTTTATCATTTAAAGTTACTTCTAATATATCTGCACCTTCAATGACGTGATTGTTCGTTACGATATATCCATCGGAGGTGAGAATTACTCCAGATCCCATTCCTATACGAGGTTGAGGTTTCATATTTCCACCTCCTCTTTGTCCGAAAAAGAATTCAAAGAAAGGATCTTGCATCATTCCTTGTTGCTGTTGTTTGGCAGATGTCGTAGATTTTATACTGACAACGGCATTTACTGTACTGGCCGCTGCTTTTGTAAAATCGGTTTCAATAGCCGGACGATTCGAAACCGGGGTAAAAGCTACGGGTTTGGCGTATTTGCTTCCGGCTTCCTCAATAGCGTTATCGCTTATTGATTTCGAACGGTTTAGAAAGGAGTAAGCACCAATGGATACTCCGGAACTAACGAGAGCCACGAGTGCAAAACTGATAAGTTTTTTGCTGAAATTTTCCATGACGTTTCTGTTATTCATTTGTTAATAAATCTCCGTTTTTAAATATTTGAGTCGTTAAATTTAATACAATATCCGTGCGGTTATTTCTCGTTTTGTTGCTTTTTAGAAACTTTTAATAGCTCTCTCGGGGGATTAACAGGGGTTAACTGACTATTGTTGATAAACCCGACAAAGTTGCCGATATAACTGACATAAAGTCTGATAGATAAAAACAATCTTTTTTATAATTGTGTTATAATCGGGTAAGATCATTTTTTTTATCGGATGGCGGTTTGGATAACCGCAGATAATAGATTATCTTTGCAAGTATATACAGCAGGACAGTCTGTCGCTCATGGAAACATGTGAGGAAAGTCCGGGCAACATAGAGCACCATATTTCCTAACGGGAAGCTATTCGTGAGAGTAGAGTAACGTAACAGAAAATAACCGCTGCTTGCAGCAAGGGTGAAAAGGTGAGGTAAGAGCTCACCGGTTTTCGTGGTGACACGAAAAGCCGTACGTCTTATGGGTTGTAAGGTTATGTATACCGACGAAGTAGGGCTGCTCGTCCAATGTCGGGGGGTAAACCGCTAAAGCTTTATGGCGACATAAAGACAAGATAAATGACAGACGCCTTTTTAAGGTACAGAACCCGGCTTATCGTTCTGCTGTATTTTTTATATCAATGATTGTTGTAAACATGGCGAGAAATAATATAGTACTCCGGATTGTGACATTCTTTCGCACTGCATCGAAATTTATATTTGAAGATATGTGGCGTATTACCGGGAATGATGTTTCGGGGTTGCGTCGTAGGTTGATCAATCTGGCAAAGACTATATTTATTTCAGTACGTCGGTTTCGAGAAGATGACCTTCAGTCAAAGGCATCGGCACTTACCTATAGCACATTATTAGCTGTCGTTCCGGCTTTGGCCTTAATGTTTGCCATAGCTAAAGGTTTTGGTTTTCAAAATATTGTGCAAAGTCAATTGTTCGATTATTTTCCAGCTCAAAAGGAAGCGCTTGCACATGCCCTTTCATTCGTCGATGCCTATTTGACGCAGGCTAAAAGCGGAGTATTTGTCGGAATCGGTATTATCTTTTTACTTTGGACGGTAATAAGCCTGATGGGGACCGTAGAAAGTACGTTGAATGATATATGGCAGGTAAAGAAAAATCGTTCTTTTTATCGTAAAATTACCGATTATACTTCGATGTTTGTTTTACTTCCGGTCTTGATGATAGCTTCCAGTGGTATATCTTTGTTTATATCTACGGGTATTGACAGCAATGCGTATTTATATTTTATAAGTCCTTTGGTAAGAAATCTAATTTCGTTTAGTCCCTATTTCTTGACCTGTTTATTGTTTACAGGAATATATGTTTTAGTGCCCAATACAAAAGTTAAATTCTGGAACGCTTTTATTGCTGGTATTATTTGCGGTACGGCTTTTCAGATTTTCCAGTTTTTGTATATCAGTGGGCAAATATGGGTGTCGAAGTATAATGCTATTTACGGAAGTTTTGCATTTTTACCGTTGTTTTTATTATGGATGCAACTTTCATGGCTGATTTGTCTTTTCGGTGCGGTTCTTTCGTTTTCAGCTCAAAATATAGAAAGTTATGATTTTGAACAGGATACAAAGAATATAAGTCGTCGATATAAAGATTTTGTCGTATTGCTGATCGCATCGGTGATCGTAAAACGTTTTGAAAACGGAGAGACACCTCTGACAATGCAGCAGATAAGTAAAGCTTATCAGATTCCGATTAAGCTTACCAGTCAGGTTCTATATTTACTTATTGAGATAGGGATTGTCAGGGAAACGACAACTGATGATGAACGTTTGCTGGCATATCAGCCGGCATCCGATATTTCCGGAATGACGGTAGGAACATTATTAATGCGTATAGATGAGCTGGGTTCTGAGCAGTTTAAAATTAATAGAGACACTCTTTATAACAAGCATTGGGTTGCTTTGTTGAAGGCACGTGAACAGATGTATGATACAGCAGGTAAAGTGCTTTTAAAAGATTTGACATTTAATGATTTACCTGTAAAAATTCAAGAAAAATAATATTTTTTTATCGGGAAAATATAGGCAGGCTCTTATTGATTTGTTTATATTTGTATCAACCGAATTTTTAACCTTCGATTAACTATGAAACAGTTTTCATGCCTTATGCTTTTTTTAATTCTTTCTTATTCCGGATATGGATATGAAGAGAGAAACCTTTTAGAAAAACAGGCCGATGTAATACGGCTTAAAGAAATTCTTGTTCCCAATCAAAAGTGGGTGCCTTATCCAAAATATACCGATCGTGAAGGTTGGGATGCTTTAACGAAAGAACATAAACAGATGCTGATCAGACGAGGAGAAAAGCAACTGAATTATGAATGGAAAGTCATAAAAGCTACCGATTATTTGGAATATGAACGTACAGGTAATCGTAAAATTATGGAAAATCCTAATAGCAGTAATAATAATGCGATTGCAGATCTGGCAATTGCTGAATTGGCTGAAGGAAAAGGCCGTTTTATCGATCAGCTGATCAATGGTATAGTATATTCGTGTGAAATGACATCTTGGGCTCTTTCTGCCCATCTTCCTGCTCAGCACTCTAAACGATCTTTACCCGATTATACGGAACATATAATCGATTTGGTCTCTGGAGATATGGGAGCTCTTCTGTCATGGGTATATTATTTTTTTCATGAAGAGTTCGATAAAGTAGATCCTATCATATCAAAACGTCTTTATAAGGAGATAAAAGAACGAATTATGGACACTTATATGCAGGAAGATCGTTTTTGGTGGATGGCATTTGATTACAAGGGGCAGTTGGTAAATAATTGGAATCCTTGGTGTAATGCAAATGTATTACAATGCTTTTTGTTATTGGAGAATGATAGAGACAAATTAGCCGATGCCGTATATAGGACAATGGTTTCGACAGATAAATTTATAAATTATGTTCATTCTGACGGGGCATGCGAAGAAGGCCCGTCTTATTGGGGGCATGCTGCTGGAAAAATGTATGATTATCTGCAATTGCTATATGACGCTACAGAAGGGAAATTGTCTTTGTTCACAGACCCTTTAATTCGTAATATGGGGGAATATATTTCTCGGACTTATGTTGGTGACGGCTGGGTCGTTAATTTTGCCGATGCTTCTGCAAAGGGTGGAGGAGATGCCGCTTTGATTTTTCGTTATGGGAAAGCGATCGGCAGTGACGAAATGCAAAAGTATGCAGCTTGGCTGTCGCGTAAAAAAGGTGGAATTGTCATAACGTCGGGAAGAGATATATTCCGTACATTGCAATGTCTGCTTTATAGCGAAGATATGCAAAAAACGACTTCGGTACACCAGACTCCGGAGGTAACATGGTATCCGGAAACACAATTCTGTTATTTGAAAAATAAAAAAGGTTTTTTCTTAGCTGTTAAAGGCGGATATAATAACGAAAGTCATAATCATAATGATGTCGGGACATTTTCTTTATACTATAACGCAGTTCCGGTTATTATAGATGCCGGAGTCGGTACTTATACACGGCAAACTTTCGGGAAAGAACGTTATACGATATGGACGATGCAAAGCAATTATCATAATTTACCGATGATCAACGGAGTACCTCAAAAATTCGGGTCTGAATATAAAGCGACGGATGTCGTGCTGGACAAGAAGAAAAAGCAATTGTCTATGAATATTGCTACTGCTTATCCCGATAATGCGGAGGTCGAAAAGTGGATAAGAACATATCGTCTTCGGGACAGTAGTCTGGATATTTCTGATGATTTTATTTTAAAGAAATTGAAAAATGAAAATCAGGTAAATTTTTTATTATGGGGAGATATTGATTTGAATACGGCAGGGAAAGTGAAAATTTCGGTAGAGGGACAAATTGTAGAGCTCTATTATGATAAGTCTTTGTTTACACCGTCTTTAGAGACAATTTTGCTTACAGATCCCAGATTATCTAATGTTTGGGGTGAGAAAATATTCCGTCTTTCCCTGACGGCAAAAAAAATGGTAGAAAAAGGACGCTATGTCTTTAGCGTGAAAGCATTATAAATAAATTACTTTTTAGATATTAAGATTAAGAACTTGCCTGAATATTGTTTTGTCGAAAAATTTAGGCAGGTTCTTAATCTGACTGTGAGATTTTATATAAATTGATTGGTTTTAATGTGATATGTTATGTATCTTTGATTTCGTTAATTTATTAATTTGTCTTTTAACTTTAAAAATATATGATACTAAGTATCGTTGTCCCGTGTTATAACGAGTCGGAAGTAATAAACGAAACATCCAGACGTCTTATTTCTGTCCTTGAAGGATTGATAAAGAAAGAGATGATTTCTCCCGACAGTTTTATATTGTTTGTCAATGACGGTAGTCGGGATAATACATGGGAACTTATCCGTAAATTATATAAAGAGAATAAGTATATATATGGTGTTAATTTGGCCGGTAATGTCGGACACCAGAATGCGTTGATGGCAGGATTGACAGTCGCTAAAGATATGAGTGATCTTGCGATTTCGATAGATGCCGATTTGCAAGATGATGTTTCGGTTATAGAAGAAATGGTAAAGAAATACGATGAAGGATTCGACATTGTATATGGAGTGAGAAAATCTCGACAGAAAGATACTTTTTTCAAACGGACTACAGCTCTTTGTTTTTATAAGTTGATGACGGGATTAGGAGTGAAATCGGTTTATAATCATGCCGATTATCGTTTGATGAGTAAACGGGCGTTGGAACAGCTCATGAAATTCAGAGAACGTAATTTATTTTTACGGGGTATAGTGCCGTTGATCGGTTACAATACGACATGCGTATATTATGATCGTCATGAACGTTTTGCAGGAGAATCTAAATATCCGTTGAGTAAAATGCTCAATTTTGCGATAGACGGTATAACCTCATTTTCGGTAAAACCTGTGCGTTTGATATTCGGTGCTGGCGTATTTTTCCTGATTATGACATTTTGTGCATTTATATATACGTTATGTTCTTATTTAACAGGAGATATTGTTGCAGGATGGGCATCATTGATGCTTTCTGTATGGTTTATCGGAGCTTTGGTTTTGATTTCCATCGGGATAATAGGAGAGTATATCGGAAAAATTTATATCGAAGTAAAAGATCGTCCTCGATATAATATCGAAACTATTCTTACTCATAAAGAATAGTAGATCTGAAAGATATGAAAACCTCCTTTTTCAAGATAATACATTGAAAAGGAGGTTTTTCTGTTTTATGAGGACGATAACACACCCTTATCTGACGATTAGAATTTAGAAAAAACTGTAGAAAACGTAAAAATAATCCGATAATATTTTTGCGTTTTCTACCGATCTGTAATATTGTTGGCAATACCGGTACGGTTCTCTTTCCTCTTGAGAGGGCAGGGGGATTTTTTGTAACAATCCGATCAATACAATTTTCAAATCTATTAGCAACTACTCCTTGATGCGATCATACACTCCTTTATCCCCTCCGAGAAAGGGTCTGATTTCTTGTGGATTTTTCTCGAACTTGATCCTGGGCAAATTTTAGACAGGCCCTTTAGAAATGTAGATTTTAGAACGGAAAAATAAGAGGCAGGGTAAAGATCATGATGATTCCGATAATAATCTGAAGAGGCAATCCAACTTTCACATAATCCATAAATGTGTACTGTCCTGCCGGCATTACTAAAGCGTTCGGAGGTGTGGAGAACGGAGATGCAAAACACATGCTTGCTGCAACGGTTACAGCAAATAGGAAAGGATAGGGGCTTACTCCGATTCCTATAGCCGATTGCATTGCGATGGGAGCGAGTAGAACTGCTGTAGCTGTATTACTGATAAACATCGTCATTAGTGATGTCGTAAAATAAACTCCTGCTAACAATATAACCGGACCGTATTGACCTAATCCTGTAACCAACGAGTGCGAAATGACTTTTGATGCGCCTGTTTTTTCTAATGCTAAAGACATAGGAAGCATAGCAGCAATAAGTACGATACTTTCCCAATTAATAGTTTTATAGGCTGATTCTACATTTCGAAAACATCCGGTAAGAACCATTAATAGTCCGGCTATCATAACAGCTGTAACAGGTGCGATCGGAATAAAATCGAACATCATTGCTGCTATCATGAGAACCATAATCGCTGCAGCGACAGGAGCTTTATAATCCAAAGTCACTTTGGCAGCTTCGGTAAGCGGTTGACCTAATACGACCCATTCCGATTGATCTTCACTTAACCGGGCTATATCGTTCCATGTCCCTTGTACGAGTAATACGTCTCCCGAGTGGATTTTTTCATCTTTTATATCATGTAAAATATATTCCTTTTTACGACGTATTCCGAGAACATTCAGATTATATTTATCTCTGAACCCGGCATCTTTAACACTTTGATTGATGAGGCGAGAATTTGGCATCAACAAAATTTCGGCAATACCGATATCATAAAAATCGAGAGAGTTCTCTTTATTCTTCCCAGATTCTTCAGTAGTATGCGAATCGATGATATAAAGATCTAATTCTTGCGCAATTTGGTGTATCCGGTCGAAATCTCCCATTACATAAATTACATCTTCGCTTTGTAATGTCGTGTCAGTTGCAAGTTTTTGATTGACCGACTTTAAAAAACGTGATTGAGACTGAGAGATGCGTCGTACTTCCAAAACGTTCAATCCGTATTTTTTTCGAATATCCAGTTCGACTACATTTTTCCCGATAACAGGAGATTTGGGATTGACTTTTATCCTGAATAAATTATTTGCAAGCTGGTATTCTTTAACCAGTTCATTCAGAGATTTATTTCTATTTGTTTTATTATTGTTATTTTGTCCCTTTTTGGAAAGAAATATTTTGCTTAACGGGATAAGTACGATAATACCAGTCAGGACACAAATGATACCGACTGGGGTGAAAGAGAAAAAAGAAAGAGGAGCATATCCGTTTTCTGTCAGTGTATTTTGAATAACCAGATTAGGGGGAGTTCCGATTAAAGTCATCATTCCCCCCATACTGCTTGCGAATGCTAACGGCATGAGCAGACGGCTGGCATTCATGTTTGCGCTTAAAGCTAAACTGACAACGATGGGCAACATCAGAGCAACTGTTCCTGTATTGCTGACAAATGCTCCGATTGCAGCAGTTACCAGCATTACGAGGATGAACAGTTTCAGTTCGCTTTTGCCTGCCATCCTTAATATTTTCGCACTGATCATTTTAGCTAATCCGGTCTGAAAAATAGCGCCTCCGACAACAAATAGTCCGACCATCATAATGACAATGGAATTGGAAAATCCTGATAATGCTTCTTCCGGAGTCAATATTTGAAAAACTAAGAGAAGTACGAGTGCACAGAGCGCTACCACATCCGAACGAATTTTGCCGTTCATGAAAAAAATTGCGGATAATACTAAGATAGTAAGGGTTATGTACATAAAAATCGAATAATTAAGTTATAATAATATATTTGTAAGATATATACAGATTTAGAGCTTATTTTGTTGCAAATATATTTTCGTTTGTTTTATAAATCAAATGTGAAAAAGCTTTTTTATGTTCTGTTAGGATCTTATTGGGGTTCGGTGGGTATAAAAAAAGCGGTGACATATCTCACCGCTTTTAAGATTAGAAGTATAGGAACTATTTTTTCCACAGTTTACTCATGTCTTCTAATGATTTGCCTTTAGTTTCAGGAACAAAACGCCATACGAAAATCGCTGCGATTACACAGATGATACCATATAAACTGTAAGCGAACATAGGACTGAATTCGTATAGAGGCGGGAATGTAGAAGATACGATGTAGTTAAATACCCATTGGAATGCTACTGCAATAGCGACAGCTTTTCCTCGAATCGTGTTAGGGAATATTTCTGAAATTAATACCCAGCAAATAGGTCCCCAAGACATCATGAAGAAAGCAGCGTATACAATAATAGAAAGAACGGGAATAATACCTTTGAGACCGATATTGTCACATATAGCTACGGCAAATGCACCGATGGCCATACCTATAGATCCGATAATCAATAACGGTTTGCGGCCGAATCTGTCAACTGTAAAGATTGCAACGAGAGTGAAAAGGATATTGACGATACCCATAATCACGGTTTGCATCATGCCACCGCCTTCAGCTCCTGCATTTTCAAACATACGGGGTGCATAATATAAAACCGCATTAATCCCTATAACTTGTTGGAATACCGATAATAATATACCGATAATGATTACCGGAACACCATAGGTAAACAACTTTTCGGTTTTTTCGTGTACCGTACTTTTTATGTCGTTGAGTATCTCTTTTGCCTTTTTCTGTCCGTTGATTTTCTCTAAAATAGAGAACGCTTTCTCTTCTTGTTCTATCAGCACCAAATATCGGGGAGTTTTAGGTACAAAAAATAGTAAAATTCCGAAAAGTATTGCAGGATATGATTCTGACCCGAACATATAACGCCAGCCTTCTTTTACTGTCCACATGTCAGATTCCGGACTTACCGAGAGTACGCCTTGAGCATCTTTCAGTATAATGGGATTTTGATGGTCGCCTAAAATCAAGTAGTTTACAAAATATACGACCAACATACCGAAAATAATGGCGAATTGATTACAAGAAACAAGAGTACCGCGTATTTCGGACGGAGCTATTTCTGCGATATACATAGGGGATATTGCAGAAGCAAGACCTACACCTACACCTCCTAAAATACGATAAAAGTTAAATGCTATCAAGACATTTAGGTTCGCTTCTCCATATTTAAAGAATAAAAATTCGGGATAATAAGAACCTAATGCTGAGAGTAAAAGCAGTACGGATGCCAAACGTAAAGAATTACGACGACCTAAGCGCAATGCTGATATGCCGGAAATTGCTCCTCCGATAACACAACCCAATAAAGCGCTGGAAGAAGTAATACCATGTAATATTTTGTCATATTGGAAATCGGTGGCAGTAAGAAAAAAAGCTTCTAACCCTTTTTCTGCACCCGAAACAACAGCTGTGTCGTATCCGAATAGTAAACCTCCCAAGATTGCTACAGCTGTGATGGAGTATAAATAAAATTTACTCCCTTCTGTGGTTGTATTGTTCATAGTGTCTTAAAATAAGATAATAATGAAATTAAAGTTGATATTATGCAAAAGTGATAAGGGAATAAATCCCTTATCACTTACTTCAATAATGTAAAATTAGCAATACATATTTACGATTGCTTCGTATAGTTCTTGTTTTCCGCTGGTTTGTTTAGGTTCACCGTTAGCTTTAGCGTAAGCTACGATGTCTTCCAGTGATAATTTTCCTTCTTCAAATTCTTTACCTTTACCAGAATCGAAAGAAGCATAACGGTCGGCCAACATTTTTTTGTAAGGAGATTCTTCCAACAATTTGGCTGCACTTAATAATGCTCTGGCCATAGCATCCATACCTGCAATGTGTGCAATAAAAATATCTTCAAGATCGGTAGAATTACGACGAGTTTTAGCATCGAAATTAGTACCGCCATTGCCGAAACCACCATTACGGATAATTTGCATCATTGCTTGAGTCAATTCGAAATTATCGATAGGAAATTGGTCTGTATCCCATCCGTTTTGATAGTCTCCGCGGTTAGCATCGATAGAACCTAACATACCGTTGTCCACTGCTACGCATAATTCATGTTCGAATGTGTGTCCTGCCAATGTTGCATGATTGACTTCGATGTTTACTTTAAAATCTTTATCCAAACCATGAGCTTTTAAGAATCCGATAACGGTTTCTGTATCTACATCGTATTGATGTTTGGTTGGTTCCATAGGTTTAGGTTCAATCAAGAACGTACCCTTGAAACCTTTTGCACGTGCATAATCCCGAGCCATTTTCAACATTTGGGCTAAATGTTCTTTTTCACGTTTTTGATCGGTATTTAAAAGAGACATATAGCCTTCACGTCCACCCCAGAATACATAATTAGTTCCACCTAATTCGATAGTGGCGTCAATTGCATTTTTGATTTGAACGGCAGCCCGCGCTACTACATCGAAATCGGGATTAGTTGCAGCACCGTTCATATAACGTGCGTGTCCGAATACATTAGCAGTACCCCAAAGTAATTTAATTCCGGTTTCTGCTTGTTTCTTTTTAGCGTAAGCTACGATTTCTTTTAAATTTGCTTCATATTCTTCGATAGTTTCAGCTTCTGCAACTAAATCGACATCGTGGAAACAGTAATATTCGATTCCCATTTTTTGCATGAATTCAAATCCTGCATCCATTTTGTGTTTTGCAGCTTCTACCGGATTTTCAGAATCGTTCCATGGGAATTTTTTTGTTCCTCCTCCGAATTGATCTCCACCTTCTGCACATAGTGTATGCCACCAAGCCATAGAAAATTTCAACCAATCTTTCATTTTTTTACCCATTACGACTTTTTCAGCATCATAATACCGGAAAGCCATCGGATTTTTACTTTCTACACCTTCAAATTTAATTTTTCCGATACCAGGAAAATACTCTTTTGTTGCCATAGTTTTTTGTTTTATAAAAGGTTATTATTTTTATTTCATAGACTCTTCAAGTCTTTTCTTCCATAAATTATATGCGCCTTGATAAGCGGAGATATTTTTTATTTCTGGTTCGATCACCTCTATTTTCTTTAATGATGCAAAGGCCTCTTCGGCATTTTTATAAATTCCTGCACCTATTCCTGCGCCTTTGGCTGCTCCTACCGAACCGTCTGTGTCATACAATTCTATTGTTGCTTGAGTGATTCCGGAAAGTGTATTTCTAAATAACGGACTCAAAAACATGTTGGCATGTCCGGCTTTGATTGTATGAATATCGATTCCGATACTTTCCATGATTTCCATTCCGTATTTGAATGAAAACACTATACCTTCCTGTGCTGCACGCATCAGGTGACGTTTATCATGTATGTTATAATTTATGCCATGTACGGATGCTGATATTTCTCGATTTTGTAAAATGCGTTCTGCCCCGTTGCCAAAAGGTATGATACTTACACCATCAGCTCCTATTTTTACTTGAGAAGCAAGATTATTCATATCTGTATAAGATGTGTCGGCAGATGCTATATTCCGTTTTATCCATGAGTTTAGGATACCGGTTCCGTTTATGCAAAGTAATACTCCGAGTCGAGTATTTGCTTTATCATGGTTTACATGAGCAAAAGTGTTGACTCTTGACAAAGGATCATAATTGACATGACCGTTAATTCCATAGACGACACCGGATGTCCCTGCGGTAGATGCGATTTCTCCGGGATTTAGAACATTTAAAGATAGTGCATTATTGGGCTGATCTCCGGCACGGTAGGTAACGGGAGTACCGATTTTCAATCCTAATGTTGCTGCAGCTTCGGCATTCATCTCACCTTGTAGCCCGAATGTCGGGACGATTGAGGCAATCAAACTTTGATCAAATCCGTAGTATTCCATTAGCTCTTTTGAGATGGTCTCATTTTTGAAATCCCAGAAAATACCTTCGGACAATCCCGATATGGTTGTGCAACTATTGCCTGTTAACTTCATGGCGATGTAGTCTCCCGGCAGCATTATTTTGTCTATTTTTTCAAAAACTTCCGGTTCGTTTGCTTTGATCCAAGCTAATTTTGAAGCCGTAAAATTTCCCGGAGAATTTAATAGATGAGAAAGGCAGTACTCTTTCCCGAGAGTTTCAAATGCTTTTTCTCCATAAGGTACTGCACGACTGTCGCACCAAATGATTGCCGGACGCAATACTTTTTGATTCTTGTCTACGACGACAAGACCGTGCATTTGATATGAAATGCCGATTGCTTTTATATCGGAAGCATCGATATTAGATTGTTTGAGTACCGACTCTGTAGCTAACTTCAGGTTTTCCCACCACTGTTCGGGATTTTGTTCTGCCCAACCTGATTTTACCGCGATAATTTCCATTTCCTGTTTCGGGAAAAAATCCGAAGCTACGCATAATCCGCTTTGAGCATCCACTAATGATGCTTTTACAGAAGAGCTTCCTATGTCATATCCTAATAAATACATTGGCTTTATGATGATTTAAAGTTGATAATTTTAATATTGTCCGTATAGTTTGTTATATGTTTTTTTATCGAATCGATAATATCTGGCCGCCCTGTGTGCGACATTTGTTTGCTTTTCTTCTAATGCTATGACATAGGGCATTGCAGTTATTTTTTTATGAAAATTCCTTACATCCATTTCCTTATCGTAGATCACTTCATATAGGCGACGTAATTCTAAAGCTGTGAATTTGGCCGGTAATAATTCGAATAAAATAGCCGGATATAGTTTAGATGTACGTCTTATTTCTCGTATAGCTTCTTCAATAATATTTTTATGGTCGAAAGCAAGGCGCGGTAATTCTTGAACGGGACACCAAGTGACTTTATGATTTTGAAAATTCATGTTCATTTTGTTCGTGATGCGAATGACCGACATATAGCCGATTGTCACGATACGTCCCATTTTTACTTGAGTCGTTTCTTCCAGCCAAGATAAATCATCTGGATTACTGGTTCGATCGGGAGCACCGAAAGTTTTAAATTGTTTTAGATACGGATCGTTCATTCCGGTAATTTCTAAAAGAACTTTATGTGCAGCTTCATCCAAATCTTCATCATCAAATATCGGACGTCCCGGTAATTTCATACCGCTTCCTTTTTTGTTATTGGGAGTTTCACTTTGTTCCGTAAGTAAGACTTTTAACGATTCTCCGTTAAATCCGATAAGGACACAATCTACAGAAACGTGTGGGTTATAAGCGTGTGTTTTCATAGCGAATAACTTACCTTTTTTCGAAATTCGTATGTCAAATATAGAAGATATATTTTTTAAATAAAAGCCTAATCGCCTTTTATTTAGCAGTTTTATTTTGTATGTCGGATATTCTATTTGTATTGTGTACAATAAGATCCTTTCTTTGTGTCGTCTTTACAGTATCTAAGAAACATTTTTCTTATCTGATTTAGTACAATAACTATAAATGTTAAATAACTATAATCTTATTATCTAAAAAGGATAGACACCTAATTTTACAAAAACAGCCGGCACTTCTATCGGGTGTCGGCCGTTTTATCCAAAACATAACATGTTTATTTTTTTCGGATGTCAACGATAGGTACAGTTTTTTCAAATCCATCCTTTGTTGGGTACTTATATACTCCTAACCTGTTGGCGGAATTAAAATAGCGCATATTTAATTCTGCCAATAGGCTTTTCATTTTTGTAGTTAATATATTGGAGGATTGTAAGTGCGCTAATCTTCCCGATAATCCGGGCAAACAATCCGTCTGTATCTTTCGCATAATTCCTTATAATCATAAACTGGTCACACAATTGCGAGA
>ERZ857882.817-NODE-817-length-38775-cov-9.101059_pt1 | contig 38775 bp, 28 predicted proteins | sample MGYA00519697_ERZ857882 | MGnify/ENA primary metagenome ERZ857882 (study PRJEB31778, sample SAMEA3449373) | human gut metagenome | biome: human gut; feature: human-associated habitat; material: faeces | place: United Kingdom | collected 2010/2012 ...
GCGGCGCGCCGGGGCGGCGCCACCGCCACAGTAGGCCTGCATTGGGCCAGGATAGCCTGCTTTTGGGCGGCATCCAGTTGGATGCCGCCGAGGCCGCTGTCGACAGCGGCGCGGACGGTTTCGTCACAAATCTTCATACGGCCCTCCTTCCAAACGTTTTCGCAGCGCTTCGCGCGCACGGCGAAGCCGGATGCTCACGGTCGACTGGGGCGCCCCCAGTACCTCCGCAATCTCATTCACCCGCAGCTGCTGGTAATAATGCAGCAGAATCACTTCCCGATATTTGGGCTTCAGGGCCATGATCTCGGCCAAAAGCCGCCCCTCCTCGTTTTTCGGGGGATCCTCCGAGGCGGGCAGCTCGGGATACTGCTCCACCAGATTCACCTTTCGCTTCCAGGCGCTGCGCAGGTAGTCCTTGCACACGTTCACGGTAACGCGCATCACCCAGGCTTTTTCCGCGGCGGGCCCGTCCATGGGGTGCCAGGCGCGGTAGATCTTGATAAAAGAGTCCTGCACCGCATCCTGCGCGAGATGCTGGTCGCCCAGGTAAACGCAGCACATGCGAAGCATCCCTGTACCGTATTGATCTACCATGCGCTCCATTTCAGAGGTAGGGCATACCTGCTCCTGCACCAACATTTCTCACGCTCCCCCGCACGGGGGCCCATACGCACTAAGAACGTGCGAGCCCCGGGCAAATATTTCAATTTTCTAAAACTTCTTAACGCTTTCTGAACATTTTCGATACCCGGCCGTTACAACTTCGTTACAACCCTGGTTGCAGCCCCAAACGGCAGTGCCCCGGCCGGGTTTTCCCGGCCGGGGTCGCTGCGTTATTCTTTAAAGATCAGTTGGCCGTCCTGCGCGTCCAGGGTCACCGCAGCCCCCAGCACGCCCGCCACAAACCGCCCGGCCAGTTCGTCCTCGACCTTTTTGCGGATCACCCGGCGCAGATCCCGCGCGCCGAACTTCACCCCGCCGCACTCCTTCACCAGCGCCGCGCAGGCCTCGGGGGTATAGCTCAATTCAACGCCCTTGTCCAGCATGGGCTGCCTGTACTCGTCCAGCATCAGGCCCGCGATCCGGCAAAGGCTCTCTTCCGACAGGGGTTTAAAAGCCACCACCTCGTCCACACGGCCCATAAACTCGGGCCGCAAAAATTCCGAAAGAGCTTTCATCGCCTTGTTTTCGCTCATCTGGGCCGCCGTTTTGTTAAAGCCGGTCTCGCCGCCTTTCTCGGTGCTGCCCGCGTTGCTGGTCATGCACACGACCGTGTTTTCAAAATTCACGGTGCGGCCCTGGCTGTCGGTGATGCGGCCCTCGTCCAAAATCTGCAGGAGAATGTTCATCACGTCCGGGTGGGCCTTTTCGATCTCGTCGAACAGCACCACGCTGTAAGGCCGGCGGCGCACCTGCTCGGTCAGCTGGCCCGCCTCGTCAAACCCCACGTAGCCCGGGGGCGCGCCGATCAGCCGGCTCACGGCGTGTTTCTCCATATACTCGCTCATATCAATGCGGATGAGCGGGTCCGGGGTGTCGAACAGCTGTTGGGCCAGCTGTTTTACAAGCTCGGTCTTGCCCACCCCCGTGGGCCCCACAAAGATAAAGCTGGCCGGCCGCCGCTTGCCCGAAAGGTCGGCCCGGGCGCGCTTCATGGCCTTTGCCACGGCCTCCACCGCTTCGTCCTGCCCAATAATGTGCGCCTTGAGGCCCTCCTCCAGCGCAAGCAGCTTTGCAAATTCGCTCTCTTTTACCTTTACCGCGGGGATGCCGGTCCACAGCTCAATGACCTTGGCCACGTCCTCCATCTCCACTTTAATGCCGCCCGCCTTGAGCTCCAGCTCAGGCAGACCCTCCCGCAGGCGGGCCAGCTCGGTCTTAATTTCGGCCAGCTTCTCGTAGTCCGGGCCCTTTTCGGCCTGTTCCTGGCTCAGCTCCTCCGCCTCCAGCATGGCCATCTGTTTGCGCGCCACAGCCAAGTCGCTGATCTCCGGGTGGCGCAGGTTGCAGCACGCGCAGGCCTCGTCCAAAAGGTCAATGGCCTTATCCGGCAAAAACCGGTCCGAGATATAGCGCTCGGCCAGGTTCACCGCCGCGGTCACGATGGTGTCCGGCACCTCCACGCCATGGTGCTTTTCGTAATATTTTTTGATGCCCCGCAATACGCCGATGGCGTCCGCAATGCTGGGCTCGCCCACCTTCACCGGCTGGAAGCGGCGCTCCAGCGCCTGGTCCTTTTCGATATACTTGCGGTACTCGGCAAAGGTGGTGGCCCCGATCACCTGGATCTCCCCGCGCGAGAGCGCGGGCTTTAAGATGTTCCCCGCATTCATCGCCCCTTCGGAATCGCCCGCGCCGGTGATGTTGTGGATCTCATCAATGAACAGGATCACGTTGCCCAGGTGCTTGACCTCGTCGATCAGGCCCTTGACCCGCTGCTCGAACTGGCCGCGGAACTGGGTCCCGGCCACCAGGGCGGTCAGGTCCATCAAATACAGCTCCTTGCCCTTCAAACAGGCGGGCACCGCGTCGCGCACAATGCGCTGGGCAATGCCCTCGGCAATGGCTGTTTTGCCCACGCCCGCCTCGCCGATCAGGCAGGGGTTGTTTTTCTGGCGGCGGGCCAGAATCTGGATGGTGCGGTAGATTTCCTGCTCCCGGCCGATGATCTCGTCCAGCCTGCCCGCGCGGGCCTTCGCCGTCAGCGACTCGCAGTATTTATCCAGGAATTTGGTCTTGCCGCCGCGCCGGCCGTTTTCCTTTTCCTGCTTTTTTTCCCGGTTCGCGCCAATGCCAAAGGGAAAGGTGGCGGATCCGCCGGGGGTAAAGCCCTCTTCGCCGCCGTCCTCTTCGCCGCCCTCGCCGGTTTCTTCCTCCCCGCCGCCCACCGGGCCGAAGGGGAACATTCCGGCCATGCCGTTTTCCCCGGCTTCCTCCATAAAGCTGCTCATGCGCTCCTCCATGCTCTCCAGGTCCTGGTCGGAAACGCCGAACTGCTTCATCAGGTCGTCCACCGGTTTGATGCCCAGCTCCCGCGCGCAGGTAAGGCAGTATCCCTCCTGCTTGGGCTGGCCGTTTTCCAGTTTTTGCACGAACACGATAGCCGTGCGTTTTTTACAGCGTACACAAAGCATAATCTCGATTTCCCTTTCTTTGGGGCGCCGGGCGTGCCGCCCGGCGGTATAGTGATAGTATAACCCTTTAATAGAACGGATTCAACCGCCCAAAGATTCCGTAAGCCACGCTGCCGGAAAGGGCCGTATCGTTCAAAAAGCTGATGGACCCGCCGGTGATCACAATTATGGCCCACACCGCGCACAGCACCAGGTACAGGTCCACCGTTCCCGCCAAAATCCCCATCGCAAACCCCAGCATCCGGTTCACGCCGCCCACCAGGGGGATGCGGTTGAAGTTGGTGAGCACCGCCACCACAAAGCTCACCACCAGCCGGCACAGTGCAAAAGCCACAAAGAACACCACAATGGCAATGATGGGGGTCAGCAGCGGGGCAATGATCTCCTCCACCAGCTTTGCGGCAAGGTCCGGCGCGGTGCTGCCCAGCATGTTCTGGGCAGAATCCAAAAGGCTTTCCTTCACGCTGGCCGGCAGAAAGCCCGCGTATTTTTCGATCGTCTGCCCCAGGTCCACCGTGCCCTCGGCGGTAAGGGTCTTTTCAATGCTGCTCACAAACCCGCCCTCAAAAAAGCGCGCGAACACCAGCGGGGCAACCTTGTTGCTCAGCAGCACTGCGCCCACCAGGCTGGCCAGGTTGCCCACAAACTGCACCAGGCCCGCCGCAAAGCCGCGCCGGGCATAGGCAAACGCCACCAGCAGCAGCACGGCCAGCAGCACCAGGTCAAAAACATGGGCTGTCGTCAAAAAATCCATTGCGTCACACTCTCTCCCTTTGGGCGGCGCGGGCTATTCCTGCGCGCCGCCGGTCTCGGGCCCGGTAAGGGCCCGTGCCTCGCCGCCGGCAAACACCAGCAGCTGTTTTGCGTCCAGCACCGCCAGGGGCGGCGCATCCAGCGCTGCCTCCCAATCGGCCTCGCCTGCCAGGGTATAGGCGGCCACGCTGCTCTCCCGTAAGATATATGCCGCCGTGCGGGTACACACCACCCCTCGTGCCGGGGCCGGCACCCGCGCGTCGGCCAAAAGCTGCATCTGCGGGTCCAGCACTGCCAGCCGCGCGGGCGAATCCGCCAGCTCCGGCCCAAACAGCAGCGCCGCGTTCTGCCCGCACACCGAGGCGCTCACCAACTGTTCGCCCCCATAGCTGAACACCGCCTTCTGCTCTCCCGTGGCGGGGTCGTACACGGCCGCCATGTGATCGTAGATCACCAGCAGCTTGTCCGCCGTGAGCCAGTGCATCTGCAGCACCTGGCCCCCGCTGGCGGTAATGCGGGCGGTCACCTGGTCGCTGCGGGTGTCCAGCAAAAAGATATTGCTGGTCAGGCTGCCGTTCTCCGCGGTAAGGCAGGCCACGGCAAAGCGCTTGTTGTCGGCCGCAAAGGCAATGCGGCTGGGCAGCCCTTCTTTTTCGGTGGGGTTCCACGCATAGCGGAACCGGAACGCCGGGTCGTAGATCGTCAGCTCCGCCATGTACCGGCTGGAATCGGTCACCACCGCCAGGCTGCCGTTGGGGCTCATCTCGGCCAGCAGGATGGGCCGGTCAAAGGTCTGTGTCGAAAGGGTGCGGCTGCGGCTTTCCACCCGCAGCTCATACCCCGCCCGGCTGTAAATGCAAAAGCGGCTGTTGCCGGCGCTCAGGGCGGGGCGCGCATACCCGTGCTGGATGCTGCGCAACCGGTTTCCCCCGCCGGAATAAACCACCAGGTCCTGCTTGCCCAGCTCCACAAAACCGCCGGCCAGCCCCTCCAGCTGCACCACCTCGGGCACGCCGGTCTTCACCGGCCAGCCCGCTGCCGGCGCCAGCGCGATCCGCACCGAATCGAACGCCTCTCCCGCCGCGGCCAGCGCCTCGCTGTAAACGCCTGTAAAATACGCCGCCACCGCCAGCAGCAGCGCGCTGCGCAGCTTGCGCGCCCTGCGCCGCCGGCGCAGCTCGGTAATGCGGGTCAGGTTCGCGCCCTCGCCGTGTGTCTGTTTGCTCAAGGCGCAGGCCCTCCCTCGTGTCAGATTTCATATTCCACGCTCTTTAAAAACAGGCCCTGGGCAGGCAGCGTGGGGCCCGCCTTCGCCCGGTCCCGGGCCTCCAGCAGCGCGGGCACCGCCCCGGGCTCCAGCTTGTGCTGGCCCGCCCGCAGCAGGGTGCCGGCCAAAATGCGCACCATGTTGTATAAGTAGCCGTCCGCGGTCACGGTAATGCTCACCAGCGCACCGGCCCGTTCCACCTGGCAGCGGGTGATGGTGCGCACCGTGCTGCCCCGCTTTGCCGCCTCGCAGTTCGCCGCGCACAGGCTCAAAAAATCGTGCCTGCCCACAAAGTGGTCCGCCGCCTGCTGCATGGCCGCAACATCCAGCGGCCCGGGCGCCCTGTAATAATATCCGGCCTCAAACGGGCTGTCGATCGGGCTGTTCCTGATGCGGTACACGTAGGTTTTGGCGTGGGCGGCGTACCGGGCGTGAAAGCCCTCCGGCGCTTGCCGCGCGCTGTTCACCCGAATGGCCGGGGGCAGGTTCTGGTTCAGCGCCAGCGGCAGCTTTTCCAGCGATACCGCGGGCGCGGCGCAAAAGCTCAGGGCATAGTGCAGCGCGTGCACCCCGGCGTCGGTGCGGGAACAGCCCTTTACGTCCGGCCGCTCGCCCAGCACCGCCTCCAGCGCGTTTTGCACCGCCTCGCACACCGAGCGGCCGTTTTTCTGCACCTGGAAGCCGCAAAAGCCGCTGCCGTCAAAGCTCAGATCAAGCAGGATGTTCATGGCTAGATCACCCGCGGCAGCAGGTAACGGGTGGCCCACACAGCCCCGAACGCCGCCAGGCACACCGCCAGCACCAGCCAGTCGCGTCCCTGGAATTTAAGCACCTTCAGCCGGGTCCGGCCGTCGCCGCCCCGGTAGCACCGGCACTCCATGGCCATGGCCAGCTCGTCCGCCCGCCGAAAGGCCGAGATGAACAGCGGGATCAGAATGGGCACCATGGCCTTGACCCGCTCGGTCAGCTTTCCGGTGTCCAGCATGGCGCCCCGGGCCTTCTGCGCGTTCATGATCTTGTCCGTCTCCTCGATCAGGGTGGGGATGAACCGCAGCGCAATCGTCATCATCATGGCCAGCTCGTGCACCGGCAGGTGCAGCTTTGCAAAGGGCTTCAGCAGCCGCTCAATGGCGTCGGTCAGCACAATGGGGCTGGTGGTGTAGGTCAGCAGGCTGGTGCCCGCAATCAGCGCCACAATGCGCACGCTCATAAACACCGCGTACACAATGCCCTCTTTGTAGATCTTGAACACCCAAAACTGCCACAGGGGCTGCCCCTCGCCCCCCATAAAGAACAGGTTCAGCACCGCCGTGAAGATCACGATGGGCAGAATGGGCTTCAGGCTTTTCAGAATAAGCTTCAGGGGGATCTTTGCCACCAGATACAGAACGGTCAGCAGCGCAAGGCTCAGCGCCAGCCCCAGCAGGTTCGTCACCGTGAACAGCAGCACGATATAGCCGATGACCAGCAGGATTTTCAGCCGCGGGTCGGTGTTGTGCACCACCGAATTGCCCGGGAAGTGCTGGCCAATGGTGATATCCCTCAGCATCCGGCCGCCCCCTTCCCGCGTTTTTGCTCCAGCGCGGCCAGAATGGTCTTGACCGCGTAGGGCACGGTATAAACGTCCTGCGGCAGCGCAAGGCCCATCTGCCGCAGCTTCAAAAACACCTTGGTCACCTGCGGCACCGACAGCCCCAGCCCCAGCAGCTCGTCCGCCCGGGCAAACACATTCTCCACCGTGTCGTACATGGCCACGCTGCGCTGGTCCATCACCAGCACCCGGTTTGCATATTTGGCAATGTCCTCCATCGAGTGGCTCACCAGCAGCACGGTGGTGCCGGTCTCTTTGTGGTAGCGCTTCACCTGGGTCAAAATGGTGTCGCGGCCCTCGGGGTCCAGGCCCGCGGCGGGCTCGTCCAGCACCAAAATGCGCGGTTCCATCGCCATGACCCCCGCAATGGCCACCCGGCGCTTCTGCCCGCCCGAAAGCTCAAACGGGCTGCGGCCAAGGTATTCCTCCGGCAGGCCCGCAAAGGCGGCGGCCCGGTGCACCCGGCGATCCACCTCTTCTTCGTCCAGCCCCATGTTTTTGGGCCCGAAGGCAATGTCCTTGTACACCGTTTCCTCAAACAGCTGGTATTCAGGGTACTGGAACACAAGCCCCACCATAAAGCGGAACCGGCGGATGTCGCCGGGCTTTTCCCAGATATCCTGCCCGGCCACCAGCACCTGCCCGCTGGTGGGCTTCAAAATGCCGTTGAAGTGGGTGATGAGGGTGGATTTTCCCGACCCTGTGGAGCCGATGATCCCCACAAAGTCGCCCTCCTCCACCGCAAAATCCACATGTTCCAGCGCGGTGGTGGCGTCCGGCATCCCTGCGTTGTAAATATGGGTCAGGCCCTTTGTTTCAATAATGGCAGCCATATTGCTCACGTCCTATCTCTTTCCCGCGGGGCGCCCGCGCCCCCTCCGGCCCGCCCCGGGCCCTTTTCGGCTATTTCAGCAGCTCGTACAGCGCCGCCGCGCACTCGTCCTCGTTGATGATATCCCCCGGCAGCTCCACCCCGGCCTTTGCCAGCTCACAGCACAGCTCGGTGGCCTGGGGCACGTCCAGGTGCAGCCCCCGCATGCGCTCGGTCTGGCGGAACACCTCCTTGGGGGTGCCCTCCAAAACCACCCGGCCCTCGCTCATCACCAGCACCCGGTCGGCCTGGGCCGCCTCGTCCATATAATGGGTGATCGCCGCCACGGTGATGCCGAAATCCCGGTTCAGGCGGCGGATGGTTTCCATCACCTTTTCCCGGCCCCGGGGGTCCAGCATGGCGGTGGCCTCGTCCAGCACCAGGCAGTCCGGCCGCATGGCGATCACGCCCGCAATGGCCACCCGCTGCTTCTGCCCGCCCGAAAGCTTGTGCGGCGCCTTTTCCCGGTGCTTGTAAATGCCCGCCATCTGCATGGCGTCGTCGATGCGGGTGCGGATCTCGGTCGGGGGCACGCCCAGGTTCTCCAGCGCAAAGGCCACGTCCTCTTCCACCACGGTGGCCACGATCTGGTTGTCCGGGTTCTGGAACACCATGCCCACCTTCTGGCGGATGTCATACAGGTGCGCCTCGTCCGCGGTGTCCATGCCCTCCACCAGAACGGTGCCGGCCTCGGGCAGCAAAATGGCGTTGAAGTGCTTTGCCAGGGTGCTTTTGCCGCACCCGTTGGCTCCCAGCACCGCCACAAACTCCCCCTTCTTCACCGTCACGCATGCGCCGTCCACGGCCCACGGGCTCTCGGGTGAATAGCGAAAGCGCACGCCGCGCGCCTCGATCATCTCCATGCTTTTCCCGCCTCTCTCTCGTTGTGCTGTTCGCTCAGGTTTCGTCCTGCCAAAGGGCGGTGGCCCCGCAGGGCACCACCCCGCCGGTGCTGGTCACCGGCAGGCCGATCTCGTCGCAGCCGGTCGTGCCGCCGTGTTCTTCGCACAGGGTGTCCCGCAGCATGTATTCCATCACCGCGGGCGAAAGCCCAGTGGTGTAGCTGTTCACCGCCACAAAGAGCGGCCGCTCGCTCAGCACCCCCGCGCACAGGCGGATCAGGTCGTAGATACTGTCCTCCAGCTTCCAAACCTCGCCCCCCGGGCCGCGGCCGTAGCTGGGCGGGTCCATAATCAGCGCGTCGTACCGGCTGCCGCGGCGCGCCTCCCGCGCCACAAATTTGGCGCAGTCGTCCACAATCCAGCGGATGGGCGCGCCCGCAAGGCCGCTGGCCTGCGCGTTCTCCCGCGCCCAGGTCACGATCCCCTTGCTCGCGTCCACATGGCACACGCTGGCCCCGGCGGCGGCGCAGGCCAGGGTTGCCCCACCGGTATAGCCGAACAGGTTCAGCACCCGCACCGGGCGGCCGGCGCCCCGGATCTTCTGCCCATACCAGGCCCAGTTCACCGCCTGCTCGGGGAATACGCCCGTGTGCTTAAAGCCGGTGGGGCTTACCACCAGGGTCAGCTCCCCGCAGCCGATCTTCCACTTTTCCGGCAGGCGGCGGCGGTACTCCCACTGGCCGCCCCCCTTTTCCGAGCGGTGATACACCGCGTCCGCCTTTTGCCACAGGGGGCTTTTTTCAGCGCTCTTCCAGACCACCTGGGGGTCGGGGCGCACCAGCAGTGCGCTGCCCCAGCGCTCCAGGCGGTTGCCGCAGGTGGCGTCGATCAGTTCATAGTCCTGCCAGGTGGTGGCGGCGCGCATAGGCACTTCTCCTTTTTATCCCGCGCCGCCGGGGGCCGGCAGGCCCGCGCCGCGGCGCTTTGAAAGAATTATTGTAAGCGATAAATATGAATTTTTCTTGTTGGGGCCTTCCCGCGCCTTAAAACAGGGTCTGCTGGCCGCCGGCCTCATCCAGCCCGCGGGGCAGCTCCAGGCCCAGGTGGGTCCAGGCCAGGCGGGTGGCGCAGCGCCCCCGGGGGGTCCGGGTCAAAAAGCCCATCTGCATCAGGTAGGGCTCGCACACATCCTCCAGGGTCACGGCTTCCTCTCCCAGGGCGGCGGCCAGGGTATCCAGGCCCACCGGGCCGCCGTTGTAGAGTTCAATGATCGCCCGCAAAAGGCTGCGGTCCAGCTCGTCCAGCCCCAGCGCGTCGATGTCCATGCGCTTTAAAGCCACCCGCGCCGCCTGCTCGTCGATGGTGCCGTCGCCCAATACCTCGGCAAAATCCCGCACCCGTTTCAGCAGCCGGTTCGCCACACGGGGGGTGCCCCGGCTGCATTTGGCCAGTTCCAGCGCCCCCTCGGGGGTGCAGGGCTGGCTCAGAATGCCCGCCGAGCGCAGCACGATGCGCGCCAGCTCCGCCGGGCTGTACAACTCCAACTTTAAAAGCACGCCGAACCGGTCGCGCAGCGGGCCGGTCAGCTGGCCCGCCCGGGTGGTCGCCCCGATCAGGGTGAACCGCGGCAGGTTGATGCGAATGGACTGGGCGCTGGGCCCCTTGCCGATCATGATGTCCAGCGCGTAATCCTCCAGCGCGGGATACAGCACCTCCTCCACCTGGCGGGAAAGGCGGTGGATCTCGTCGATGAACAGCACGTCGCCCTCCTGCAGGTTGGTGAGCAGCGCGGCCAGATCCCCCGGCTTTTCAATGGCGGGGCCGCTGGTAATGCGGATCTGTACCCCCATCTCCTGGGCCACAATGCCCGCCAGGGTGGTCTTGCCCAGGCCCGGCGGGCCATACAGCAAAATGTGATCCATCGGCTCGCCCCGGCGCTTTGCGGCTTCCAGGTAAATGCGCAGGTTTTCCTTTACCTTTTCCTGGCCCACATAGTCCGCAAGGGTGCGCGGGCGCAGGCTCAGCTCCTCGGCCTCGCCCTGGTTCACCTCGGGGTTTACCAGGCGGGCGGCCGCTTCAAAGTCTTCCATGGGTTACCTCCTTGCCATGCCCCGCAGGGCCAGCTTGATCATCTCTTCCACCGGCAGGCTCTCGTCCAGTTTGGCTACCGCCGCCGCCGCCTCGCCGGCGCTGTAGCCAAGGCTGGTCAGCGCGGCGATGGCCTGGCTCAGCGCGCCGCCCGCAGGCGCCGCGCCCATGCCGCCCACATCCCCCAGCGAGAGGCCCTCCGCCAGGCCCTTGCCCACCTTGTCCTTCAGCTCCAGGGTGATGCGCTGGGCCAGCTTCGGCCCCACGCCGTTTGCGGCGGTGAACGCCTTGTGATCCCCGGCCGACACCGCCAGCGCAATGCGCTCCGGGCTCAGCACATTCAAAATGGCAAGGCCCACCTTGGGCCCCACGCCGGAAACAGCGGTGAGCATTTTAAAGCAGGTCTGCTGCTCTTCGGTGGCAAACCCGAACAGGGTCACGTCGGTCTCGGTCACATTCATCATGGTGTACAGCATCGCTTCGCCGCCCACGGCGGGCAGCGCGGCCGCCACGCTGGCGGGCACCAGCACCTGGTAGCCCACCCCCGCGCAGGAGATCACCACCATATCCAGTGTTTTCTTTATAAGCTTGCCGTTCAGGCAGTAAATCATGTAAAAGCGCCTCCTTAACGGATGGGTGTTCCCTGCAGCCGGCTGCGGCTGCAATGGCAGTGGGCAATGGCCATGGCCAGCGCGTCGGCGGTGTCGTCGGGTTTCGGCACCTTTTCCAGGTGCAGCAGGATGCGGGTCATCTCCTGCACCTGCTTTTTCACAGCCTTGCCGTAGCCGGTCACCGCCTGCTTCACCTGCATGGGGGTGTACTCGAACACCGGCAGCCCGCACTGGGCGGCGGCCAGCAGAATGACCCCGCGGGCCTCGGCCACGCCGATCACCGTAGTCTGGTTGTGCTGGTAAAACAGCTGCTCAATGCTCAGCGCCTCCGGCTGGTGGGTGCGCATGACCTCCAGAACGCCGTCGTACACCTGGGCCAGGCGCCGCTCAAACGCCACCCCCGCCTCGGTGGTCACCGCGCCGAACGCCACCGGCGAAAAGCGGTTTCCCGTGTAATCCGTTACCCCCCAGCCCACAATGGCATACCCGGGGTCAATGCCCAAAACTCGCATAGCTGCACCTCTCCATATTAACCGATTTAGTATACCACAAAACCCGCCTTGGGGCAACAAAAAACAGTCCGCTTCCCGGCGCTTTGGCCCGGCAGATCCTTCCAGCCCGCCCGCGGTCCAACCTGCGCCCCGCCCCGCAAAACCATTTGCCCGCCCGGCCCTGATCCCCTGCGGCACAGCGCTCCGTTTTAAAAGATTTTTGCAAAACCCCTTGCTTTTTGGCGGCGGATTCGTTATACTATTTTAGCGCCGTAGTTTCCATAGGCGTTTTTATGGGCGGTTAGCTCAGCTGGTAGAGCATCTGCTTGACGTGCAGAGGGTCAGGGATTCGAGTTCCTTACCGCCCACCAAAACAAAAAGCCCCGCGTACAGCTTGATTTGCAAGCCTGTACGCGGGGCTTTTTCACGTTTCAGCGCGGGGCATGGGCGCGGATCGTTTTACCAAAAGGGCGGCCGCGCTTTTTATGAATCCTGCGGCAATCCGCTTTCCTGGCTGTTTTCGAACGATTTGGCGCCGTTTTGCTGTTCCACATATTCTCTTGGGTTCATGCCAAAGGTGCGCTGAAACGCCCGCTTAAAAGAATACTCGCTGTCGTATCCAACTTCCGCCGCGATTTCCGCCGGGCAGTAGCCCCGCAGGCGCAGCAGCTCTTTTGCGCGCTCTATGCGCTTTTCAGTAATGTAGCGGTAAAAGTTGCTGCCGGCGGTCTTTTTAAAAATACGGGAAACGCTCGCGTTGGAAACGCCAAAAAGATCGCTCAGCTGGTTCAGCGAAAGATTGGGGTCAAACACATTCTCATTCACATAACCCACCAGCGACCGGTTCACATTTGTGGCCGCCTCTTCCTTTTTGCGGATCATCTCCTCGCACAGCTTTTTCACCAGGCTCTCGGCGCTGCGGAACATCTGTTCCAGGCTCACCGCATACTGCGGCTCGGTGAGCTCCTGGAACATCCGGTCCGGCAGCTTTGCCTCAATCACGATGCGGCGCATGGTTTCATACAAAAGCGTCGCCACCCGCTTGACCAGGTCACGTCCCAGATCCAGCCGCTTGTTTTCTTCATACAGCTGGTGCAGGATCACCTTTGCCTGTGTCACATTGCCCTCGCGGACCGCGCGCGCCAGCTGCCCTTCCCAGTCCAGAGGATAGTAATATTCCATCTGCGGGTGTGCATAAACAACACCGCGCACATGTTCCTCCCTGCGGATAGTTTCCATGGCCGCCTGATACGAGGTGCTGATGCCCGCCAGCCCTTTGCAGGGCCGCCCCACATAAATGCAGCATTCAATATCCTGCTCTGCAAGTGCATCGTACATCGTTCCCGCCAGATCCATCACCGCGTCTTTGTCCGGCAGGGTTGGAAACTCTGCAATAACAGCGGTATTCCCCTCCACATTTTCCACCAGCTCGCAATGGCTCTGGCCCAGATGCAGGTTTTCGATGATCTGCTCAACGATCAGTACAAACCGCAGATTTGCCTGCGTCTCTTCGGTCACGCTCTCCATACCATCGTGCCTGCGGTGCAAAACGAGCACTGCATAGGCATAATCGCAGACGAACGGAATCTCCTGAACATCCAGCAGATCGGATACATCGTCGCCGAAAAAGCCTTTTAAAAGCTGAACATTTCTTTGTTCGCGCAGGGTGTAGCGGTAGGAAGAAACAGTCTGCTCCAGTCTTTCTTTGTCGTTGAACAGCTCGTCGATACAGGTTGCAATTGCATCCATATCCTGCTTTACATTCTCGCCGTTTGTTCTTTCCTTGACCTTGCACAAAAGCTGGTTCACCGGCGAATATTGAACGATCGCCAGAATATATGCAAGGAATGCGCCCAGCATGGCAAGCAGCAAAAGCAGCAGATACCCGCCTGCCCCCTGCATAAAAGGCAGCGGCTGGTTTTGAAACGTGATTTCATAAGTAAGCAGCATGTTCTGGCTGGGGGCCGTTTGCCGCACAACCTCTGTGCCCGGTTCCGCAAACTGGCCGGTCCAGCATTCGTTCCCGTTCTCGTCCAGCACGCGCACGCCCGCAACCTGCTCGCTGCAAACCTGGCCCACCTTTTTTGCCAGGCTCGATTTATCCAGATACATCACAGCGGCCACCCGGGGCGGATCCATGATGTCCAACTGGCACACATAGACCAAATGCCCCTCGTTCACGCCGGCAAACCCACCGGGGCGCTGCTGCCCAAAGCCGCCTTGCAGGCCAAGCACATTGTTTTGAATAAACCCGTCTGCCACCTGCAAGCGCTGCGCGGCATAGGCTTGATAATCGCTCAGGGAAAACCACCCCTTGGGTGTAACGGCAACATCCTTTCGGTTGTACAGGACCGCAATATCCCGGATGGTGGTGTTGAAGGTGCACACCTCCCCTAAAAACTGCGATATCTCACGTTTTTGCAGCACATCAAATTCCGCGTCGAACACACTCGTATCGGATTTGTATTTCTCCACCCAAACCGCATTGTTTAAAATATCCCCGATCGAGGCGGCCGACTCCCAGGTGCTGTCCAGCACCTCCGTAATCTTTTCCGTCTGCGCTCTTCGCTGCTGCTCCGCCGCGCTGTTGCGCTCTTTTTGCGAGATATGCGCCACCAGAATAACGCCCGCCATCAGCATCCCTGTAAACAGCAGAATATACGTTAAAAAATAGCGTTGAAAATCCTTGGATTGCCAAAAGGACCGACGCATTGTAACTCCCCTTTCCGTTGACCGTGATTGTTTTTACCCTGCGCCCACGGCCTTGTCACGGCATTTTTTCCAGATACCGGTCGTAACGGGCCTGCGCGATCCCCATCAGCTCTGTCAGCCCCAGTTGATCCAGCTTCTCCACCTCTTTTTCCAGCTCAGACAGTGGGATCTGCCCCAGGGTAAGCTTCCATGCAAGCTCTTGGGAAGCAATGTCCAGGTTTTCCTGCAGCTCGTTGATCCGCGCCGATTCTTCGCTGGTTGGCAGCGCAAGGAAATTGTTGATCTGATCCGGGTAGGTCTTTTCGTAACCGACCAGGGCCAGGGCGACGCTGCGCTTTTCCGCATCGCAGCTATCGCTGCCGGTCCCCATGTTCACATATTGCACACGTGGCAAAACGCCATTCCACAAAATCGCCCCCTCGGCAATGCGCTGTTTTTTCAGCACATCGAAAGTGAGGTTGGGCAGGGGCTTTATCTCGCCCTTTTCGTAAACAAAGTTGATCCCTTCCTGCCCATACGTTGTGAGAATGCTGTATTCTTCAGAACAGATAAGGTCCAAAAGGCGCGCAACCGCTTTCAGGTCTGTGCAGGCCCGCGTAACCACATACCGTTCCCATACCATATCGCCCGGCTCGCTCATTGCCGCAGGCTGAACGCCCGGCACGGCCGGCAGCGGCATTAAGGGCACATACCGCGCCTCGGGCGCTGCCGGCTGTACCGCGGCGTCGTTCCACATTGCGTCGGGGTAATCCCAGATAGCCGATATCTTGTTCTGTGCCCGCTTTTGTTCCAGCAGATCATAGTTCCCCGCCACATCGGGATCGAGGATGCCCTCGTTCACAAGACCGTTCAGATATGCAAAATAATCCTTCACATAAGGGCTCTTCCATGGGCTCGTGATTCTCTGGTTTTGCGGATCCAGCCCAATGGTCCCGGTGGGCAGATCGAACCACTGGGCGATGGCTGTTCGGAACGAGCCCGGGTCAATAAACAATATCTCATCTTTTTCCTGGTTCCCGTTGGCATCTTTTTCCCGGAAGGCCCGCAGCATTTCCGTAAACTCTTCCAGCGTTTCCGGTTCGGGAATGCCCAATTGATCCGCCCAATCGCGCCGGTACTGAATGGAAAAGCTGCCGTTCGCATTTGGGTTTCCATTGTAAAATTTATTCTGCATGTTGCAGAACCAATAGATATTCCCATCCTCCGCCGTGGTGAGCGGGCGCACAGTGGGAAACACTTTATCAAACGCTTCCCGCGCGGGGCCTGCCGAATATTCTTCCACGATCTTGTTGATGGGCAGAATAACCCCCTGCTTTGCCAGCTCCAAAAGGGCCGCATCGTCCATGGTGTGGGCCTTTGCAATATCCGGCAGGTTTTTGTCCGAGGCAAGGCGCGTCTGCAGCATCATGGGATACTTTTCTGTGGGGATCACCTCCCACTCAATTTCCAGGTCTGCCTGGGCCAGAAGCCCCTGCAATTTTTGAAAAGCGCTGTATTCCCCCACCTCATTCCAGTTGTTGCAGGGCACCCACCCCTCTGTTCCCAGTATCTTAAGGTGGCTCATCCGCTGCCCCTCCGGCGCCTCCTCCGCGGCCTCCCTGCCGCATCCTGCAAGCGGCATGGCCGCAATGCAGCCCGCAAGAACGAGCGCTGCAAGCTTCGTTTTTTTCATAGCGTCCTCCTTTAATTCTTCCCTTCGCCCGCATTCTTTTGAGCCTGTATCTTTTTTTGTCCGGCCCCAAACAACGCGAAAAAATTGTGTTTTACGGCGCGCAAAATTTCCATTTCAAGCATTTTTTCCATTTTATTGACTTCCGCTCCCCCCTGCCTATAATGAAGCTAACACTGAGTGGCTTCATGCCGGAGAGGAAAACATATGCCCATTTCTATTGCTGTGCTCACACGGGATCAAAACGATCTGTTGTCCCTGCTGCAAACTTGCAGTGCGGTAAACGTTACAGTGTTTGCGCCCGACGCGCTTACCCCTCATTGCCTGGATAAGTTTGATTGCGCCTGCGTGTTGGGCGGCACCCAAACCGAACCCTTGGTTCTTTCTGTGGGCTGCCGTGAAATCGTGGAGGATTTTTCAGCCTCCGGAAAGAGAGTGTTTTTTGAATACACCCTCAGCTTTTGCCAGAACTACTGCATGCCTCCCCAGTCCACGCGTTTTCTGCGCCTGGTCTGCGCAGACAGCACGCTGGCCGGGCTGCCAGAGGGCACCCTGCTGGACGATCAGTGCAACCTGCACGCCGCCCCCTATTATTCCTGCAACCTGGCAAAGCCCCTCTTGGTGTACAAAAAAGGCTTGTCTGAGCACTCCCGGCAGCTGCTTTCCGCCCAGGACCTCGCGGATCACCAGCAGTACGGCCTGTGGCTCGAAACCCCCACCGTGGCTGTCTGTTCGTTCTGCCTGTGCAATTTTGTCCGCGCGCGTTTTGCCCCGGTCGGTGCATGGCGCCGCGTGATCGCGGCCCTGCTCACCTGGCTGTGCGGCGCCGAGATCGCCCTGCCCACAGCCGGCTGCTCCTATTATAGCACGGATCGGCCGGGCAGTATAAACGACGCGGCGGCCGCGGCCATTGGCTGGTTCGAGCGCTCCGGCGTCCTGCTGAACGAGGGCCGCGAAGGCGTGCTGGAGGGGCTTGCCACCGAGATTTTGCCAAACGGCGTGCAAAAAAGCGCCGCCCCCATTCGGACCGACTGCGCTGGTGAAACCGCCCTCGCCTATTTCTTCCATCACCTCGCCACCGGCAGCGAAACAAGCCTTCGGCGCGCCGCTGCCCTGGAAGCCTTTGTCTATGACAAGATGCAGATCAAAACGGGCCGCTTTGCCGGCATGCTGCGCTGGACCAACATCGCCTGGGAGGTGTGCTACCAGGACGACATGGCCCGCGCCATGTTCATCACATTGTTCAAAGCGTTCTACGGCAAGGGCCGGGAATATCTGCCCCAGTGCCGTGCAGCTCTGGAATTTTTAATGAACACCACCGGTCCCGACGGCCTGCGCCCCGCGCGGACCGACAACCTGAACATGACCGAACAGGACTTTGCCGCCCTTTCAGCAAAGGACGGGGCGTTCCCCTGCGCCCACTACAACGCGTTTTACCTTGCCTGCCTGTTATTGTACGGCAAAATGGAAAACGACGCCCGCTGCCTGGCGGTGGGCGAACGGGGGATGCGCTCACTCATGAAGGCTTACCCCGGCACGGTGCGCGAACAAAGCGAAACGCAGGAGCTGTGCCGCCTGCTGCTGCCGCTTTCCTGGCTTTACCATGCCACCGGCCGCGAGGGCGACAAACAGCTTTTGTACACCGTTGTGAACGATCTGGAAAAGCTGCGCCATTCCTCCGGCGCTTACCTTGAGTGGGACAGCGACTACTCCGCCGCATGCAGCAAGCAGGAGGGCGGCGAGTGTTCCCTTTTAAGCCGGAACGGCGATCCCGTGGCCGATCTCCTTTACAGCAACAACTGGGTGCCGCTGGGGCTGATGCAGGCCTATTTTGTAACAGGCGACGAAACCTTCTTCACCCTGTTCCGCGCGCACGCGGACTTTTTGATCCATTCCCAAATTCACAGCGCCGACCCCCGCATCGACGGCGCCTGGGCACGGGGCTTTGATGTAAATCTGATGGAAGTGTACGGCCTGCCCAACGACGTGGGCTGGGGCCCCTGGGCCATCGAGAGCGGCTGGACCGTTGCCGAAATCGCCGCCGGCCTTTACAGCGGCCTGCTCAAAGAACAGCTGAAAGGATTTTATCAATGAAGATCGTTCGGGTTTGGCCCTGCGGCCTGCCGCAGGAGCTGCAGGCCGGCTTCGCGGAAATGGCCGCTCACGAGGGCTTTGTCTGCGCAGAAAACGGCATTCGCATTACCGCGCACCGGGCCCTGCAGTTTTCCGCCCGGTGCCAGGACCGTTGCCTCACGGTGGGTTACCAGAATATCGTTCAGTTTTTTCGCGCCCTGTCTTATTTAAAGGAAAATGGGTCCGCCCCTTTTTCCGTCGTCCGCCAGCCGGTTTTCAGCGAAAACGGCGTCATGCTGGACTGTTCCCGCAACGCCGTTCTTGCCCCGCACTCGGTCTGCCTGCTGCTGCGCAAAATGGCATTGATGGGGCTCAATACCGCCATGCTCTATACCGAGGATACATACGAGATTCCCGGGCAGCCTTATTTTGGATATCTGCGCGGCGCGTACACCGCACAGGAGCTCCGCGCGCTGGACGCTTACGCCGCCTGCCTTGGCATCGAGCTCATCCCCTGCATCCAGACCCTTGCCCACCTTGAGCGGGCGCTGCACTGGCCTCAGAACGACCCCGCCCTGCGCGACACCGAGGATATCTTAATGGTGGGCGAAGAAAAGGCCTACGCCCTCATTGAGCAGATGATCCGGGCGGTGAGCGGCGCGTTCCGCACAAAGCGCATCCACATCGGCATGGACGAAGCCTGGTCCCTGGGGCTGGGCAATTACCGCTTTAAAAACGGTTTTGTCCCCTCTGCGCGGCTGATGAAAGAGCATCTTGCACAGGTGTGGGCCATCACACAGAAATACGGGCTGCAGCCCATGATGTGGAGCGACATGTACCTGCGGGCCGCTTCCCCCACGGGCGAGTATTACCACGTGCCCGACCGCCTGCCGCAAGAGGTGCTGAACGCCGCCGACCCCGGCGTGGCCCTGGTCTACTGGGACTACTATCACCAGGACCCCGCCGTGTACCGCCGGCTGCTTGAGGTGCATGCGCAGTTTGCCTGCCCCACCATCTTTGCGGGCGGCCTCTGGACCTGGGCCGGCCCCGCGCCCGCAATGGACAAGATGCGCAGCAGCAGCCTTCCCGCGCTGCAGGAATGCCAGGCCCGGGGCGTGCGCTCGGTCTTCGCCACCGCCTGGGGCGACAACGGCGGCGAGGCAAACCTTTTGACCGCGCTTTACGGAATGCAGTTTTACGCTGAATACGCTTACACCGGCTGCACCGACGAACCCGTGCTGGCCGCCCGTTTCAACGCCTGCACCGGGGAGATTGCCGATGCCTTTTTCCAGCTGTCGGCCTTTAACAACCCACCCGGCGTCCTGCCCAAAACCGAAGACCCCGTGAACGCCGCAAAATTCCTGCTGTATGAGGATCCCCTGCTGCCCCTGTTTACCGCCGACACAGCCGGAATGGACTTTGTCCGGCATTATCGTAATCTGGAAACGCTGTATGCCTCGTTTTCCAGCCAGGATTCCGCGTTTGAAGCTCTGTACCGCTTTTATGAGCAGCTCGCCCGCCTGCTGGCGCTGAAGAGCGCCTGGCGCAGCCAGGCCCCCCTTGCCCAAAAAGCAAGCGCGGCTGCCGCCGGGCTGGCGCTGCTTGCCCAGCAATGTGCCCGCCAATGCAGCGATTGCAAGCTGGCCTGGGAACTTGCCTGGGAAAAGACCAACAAGCCCTTTGGCTTTGAGATCATTGATCTGCGCCTTTCCGGCCTGAAGGGCCGCTTTGAAACCGCCGCCCGCCAGATGCAGCGCCTTGCAGCGGGCGAGATCGAACGCATTGAAACCCTCGCCTGCCCAAAGCTGCGCTATCTGACCAATCAGGAGGGGCGGTTTTCCGGCTGCTATTCCTGGGGCGAGTGCATCTCTGCCTGCCGTATTTAAAAGGAGATTCCATGCAACAGTTTTTTCAGACCGCCCCCTTAACAGGCTTTCCCGACCCCGCGCCCCGCAGCTACGAGGCACGGCACGCCGCACTGGCGCGCCGTGCCGCCGCCGAGGGCATGGTCCTGTTGAAAAACGAGGGGAACGCGCTGCCGCTTGCCCCGGGCTGCCGCGTCGCGCTGTATGGTATGGGCGCCTTGCATACCGTCAAGGGCGGCACCGGCTCGGGCGACGTGAACGCGCGGGCGAGCGTGAGCATCTGCAGCGGCCTGCGCGCGGCCTCACTCACCATTGCCAACGAGGCCTGGCTGGAGCGCTGCGAAGCCATCTATGCAAAAGCCCGCGCCGGCTGGCGGGCCCTCATCTGGAACAAGCTTGAAACAAAACAGCAGCCCCACTTTTTTGCCTCTTATGTGAACACCCCCTTTGAAATGCCCCCCTGTCCCCCGCCCGAGTTCTGTGAGTGCGACGCCGTGTTTTATGTGCTCAGCCGCACCGCGGGCGAGGGCGCGGACCGCCGGCTCCGGCCGGGCGACTACCTGCTCTGTGCCGCCGAGCGCCGTGATCTCCAGCAGCTGTGCGCGCTTTATTCTTCGGTGATCCTTGTGCTGAACACCGGGGGGATTCTCGATCTCTCTTTTCTGGACGAAATGCCCCGGATCCGGGCGGTCCTGCTCCTCTCCCAGCCGGGGATGGAGGGCGGCCACGCCTTTGCCGACGTAGTGCTGGGCCAGGTATCGCCCTGCGGCAGGCTCACCGATACCTGGCCGCTGCTGCCGCAGGACCACATCTGCATGCGCCCGGAAAACCGCAGTGCCGTCTGTGCCGGAGCCATACCCTACCGCGAGGGCATCTATGTGGGGTATCGCTATTTCGATACCTTTGGCGTCCCTGTGCGCTACGGCTTTGGGCATGGCCTTTCTTATACAGAGTTCACGGTGGAAACGCAGAACCTCTCCCTGTGCCCTTCGCCCCAGGCCAGCGCAGAGCTCACCGTGACCGTGCGCAACACGGGCGCGCGATATTCCGCGCGCCAGGTGGTTCAGGTCTACGCCACCTGCCCGCTGGGCGGGCTTCACAAAGAAGCCCGGCGGCTGGTCTGCTACGGCAAGACCCGCACCCTCGCCCCGCAAAGCGCCCAGTCCCTCACGCTGCGCTTTCCCCTTGAGCGCTTGGCCTCCTATGATGCAGCGGCGGGCGGAAAAACGCTTTGCGCCGGGAATTATCATTTGTGGGTGGGCGCCTCGCTGGCCGGGGCGCGGCACATCGGCGCGCTTTCCCTGTGCCAGCCGGTGCTGGTGGAGAAGCTCGATCGCCTGTGGCCCGAATTTGACGATGTGGACACGCTCTTTCCCAGCGCTGAACGCTGCGCCGCCTGGCGCCAATCGTTGGACGAAGCCCTCCTCGCGCGGGCGCTTCCGGTGGTCCGGGTGGACCCCTGCGCCTTTTCCAAAACGCCAAAAGCGCCTCACGCCGAACCCGGCCCTGGCGCTCTGCAGCGTGCTGGGGCAATCGCCGCGGCCCTTTCGGATGAGCAGCTCATCCGCCTTTGCGTGGGGCAGTGGAGCCGCGAAACCGAAAGCCAGCTTGGCGCCGCCGGTGTAAGCGTTCCGGGTTCCGCCGGCGAAACCAGCGCCGCCGCCGGGGATGCGGGCGTGCCGCCCATGGTCCTGGCCGACGGCCCCGCCGGGCTGCGCCTGAACAAGGTCTATTTCGAAAAGAATGGCGCTCCCATCATTGCCCCGCTGGAGCAGTGTTTTGAGGGCGGTTACCTGGCCCTCTCCGAATACGACCCCGGCGGTACCCGGCGCTATCAGTATTGCACCGCTTTCCCCATCGGCACGCTGCTGGCCCAAACCTGGGATACCGCGCTGCTGGGCGAAGTGGGCAGGGCGGTGGGCCGCGAGATGGAGCTGTTCCGCGTAAGCCTGTGGCTGGCGCCCGGCATGAACATTCACCGGGACCCTTTGTGCGGGCGCAATTTCGAATACTTTTCCGAAGATCCTCTCCTTTCCGGCCTCACCGCGGCGGCCGTTGCCGGGGGCGTGCAGTCCTGCCCCGGCCGCGGCGTGACCATCAAGCATTTTGCGTGCAACAATCAGGAACAGCTTCGCACCGAATCCAACAGCATCGTAAGCGAGCGCGCCCTGCGCGAAATTTACCTGCGCGGTTTCGAGATTGCCGTTAAAGCCGCCCAGCCCATGGCCATCATGACCGGCTACAACCTTGTAAACGGCGTCCATGCGGCAAACAGCCGTGCCCTGTGCACCCACATCGCGCGGGAGGAATGGCGCTTCAGCGGCCTGTTCATGACCGATTGGGACTCCACCTCCAGCCTGCGCTGCACCCCCGAGGGCTGCATTCTTGCGGGCAATGACCTTATGATGCCCGGCAGCCGCCGCGAGTGCGCGGCCCTTGCCAGCGCCCTGGAATCCGGCGCGCTTCCCCGTGCCGCGCTGCGCCGGTGCGCCGCCAATGTGATTTGCGCCGCACTGTGTTCGGGCGCTGCGCCGGGCGGTTCCCCCGATGCGCATGACCCCGCCGGGCAATGACCGGCGGTTCGGGGCCTTCCATTTTATTTCAAAAAGTCCGGGGCTGGCATTTCACATCTTGCCGGCCCCGGCTTTTATTTGCAAAAGCCCCTCCCCCTTCCCCCTTATTTTTCCGGCGGTCCGCCGTTAAACATCGATCTTGCAGGCCGAAACAATCTCCCCCACGGCATAGCTGCCCATCAGCGCGCCCCCGGCTGTCCGGGTATAGGGCAGCACCCGTTCCAAAAGCTCGGGCGGGGCCTCGCCCCCCTCCACCCATGCCTGCACGCGGGTACAGGCGGTTTCCATGCGGGCGCAAACAGCGCCCATGCGCCCGTCGATCACCTCAAAGCCAAAGGGCTTGTTTGTGCTGTTCCACAGCTCCCTCCAGCTCGCGCGCAGCCGCTTGGCCCGGGCTTCGGCCTCCCGCAGCCGCTCGGTCATTCGCTGCGCCGTTTGTTTATCCCCTCCGCGCACCGCGGGGCCGATCCTTTCATGCCACTCGCATTTGCATGCCAAAACCCCCGCCAGCTGCCGGTAGAACTCAAAAAGCGTTTTGTATGTTTCGCTCGCCTGGGCATACGCGGCATACTCCCTTTCCAGGGCCGCAAAATGCTCTCCCATGGCAATGCCCTGGGTATCGCCTTCGTAAAGCTGCACCAGCGGGTCCTGGTAGAGCATAAATTTCGCCGCGTTTACCGGCCGCATGGGGCCGCTGCGCATCCCCGGCGCCGTGTTGAACGCGCTCAGCCGTAAGAACGCCCGGGCGTCCGCTCCGCAGCATACCTCAAAACGCCGCGCAAGGCGTGCTGCGTCGTAATTCCCGCCATAATTGAACTCGGCATAGAGCTGCATTCCAAGCAGCGCCGTTTGCAGGTTGGCCTCCGCGCCGTTATCGCCCCATGCCGTTGCCAGCACCAGCGGAACGCCCGCCTCTTTTGCGGCCTCCAGGCCGGGCACGGCGCAGGCAAGCGTTTTGTCGTAATCGGCGGCCGGGCCGGCCCAGGTCCATATCCCCCCGGCAAAGGCTGTGGGCGCCCCCAGCGCCCGGTGCTTTTTGAACATCTGCGCATAGTCCGCCTTGTCTTCGTGGAAATAATCCCAATACACCAGCGTTACGTCTTTTACCACCGCGTCCATGCTCTTTTGCGAGGGCATTCCGCTGTCGTAATAGTCGCCCGTGGGCGAATCGGGGCGGAAATACATGTCGCTCCACATCATGGCGCTCAGCCCCAGCCGGTCGGTGATCGCTTTGACCCGCTCAAGATGGCGGCGGATGATCGCGTGGGGGTCCTCGTACCCAAAGCGGGCGAGATGCGTGCCAAGGCCAACGCCGTCGGCCTCGTCCATGCCAATGTGGATGCGTCTTGAGCGGTAAGGGGCCGCCGCCGCGGCAATGGCTTCTTCCAAAAAGGCATAGGTGCGCTCATCGTCTGCCAGAATGACCTCTTCGTTCTCTTTCAAATGCGCCAGCGCAGGCCAGTGCAGCGCGCGGTTCAGGTGCCCCAGGGTCTGAATGCAGGGGCACAGCTCTATGCCCAGCGCAGCGGCATAATCGTCCAGCTCCTCCAGCTCGGCAATGGAATAGCGGCCGCGCATCCAGCCAAAATACGGCTGCTCCGGGATCTCGTAGGTATCCTCGGTGTACATCATGCCCAGATCCATGCCCATCAGCGCCATTCTTTCCAGCATTGTTTTAAGGCTCTCCGGGCGCAGCACCGCATTGCGCGAAACATCCAGCATCATGCCAAGCGTTTCAAAGCAGGGCCTTTCTTCCACGCAGAACTCCGTTTCGTTCCAGCGCTCGCACAAAATGGAAAACGCACGGTACAGCTGTACTGGTTTTTCCCAGCGCAAAAAAATGCCCTGTGCCGATTTTTTTACCAAAAGCCCGTTTTTCCCCTGTTCAATCTGCACCCGCTCGCCCCGCTCCGTGCGCACAAAGCCCAAATGCCTTGCCACGGCCTCAAACGCCTCGCCGAACCTGGGCGGCAACGCGCCGCAGGGAAAAATATTTTTCTGCTGTTGCATAAACGTTTCTCCTGTCACTGTGTATTTGTCCGCTTTGTTCCGGCGTTTTCATAAACGGCGTTCCACGCCCGGGCGCCGCCCATGGCCCCCGCCAAGGTGTCAATGTTCATTGCAAGGCCGTTTTCGGTGCGCCGGATGCTCCACCTCAAAAGATGCGGGGTGTTTCGGGTGCGGCATTCCAGCACCCACGCGCCCTTTTCCCGGTGGCACGCCACCGCCATTTCCAGCAGGGTGTTTTCGTGGCGCGGCATCTGCCGGAACAAAAGCGGGCGGAATTCCTTTGCCCAAAACCGGTTCTCCGTCCACCCGCCCTCCCGGGCCTCAATGGTCTGAAAGCGCTGTGCGTCGCAGATGAAAAGCCGCAGCGCGTCGCTTTGCGCCCTAAGCCGCACCCAAGAAAAGCCCATGGGGTTTTCCTCGCAGCGCAGCCAGCCGCTGTCCCATGCTTCGCCCTGATCGCCCCGCTGCGGAAGGTACTCCAAGGGCAGGCCGCCGCCCCGCCCCGCCGCCTTATATTCCTCCAGCAGGGCCCACACCGCGTTTAATTCGGCGCTCATGTCGCCGCTTTCTGCCATAAGGCAAACCACCGTTTCCCGCTCGGGCAAAACAGCGCACAGCTGGCCGAACGCCCCATCCGCGCGGTAGCCCCCGGCGCTGTTTTGCCAGAACTGAAAGCCATAGCCCGCGCACCAGTCCGGCGTGCCGTTGTCCGGGGTCCCGGCCTGCCGGGCGGTTGCCATCTCCACCCACTCTTCCGAAAGCAGGCGCCGGCCTTGCCACATCCCTTTTTGGCAATACAGCAGGCCCAGCTTTGCCACATCGTCGCACGAGGCCTTAAGGCCTGTTCCGCCCTGGCAGCTGCCGTCGGCACAGCCCTCCCACCAGATATTGTCAATCTCCATGTGGCAAAACAATTCCTGTGCCAGCAGTTCGGCCGCCGTCCGCCCCGTGGCGCGGCGCACAAGCTCCGCCAGCACACAGCTCGCGCCGGTGCTGTAAACAAACCGTTCCCCCGGCTCGCACGCCAGGTCCGTTTCAAAAAAGGCCCGCACCGGGTCCTGCGCATGCGCCATGCCGGCCATGGGGCATGCCGCGTGCCCGGTGGTCATGGTAAGCAGATGCCGCACCCGCACCCGCCGCCAGCGCTCGTCGTACTGGCAGGCAACATGCTGCGGGAAATAGCGGCTCAGAAGGTCCTCGGGGTCAACAAGGCCCCTGTCATACGCAAGCCCCACCGCCGTTGCGGTAAAGCTTTTGCTCAACGAATAAACCTCTCTTTTGTCCCCGCAGCGATAGGGCTCAACGCCCCAGCGCACAAGGCAGTTTCCCCTTTCAAAAATTTCCATGGCGTGCAGTTGTGTCCGCCCCTCTTTTAAGCGGTTTGCAAACCGCGCAAGTGCCGCCGTGCTCACGCCCGGATCGATCCATTGTTCCATTTGCACCTGTCCTTTTTTATTTTGTTGGCTGCCCTGCGGGGCGCTTCGCCCCCGCCGCCGTTCTTTCCGGCGCCGTTTCGGCGTGTTCTCCCTCTCAAAAGCCGCCCTGTGCCTAGACCAAAAAGCCCCGCGTAAGGCGAGGCTTTTTGAAAGCGTCCGTTCAGGAAAGCTCATTTTATTTCAAACCCGAGGTTGTGGAAATGCCGCCCAGGATCTGCTTTTGCGCCAGAAAGAAAATAACCACAAGCGGCAGTGTAAACAGGGCGCTTGCCGCCATCAGCAGATCCCATTCGTTCTGCGTTCCGGTAAGGAACATCTGCAAACCGATCGACAGGGTGTATTTGCTGCTGTCCTGCAAAAACAGCAGGGGGCCGTTCAAATCGTTCCAGCAGCCCATAAAAATCAAAACGGTAATGGTTGTTAAAACCGGCTTGCACATGGGGTACACAATGGTATACAAAATGCGCACCTCGCCCGCGCCGTCGATGCGGGCCGCCTCAATCACGCTGTTGGGCAGCCCTTTGATAAACTGGCGCATCAAATAGATGTAGTACGCCCAGCCGAAAAACGCCGGCAGGGTAAGGGGAACAAAGGTGTTTACCAGGCCCAATTTGCTCCATGTCGCAAACATGGGGATCTGGGTGACCTGCCAGGGGATCATCATGGTCGCCAGAATGATGGGGAAAATGTATTTGGGGCCTTTCCAGGGCACCTTGGTCAGGGAATAGGCGATCATGGGCGCCGCAAACAGTTCCCCCAGCACCGGCATCACCGAAACGATCAGGGTGTTCACAATGTAATCGTTCAGCGGCATGCGCTTGAAAATCTTTAAAAAGTTTTCCCAGTGCACGGGATCGGGGATCCACTGCGGCGGATTCAGAAAAATCGCATTGGGGGATTTCAGGGCCGTGGTCACCATCCAGTAGAACGGCATAAAAAAGATAAATGCAAAAAACGCCAGCACAAGGTATGTAATTGCCTTTTTTGTGTTCTTGATCAATCGGGGAGAAAAAAGGCCGCATTTTTTTGTCTGCATCGATCCTGTCCCTCCTTTATTCCACATCATAGTTCACTCGTTTTTCCATCACGCGCAAAGCAAAGAAAGAAACGAGCATAACAATCACAAACAGGATCAAAGCCATTGCGCTGGCGTACCCCATCTTCAGGTAGCTGAAGCCCTGCTGATACAGGTACAGCGAATAGAACAGCATGGAATTGCGGGGGCCGCCCGGCGTGAGCACATTCGACTGCGAAACGCTGCCGAACACAAACGCCTGCGTAAAATATTGAAACGAGCTGATCAGCCCCATGATGGTGGTAAACTGAATGGTCGGCGAAATATAGGGAATTGTGATCTTCCAGAACTTTGTCCACCCGTTGGCTCCGTCCAGATCCGCCGCCTCGTAAAAGGTGTCGGGAACGCTTTGCAGCGCCGCCAAAAAAATAATCATCGTGCCGCCGCAGCGCCACATATCCATCATAATCAGCGACAGCTTGGTAAACCGCGGGTCGCTCAGCCATGCGGGGCCCTCAATGCCAATCGCGTGCAGCGCAACGTTCAAAATGCCGTATTCCGGGTTCAAAACCCACATGAACAGCATCGCACTGGCCACAATGGGCACAACGGTGGGCAAATAGAACATGGTGCGGAAAATGGGCAGCCCTTTCACCTTTTGATGCAAAAGCAGCGCCAGCCCCAGCGACGCCGCAAGGGTCAGCGGCAGGCCGATCACCGTAATGTATGCCGTGTTCAGCAGGGATTTCCAGATCAGCTTATCCCCAAAAAGCTCTTTGTAGTTTTCCAGGCCGATCCATTTGGGTGCGGTAAAAACGCTGTAGTCCGTAAAGCTGTAATAAATTGCCGAGCAGATCGGGAAAACGTTAAACACAAGAAAGCCGATCAGCCAGGGGGAAACGAACAGCATCCCAAGCCAGAAGAAACGGCGTTCCCGCTTGGTGGCCCTGTGTTTTATATGAGGTTTTTTTGCAGCCGACAGTTTCAAGGATAAAGCCTCCTTTTTGTGATGCGTGTTTTTCTTTGGGGGGCACATCTAAAACGCGCGCAGCCCTTTATTGATTTGCAAATGCGTCGCGGCCCAAAACAGCCCGCTTGCCCCTTTTTGCAAATCAATAAAAACTGCGCCCGAACCCCTTGTGGTAACAGCAGGGGCCGACTGGAAATTTGCCGGCCCCTGCGATCACGCTCCACGTTCAAAACAGCATTCTTACTTTATAACGGCTTCTACTTGCTCCTGAATATTTTTTGCCGCGTCCTCAACGCTCACATTGCCCATCATGGCCTCGGTCATCTCAGCGCTGATAATGTTCAGGTATTCGCCGATGTAACTCAGCATGGGGAAGTGCGTCAGGTTGTCGTTCAGCAAGGTTTTGGCATTCTGCTTGGTGTAATCGCCCACATCCAGGTTGTCGATCAGGTGGTTCAGCGCGCTCTCGCGGGGCATAAAGTTGCCGTTGTTGTGCTCGCCTTCCGCCATGTACTTCATGTTCTCTTCACCGGTCAGGGAAGCCAGCACCTTCCAGGTGGCCTCGGCGTTTTTGGTGCGGGCGTTCACTTCCCACACGCCGCAGGTCAGCATCTGCGCGCCCTTGCCGTCCGCCGGGTAGGGCATGGGGGCCATTGCCCAGTCGATGCCCTTGCCGTTTTCCACCATTGCCGCCAGGCCCGAGTCAGGCAGCCAGCGCATTGCAACCTTGTCTTTAAACAGGGGATCTTCAGAGGTACCGCCCGCGCCGAAGGAATCCACAAAGCGGCGGACCTTTTCATAGCCGAACTCATCAAAAATGGCGCGCTGGAACTCGTAAGCCGCCAGTTGGCGCTCGTTCACAAAGTCCGGCTTGTCGCCGTCCACCCAGGTGCCGCCGAACGCCGCGGGCCACAGAATGGTATCCAGCCAGTAATAGTCCGGCACAAGGCCCATCTGAACAATGTTTCCCTTGTCGTCAAGCTTGGTGCAGTCAATCGCGCACTGCAGCAGCTCGTCGGTATCCTTCGGGAAGTGATCCCAGCCATTCTCCGCCAGCAGGTCGGGGCGATACACCATAAAGGTGGTGCTCATGCTGTAGGGCACAGAAAAAATCTTGTCGTTGTAGGTGCACAGGCCCCAGCAGGCGTCCACAAAGTCGCCTTTGTTCCACTCCTCATCGCTGTTCACAAACTCAGTCAGGTCGTACAGCGCGCCCTTATCCGACCAGGTGGCCGCGTTGTTCCAGTAGTTCATAAAGATATCGGGGGTGCTGCCGGAAGCAATGGTGGTCAGGATAACCTCGGGCGATTTTGCGCCCGCAACCTCCACGGTGATGTTGTCGGTGTTTTCCGCATTGAACTTTTCCGCCCAGCGCAGCAGCCGCTGGTGCTCGCTGGTTTCCTCGGTGTCTTCAGGCTTTAAGTGCCACACGGTAACGGTAACGGGGTCTTTCGCGCCCCCCTGCTCCCCGCTTGTTCCCGATGCGTTTGCCGGGATACTGGAAGCGTTGTTTCCGCATGCGGCCATAGGCAGCGCCATGGCACAGGCAAGGATCATTGCCAGCAATTTTTTCATGATGTTTTCTCCTTTTCTATTTTTCAAGGCACAAGCCACGGTCGGCGGCCAGCGCCTTAAATTCCATACGCCGCGTTGCACAAATCACGTGTTTGTATGGCTCGCACGCCCCCCTTGCTGCGGGGTGGCGGAACAGCCAGCTGTTTTTTCATTTTTTCGTTGTGCCGGGCCCAAGAATCACTATACAGGCTGTTTTGGCCAAATACAATCAACAAAATTTTCATTCCGGCAAGCAATTTTTTTGCGCACGATTTCTCGGTTTTCACCATTTTTGCAGTGTCAAAGGCATTTTTTGCAGGCGCTTTTCAGGGCCCCCAATATACAAAAAACCGGAGAACGGCCTTGCGGCAATTCTCCGGTTTTTAATCTCCCCGCCATCCGGGGCTGTCCTCTCCCGGCTGTGCGGGTCAAAGCCCGCCTCTCACCACCACCTCGTCCAACCCGATCCAGCTCCAGCGGGCGGGCTGCTGGGCCCCGGCGGTTGGGCCGTCGGGGGCGATCCTCCGTTCAAACACGGCTTTTACCGCATTGGCCCGAACCGCCGCGGGCAGCGCCAGCTCGTAATAACAGCTGCTGTCCACGTCGCTCAGCGCCGTTTCAACGGCCTGTCCTTTTGTCACCTCGCCCGCCCTTGTCCAGTTTGCACCGGCATCGGCAGAGTAGTAGTAGGTCACCTGTTCCGGTGCGGCAATGCCCCAGCTGGTGCGGTCTAAAAAATCAATGCCCAGCACATTCACCGTCACCAGGCTTTCAAACCCGGTTTCAACGGTGTAGGGGCCCGCTGCGGTATCGGCGTGCAGGCCAATGTAATCGGCCGCCCACTCGCCTGTTTGCATCCTGCCGTCTTTCAGCAGGGGGTCCGCCTTGTTCTGAAGTTCTGCAAAGGCGGCCTCATCGCCCACCTGCTCGCTGCGCAGCGTCACAGTGCCCAGCGGCGCCAGGGCTTCCGGCGCTGCGGTGGGCGTGCTGCCCTCCAGCACAAGCTCGTCCGCCCCCATCCAGGTCAGCAGCTCGCCGGGCTGGTCTGCCGGCGCGTAAGCAAACTCGGCTTTTACATACTGCGCCGTCACCGGCGTGGTAACCTGGAACACCAGATCCGCCAATCCACCGGGGGGTTCGATCCTCGCCGCCTGCTCCCGCGCAATGGTGGCAAGCGGCTTCCAAACGCTCCCGTCTGCCGAGGTGCTGAACGTTACCTGCCCCGGCGCGCCGATGCCCCAGCTCAGTTCCTCCATCATCCTCAGTTCTATGTTTGTCAGGTTGCTCAGGCCGTTCAGGTCGGCAACAATCGAAACCCGCTCGCCCAGCTCGTTCTTGTTCAGCTGCACGCAGCCGCTGTTCCAGTTGCCGGTCTGCCCGTCGGCAAGAAGCGAAAGATCCAGCCGCTCCACCGCCCCCTGGTTCCAGATATTTTCGGCCGCCAGGGTGATTTTGCTGTTTTTGGCAAGGTTCCCGCCGGGCTCTTCCAAATTCGTTTCCCTGCCCTTAAAAAAATCGAACATCGCATCATAAACATAACGGGTGCCCGCTTTATTCCTGTATGTTTCGTAAATGCCGGAAGTGCTCGTATACCAGGCGATCAAACTGTCATGCTGGTATTGCTTTTTATCCGCCTGCCCTTTCACAAGGTAATCGCGGAAGCTGGCGATAAATTGGTCCGAAATACCGCCAAGCTCCATTTCAACGCCCAGTCCGTACTTCTTGCACAAGTCCGCGCAGTCGTCCACCCGCTGGCCCGTGGCGTTTGCGTCGAACGCATAGTTGGGTTGCATGATCGCATAATCAAAGCCCAGGTTCTTCCACTCGCGGAAGCCGGGCGCCTGGTAAGAGGGGATCCAGTAAATTTTGCGGGCGGGCGTTAAACTGTGCACATACTCGGTAATGCTTTTAACGGAATCGGCCGCCAGGGGGTCCACATCGTAGTCAATGCTCTCGTGGTGCCAGTAAAAGCCGTCCAGCCGCAGGTTCTGGTAGTTCTTGGCATTAAACCGTTCGATCACCGTATCAACATACCATTTAACCGCGGCCAAACGGTCTGCCCTGGCCTGCGCGTAAGAGTTTGTCTGCGATACCTCAAAGTTCAAAGACCGGGTGGTGCCGGGCAGCGCCCCAAAATCGTTTTGGCACAAAATGGGCGCCAGAATCGAAACCTTCACGCCAATTTTGTAGTTGGGGTCGTTTGTTGCAGCCTTCACAGCCGCCGCGGCCGCCTCCAACGCGTCCAGGTTGCAGGGGTTCCCGTTTTCATCCTTAAAGTCGAACAAAAAATCCAGCCACAGCTGCCATTCATTGATGCGGGCGCACATCTGCGCCGCATTGGGGTTCCCCACCATATCGGTGATCGAATACACCACATAGCGTCCGTCGGTGGGGTCTGTGGTGGTGGTATCCGGCAAAAGCAGATGGGGCAAAAAGGTAATGGACTCAAAGAACTTGTCCCGGATCGTTCCCTGTTCATCCAGATAGGCCACAACCGGCAAAATCTGTTCTTCCGTTTTGTGTGTTGTGATAAAGGGCCCGTCCGCTTCCGCCTGCTGGTAGCCCGCATACATCAGGCTCTCGTGCTGAATGCCGCCCGAAAGCGCGGGCGTGGGGTAGGCGTTCACTTTTTCATACTCACTGCCGGGCGCGTCGGGCAGCGGGTCGGCGTCGGCAGCCGGTTGCTCCAGGCCGTTCACCCTCATTTCGTCCATAAAGGCCCAGGTGCCGGTCAGCTCAAAGGCCACCTTAACATAGCGGGCGTTGTAGTTGATTCCCGTAAGGGTAAAATCAAAATTGACCAAAGAGTTTTGGTCGTCGCCCGCGGTGTGTTCGGGGGTTTCGTCCCGGGTCGCGTCAAACCGGCTCACACGGCCCACACGGTTAAAATTCACCCCGTCGGCGGACAGATAGTAGGTAAACACAGCCGGCGCCGAAATGCCGTACATGGGGTGCTCCTGCACATGCATCGACACCTCTTGGATGTTCCGCTCCGCCCCCAGGTCCAAAATAATCCCGCGGTCAATGTTGCGGTACGCTTCATAATACTTCGAGCGCTCTCCCGTGCCGTTCCAGTTGCCGTCCAGGATCGCGCCGTTGCCGTATACCCCGTCCGTCAAACGGCAAAGAATGGCTTGCTCTTTATCCCGGATCGGGATATCGTTGGTGGCCGGGTCATAATCGGTGCCGGGGCCTTCCATGGTCAGGGTAAAGCGGTCCGCCCCGGCAGCCAGGTTTACAAGCGCCTGGCCCGGCTGCGGCGCGGGCGCGGCGGCGCTGGCGCCTTGCTCTGTTTGCGTAACGGTGGGCGCGCACGCCCCCCTCTCCCCGCCGTCGTTTTCCAGGGCAAAAACGCCGTAAGGGCAAAGGCATGCCGTTGTCAGGCAGCCTGCCAGGAGCATACTGATGATTTTTCGCATGGGTGGTGGTTCCTCCTTTTTTATTCTGTGCCTCCGATCATAGCACAGCATTTTGGCAATTGGAACAAACATTTTTTCCATTCAAAACAAAATACTGTGCAAAAATTGTGAGCCCGTTTTTTGGCGCAAACCCAAACGAAAAACTTCCTGTAAAAACAAAAAGCTCCTCCAAAGAAGTTTCCCTTTCCTTTGGAGAAGCCTTGGTCAGCATTCAGAAAAACGATCCAGCTCTATGCTTGCGCCGCCCGCCAGGCGCGAGGCCTCTGCCGCAAGCGCCATAATATGGCTGTCCACCGAAGCGTCCACATTGGTGAGCGCTTCGCCCTCCGGCTCCCCATCCCGGAACAGGCTGCAAACATATTTCATCATCTTTGCATCTCCGCCGCCATGGCCCGCAAAACGGTCGGTGATGGGGTCCAGGCCGATCGCGCGGTCCGGCTGGCCGAAACGCCGCAGCACCAGCGTGTTTGTGTCCATATTCCCTTCGATCTCCCCCATGGTGCCCATAATCTTCAGGGTGCGGTAGCACCGCCCTGTAAAGGCGCTCATGGTAAACACCGCGGTTGCGCCGCCCTCAAATTCCATGTTCACGGTCTGGTGATCCACCACATCGTTGTCGCAGTGGTAAACGCAGCGGCCATACGCGCCCGTGCGCAGCGCCTGGTAAAGCTTTTCCGGGGTTGGGTCGGCGCACAGCGCCGTAAGCGGCCACTCCCGGTTGCCGCACCCATAGCCGCTCTTTTCATTGTGCAGGTAGATCTTCTCCGCGTCATAGGGGCAGCTGTCTTTTGCCTTGCAGCCGTCCAGGCAGCGCTTTGCGGCGCCCCTGGGGGCATTTTCCGGTTTAAACCAGTCCAGGCCGCCGTAAGACGAAACCCGTTTGCAGGGCGCGCCCACAAGCCAGCGCAGAATATCCATGTCGTGGCAGCTTTTTGCAAGGATCATGGGGCTGGCCGCGTCGGTGCGGCGCCAGTTGCCCCTCACATAGCTGTGCGCGTAGTGCCAGTAGGCAACATTCTCGGCCGCCTCAATCGCCTCAATGCGGCCAATAGCGCCCTCGGCAAGCAGCTGTTTAACGGTTCCGTAAAACTGCGTATAGCGCAGCACATGGCACACAATAACGGCCCGGTTGGTTTCGTGCGCTTTTTCGCGCAGGGCAATGCATTCCCTCAGGCTGGGGGAAATAGGTTTTTCAAGAACCAAATGGTATCCCTTTTCCATGGCGGGAATGGCCTGCTCCACATGCTGGCGGTCCTGGGTGGCAACAATCAGCACATCCGCCAGCCTGGGCTGCTGCAAAAGCGCCTCTGCCGTTTCGTAACAGCGCGCGGCCGGCACCCCATATTCCTGCTGTGCAATCGCCCGGCGCGCCGGGTCCGGGTCCGCCACCGCAGCAATGCTCATTTCGTCGGGGTGCGTTTTTTGATAGCTGGAATACGCTTCCATTCCACGGATGCCAAAACCGCAGACGGCAAAGGTAACGGGACGTTTCATTCCGTTCTCCTCCCTTTCTGAAAAACAGATTTTTTGTATGCCCCGTTCAATCCTGGAACAGGGGGGCGGCTTGAACTGGGAACCTTTGCCTATTATCCACCAAGCCTTTTTTGTTTTCAATATCTTTTTGGCAATTTGCCGCAAGCAATATTTTCACGGCCCGCACAGGGCAAAAAAATTGTTTTAATCCGCCTTTTTCCCGCTTTTCAACCTTAAAAAGATCCCCGCGCAGGCCTTTTTTCCTGTTTGTGCATTGCTTTTTGTCCCGCTTGCCCTGTGCGCTGCGCTTTATGCCTTCAGCGGGCCGGGCCGCCGTCCTCTTCCTCGCCCTCCTTTCCTTTTTCCGGTCGGAAGTCCTGGATGTCGCAGCCATAAAGATCGGCCATGCCAAACGCCACGCTGATCCTTGGCTCCCGGGTGCCCGCTTCAATAAACTGGATCGTGCGTGAAGAGATGCCCAGGTCCTCCGCGGCCTTTTCCTGCGAGATCTTCTTCTTTGCCTCCTGGCGCTTGCGCTGGTAGATCGTGCGGGGCTTTTTCTCTTCCTTTTTCATTGTAATCACCTCTATAAGGAAGATTACAAAAATCGCCCGCCCTTGTCCCCGAACAAATGTGCGAATCTTGGCTATTTTCGCCTTTTTGTGTTATGTTTTCCATATAAAACAAAAAATCCTCCGGGTTTCGGGGCAAACGCCCCCCTTCCAGAGGATTTTTTGTTTTGTTTGTCCGGCAGGCGTTTCCCCGCGCCCCGCCCCCTTCAGCGCCGCTTTAAACAGTTCTGCCCAAAGGCTTGGGCCGGCATGGGCCGCGCATACAAAAAGCCCTGGATCCAGTCGCAGCCCAGTTGCTTTAAGTATCCCTTCTGTTCCGGGGTCTCCACCCCCTCGCACACCGAGATCATCTGCGTTTCCCGCGCCATCTCCACCACCTTTTGCAAAATCACCCGGCTGCGGGGGTTCGTTTCAAAGTTTTCAAGCAGGCTGCGGTCGATCTTCAAAATATCCGCCGCCATGCGGCTCACGCTGTGCAGCGAGGCGTACCCCGTGCCAAAATCGTCGATCGCCAGCAAAAACCCCTGCTGGTGCAGCTGCCGCGCCAGGGCCATGGTTTCGCCCCCAAACTCCACAAAGGCGCTCTCGGTCAGCTCAAACACAATGCACTCGTGCGGCACCTTGTACCGGTCCACCATGGCGCAAAACCGTTCCAGGTACCCCTCGCTGCAAAGGTGCCTGCGCGACTGGTTGATCGAGATGGGCTTTACTTCAAGGCCCGTGTCCAGCCAGGCCCGCAGCTGGCGGCACAGCACCTCCAGCATGTAAAAATCGAATTCCAAAATAAACCCGTTGTGTTCAAACATGGGGATAAACTGGTCCGGCAGCAGCACCGTGCCGTCCGGCCGCTGCCAGCGCACCAGCGCCTCGGCCCCCGCAAGCGTTTCCTCCGCAAGCTCCAGCTGCGGCTGCAGGTAAAGGCAGAACTCCCCTTTTTCCAGCGCCTCGGGGGCCTGGCGCATCAGGCGCTCCTCCTCAAACCGCTGCTCGTTCATCGCGGGGTCGTAATACAAAAGCTTGTTTTTGCGCGCCTCGCCCTTGCAGCTTTCCATGGCGATAAACGCCTTGTCCAGCATGTCCTTCATCGGTTCGGCACAAAGGTCGGCGGGCAGGTATACCCCCGCCGTAAAACTGATCTCGGCGCCGATCTTCCTTTTTATTTCCGGGCTCAGCAGGCGCTGGCGCAGCTTTTCCATCCGCTGGTCAAGATCCGCCTTGCCCTTGTAGGCCAGTAGCAGCGCAAAAACGTCCTTTTCCACCCGGCCGCAGGCCTCGCAGGTGCGGCAGAATTCCTTCAGGCTGCCGGCAATGCTGCACAGCACCGCGTCGCCCGTGTCAAACCCGCACACCCGGTTGATGTAGCGGAAGTTGTTGATGCCGAACTTCACAAGCGCATACTGCCGCTGCTGCGGGCCGCAGCGCAGCTCGCCCGCCCGCTGAACAAAGCCCTCCAAATTATAAATTCCCGTAAGCGCGTCCTGGTTTTTCGCCTGCACAACCGCCTTTTTCAAAAGGTTATAATTCTTTTGTGCCGCCGCCGGGTTCAAAAAGGGGTATTTTTCCTGTTCGGTGTAAGCAACGGAATTGTGCAGGTGCACCAGCAGCCACCTGCCCTGTTCCCGCCGGTATACCGCCGAAAAACGCAGCGGCATTTCCATCACCATGCCGCTCTTCGGGTCGCTGCTCACATCCAGCAGCGCCGTCACCACGGCCATCTCCGGCGCCGAAAAAACGGTGTGGTACCACGCCCGCTCAATGGTAAAGGCCCCTTCATAGGTGTTGCGCTCCTGTTTGAAATACTGCCGCAGCTGCGCGGTGCCCTTTCCTATTTCCACCTCGCCCGTGCCGATCCAGCTGAACTCCGGGCTCAGGTATTCCAGAATCGTTTCATAATCGCGCTGCACAAAATAGGCCAGTGCCAATTTCCGTGCCAGAGCTTCCAGTTCCTGCACTGCACTCTTCCTCCCGCTCGTTCTCTGCCGCAACCCTTTGCGGCCAGCCCCTACCGTTCAATCGTAATCACAAGCGCGGCCTGCGCAATGCCCTTTTCCTTGTCCGTGTCCCTGTCCAGCAGGTGAACGGTGGCCGTGCAGGCATAGCTGCCCGCAGGCAGCGGCTTTTTGGTCTGCAAACTGTCGCTGTAAATATAGCTGTTGGGCTGCAGGATCCCCGAATCATACACCTGCTCGCCCGTGTCGTCCCGCGCAATCGTCACCCGGATGTTGTTCAGGTTCACCTCCGGGCACTCGATCATCAATTCGCCCTCCGCTTCCCCGCTTTCAAACACAGGCTCGCTGTTAATCGAAAAGGCCACCGTGGTCTCGTCGATCTGCGCGTTCAGCATGGCCTCGATCTGCTCGGCCGTTTTGCCCGGCAGCGCGCCCACCACCGCGTTGGGGTTATAGGCCGGGGCCTCCGGCTGCCGGTTCAGCAGCAGCCAGTGCAGCGCGCCCCCCGCCGCCGGCAGCAGCACCAGCAGCAAAACAAAGGCCAGCCTCCGCTTTTTTCTTCCCTGCTCCGGCGCCCCTTGTTCCGGCCCGGCGTTCCTGCTTTTTTGTGCTGGCATCTCCACTTCTCCGTTCTTTTGTGTATCGTTTTAGGCGCCGGCGGCTCTGCCGCCTTTGTGGCCCCGGGTCCGCCCTGTTTACAGCGTCCCATCCACAAAGGCCCCACCGCCGTGAGGCCCTTGTGGATGGGAAGGCGGAGCGCTCCGCCTTCCCCCCGGGTATCTTGCAAAACCGGTTTTGTGCAGTAAGTGTTTTAAAATTTATCTCCTCAGGCGATAACGGTGCTCACCTTCATCACGGTGCGCAACTGGTATTTCCCATCGGCCAGGCTGGTGGTGTCGGTTTCGTTGTCCTTGGCAAAGATCTTGAATTCCAGGGTGCCGCTCAGGCCCATGGTGCCCAGCTCGCGGTTCAGCCCGCTGCCCACGGTAAGCTTGTAATCCACGGGGCCGGCCGCGTCAAACACGTCGGCCCGGGTCAGGCTTGCGGGCGCCAGATACACGTCCAGCACGCTCAAAAAGCCCACGGTGGGCGTTACCGCCGCGTCGCCCACTTCCGAAAGGGTCAGTTTCACGCTGCGGTTGGAATTGTTGGTGAATTTGCCCGTGCCGGACACCACGCCCCCCGTGCCGGGGTCCGAGTCGTCCAGGGTCAAAACGCCTCCATCTTCCTTGGTAGCGATCTGGAAGTTGATGGCGGTGGGCATGACCACGCTGATCAGCGCGGCGTCCTTTTTGGTCTCGCCGTTCAGCCAGACCTCCTGCCCATCCTCGTTGGTCACTGTTTTGTTGTCGCTGTCGGCGGCCATAACCGGCGCCGCCAAAGCGCACATCATGGCCAGCGCCAGCACCAGAGCGAGTGCTTTTTTCATGTTTACTACTCCTTTACGTTTGTGTGGTTACTTACTGCATCCGGGCCCGTAAGCCCTGTATCTATTCCAGGCAGCGCAGGGCTGCCGCAGAATCGCTGTAAAAGGGCTAGCCCTGCACGGTGAGCACAAGGCCCGCCTGCACCTCGCCCAGGTAGGTTTCGCCGTCCGTCCGGTAGGCGAAAATGCGCGCTGTGCAGCTGTAGCTGCCCGCGGGCAGCGCTGCTTCCAGCTCAATCGTTTCCATGTAGCTGCCCGGCTTCAAAAGGCCGGTCTTGCACAGCACAAGCTCGCCCCCCAGGGTTTCCGCATAGGGGTCCGCCTCGTCCAGGCAAAGCTCCAGCCGGGTGTACTTCTGCCCCCATACCCGATTTGCCGGACAGAAAAACAATCTGTATAATGGAAAGGGGT
>ERZ857882.818-NODE-818-length-38704-cov-4.494450_pt1 | contig 38704 bp, 41 predicted proteins | sample MGYA00519697_ERZ857882 | MGnify/ENA primary metagenome ERZ857882 (study PRJEB31778, sample SAMEA3449373) | human gut metagenome | biome: human gut; feature: human-associated habitat; material: faeces | place: United Kingdom | collected 2010/2012 ...
GGGCCGGCCCAGAAGGGCCGGCCCGGTTGTTGCGACCGGCAGTCGCCTGCAAAATGTATCAACCCTTGACCGCGCCGGCGGCGACACCCTTGATGATGTGCTTCTGGCAGGTCAGGTAAAAGATGATGATCGGCACGATGCTCAGCAGGATCAACGCCATCGTTGCGCCGAGGTCCACAGAGCCGTAGCTCCCCTTCAGATATTGGATATGGATCGGGATGGTCATGTAGTTCGTACGATCCAGTACGAGGTAGGGGAGCAGATAGTCGTTCCAGATCCACATGGTCTCCAGCACGCCCACGGATATGAGCGTCGGCTTGAGCATCGGGAACACGACGAGGAAGAACGTGCGCACCGGGCCGCAACCGTCTATGGCGGCCGCCTCCTCGATTTCGAGCGGTAACGATTTGACAAAACCCACAAACATGAACACCGCCAAACCGGCGCCGAAGCCGAGATAAATGACCGGGATCGTCCATGGCGTGTTCAGATGCAGCGTGTCGGCCGTTTTGGCCAGCGTAAACATGACCATCTGGAACGGTACCACCATCGAAAAGACGCATACCAGATAGATGATGCGGCAGAGCCGGCTGTTGACGCGCGAGATGTACCAGGCGGCCATGGACGTGCAGATCAGGATCAGCGCCGTGGACAACACCGTGATGACGAGGCTGTAGGACACGGACTTGAGGAACGGGTAGTTGCCGAACGTCATGCCCTTGATGTAGTTGTCCCAGCCGACGAACGACTCGGCGTTTGGTAGGGCGAACGTATCGGTGTTGACGAAACTGTTGGCCTTAAAGGAGTTGATGAGCACGATGACAATCGGCATCACGTACAGGATGCTGATGAACGTAAACAGGATTGTCAGCGCGGGTTTACCCCAGTGCCTGCGGGTCCGAATGGGGCGGATGTTTGCCTCCATTACTGCTGCACCTCCTTTTTCCTGGTCGCGCGGAGCTGAATCAGGCCAATCGCAGCGACGAGCACGAAAAACAGAACGGCCTTGGCCTGCCCGACGCCGCGGGAGTTGGCGTTGAGATAGAATGTGTTGTAGATATTCAACGCCAGCATTTCCGTCGTCTTGATGATGCTGCCGTCGGCAAGAAATTTGAAGGGCTGTCCGCCGTTGAGCGCCAGGTTCTGGTCAAAGAGCTTGAAGCCGTTGGTCAGCGACAGAAACGTGCAGATCGTAATCGATGGCATGACGCAGGGGATCGTGATGCGGAACAGCGATTGCCGGCCGTTCGCCCCGTCGATGCGCGCCGCCTCCAGCAGTTCTTCCGGTACGCTCTGCAATCCGGCGATGTAAATGATCATCATGTAGCCGATCTGCTGCCAGCACATCAGAATGATCAGGCCCCAGAAACCGTAGCCTGTGTCCAGCAGAATGCTTGTGCCATACCGCACCAGGATGCCGTCGAAGATCATCGACCAGATATAGCCGAGCACGATGCCGCCTATGAGGTTCGGCATGAAGAACACCGTGCGGAACAGGTTGGAACCGCGGATACCACGCGTGAGCGCATATGCTACGGCGAATGCCAGCACGTTGATGATCAGCAGGGATACGACGGCGAACAGCGCCGTATAACCAAAGGAATAGGCAAATGCAGGGTCGCTGATCGCCTTTGCATAGTTGTCGAGGCCGGTCCAGGTGGCGTTGCTTGTGGTGGTAAACTTACAAAACGAGAGGTAGACGCCTCTCAGAAACGGGTAGACAAAGCCGATCACAAACGCCGCCACCGTGGGGAGCAGGAACAGGGGGAACCATTTGCGGATGGAACCGCTGAGCATATTCCCGTTCACGGCAAAGCTGTGACGCCTTTTACGTAGTGTCTGTTGTTCCATTGCGACCTCCTTTTTGCTTGATCATGGGCGTTCCGCCTCCGGCTGTGGGGCGAATCGCCCCGCCCCATAGCCGGAACGGGCGGGCAGATCATGCCCGCCCCATACGCTCCGTCTGTTGCGTTACTGGTTGTTGTACTGGGTGGCCCAGCCGTTGACAAACGCGGTCACCACGTCGTCCCAGGAACCGCCGCCCACGGAATACTGCGTCAGCGCCGCAACGACGCCCGCGCGCCATGCATCCACGTTCGGCGTGTAGTTGAACGCCCAAGTCACGGTGTAGTTGCCGTTGGCAACATACTCGTTGGCCTGGCTGAAGAACACGTTCTCCGGCTCAGCGGCGTTCTTGAACGGGCAGGGGCCGAACTGCTCGGCCATCATCTTCGTGCCGGACTCGCTGGTCACAACCCAGTACATGAAGTCGAGCGTCGCCTGGATGTCCTCCGGATCCGCTTTGGCGTTGACCGCCCAACAGTTCTCCGTACCGGAGCACAGACCGGCGTTCTCCTCGCCGTCAACACCGCAGTAAATCGGGATCATGGCCAGATCGTCAGGGTTCATGCCGAATTTGTCGATCAGGTTTGCGTATTCCCAGGTACCATTCTGGAAGAACACGGCCTTGCCCTCGCCGAATTCCGCCTCGGACTCATCGCCCGTCTTGGTGGTCAGCTCTGCAGGCGTGCAGGTGCTGTTGTTGATGTAGAGATCCCACACGGCTTTGAAGTTGTCAAGGTAGGCGCCGGTGATCGTGGCGGGCTGGCTGGTCACGCCGTCGTCACGGAACTCATAGTAGAGGGGCATGTTGGCCAGATGGCCGCTGAAACGCCAGCTCGAAGAGCTTTCAAGACCCGCGGAGCTGAACGCCGCAAAGCCGAGCTCGTCCTTGCGGGCGGTGATGTCCTCGGCGACGGCCTTGAGGCTCTCAAAGTTGGTGATGTCGGCCAGCTCATAGCCGGCCTCGGCCAGCAGCGCCTTGTTGACGATGATGCCGAAGGACTCGTAGCAGTAGCCGATGCAGAAGACCTCGCCGTTCTCGCCGAAGAGGTTGAAGTCGTCCGTGGTCATCTCCTTGTAGACGGCGGTGTCCTTGAGGTCGTAGCAGTAGTCGCCCCAGGTATCAAGACCTGCCTGATTCCCGCACTGGAACAGCGTCGGCATGGAGCTCTTGTCCATCTCGGCGGTCAGCGTCTCGCTGTACGTGCCGGAAGCGGCGGTCACGACCTTGACTTCGACGCCGGTCTCGGCGGTGTACTCTTCCGCCAGCGCCTGCCAGGCGGCGTCGGATTCCGGCTTGAAGTTCAGATAATAGACCGAACCGGTCGCCTCGGTGCTGCCGCCCTCGTTCGTTGTGTCGCCCGTGTTGGGCTGCGTGGTGCCGGGATCCTGCTCGCCGCCGTTATCGGTCGTGCAGGCGACCAGGGAGAACACCATGGCCAGCATCAGAATGATTGCCAATGCTTTCTTCATTTCTGTTTCCTCCTGTTTGTTGTTCTACTGGGATTTATGCCAAGCGCGATCAACGCGCGTATGGCCCTTTTGCCTGCGATCAGGCATGGGGGGAGCGGACGGAAGTGCCGGGGATCAGTTCGGTTTCGAGCAGGACGTGCTGACCGGGGTGCTCCATGCCGGCCAGGAGAAGCTCTACGCTCTTTTCCGCCAGCGTTTCCTGCGGCTGGCGCATGGTGGCCAGCGTCGGTTCGTAATAGGAACCCAGCTCAATGCCGTCAAACCCGATGATGGATACATCCTCAGGCACATGCAGCCCTCTGTCGCAGAGCGCGCGGGCGGCGCCGATCGCCATTGTGTCCGACATGGCGAATACGGCCGTAAATGGCGCGCCGCTGTAAGCGCAAATCATCCGGTATGCGGAGGCAAAGGAAAACGTGGAGATGAGGTAGCGCTCCGGTGGCAGTTCCCGCCCGTGGGCGCGGAAGCTGTCGCACACGCCGAGATAGCGCAGCCTTGCGATGTTCCAGTCTTTCGTTTCGCCGCCGAGCACAAGGATTTCGGTATGTCCGCAGTCGAACAGGTAATCCACCGCACGCCGGGCGCCCTGCCGGTCGTCCACGCTCACGCTGGAGACGTTTTCCGCACGTGAGGTGGCGGCGTTGACCGTGGAAAACACACAGGGGATGGGTAGCGCGCGGAGCATGTCGTCGCAGTCGGCATGGCAGCCGCCGAGGAAAATGATGCCCCGCACCTTCCGTTCGGCATAGACACGCTGTGCCTGCAGCACTTCGTCATCGTTTTCGTCGATGTAATAGGGCAGGAAGTGAAGGCCCGTACGCTCTATGCGGCGCTGAAGCCGCTCGATGATGCCGGAAAAGAAGAGGTTGTTGGCGCCGCGTACGATCACGGCGATCGAGTCGGTGGAAAGCTGCTTCAAGTGCTTGGCGTTGCTGTTGGGTTCATAACCCTCGCGGCGAATCACCGCCATAACGCGCTCGCGCGTCGCTTCGTTGACATCAGGGCGCTTGTTGAGCACGCGCGACACCGTACTGATGCCAACGCCGGAAAGCTGCGCAATCTCTTTGATCGTAATACGAGCATCCATGATCACGACACCTGATTGACGAGTAGTTGAAAACGTTGCCGGTAACGTTTCCGATAACATTTTAGCAAGGTGTCACAGCGTTGTCAAGCGCACGCCAAAAATATATCAATTTCGGTTCTCTTTCGCTTGGTGAATTCCTTTCCACCCAATCCGGAGGGCGCCGCACCCGTGCGAAACGAAAAAACGTTGAGTATTCGGGAAAAGGATGGTATACTTGTTTCGTATGCATAGTATGAAGGAGGCAGCGATGAAAGTAACGGTCAAGGAGCGCCGTTTTCCGTCTGCTACGGGACTGGGCCCCATTCGCTACCGCCTGTGGCTGCCAGAAGAGCCGTGCGCAGCGTTGCAGTTGACACACGGCATGGCCGAACATATCGACCGGTACGATGCGTTTGCGCGTTTTCTGGCGGAGCAGGGCGTGCTGGTCTACGGGCAGGATCACGCCGGCCATGGCAGGAGCACGCCGGACGCGCCCCGCGGCTACTTCGGCCCGGAAAACGGCTGGGACGCCCTTGTGCAGGACATGCGGACGCTGTTCGATGTGGTCAAGCGCGATCATCCGGCGATCCCTTTTATTCTGTTTGGCCATTCGATGGGTTCCTTTCTGGCGCGCGCATACGCCGGGCGCGACGGGGAGGATTTTGACGCGTTTATTTTTACCGGCACGGCCGGTCGAAATCCCGCGCTTGGCATCGCCAAGCTGCTCGCCCGCCGCGAGATCCGACGTCTGGGCGCAGATCAGCCCAGCGAGCTGCTCAACCGGCTCAGCTTTGGCAGCTACAATCGCGCGGTTGGCGGGAAGCGCACGGCGTTTGACTGGCTTTCGCGCGACGAGGCGCAGGTAGATCGTTATGTGGCGGACCCTGCCTGTGGGTTCACGTTTACGGCGGCCGGCATGCGCGACCTGTTCGCGGGGCTTGAGGAGATTTCCAGCGTCCGGTGGGCCGCCCGCGTGCCGGACAAACCGATTCTCATCGCTTCCGGCGAACGCGATCCCGTCGGCGGCCGCAATGCCAGCGGCGTGCGGCAGGTTGCGGCATGGCTGCGGCAGAGCGGGCATACCGTGGAATTGAAGCTGTATCCGCTCGCCCGTCACGAGGTCTTGAATGAGACGAACCGGGACGAGGTGTTCGGCGATATCGCGCTGTTCATCGAAACCGTTGAAACCATGGGAGAGATTGTATGAGCATTCTGGTCTATCGTGACAAATCCATAGCCGGCGCGGCGGCGGCGACGCTGCTGGCTGCGCAGATCATTGAAAAGCCGATGAGCGCGCTTGGCCTCGACTATGCGGAGGACATCGCGCCTGTCTATCGCGCGCTTGCCCGCATGACAGCAGACGGCCTGCTCGACTGGAGCGATGCGTCGGCGTTTGCACTGTCCGAATACGTGCGGACCGATGTGGATCGGACGGTTGCATCGCTGATGGAGCCGCTGTTGTATGAACGCATCAACCTCAAGCGGGAGCGGCGCTTTGCACCCAGTGCCGAGGCCATGGACTGGAGTGTGGCGTGCAACGAATACGAGGATGCAATCCTGCATGCCGGCGGATTGGATTTGGTGTTCTTGTCCGTCGGAAAGGACGGCAGCATCGCATACAATATTGGCGCGCCGGAGCTTGCGCCGGTCACGCACGTCGAGCGGACCGAGAACGGGCGCGTGGTCACCGTCGGCATGACCACGGTGATGAGCGCGAAAAAGGTTGTCGCGCTGCTCGTAGGGAGCGAGAAGGCGGAGCTGGCTGAGCGGATCTTCAACGGGCCGGTCACGCCGCAGATTCCCGCCACCTATCTGCTGTTGCATGCGAACACGGTTTTTATTCTCGACGAGGACGCCGCAGTGCGGATCTGAGGCTGCATGGAGATCTTTAATGGCGGCTGGGAGGAGATGGAGCGGGCCGTTGCCCGTTGCCGCCGCTGCCGCTTATGCGAGGGACGCGCAAATCCCGCGTTTGGCGAGGGGAGCCGGAATGCCGTCGCCATGCTCGTTGGCGAGGGTCCGGGCCGCGAGGAGGACCTTCAGGGCAGGCCGTTTGTCGGGCCGGCCGGCCAGCTGCTCGACCGCATGCTTGCCGCCATCGGCATGCCGCGGGACGAGCTGTACATCACCAACGTTGTCAAATGCCGCCCGCCCGGCAACCGCAATCCCGCCGACGACGAGGCTGAGGCCTGCCTGCCTTACCTGCGGCGGCAGTTTGCGCTGGTCAGGCCGCGCATTCTCGTCTGCCTGGGGGCTGTGGCCGCCCGGTACCTTTACGACCCGTATGTGCGGATCTCGCGCGACCGCGGCAGGTGGAGGGAGCGAAGCGGGACGATGATCCTGCCGACCTATCATCCGGCGGCCCTGCTGCGCGATGAGAGCAAAAAACGCGAGGCGTGGGAGGATTTTCAGTCGCTTCGGGCGGCTTTGCAAAGCGTATCAGAACACGAAGGAGGACGTTATGTCAGGACATTCCAAATGGGCGAACATCAAGAATAAAAAGGAAAAGACCGACGCGCAGCGCGGCAAGGTATTCACCAAGATCGGCCGTGAGATCGCCATTGCCGTCAAGGAGGGCGGGGCTGACCCGGCCAACAACAGCAAGCTGCGCGACGTGATCGCCAAGGCCAAGGCCAACAACATGCCAAACGACAACATCTCCCGTTCGATCAAAAAGGCGGCGGGGGAGGGCAATGCGGTCAATTACGAGGAGATCACCTATGAAGGTTATGGCCCGGGGAATATGGCCGTGATCGTCGAGGTGCTCACCGATAACCGCAACCGCATCGCTGCAGAGATGCGCCATATTTTCGATAAGAGCGGCGGCAACCTGGGCGCGAGTGGCTGCGTCGGCTGGATGTTCGACAAAAAGGGGCTCATCGTCATCGAGCGCAGCGCCCTCATGGATGAGGATGAGGTGATGATGACCGCGCTCGATGCCGGCGCAGAGGACTTTAACGCGCTCGACGATGCGTTTGAGGTCTATACGACTCCCGGCGATTTTTCCGCCGTGCGCGAGGCGCTCGAGGCCGCCGGCTATGCCTTTATCTCCGCCGAAGTGCAGATGATTCCGCAGAATACCGTCAATGTAGAGGATGCCGAGACGATCGAGAAGATCGAGCGTTTCCTCGAGCGGTTGGACGATAACGACGACGTACAGGAGGTCTACCACAACGCCGTGTTCCCGGATGAGGAAGACTGAGCCGGGGGCATTGCGCTTTTTTCGATCGTCGTATATAATACAACAATCAAAATCAAAGGAGGAGTACACATGGCTGCTGAAGTGGTGAACACGCTCGGGAAGATTACCATCAGCGACGACCTGATCGCCAGCATTGCGGGCTATGCCGCCGTCGAGAACTACGGTATCGTCGGAATGAATGCGAAGAAGGCGGGGGACTCCATCATCGAACTCTTTGGGGGCGACAACATCAAGCGTGGCGTCAAGGTGTCGCTGGTGGCGCCGGATACCGTAGCCATCGACCTGTATGTGACGCTGGAGTACGGCGTATCGCTGCCGGCGGTCGCCCAGAATACGAGGAGCAACGTCAAGTACCGCGTGGAGGAGATGACGGGGCTTTCGGTGCAGTGCGTCAACATTCATGTGGAGAATATCCGGGTCTGATCTTCTGTTGACCGGGATCCGGATGGAGGAAAGATGAACGAATTAACCATCAGCGGAGCACAGTTCCGCGATATGATCGTCGTTGGCGCCGCGATGCTGGAGCGCAACCGGCAGGCCATCGACGCGCTCAATGTGTTCCCGGTGCCGGATGGCGATACCGGGACGAACATGTCCATGACCATGCAGAGCGCGGTGAAGGAGCTGCGCTCGCTTCCGGCCGATGCGGATGTGTCCGCCGTGGCCGACGCGCTGTCAATGGGCGCGTTGCGCGGGGCGCGCGGCAATTCCGGCGTTATCCTGTCGCAGCTGTTCCGCGGCTTTTCCCGCGCGTTCAAGGGCGCTTCCGTCATGGATGCGCAACTTCTCTCAAGCGCGCTCACGATGGGCTGCGAAGCGGCCTACAAGGCGGTCATGAAGCCGAAAGAGGGCACGATTCTGACCGTCTCCCGCATGATTGCGGAGGAAGCTGCGGAGCTTGCCTCCCGCGGTGCAAACGTCTATCGGCTTGTTGACGCGGTCATCGAGTCCGGCGAGCGCGCGCTGGCCAAGACGCCCGATCTGTTGCCGGTGCTCAAGGAAGCCGGCGTCATTGATTCCGGCGGCAAGGGCCTGTTGACCATTTACCGTGGCTTTAAACTTTCGCTCGACGGGGATGAGATCCCGGATCTGCCCGAACAGGCAGAGCTGGAGACGCCTCCGTCCAGCGCCGCGGCGGAACTGGAGGGCGTGCCGGAGGAGAGCATCGAGTTCGGCTACTGCACGGAGTTTTTTGTCGTACACCTGAATCCCGCGTTTCAGGAGTCCGATCTCGACGTGTTCCGGGATCATCTGATGCGCCTCGGCGATTCGGTCGTGGTGGCCTACGATGCGGATATCGTCAAGGTGCACGTCCACTCCAACGCGCCCGGCAAGGTATTGCAGATGGCGCTTCGACTGGGCGAACTCGACCATCTCAAGATCGAAAACATGCGCGAGCAGAACCGCGCGCTGCAGGCTGAACGCAAGCGCAATGAAAAGGAATACGCCATGGTCGCCGTCAGCGCAGGGGACGGCATCGAAAGCGTATTCCGCGAACTCATGGTCGACCATGTCATCGCGGGCGGGCAGACGATGAACCCCAGCATCGATGCGATCGCCGGCGCCATCCGCAAGGTCAACGCGCGCAACGTATTTGTACTGCCCAACAACGGCAACATCATCCTGGCGGCCCAGCAGGCGGCGGAGATCGTTTCCTGCAATGTGATCGTGCTTCCGACCAAGACCATCCCGCAGGGCATCGCCGCAGCGATGGCGTTCAACGGCTCGGTGGATGTCGAATGCAACGAAAAGGCGATGACCGCCGCTTTTGGGGAGGTCGTCAGCGGCGCCGTCACCTATGCGGTGCGCGATACAAAGTTCCGTGGCGAGAGCATTTCGCAGGGCGATATTCTCGGCATGATGGACAACGAACTCTGCTGCGTTGGGACGGCGGTGGATGCGGTGGCGACCGATCTGCTCCGCCGCATGATGGAGAAGCGTGGAGAACCGGATGCCGCCGTGACCATCTTCTACGGCGAGAATGTCGACGAAGCGAATGCCGAAGCATTGCTTGCCCAGTTGGAGGCGGAGTATCCAGAAGCGGAATTCATCGTCCAGTGCGGCGGACAGCCGTTGTATTATTACTATTTGTCCGTGGAGTGACGGGACCGTCGTCAATATGTCGGGCGGGAGGGACTTGCGGCCCTGCCGCCCGTTTTTCAGGAGATGCGTATGCTGCAGGCAGGCGTGGAAACGCTCAGGGGGATCGGGCCGACCCGTGCGGCACAGTTGCAAAAACAGGGCGTGCGCACGGTGGAGGATCTCTTGCACCTCTTACCGCGCGAATACCGGGATTACAGCCGGGAAACGCCGGTTTCCGCTCTGCGTCACGGGCAGGATTGCGCCGTGCGCGTCCGCCTGATTTCATCGCCCGCGACCGCCTATTTTCAGGGCCGTTCTCTTGTCAGCGTGCAGGCGACGGACGCTACCGGCAAACTTCGGCTCAAGTGGTTCAACCAGCCGTATCGCCGTGGGCAGCTCCAACCCGGCGGCACCTATGTCGCCTGTGGCCGCGTGGATGCGCGCAGAGGGCTCTCGATGCTGAATCCTTCGCTTTGCCGGGAGTTGCCGGGCCTGCTGCCCGTCTATCCGCTCGTGCAGGGACTGACGCAGCGTTTCCTGCGCACGGCGGTGGCGCAGGCTCTGCCCGCGGCGGATGAGATCTTCGACCCGTTCCCACCGGCATTGCGTGCTGAAAACGGACTTTGCCCGCGCGCATATGCGTTTGTTCAGGCGCACCGGCCGGATGGCCCTGAAGCATTGCAGCTTGCGCGCCGCACGCTTGCGTTTGAAGATCTGCTCTGTTATCTGCTTGCCGTTGAATTGCAGAAACAGGAGCGCAGGCGTTTCACCGGCATCTCGTTCCTTGCGGAAGGCGCGCGGGAACGGTATTTGAGGAAACTGCCCTTTGCGCCTACGGAGGCGCAGTTGCGGGTGATGGGCGAGATCGAGCGCGACATGGCGGCTCCATTTCCCATGAACCGTCTGTTGCAGGGGGATGTTGGCTCCGGCAAGACGGCCGTTGCCCTGTATGCCCTGGATATTGCCGCCGAAAACGGATATCAGGGCGTGCTCATGGCTCCGACGGAGATCCTTGCCAGACAGCACTATGATTCGCTTCTTGGCATCTTTGGGAGTTCGGCTTGCCTTCTGCACGGCGGCATGCCGAAATCACAGCGCGAGAAGGCGCTTGCCCGCATTGAAAGCGGAGAAGCGCGTGCGGTCGTCGGCACGCATGCGCTTTTGCAGGAGGATGTGCGCTTTGCAAAACTGGGCCTTGTCGTGACGGATGAGCAGCACCGCTTCGGCGTATCGCAGCGAGCGGCCATAGCGAACAAGGGCGTGCGGCCGGATGTGCTCGTCATGAGCGCTACGCCCATCCCGCGCACGCTTTCGCTCCTGCTCTATGGCGATCTCGACGTGTCTGTCATCGACGAACTGCCGGCCGGCCGCAAGCCGGTGAAAACGAGCTATATCCCAGCGCACCGGCGCGATGACATGTATGCCTACCTCATGTGCCAGGCAAAAAAGGGCGTCCAGTCCTATGTCGTCTGTCCGTTCATCGACGAATCGGAAGCGTTGGACGGGGTCAGCGCGGAGGGATTGTTTGCTGAACTGCAGGATAAGCTGCCGGGCGTGCGTCTCGGCCTGCTGCATGGCCGCATGAGCGGCAAGCGCAAGGCCGCCGTTGTCGAGGCGTTCCACGACGGCGAGATCGATATTCTTGTCACCACCACGGTCATTGAGGTCGGCATCCACGTGCCGAATGCGTCGATCATGGTCGTGGAGGGAGCGGACCGTTTCGGCCTTGCGCAACTGCACCAGCTGCGCGGGCGCGTTGGCCGCGGCAGTGCACAGGCGTACTGCTTTTTGCTCTCGGACAATGGGGGCGACGCAGCGCTCAGGCGTTTGTCCGTCATGGCGGAGACGAATGACGGCTTTCTCATCGCCGAGCGAGATCTCGAGCAGCGCGGCCCCGGCGATTTCTATGGCACACGCCAGCACGGCGCCAACGATGTGCTGGCCGGTTGCGACCTGTCCCTGCTCGAACAGGCGGCGCACGCTGCGAGGTCGGTCATGGAGCTGCCGAATGCGGCTAACGATGCGCTGCTCGATTTTGTGCGCGTCAGCTACGCCGAACAGTCGATGGAGATTGCCATGAACTGAATAACAATGGCGCGCCTGCGGCGCGTCCTTATCCGTAAATTCGTCAGATGTCGTGCGTGGCGGCATCTTTTTTCATTGGCGCATGACGGCATTTTTTGTTGATTCCTGTATAAATTTCCAGTCATATTTGTTCGTATTCCACACAAATTAACACCACATCCGAAAAAGGAGGTGAATTCGATGGCACGGAATGGCGCACTCGTTCCCGAGTCCAAGACGAAGATGGACAGCTTCAAGAGTGAAGTTGCCAACTCTCTGAACGTCAACCTGAAGCAGGGTTACAACGGCGACCTTACCTCGCGTGAGGCGGGCTCTATCGGTGGCGAAATGGTGAAGCGCATGATCGCTTATGCGGAAAAGAACATGCACTAACCGGTTCAAACGACAGAATTTGACAGGAAAGGAGAAACCCGAATATGGCACGCAATGGTGCTCTGGTACCTGAGAGCAAGAGCAAGCTCGAGAGCCTCAAGTCCGAGGTGGCCAGCTCGCTGAACGTCAACCTGAAGCAGGGCTATAACGGCGATCTGACCTCCCGCGAGGCCGGTTCCGTCGGTGGCGAGATGGTCAAGCGCATGATCGCTTATGCGCAGAACAACATGAAATAAACCGGTTTAACCACCGGTTGCGCAACAGCGCAACAAATCGGGGATGACGCAGCTCTTTGCGCCATCCCCGATTCTCATACCCGGCGCCAGCCCGTTCAAACGGAGCCGGCGCCCTCAACGATCGTCAGATCTTCCTTTGTCAGTTGCCGCGGCGGGCGGCGGCAGAGCGAATCATACACGACGGGCACAACAAAGAGCGTCATGAACGTAGCGTATGTCAGTCCCCCGATGGAGACCACGGCCACCGGCTGCACAAGGCTTGCGCCCATGCCCCAGCCAAGTCCCAACGGCACAAGGCCGAGAATGGTTGTCAGTGCCGTCATGAGCACCGGCCGAAGGCGTATGGAACATGCGGCGACGATCGCTTCTCGCCGCTCCATGCCGTCCAGGCGCAGCCGGTTCATGCAGTCGATGAGCACAATGCCGTTGTTCACGATCACGCCGACGAGCAGCACAAACCCGATCATGGAAACGATGCTCACTTCAAACCCGGTGATGACAAGCGCCAGCAATCCGCCGGTAAAGGCGAGCGGAATGGTCATCATCACGATGAAGGGGGAGAGAAGCGATTGAAACTGCGCCACCATGATGAGATACACGATCACGATGCCGAGCACCAGCATCAGCAACAGATCGTTCATGGCGGACAGGATTGTCTCGTTTTCACCGTCGAACTCGTAACGCACACCGTCCGGCGGGACATAATCGCTCAGCGCCCGTTCTGCTTCCGCGGTTACGAGCGTCACATTATATCCATCCGAAACCTCTCCGCTTACGGCGACATACCGCCGTTGCAACGAGCGGGAGATCGACTGCATCGTTTCCGAAATGGAAAACGTGGCGATGTCGCTCAGCGCCACCTCGTATTCCGTACCGTCCCGGCCGGTAACCGCCAGCATGAGCATGCGCACGTCCGATACCGTCGTATCGTCCGCCTCGCTGCGCACCACCACGTCGAGGCCGTCCACCTCCGTCGCCGTTGTCTCCGTGTTGAGCGCCGCAGCAATCTGCTGATATACTTGCGCGACGGTCAAACCCTCGGCCATGGCCTTTTCCCGGTCTATCACCACGCGAAGTTCCGGCGTCGTTTCTTCCACCCCGTCGGATACCGATGCCACGCCCACCACATCGGACAGGCGCTCCGCAATCTCGCGCGAAGCCTTGAGCAGCGCGTCAAGATCATCGCCATACACGCGTACCGTGATCCCGCTGCCGCTGAGCATGCTCATATCCATCGAACTTCCGGTCACATCGACCGTGCATGGCAGATCGGCACAGAGCGATTCCATGAGGGGCTCGAGTTCGCCGCTGCTGCGTCCGCCCTCGCCGTTGAGCACGATGTACATCGTCGCGCTGTTCGCGCTGCCGCCGGATGAAGCGCCGCCCATGCCCAGAATGGCGCCCAGCCCGCCGGACTGCATGACGCCCACCGTTTCTACTTCCGGCAGTTCGGCAAAGCGGGCGGCAATTTCATCGCATACGGCTGCGGTGTCCGCAAGCGTGGCGTCCTCATCGAGCGAAACGGAGACGCTCATCTGGTTGCTGTCCATTGCGGGCACAAACGCAAATCCGCGCGAGACGGCCAGAACCGCCGAGGCGGCGAGCAACGCGAAGGAGCCAAGCAAAACGGGCGCTTTATGCCGCAGCGTAAAATTCAGCGCGCGCGTATAGGCGTTCTTCATGGCGGCCTGCGCCCGTCCTTCCGCGCTTGCGCCATGCCGCAGCAGGCCGCTGCTGACGGCAGGGACAAGCGTCAGCGCGACGACAAGGCTTGCCAGCAGGGAATAGGCGATCGTGAGCGCCATATCGGCAAACAACTGCCTTGTCAATCCCTCGACGAATACAATGGGCACGAACACGCAAACCGTTGTCAGCGTGGAGGAAGCAATCGCGGCCGCAACCTGCGCCGCACCGGAAATGGCAGCGCGATAGACCGATATGCCTTCGCTGCGCAGACGGTAGATGTTTTCGATGACGACGATGGAGTTGTCCACCAGCATACCCACGCCGACTGCAAGCCCCGCCATGGAGATGACATTGAGCGTGACGCCGGAAAAGTACATCAGCACGAAGGCAAAGGTCACGCTGATGGGGATGGAAAGCGCGACGATCAGCGTCGGCCGCAGGTCGCGCAGGAACAGCAGCAGGATCAAAACCGCGAGTACCGCGCCGACGGCAAGGTTTTGCAGCACGGAGCTGACCACAATGCGGATATAGCTGCCCTGATCCATCAACGGGGTAAACCGCAGGCCGTCGTTGGCACTCTCAAGTTCCGCAAAGCGGTCCAGTATGTTTGCAGACACGGTCGCTGTCGCATAGTTTGACTGTTTGTAGAAGGCGAGCAGGACGCCGTCCTCGCCATTGATTTTGGCATAGGTTTCCGCCGCATTGTCAAATACGAAGACGTCAGCCACATCGCAAAGACGGATCGGTTCGAGCCCGTCGATCCCAAGATCGAGCAGAACGAGCTGTTCCAACGATTCCGTGTCTTCGATCTCATCCCCCACATAGACGAGCCATTGCGTACCCTCCTCGGCGGCGTAGCCGGCCGGCATCGAGAAGTTCTGCGCCGACAACAGACCGGCAACGGTGGAAAGCGTGACGAAGCTGTGCGCATCCGCCGCATCGTAGGCTTCTTCTCTGGCCTCGTCGAGCTGCTCCTGCGCGTTATCCAGCTCCGTTTCCGCCTCCTCCATCTGCCGACGGGCAGTATTGATCCGGCTCTGCCCGGCGTTGAGCTCCTCCAGGGCGGCGTCGAGCGCGGCAACCGCATCCGTCTGCTCTCCATCGAGTTGTTCCAGAGCAGCGTCGAGTGCGGCGATACCGAGATCCGTCTCGGCAAGCTGCTCCTCGAGCGTCGGGCGTTGCGTCTTCGATGCAGCAATGGCGTCGAGCGCGGCCTTCAGCTGCTCGATCTGCTGCAAATCCTCCGGCGAGGGATCTTCCAGCGCCAGAAGCGCCTCCAACTGCATGACCGCCGCATCTTCCGTTGCCAGCAGTTCGTCGATTTCATAGACCGCTGTGCGCAGCTGCGTCTGTGCGGTAAGCAGGGACGCGCGCTGCTGCTCCAGCTCCTCCCGTGCAGCAGCAAACTGCTGCTCCGCTTCCTCGCGGGAGGTGTTGAGCTGCGTTTTGCCGTTGTTCAACTGCCGCTGACCGGAGGAAAGCGCGCTCTCTGCATCGGCCAGCTCCTGCCTGCCGGTTTCGATTTCGTCCTCAGCTTCGGAAAATTGACCGTCAATGGCGGCGCGAATGCGTTCGTTCAGTTTGTCTATTCGCTGTTCGTTAAATACCACCTGGATACGTTCCTCGACCATCCCGCTGGCGGTCACGGAGGCGACGCCCTCGATGCCCTCCAGCTGCGGTAGGAGCGTGTCCTCCACCAATGTAGACAGCGCCGCCGTCGAATAGCCTTCACATGCGATGGCGGACACATTGACGGGCAGCATGTTCGGGTTGATTTTCAGAATATACGGCTGGCCGACGGCATCGCTCCAGGAGGCGCCGAGCTGATCGAGCTGTTCCCGGATATTCATTGTGGTCGCATCCATGTTTGCATCCTCTGAAAATTCCAGAATGAGCATGGACATGTTCTCAGAGGAAACGGACTGGATATCGACAATGTTGTCGAGCGTGGCGACCGATTGTTCGACCGGCCGCGTGATCTCCGTTTCCACCTGTTCCGGGCTGGCACCCGGATAGCTTGTGACGATCACGACATAGGGGAAGTCCAGGTTGGGGAGCAGGTCGGGCGTCATGCGGGTGAAGGCGACCACGCCCAGCAGGATCACCAGGATGACGGCGACGAACACGGTCATCGGCTTTTTTACGGAAAACTTAGCAAGCATGCCGCTCACCCTCCTTTTTCATCATCCCGCGTTGCAGGATGGTCAACTTTCGGGAAAACATGCGCTCAATCGCATCTGCGTCTGCGCCCGGCGTAAACATCTGCGCGATCGTGCTGCGCAGGACCGTTTGCAGCAGTTCGACCATCAGCAAAAAATCTTCCGGCGCTTCGACGTTGAGCATGGAACGGTCAAAATGGGCGTCGAACCATTCTGCAATTCGTTCCGGGGCAAATGTGTCCGACCGGCAATGGGATACGTCTCCATTGGCGCGCAAATGCGTGAGCAAATTGGTGCAGAACGCCCTGTTTGCCGGATCGTTGCTGAGCTGGCGGACCCCCTTCAAAATGCGGCGCAACAGCTCAAAGGGATCGCCGCCGCAGGCAGGGGCCGCCGTGGTGATATAGTCCGAGATGCAGCCGTCTACGCGCTCAAGCAGGAAGCGTATCAAATCGTCCCGGTCAGCAAAATATTGGTAGAAGCTTCCCCGGGAAATGCCTGCACCATGCACAATGCGATTGATCGACATCTCGGTCACCGGGACACGCGCCAGTTCGTCATAGATTGCGACGACCAACCGGTTGCGTTTTTCCTCCGGAAGCCGGTAAAAGGTATCCGTAGGCATGCGGTTCCTCCTTGCAAAGATATGACACGCTGTCATATGACAGCGTGTCATATTATAGAGCGTCCGCCCTATGCTGTCAAGCGCCTGAGCACATTTCGAAGCGGCTGAAGCAGCGCAAGGCATAATACGAAATTCCCGATGCAGTGTGCGATATCGAATGGGAATCCGGCGACCCAGGCGGCCAACATGCCGGAAAAACCGTTTCCGATCAAGAGCAGGAGCAATGCGTAGAGCAGCCCGAACATCAGCCCGAACGCCGCCGAGAGGAGCGACCAGCCCAACACGGAATCGCCGATGACGCGGCGCAGCAGCAATACCAGCACGGCCAGCACGGGCCAGGCGTACAGATAAAAAAACCACCAGAGGCCAAACCCATATGTCAGCCCCTCTAACAGGATGAACACGGCTACGCTCCAGAGTGCGCGACTTCCCAAGGTCAACGTGAACAGAATGATGAGCAGAGATACCCCCTCGATGTTGGGCAGAGGCGCCAGAACAACCTGCACGCCGTAGAGCAGCGCGCCGGCGGCGGCCAGCAACGCCACGTCGCGCGCCCGAAAAGGCGCGGGGGCGGCACCCCATTTTTTATGAAGCTGCGGCCTGCTCCCGTCGGCCGGCGCGTTCGTCCGCATCTCATTTACCAGCCGGTTTTCAGCGTGATTTCGAAGGCGTCGCCGTCGGCAATCGGCGTGGTGTCCACGCCGGTGTTGAGCGATTCTCCACCCTTGGTGAAGCACCACCATTGCTGCTGCGATTCGTCGGCGGTTACGCCGTTTACGGTCAGCACATAGAGGCCGTATTCCGATTCCCTTCCCTCGATCAGCCCCTCCTGCTCGAGCGCACCGCGCAGAAATTCGGCGCCGGTTTTGATGGCTCTTGTTTCGCTTTCCCCTTCGTTGATGATCGTCACCGTAATGGATTTTTCGCCCGCCGTCCCCTTGTTGGCGTTTGCATATACGACGGCAAACGCCGTGATGATCGCAATCAGCAGCACGGCAATCCCCGCATATACCAAAGCTCTTTTACGGCTTGTCCCAGTGGATTCCATAAACAAACTCCCTTCGTGGTATTTCGATCCGCGAAGGGAGTTTTGCACAGCAAACACAACTGCGCTTCCGCCCACCGCAGAACCGGCCTGTCAAACGGCGCTATTGCGCCGGGCGGGAAGAGGTCTTCCGACTTGGCATCTTTCGGATCGCGCGCCTTCCCATGCATGGATATGCACAGTGGCATATTGCGCGGCCCGTCCGCCATACGGCAGCGGGGGCTGTAACGGCCTTGCACCGTTTTCCCTGTTTCTCGCCGCCAACAGTATAGCACGCGCACATACGGCGTGTCAAAGCGGGCGGCCCTCTGGCGGGGGAGGGCGTCAACGCGTCAGCCGCTTTTCTACGGCCGCCACGGCATAGTACATCAGCGCCGCCAGCACGCACAACACCACGACGCTCGCCATCACCAGATCGAGCTGGAACACCTGCCCGCCATAGACGATCAGATAGCCGAGCCCTGCCTGGGACACAAGGTATTCCCCGACGATTACGCCGACCCAGCTCATGCCGACGGAGATTTTGAGGGCGGCGATCATGGTCGGTACGGCGGCCGGCAACACGACGAGCGTAAAAATTTGCATCTTGCTCGCGCCGAGCGTGCGCATGAGCAGTTGTTTTTCGCCGGTGATATCCAGAAAACCGGTCAACACCGTCACGATCGTGACCACCAGGGAAATCAGCACCGCCATCACGATGATCGAGCCGATCCCGGCGCCGATCCATACAATCAGTACGGGGCCAAGCGCTATTTTGGGCAGCGCGTTCAGGATGACGAGATACGGATCAAGAATGCGGCAGGCGGCGGGACTCCACCACATGGCGGCGGCAATGAGCGTGCCGGCCGCCGTGCCGATCAAAAATCCCGCTACCGTCTCAAACAGCGTTACGCCAATGTGTGTGAACAGCTCGCCATCCTCCAGCAGCCGCGCCACCGTTGCGGCGACGCGGGACGGGCAGCTTGTAATAAAGGGATCGATCCAGCCGACACGTGCCGCCAGTTCCCAGAGCCCGACCAGGCCGATGAGGATTGCGTATCGCATGATGATGATGAAGCGCTCGCGCCGGCGAACGCTCAACAAATATGCTTTGCGTGCGGAAGAGATCGTCGTTTCAGACGCCATGATGTTCCAACTCCTTCCATATTGTGTCGAACAGGCCGGCGAACTCCGGCGCATTGCGGCGCAGCAAAGGCGAATTCTCCGCCGTCAGCACCACGCGGTGTTCCGCCTTGAGCCTGGCGGGACGGTCGGAAAACACGAGTATGCGGTCCGACATGGAGATTGCCTCCGCAATATCGTGCGTGACGAGGATGGCCGTCTTATGTTCCCGGCGGATGATGGCGAAGATTTCGTCGGCAACGCGCAGGCGCGTCTGATAGTCCAACGCGGAGAATGGCTCGTCGAGTAAAAGCAGGGACGGGTCAAAGGCCAGCGTGCGGATTAACGCGACCTTTTGCCGCATCCCGCCGGACAGTTGGCTCGGGTAGTGGTTGCGGAATTCGTTCAGTCCGTACGTTTCGATCAGACGCAGCGCGTGCGCACGCCGCTCGTCCGTCAACATATGCTTGACCTGCAACGAGAGCAGCACATTTTCCTCCACCGTGCGCCAGTCGAGCAGATGATCCCGCTGGAGCATGTAACCGACGCTGGAGTTACAGGTGCCGGCCGGCCTGCCGCGCACAAGGATGGACCCCGTGGTTGGCTGGATCAGCCCCATCAGCAGGGAAAGCACCGTTGTCTTTCCGCAGCCGGAGGGGCCGACGATGGAAACGAATTCTCCCTCCGCTATGGAAAAGGACAGCCCGTCGACGGCAAGCGTTTCGGCGTCCTGCTCCTGATAAGCGAGCGAAACGTCATGTATATCTACAATCGATGTAAGCATCGCAATCCTCCATGAGTTTTTGTTCGATGCTTCATACTATGAGGAATTTTGTCGCAGCGTGTTGAACGTTTGGACGCAGGCCCGCATAGAAATAGAAAAGAGATGGAGGTGGAATGACATGCTTTGGTTGCGGCCGCGACGGGAGGAATGCTCCTGCCGGGGACGGCGGTGCAATAAAAAAAGCCTGTGCGGCGTCTGCTGTATCCTCACAGGCATTCTGGTGCTGATCTGTTTTGCGCCGGAGTGGCTTGTCGCGGTGATCGTTTCGTTTTTGCTGATGGCGATTGGGGTGCTGTTGCTGGGGTTCAGATAGCGGACAGCAGCGACAGCAGCTCCTGAAACGGACATACGACCCGTTCCACGCGTGGATGATGATAGAACACACAGAACTCGCCGCTGCCGTCGAACGGGGCAGGGTCTTCCGACCAGACGATGATGCGGCGCCGGCCGGCGCTGGCAATGGCAAGGCCGAGTTCCGTGTGCGTACCCTTGCCGCCGGGGAGCAGCAGCACAACCAGCTCCGCACCCGCTACGCCGCCAGCCTCGCTGGCAGCCACCCTGCGCTTGAACGCATCGGGCGCATCTTTCACGCTGCCGTGGGTGGTCCAGTCGTAGGTGCGGTAATGTCCGTTTGCCGCAAGCGCGGCGGCCGCTTCGTTGACGCGGGAGCAGTTTGCTACGCCGCTGGCAACATAAAACGTCATGTCAAGTCCTCCGCGTCATCAACGTGGCGCATACCGGGCCCGAGATCGCCGGCTTTCCAGTGCTTGCGGCACAGGCTCACATAACGGTCGGAAGCGCCGAGGACAACCTGCTCGCCCTGCTTTGTCACGCCGCCCTTCCCGTCGAGACGGGCGTTGAAGGTCGCCTTCCTGCCGCACCAGCAAATGGTCTTGATCTCCTCGATCGTGTCCGCACAAGCCAGAAGGCAGTGGCTTCCGGGGAAGAAATTTCCCTGGAAATCCGTCCGGAGCCCATAACAGATGACGGGAACGTTATAATCGTCCACAATCTCGGTCAGCAGAGCCACCTGCTCACAGGTGAGGAACTGCGCTTCATCTACAATCAGGCAATCGTAGACATGGGCGCGCACCGCCTCCAGGTCGAGCTGATCGAACAACGTGCATTCAGCCTCCAGGCCGCTACGGGAACGAATGGTATACTTTCCGTTGCGGGTATCCGTCCTTGGCTTGAGGAGCAGCGCACGCTTACCGCGTTCAAAGTAGTTGTACCAGACCATGATGGCGTTGGCCGTCTTGCTCGATCCCATGGCGCCATATCGAAAATAGAGCTTTGCCATAATGAGGCACCTCCTCAGCGCAGGCCCTTGTCGTAGGGAATGCCCTCGGCTTTGGGTGCGCGGGAATTTTTGGATGTAAATGCGAGCACGATGAGCGTGATCACATATGGCAGCATCCGGTACAGGTGCGGGCTGATGTTGGCCTGTGCGAGCAGGAAGACGCCGTCTCCGTTGATGTCGATACTCGAATAGCTCGAGGCGATACACTTGAACAGGCCGAACAGTATCGACGCGCCGGCAATGTTAAGCGGCTTCCAGTTGCCGAAGATCATGTGTCGGTGACAAACGCAAGCTCGTAGGTGCCGTCGTCAGAGGTCATAAGATCTTCGATGTCGTCGGCGGATACAGCAGTGTTATCCGGCGTGGTGGCGTCTTCGTCTGCGGTGTCATCGGGTTCGGTGACATCCGCATCGCCCGCGCCCTGCGCGTCGTCCGTCACCACTTCCGGCGCGTCGGTGGGATCCGAACCGGGGGTGGTCGTTGTGCAGGCCTAGGCCGACAGGACGAGGCAGAGCGCCAAGAGAATTGCAAAGAGTTTCTTCATGTTGCTTTTCCTCCTTTGGTTTTGATGCCGCACGGGAACAGACCCGCCTTGCGGAACATCTGTCATCATTTTATCAGAGTTTTGCCGCTTTGCATAGCACAATTCCGTATATGTCGAATATATATTATGCAGCGTTATCGTCCGCCATCGTAAAAGAAGCGACTTTATGCCGCACGCCGATGGCAGCGAACAACAAAACCGCCGGTGATTCCTATTTTTTTGTTGACTTCACGCGGCGGCTCCTTTATAATACAGCATAGCGTCTTCGAGTAGAAGAAGTGTCGCAAAAGAGGGGAGGGAAAAGGGAATGGAAATTCGTGTCGGTGAAAACGAGTCCCTGGAAAGCGCTCTGAAGCGATTCAAACGCAAGTGCGCCCGGTCTGGCGTTCTGGCTGAGGTTCGTCGCCGTGAGCATTATGAGAAGCCGAGCGTCAAGCGCAAGAAGAAGGCGGAAGCCGCGAGAAAGCGGAAGTATTGATCGAACGAAATCCTTAAAGGGGCGTGCAAATTGCACGCCCCTTTTCCTTTCACCGTGCGCAAGCGCGTTGCGTCATTTGGTTCTTCTTTCGCCGCCCGTTGCATATTTTGTCGATGAGGGGGTGGAGCGGTTGCTGAACAAAACGTCCTTCAGCGAGCTGCGGCGCAAGGAGGTCATCAATGTTTGCGACGGCGCACGGCTCGGCCATATCTGTGATCTCGAGCTCGATATTTGTTCGGGACTGATCCTGACGATCCTTGTGCCGGGCCCTTCCCGGCTGTTCGGACTGCTGCACAGCGATGAGATGCTGGCAATCCCGTTTGGGAATGTAAAAAAATTTGGCGAGGACGTCATTTTGGTAGAAATAGACCCCAAAATATGATATGCTAAAGCCGCAATATCCCATTATAGCGATCGAGGAGAGCGACACGGATGAAGTGCAGGTATTGTGCTGGTACGGACAGCAGGGTCATCGACAGCCGTCCGACGGAGGACGGGAGCGCCATTCGCAGGCGGCGCGAATGCATCAACTGCGGCAGGCGCTTCACCACCTATGAGAAGATTGAGGAGCTGCCGATCATGGTCGTCAAACGCGACGGACGCCGGGAGCCCTTCGACAGCGAGAAGATTCGTACCGGCGTGCGCAAAGCGTGTGAAAAGCGTCCCATCTCCGCTGCCGTACAGGACAAGCTTGTGGAGGACATCACCCGTGAGGTATACAATACGCTGGCTTCCGAGGTGTTCACAACGGATATCGGCGAAATCGTCATGAAGAACCTCAAGCATGTCGATGAAGTGGCGTATGTGCGCTTTGCCGCCGTCTATCGGGAATTCAAGGATACGCAGACCTTTCTGGCTGAGCTGCAAAGGCTCCTCGACGAGAAACAATGACATCCGCGGACCGATTTATCCGTGCGTATTCGCGCGTTTGCTGCTGGTATTCATATGCAGAGAACGCTGATGGCGTCGGCATTTTTTCGCTGCCTGCCCTTGCCCGGTTGCCCGGCATCCGGCACGGCTTTTCCGCGCGTACCGGGGGGATCAGCGTGGGCTGCCTTTCCTCTCTCAACCTCAGCTTTTCTCGCGGGATAGAACCCCGTGAGAAGACGATGGAGAATTATCGCATTTTTTGCGCTGCGGCCGGGATTGAAGAGGCAAGCATGGTTATGGATACATATGAGCATGGCGTGACCGTGCGCCGGGTCGACCGCAGCGATCGTGGTGCCGGGTATACGCGCCCGCCGCTGCCCCCATGCGATGCGCTCATTACGGATGATCCTGCCGTTACGCTCGTGACCGGTCATGCCGATTGCATGGCGTTTTATGTCGTCGATCCCGTTCATCGCGCCGTCGGGCTGGCGCATGCCGGCTGGCGCGGCGCGCTCGGCGGCATCGGCGCGGCGCTCGTCGCGCGAATGGAAGAAGGCTTTGGCAGCAACCCCGCGGAGCTGGTTGTCGGCGTTGGCCCTTCCATCTGTCCCGCCTGCTTTGAGGTAGGAGAAGATGTGGCGGCGCGGTTCGAACGGGCGTTTCCCGCTGCTGCCTGCTGCAGGCCCGGAGGACCCGGAAAGGCTTATGTCGATCTCTGGCGCGTGGCGGCGGCGCAGTTCTTTGCTTGTGGCGTTCGCCCGGAGCGGTTCAACCTCATGGGCGTTTGTACGATGGAGGACGAACGCCTGTACTCTCACCGCCGTGACCGCGGACAGACCGGCGGCATGGCTGCTTACCTTGGACTTGTACCGACGGCTACTGCCGGCGGCGGCGCGCCTGCCACAGGGACTGGAGGGCTGTAAGTATGATTCGCAATGTAGTATTCGATATGGGCGGCGTGCTCATCCACTATGAGTTTTCCCGGTATTGCCGCTGCTATGCCGCGGAGGACGCCGACCATGCCCTGCTCATGGACGAGCTGTTCGGCTCCACTGAATGGGTGCAGCTTGATCGCGGCTCGATTGAGCAGGGGCAGGCGATCCGCTCGATCTGCTCCAGGCTTCCGGAGCGGCTGCATGGAGCGGTGGGGGAGATTCTGAACAACTGGCACGCCGGCGCGACCCCCGTCGAAGGAATGGACGCCCTCGTCCGGCGGATCAAAGCGGCCGGCTACGGCGTCTATCTGTTGTCCAACGCCGCCAAAACGGTCCATGCCTATGCGCCGAATTTGCCCGGGTACGACTGTTTTGACGGGCTGTTCATCTCCGCCGACTGGCACCTGCTCAAGCCGGAGGCAGCCATTTATCGTGCCTTTTGCGATGAGTTCCGGCTCAACGCCGCAGAGTGCATATTCATCGATGATTTGAGCATCAACGTCGAGGGCGCCCTGCACGCCGGCATGTATGGCATTGTATTTCGGGGCGACGCCGCGCGCCTCGAACGCGAGCTGGCTGCACGGGGGGTTCGGCTGCCATAGCCATCGTTCAACCTTGATGTTGCAAACGGCCGCCGGGCGAATTGCCCGGCGGTCGCTTTTTGCTCTGGTCGGGTTGCATTTTTTCATTGCTCCTTTGGATAAAAAAGAATTTGTTTTGCATTATTCGGTTGTCTGACAGAAAACGATAACATCAACAATACTTGAAAAAAAGGCCAATATAACGGCTAAATAAATGTATTGACAGCAAACAATAACGGTGCTATAATCCAATCATAAGAAAACGTATTCTATTAACTCTACTATTTTAGTTTAGGTGATTTTATGGAGCAAACTACTATAAGAGATGTGGCGCGCAAGTCGGGATATTCGGTAGCGACTGTCTCTCGCGTTCTTAGCGGCAGCAACTATCCGGTCGCTGCTGAAACGCGTGAAGCAATCGAGCGTTGCGCCAGGGACCTCGGGTATGTTCCCAATATGTTGGCACGAAGCTTAAAGACGAACATGAATACCGAGGTTGCTGTTGTAATACCATCGTTTCTTAATCCTTTTTATACAACCGTGCTGACTGGGATAGAAAGGATTTTGACAAGCAACGGCTTTAGCATGTTGGTTTATTTGAGAAAGCGTGAGGCCGGGGCAGATGAACTTATCAGGAGCCTTCATAGTAAATTGGTCTCAGGCATTATTATTGCTGCTGACTGTATTGATAACTCGTTTGCTCAAAAGTTGTTGGAAATTCAAGATCGAAACATTGCTGTCATTGTGTTTGACAACGCAGTTGCGGGATATGAACAGTTGCGGGGGGTGTTTTTTGATTATCATAGAGGCGGGTGTATGGCCGCAAAATATTTGTTTTCCCATGGTCATCGCCAGGTAGCCTTGATTTCTAAATTAATCGATCGCGACACAAGAAAAAACTTTGCCAATGGTTTTGCCAGTATTTATTCCAAGGAGAACTTCGCCTTACAAGACGAGGATGTATACGAAAGTTTGATTGAGGACGACTTTTTTGCTGGAATTGAGCTTGCAAATGCTGTTCTGGATTCTTCAAAACCGTATACTGCGATTGCTGCAAACAATGATTCGGTAGCGGCAGGGGCTCTATCCGCTATGTTGCAGCGTGGCGTTCGTGTCCCGGATGATATCTCGATAATTGGAATGGACGATAATATTTATGCACGTATGACCACGCCCTTGCTGACAACCGTACAGATCCCCTCGCTTGAGATGGGGGGGCTTGCTGCCAGACATTTGATTGACGCAGTTCGAGGCACATCGATGCGGTATAACATATACATGCAGTCAGACATTATTGAAAGAAATACTGTTTGCAATATTAACAAGTAGGAGGTTGTCATGCAGCTATTCGTGGAGGAAACGGAGAAACTTTTGGGACAGAATGCAGCCAAAATAATTGCCCAAAAGATTGATGAAGCAATTTGTAAAAATGGATCGGCACGGATTGTGCTTTCCACTGGTGCATCCCAATTTGAAACGCTCGGCGCATTGGTTACGGAAGATGTTGATTGGTCCAAAGTGACCATGTTTCATCTCGATGAATACGTTGATCTTCCAATGACACACAAGGCTTCATTTAGAAAATACCTTATGGACAGGTTTGTCAACATTGTGCATCCTGCAAAAGCTTATTTTGTGAATGGAGAGGGAGACATTGTTGCAAATATTGCGAAGTTAACTGCGGCTCTGCGAGAAGCACCGATTGACGTTGGGGTAATTGGAATTGGAGAGAATGCGCACATTGCTTTTAATGATCCTCCTGCAAATTTCCAAACGACAGAAGCATATATGGTTGTAACACTCAGCGAACGTTGCAAGTTGCAACAGTTGGGGGAGGGGTGGTTTAAATCGCTGAGCGAGGTACCAGCGCAGGCAATTTCCATGACACCCTACCAGATTATGCAATGTAAATATCTGGTTGCTCCTGTACCCGGAAAGAGGAAGGCGCAAGCCATTCATGACACATTGGCAGGCGAACATCCTGATCCCATGGTTCCCGCTACACTTTTGAAGACGCACGATCATTTTTCGCTGTTAATTGACGCTGGCTCTGCCAGTCTATGCAGTCGGGATTTGCTGGACCTTTATCAGTAGTTTTTATCGATGCGAAAGGGGTGCATAACACAAAAATATTTTCGAAAAATAGACTTGTAGCAGGAGAATTGTTTGAAAACCAGGAAGGAGGAAAGGGTACACGGATCGTGTATTTTGAAAGATCATATGGACTATCTGAAAACCTACTATGAAGTTTTGAATGAGAGATTCCTCAAGATCCTGAAAGAGGAGCAGAACGAAATTGATCGTGCCGGGAGGTATATTGCCGAGTGGCTGAGCAAGGACGATAAGAATTTACTTTACGTCATTGGAACCGGCGAGCATTCAACTCTCGCTGCAAATGAGATTTACAAAAGAGCAGGTGGAATGCCTTGTGTTTTCCCCATTTTTTCCGCTGCAGCGCAGTATGAAAGAATCCCGGGTTTGATATCGAAGGATTTTGACAAGTATGATATTCCCGAGGGAGCGCCGATAATCATCGCATCACATGTAGGAATGAATGCATTTACGATTGAAACTGCGCTCTTGTGCAAAAAGAAGAAATTATTCCTAATTGGGATAGAGGCCACAGAGATTTTGTCGAAGCTTCCCAAAGATTTTGCGGGATGGTCTGAAAACAAGTTAACTCTTAGGGATATTTGTGATGTCACCATTGATCATAAAACGCCGTTTGGCGACGCTACGGTACAGATTCAGGGGATTGAAAGCCCCGCCGGTCCGGTGTCCAATATTCTCATCTTTTTTATTATGCACTTAATAGAAATCTCGGCCTATGAACATATGGCAAAAATTGGATATCAGCCGGATATCTATATTAGCGGCAATATACCTGGTGGCGATGAACACAATCTTGTTTTTAATGAGAAATATCGTAAGTTGATAAAATTTTGGTAATTAGAGAGTCTCGAATAGAAGACAAATAAAACTGAGGAGGTTAATATGAAAAAGGTCGTTGCTCTTTTGCTTGCTGTCGCGTTAACCATCTGTACGTTAACCGCCTGCAGCACACCTGATGCTGAAAATGCTGACAAGAATTCCGATGTTTCTCCAACGAATGATTCCACAACCCAGTCTGTTGTTGATCCAAACAAGGAGTATACCATAAATATCTGGCATGGAGAAACTGATGATAGTCGTATTGCCGGCATGCAGGCCGTCATCGATGGGTTTAAGTCAGTATATCCCAATGTCACAATTAATCAGACGGCGGTAAACAATGCCGAGTTCTTTACAAAGATGGTCGCGGCACTTTCGAGCGGAACGGCGCCAGAACTTGCGGCAACTACGCCAGAAAGGACGATGGCGTATCGCAATCTCGGCTATGGCATACCACTTGATGATGTCGTGGAACAAATTGATGCGACTGAGAAATATTCTTCTGAAAATCCCAAGTCCCTTTACTATTTTGATGACCATTACTGGGCTGTCCCCGTGTGGGCAATAACCATAATGCTGTTTTATCGGGCGGATCTGTTTGAGGAAAACGGCCTGACGCCCCCGACTACTTGGGATGAGCTGCTTGCTGCGGCTGAGACCTTGACCACTGATGAAATGTATGGGATTGGGTTTCCCGCTTCTTCTGGACAGAATTGTACCGATCAGGTGGCTTGGAGCTTCCTTTCCACAAACAATGCTGACGTATTTAATGATAAGGGCGAAATTATTTTCAACAGCGAAGCAACCGTTGAGACATATGAGTATTTAAAAGAGCTTTCTCAATATTCGCCGAAGGATTGCACTGGCTGGGGATGGGCAGAAACAAAATTAGCCTTTACGTCTGGTTCGTGCGCAATGAATTTCATGTTCGGCAGCTCTTTGGCCGACTTGGCGGTTACTGAATTTGCAGATTCTGTAGGCGCCGTTACAATTCCGAAGCCGGACGATGGTGTTTATGGTGGGAATACCCACACAGAGGGATTGATGATTTTTTCTGAGGATCCAGCCATCCAGCAAATTTGCAAGGATTTTATCCTGTATTTCATGAGTTCCGAGGTATATGGTGGCGCACTGGCCAATATGGAGCCGGGCTTAATGCTTCCCATTACTGAATCCGGCATGAATTCCGAGGATTTCTTCGATCAGGAGATCAATGCTAAGTATGGGGACATAATTAAGGCCGAACTAGAGCAGGTTAAAACGGGGAGTCTATATGGTTTCAAGTACCCCGTAAGGAACGAATATGCGGGTGAAATTGGAGTATCCTATATTCTCGGAGGCACGTTGGAACGAGTTGTTTCGGGCACTTTGTCCCCTGCTGATGCCGTAGCTTGGGGAGAGGAACAAATGCTTGCGCTTTGTGAATAAATAATCCGTTTTATTGCGGCTGTCCGTAAGGATCGCCAGTCCTTGCGGACAGCCGATATATTTCTCGTATAGGGGCGGTGCTAGTATGAAAGGCAATAAAACAAAATACAACAGAAGCAGCAGCATCGGGTTTGTGCTTACGCTTCCTATTCTTCTGTGGTTGCTCCTGTTTTTTGTCTATCCTTTTTTGAGTACTATATATTTAAGCTTTACTGATCAAAAACTATTTGGGTCTCCTTATCAGTTCATTGGTTTGGCGAACTACTTTAAGCTTTTCCAAGATCAAGATTTTTTGCTTGCCCTGTGGCGGTCATTTGTTTGGACGGTTGGAAGTGTGGTTGTTGAACTGGTTTTGGCGTTAGGCGCCGCATTACTTTTGAATACGGAATTCCCGGGCCGGAACTTCTTTCGAATCTGGATAATTCTTCCATGGGCGATTCCCTACTCCGTTATTGCTGTAATCGCAAGATGGATGCTTTCAAGTACGTTCGGGATTGTAAATATTTTACTTTCGCAGTTGGGTCTTACGAACCAAACGATCAATTTTTTGGGGGATGCAAATATTGCGCTTTACACCTCGATGGGAGTAAACATTTGGAAATGGTTCCCATTTATTGCCGTAACTTTGCTTGCGTCTTTGCAAAGTGTTGATGAGAGCTTGATTGATGCGGCAAGAATTGATGGGTGCAATGTCTTTCAAAGGTTTCGATATGTACTATTTCCGCACATGCGAGTGACGATATCGGTTACAGCGCTTTTAATGACTTTTTGGAACTTTAATACTTTCGGACTTATTTGGCTGCTTACGACCGGTGGACCGTCCGACGCGACCACGACATTACCGGTGCTGGCATACAAAACAGCGTTTCAATCATTTAGGATGGGCAGGGCTTCGTCATTGTCGGTCATTATGCTTTTGCTATTACTTGTATTTGCCGTTGCATATCGTCGCCTCTCGGCTAAAAATGAAAATGCAATGGAATAATGGAGGATACTAAATATGAGAAAGAGCATTGGCTTTAGAGCTGTACAGATAATTGGGTTGGTTTTATTGTTTTTTATCATTTTGTTCCCGTTTTACTGGATTGCAGTGTCTTCCTTCAAACCAACAGCGGAGCTGTTGAGTGGCGATGCGTCGCTGATCCCTAAGACATTTACTTTGGATCATTACAAGTATGTACTTTTTGAAACAAATTATGCCAAGACAATGCTGAACAGCCTTGTTGTGGCGGGGGTCAGTACGTTAATTGGCGTTGTACTTGCTTTAATTACTGCGTTCAGTTTTTCCGACTTTGTCTATCGGGGCAAGGCGGTAGCCGAGTGGGCGTTATGGTTGGCAAGCATGTTCCCCGGTGTGTTGCTTATGATTCCAACCTATATTTTGATGGCAAAATATAAACTGATCAACTCACTTTGGAGTTTAATTATAATATATATAACCCTTTATGTCCCGTTTGGCGTATTTACGATGAAAAACTTTTTTGTATCTATTCCAAAAGCAATGCGTGAAGCGGCATATATTGACGGCGCATCAAAAATGCAGGTGCTGTTCAAAATAATTGTTCCGATTTCCGTCCCGGGAATTGTAACGGTATCCGCCTGGATGTTCATTCTTTCCTGGTCAGAGTACTTGTTCGGTCTTATTTTGATAAATGACCCAGCGAAAAAAACAGTCGTAGTAAGTATTGCAGACTGGATGGCACAGTATGATCTTAATTGGGGCGCACTGACGGCAGGATCCGTTCTAATTGTTTTACCGATAATTATTCTATTTGCTTTTCTTGGACGTGGCTTCATAAAGGGCCTTACATCAGGTGCTGTAAAGGGGTGAAGTTCTGCATGCACTCTGGCATTTGTACGGGGGGAAATTCTGTTGCCATTACCAATGCCCGAATTTTGACGCCTTTTAGAATGAAAACTGGGGGGATTTTGATTAACAACGGGAAGATTGTTGACCTTTTTGATGGCTGTTGTCCCATTGCCGTTGATCATGCTATCGATGCACAAGGCGCTTATGTGAGCCCGGGCTTTATTGATTTGCACACCCATGGCGCGGGAGGCTTTGATTTCATGGATGGCACCGTTGAAGCCATGCAAGGGGCGTGTATGACGCATATGGCGCATGGAACAACCAGTTTGCTCCCGACAACATTGTGCTGTTCTGACCCCGAGTTGTTTCGTGTCTTTGCGGTTCTTGACGAAGTAATTAACGATAAGGATTGGGAAGGCCCGGAGATACTGGGGCTGCATCTGGAAGGACCGTACTTATCATTCAAACAGAAAGGCGCGCAAAATGAAGCCTACTTGCGCGAACCAGATCCCCAGCATTACATAAACCTACTGAACGCTTGTCCATATATAAAGCGTATGACTGTTGCTCCGGAATTGCCGGGTGCGTTAGAGCTTGGTCTTGAATTGCAAAAACGCAAAATTTTAGCAAGTATTGGGCATACCGATGCTGACTACGAACAGATGCTGCTTGCTCGTGAATATGGATATACTTTTATAACGCATTTGTATTCCGGCATGTCCGCACTGCATCGAAAAAATGCTTATCGGCATTTAGGCGCGGTTGAAAGCGCATATCTAACCGATGATTTTACGTTTGAAATTATAGCAGACGGGAAGCATTTACCGCCTGAACTCTTGCGGCTCATACTTCGCAATAAGGCCTGGGATCATATTTGTTTAATTACCGATTCGATGCGTGGGGCCGGGATGGAAGAAGGAAGCAATCCAAAACTTGGGAGTCTAAAAGATGGCTTGGATACGGTCATTTCCGATGGCGTTGCATTTTTGCCGGATAAAACTTCTTTTGCGGGAAGTGTTTGCACCGCTGATCGCTGCATAAAAACATTGGTCCAATCCGTCGGAATACCAATTTTAGATGCAGTTCGTATGATGACCGTTAATCCGGCAAGGGTAATGAACGTAGCAGACCGTAAGGGCATAATTCGTACCGGCATGGATGCAGATTTGTGCATTTTTGATGAAAACTTTACGATACTCGGTGTTATGACCAGGGGCATATTGCATATGAATAACTGCGCATAAGTATATATGCATGACAACCGCCGGGCGAATTGCCCGGCGGCCACTTTTTGCTCCGGTTGCCGTTCAGATACGGATCAATTCATAACAGCGCGTGCCGAGGCCGATCTTTTCGGCGTGTGCAAGGCAGCTTTTCCACTCCGATTCCGGCGTGCTGTTGACGAAGTGATCGTGATGATCCACAAAATCGGGCCGCCGCAGGTTGTCAGAAAGCTGGCTGTTCGGCATCGGCTCGGCGGCCAGGCAGGCATCCGCACAGGCCTGGTCGAGCGCCACCGGGTCAAACGAGGCGAACATGCCGATATCCGGCAGGATAGGGGCGTCGTTTTCACAGTGGCAGTCGCAGTTGGGCGAGATGTCCATTACCAGCGAGATGTGGAACGAAGGCCGCCCATCGACGACCGCCTTGGCGTATTCGGCCATGCGGCAGTTGAGCTCGTAGACGGCGGAGCTGTCCGCAAAGGAGATCGCATCAAAATTGCATGCGCCGAGGCAGCGCCCGCAGCCCACGCAGTTGGCGGTATTCACGGTCATTTTGTGCGCGCTGGCATCGTAGGCAAGGCCGCCGTTTGCACATTCCCGTTCGCACCGGCGGCAGCCGCGGCAGCGCTTCGGGTCAATCTGCGCCTTCCCGTTGGAGTGTTGTTCCTTCTTTCCGGCGCGGGAGCCGCAACCCATCCCGATGTTTTTGATCGTACCGCCAAATCCAGCCACTTCATGCCCCTTGAAATGGGTCAGACTGATAAACACATCCGCATCCATCACCGCGCGGCCGATGCGCGCCTGCTTGACGAACTCGCCGCCCGCAACGGGGACGGCTACGTCATCCGTTCCCTTGAGCCCGTCGGCAATAAGCAGCGGGCAGCCGGCAGAGAGCGGCGTAAACCCGTTTTCCCAGGCACACTCCAGATGCTCCAGCGCGTTTTTACGCTTCCCCGGATACATGGTGTTGCAGTCCGTTAGGAATGGCTTTCCGCCCAGATTGCGCACGAGCTCGACCACGGCGCGCGCATAGTTTGGCCGCAGGTAGCTCACGTTGCCAAGCTCGCCAAAGTGCATCTTAATGGCGACGAATTTGCCGCCAAAGTCGATCTGTTCGATTCCAGCGGACCTACAGAGTTTTTGCAATTTCTTTGGCAATCCGTCCGCAAATGCGATCGTACGAAAATCCGTAAAGTAAACCTTTGCCTTTTCCATTTCTATTCTCCCGTATCGCGTGGATTCAGCGGTTGCAGCGGCGCCGCTTCCGTTCTGCTACTATTATACGTCGCAGTCATGCCGCACTGTCAAGCGGATATCCCACATTTTGCCGTCTTCGCGGTTGCGGCACATGGCGAATCGTGGTACAGTATAATTTATCTACTCCATACAAAACGGGGGCATCTTCATGGATCATTTGACGGAAGCGACTGAAAAGCGGTATATCGATCTGCTCGAGCGGGAACTGGTTCCCGCACTTGGTTGTACGGAACCCATTGCGCTTGCCTATGCCAGCGCCCGGGTGCGCGAAGTGCTCGGCATATTGCCGGAGCGCTTTGCCGTGGCAGTCTGCGGCAATATTCTCAAAAACGTCAAGTCCGTTATTGTGCCCAACACGAATGGACTAAAGGGCGTGCGGGCCGCCGTGCTTATTGGCGCGATCGGTGGCAACGCCGCCAAGCGCATGGAGGTGCTTGAGGATGTGACCGATGAGCAAATTGCTCTCTGCGCGTCGATGATGCAACACCCGGAGATCTGCACCGTTTCCCTGCTCGAGAGCGAGGCCAAACTTCACTTCCGTATTGAAGCGTTTGCCGGGAATGAGCGCGCGCTGGTCGAGGTTATGCATGCGCACACCAATATTGTCCGCATTGAGCGTAACGGACGCGTACTGCTGCAGTGCCCTTGCGAGGAAAACTACGATGCGGAGAGCTTCGATTATGCTGCGGGCATGACGCTCGAAAGCATCCTTGCTTTTGCAGAAACCGTGCCGCTTGAGCGCATTCGGCCGATGTTGAACCGTCAAATTTCCTGCAACATGGAAATTGCGGCCGAGGGACTGCGCGGCGATTACGGCCTCTGCGTGGGACAAACGCTGCTCACCAGTCGGGGGGATGCGCCGGAGGTGCGTGCCAGGGCGTTGGCCGCCGCTGCCTCGGATGCCCGCATGAGCGGCTGTACGCTGCCCGTGGTCATCAATTCCGGCAGCGGCAACCAGGGCGCGACGGTTTCCTTGCCGGTGATTGCGTTTTCGCAGGCGCTTGGCAGCAGCGAAGAGCGGCTCCTGCGCGCCCTTGCGCTGAGCAACCTGGTCGCCCTGTACCAGAAGGCTTCTATTGGACGGCTTTCGGCATACTGCGGCGCGGTTTCTGCGGCCTGCGGCAGCGGCGCCGCCATCGCCTATCTGTATGGACAGCCGCTCGAGGTCATTCGGGCGACTGTGGAGAATACGCTTGCCAATGTCGCCGGGATCGTGTGCGACGGCGCGAAACCGTCCTGCGCAGCGAAGATTGCCAGTGCGGTCGATGCGGCCATTCTGGGTTTTGAACTGGCTCGCGCCGGCAAGACCGTGGCTGGGGGCGAAGGGCTTGTGGCGGACACCGTGGACGAGACCATCTCCAACTACGGCGTCCTGGCGCACGAGGGCATGTGGGAGACCGACCGCACGATCCTGCGCCTGATGACGGATGAGGAGCAGGCGGAGGCGGCACATGGGGAAAAACCGGGCGGGGCGTTGTAGACGTTGGAAAAGACGAACGTCGTGCGCATGCTCGACCAGAAGCATATTTCATACGTACCGCACCGCCATCTCGATACCGGCGCCGTCTCCGGCGCAGATGTGGCTTTCGCTCTCGGTGAGGACCCGGCGCGTGTGTTCAAGACGCTGGTTACGACCGGGAAAACCGGCAGGCATTATGTGTTTCTGCTGCCGGTCACCACGGATCTCGACTGAAAGAAAGCGGCCGCTGTGGCAGGCGATAAAGCCATATCCATGCTGCCCCAGCGCGAATTGCTGACGCTGACGGGCTATGTGCACGGCGGCTGTTCGCCCATCGGGATGAGAAGGGCGTTCCCGCACCATTCGGCGACGCAAATGCTCACGCTGTTTTGCAGCACCGGACGCATTGGCTATCAAATCGAGCTGTCTCCGCAGGCACTCATGCGGGCATGCCCCGCTTCGTTTGCGGACCTGGCCTTGGAGGGTGAGATATGACGCTGGAGATTCACAGCATTTCGGCCATCGATGCGCTGCGCATCTACGTCGGCGATGAATTGTTTGCGCGCCTACGGAGCAGGCGCCACCTGTACACCGCGCTTCCGGGCGGCGCGCTGCTGTTGATGTTTCATGTCCAAAGGGCGGGGGCTGGCCGGCAATGGCCGGTATGCGTCTATCTTGATCGTGAGAAGATGCTGCTGTTTACCGATGATGCGAAATGTGTGGAAGGGATGCGTGCGCAGCAACCATATGCGCCGCCGGAGGCGCTGCGCCGGTTTTTGGATGCCCTGACCGGTGACGATGTTGACATGCTTGAACAGCTGGAAACGGATGTGACGGAGCTGGAAGATACGCTCCTGACGGCCAAGCGGGTGGGACATGGCGTAGGCAACCGCATTATTACGTTTCGCCGCACACTGTTGCATCTGAAGCGATATTACGAACAGCTTGCACTGATGACGGAGTTTCTCGCCGGCGATGCGGGCGACGTGCTTGATGAGGAGCAGCGCCGCCGCTTTGAAACGCTGAACCGGCACATCGACCGCTTGCTCGATTACGTGTTGCACCTGCGCGAGTATGTCACGCAGGTGCGGGAGGCGTATCAGGCGCAGTTGGATTTTGAACAGAACCAGCTGATGAAGGTTTTTACTGTACTGACCGCTATCTTTTTGCCGCTCTCGCTGATCGTTGGCTGGTACGGGATGAACTTTGCGATGCCGGAATACAAATGGCCGTTTGGCTATGCCTTTGTCGCCCTGCTCAGCATCGCCGTATGCGGCGTCTGCTTTTTCATTTTCAAACGGAAGAAATGGCTTTGAGCCATTTCCACCTCGCTTTGTTTTTTTGCCGCGCGCCTTGCGCGCGGCTTTTTCTATGCCTCCATCTGCCGGCCGAGAAACGCGGCCACGGTTTGGCAGGTCTTGATCTCCGGTTCGCCGATGGGCGTCGTCCTTCCCTCGATGGAGAACAGGATTACGGCGCCGATCGCATCCCCCTGCGCCACGATGGGGACGAGCAACAGGGACTGCGGCACCCGGCTGGCCTTTTCCACTACCGGCATGACGCGGCCTTCGGACGCAGACTGCACGATCACGCCGCGCGCCGCAATTGCGCGCTCCACCTCGTCCGATATGCGCTGTTCCCCATACTCGCGCCGGCCGCTACCGGCGCAGGCAACCACCGTGTCCTTATCGCAGATTACGGCGTTCATCGAAAACATCTGGTGCAGCGCCCCCGTAAATTCGCTCGCAAACGACGCCAGCTCGCTGACGGGCGAGTATTTTTTTAGGATGATGCCGCCGTCGTGATCGGTAAAGATCTCGAGCGGACTGCCTTCATGGATGCGCAGCGTGCGACGGATCTCCTTTGGGATGACGACACGTCCCAGCTCGTCAATTCGTCTGACAATTCCGGTTGCTTTCAATACGATTCCTCCCGTGTGCAGCGTGGCCATTCAAAAAATGGCTCAGGTTTCCTCCGTAGTTTTTGCCAACACGGCGCAATTATGCGCCGTTCCCGTTGAAACGGCGCATCTGGGGGCTGCTTGAAGCGCGCTCATGTACGCAGAGCAAATCGCTCCCAGACTTCAGGCTTTATGAAGGGCAGGGACGAGTCCGCTTGCGGGCATTTGCGCAAAAATTCGACATCCTGGGGGAAGAGGAGCGCCTGCCGGCCGTTCCGGCAGTACGGCCGATTGCCCCGCGGTATCGACGACATGCTCGATTTGAGACGGGCTGATAGATGCCCGGGAGCGGCAGGGCGGAGGATAAGATGGGGCCGCTACCGGCCGGCTTCTCCAAACGAACGGGGAGGAAAACAGAAGTAACGTGCCGACAGACGGTTTTGTACTATCGCCGCGCCCCGGGTCATACGCTGTATCAAATGGTTCGATGGGGGGACGATGCATTGCGCGATTACATCGAGGAGAGGATCTTTCAGTCTGCCGCCTATATCATCGAAAATGGCGCGACCGTGCGCGACGCCGCGCGCGTGTTCAAGATCAGCAAATCGACCGTGCATAAGGATGTCAGCGAACGCCTGCTCACGCTCAATCCGGGCATGGCGTCGCAGGTGCGCGCCGTTTTGGACCGCAACAAGGCTGAGCGGCACATCCGCGGCGGGCAGGCGACCTACCGGAAATACAAATGCCGGGATACGCAGCCGGGCTAAAGATGGCGGCCGTCCCGCTTATTCGATCGCAGCGCAGGCGCAGGCGGCGTAGACGCGGCTTGCGCCGTTCTTTTTGAGCGCCCGTGCGCAGGCCCTCAGCGTGGCGCGCGTGGTGGCGACGTCGTCTACCAACAGGATGGACAGCCCCTTTACGCAGTTACCCGCACGGAAAGCGCCACGGACGTTTTTTTGTCGCGCCGACGCGGTGAGGCTTGTCTGCGTGCGCGTATAACGCGTGCGAAAGAGGAGTTCCTTGCGGACGGGAAGGGATGGATAACGTTCGCTGATCGCTTGTGCGAGCATTTCGCTTTGGTTGTATCCGCGCAGGAATTCCCGCAACCAGTGCAGAGGCACCGGTACGATGCAGTCGATTTTCCAGTCCTCCGGCAGGGCAATCCCTCCGGCAAAGAACCGCGAAAGATATGTAGCCTTGCCGTATTTGAGCCGCAACACCGCCTGTCTCGCCAGTCCCTCATAGAAGTAGGCGGCCACGAGCCCGTCGAGCGGCTCCGTAAAGACGGGCGCGGGACAGGCGTTGAGACAGGCGTCACAGTCCGCACAGGCGCCGCTGGGCAAAAGGAACGCATCCCTCCCGCACAACGGGCAGGCCACATCGGGCGGATACAGCGCGTCGAGCAACGCGCGTTGCAGCGCGGCTTTCATGGGCGCAATGCCCGCCATTCCTGCAGGCGCACGGCCAGCGAGGTATAGCGGCGCATATCGCGGTTATTCCGCACCATGGCGGCGATGGTTTCTCGCCTGCCGATGCAGACGACCTGTCGCCGCGCGCGCGTGACAGCGGTATAGAGAAGGTTGCGCGTCAACAGCACGGGCGGGCCGCCGCAAAGCGGCAATATGACCACCGGAAACTCGCTTCCCTGGCTCTTGTGGATGGAGATGCAGTAGGCCAGCTCGATTTCATCCGACTGCGTAAAGTCGTAGTGGGCAAGCCGGTCATCATCAAAGAGGATGGAGAAGCGCCTTGTCGTGTTGTCGATGCGGTAAACCGTACCAAGATCGCCGTTGAACGCGCCCGTTCCCTCGATGGTTGCGCCGCCGGGACCGCGTTTTGTCCATTCGATGCGGTAATTGTTCTGCACCTGCATGACCTTGTCGCCCACGCGCAGGATCCGTTCGCCAAAGGTGTGTTCCGCTTTTTCCGGCGCGGGCGGGTTCAGGGATTCCTGGAGGCGCGTGTTCAGATGATATACGCCGAGCGGGCCTTTTTTCATGGGTACGAGCACCTGCATGTCGAGCAGAGGCTCGCCGACAGGCATGTCCGCGTCCGGATGTGCGCACAGATCGAGCACGCGGGAAAGGGCCTGCTCCTGCGACGGAATTTCCTCAAAGCGAAAGTCGCTCTCAGGACCGCCATCGAGCAACGGCTGCAACCCGTCGTTGATACGATGGGCATTGGTTACGATGCGGCTCTGCTGCGCCTGCCGGAAGATCTCGGTCAGTCG
>ERZ857882.825-NODE-825-length-38376-cov-4.441455_pt1 | contig 38376 bp, 19 predicted proteins | sample MGYA00519697_ERZ857882 | MGnify/ENA primary metagenome ERZ857882 (study PRJEB31778, sample SAMEA3449373) | human gut metagenome | biome: human gut; feature: human-associated habitat; material: faeces | place: United Kingdom | collected 2010/2012 ...
TTATATAATATTTATATTGTGCTATAAAAGTACTTTTGTTCAGTATCAAAAAATAATTTATGTTACCTTATAATTATTACCGATTATGAAAAGCAAGGTATTTACATTTTCTGTTTTTATTATTTTAACCTGTTTTCAGACATTATTTGCTCAAAATTTTATTGTTAAAGGTGTTGTGACCGATACAAGTGATGAGCCTCTCGCCGGAGCTAATGTAAGGGAGAAAGGAAATAAGAAAAATACAGCAGTAACGAATGCTTACGGGGAGTATACCATTCAGGTTTCTGATCCTCAAAAAAGCATATTGGTTTTTTCTTTTTTAGGTATGCTTCCGAAAGAAATAGCGGTGAAAGGCCAAAAAGAATTGGACGTGAATTTATCTGAGGACGCTGTCATGTTAAATGAAGTCGTTTCCATAGGATACGGCAATATGCAAAAAAAGGATTTGATAGGGGCTGTTTATTCTATAACGGCAAAAGAGCTGGAGAATATGTCGGTCGCTACATTATCCGAGGCGTTAAAAGGACGAGTTCCGGGATTGGTCATAACGTCTTCGGACGGAGCTCTCGAATCGAGTGCCCAAATCAGAATAAGAGGGGGAGTTTCTATCACTCAAGACAATACGCCCCTTTTTATTGTGGACGGGTTACGTATGGATGATGCATTGGATAAGATACGCCCGGGCGATGTAGAGCGTATCGATGTATTGCGTGACGCGGCTTCGACTGCCATATATGGAGCAGAAGGGGCGAATGGAGTTATTTTGATAACGACCAAGAGAGGTATTAAGGGGCGCAATACGGTTACTTATGATTCTTATTATACATTTAAGACATTAGGAGAGGGTGTCCCTCTATTGAATGCCCGTGATTTTGTGCAGTATTCTTATGAGCAGACGGGAGGGTCTGTTAAAGAATGGGAAGATCTTTATGGAAAATATGCCGATTTTGAAGAAAATTGGGGCAATCGGGAGGGAATCGATTGGCAAGATGTGTTGTATGGAGGTGTCGGTTTCAGTCAAATGCATAAAGTAGGACTGAGTGGCGGTACGGATAAGACTCGTTACAACATGTCTTATACATTCAATAAAAATGCTAATGTGATACCCGATAGCTGGGAAAAGGAGCATAATTTGCGTGTTTCTTTGGACCACAAAATAAAAAATTTTTCATTTAGAACTAATATTAATTATTTACACGGGAAATCGAAAGGTTCAGGGGCTTATCAGGAGAATGGAGGACAGATAAAAGATTTGTTGAAATATGCGCCTACAGTCGGATTATATGGTGATGACCAGACTATGCTTACCCAAAACGGATATTATGAAGATGTTGAGAATGATAACTCTTTGGTACTGAATCCTTATATGGATTTGATGACACGAATACGGGAAGGTGAAGAGGATAACATTTCCATCGGTGGTAGCGTAAATTGGAATATCTGGAAGGGTTTGACTTATAATCTTACCGCCGGTTATGAACGAAGGTTTGAAGAGGGTCGGAATTTTAATACGGCAGAGTCTGTATCGGCACAATTAGGTACCGGTCCTTCAGGTAGCTTGCGTCAGGATAAACGGAATTATTATAGGGGAAACCACACCTTGTCGTATGCTCATTCTTGGGGTAAGGATATTGATCTTAATGTGATGGTCGGTCAAGAATTGTATAAATATGTACGGGAACGGGTAGAATTTGGTGCAGGAGGTTTCCCTGATATCAATTTGGGGTTGGATAATTGGGAGATGGCGACAATTGCTGAAATTCCGGAAAGTACAAAAGAAGGATATCAGTCTATGGGATTTTTCGGAAGGGCAGGTTTCTCTTTTAAGAAAAGATATTTGCTCTCGGCTACTTTGCGGGCCGATGGAAAATCTCTGTTCGGAGGTAATAATAAATGGGGATATTTCCCCTCGGCTCAGGCAGCCTGGCGTATCAGTGACGAGGCGTTTATGCAAAAACAAAAAGTTTTCAGTAATCTGAAATTGCGTTTCAGTTATGGTGTGGCGGGAAATGCCCGGCTTAACGATGACTATTCCTATATGTTTGCACCCGATTTTTATCCTGTAGACGGTGAGCGAATGTCGGCATTGTATCCGACTAATTTGAATAATCCCGATCTGAAGTGGGAAAAGAATATCTCTTATAATTTCGGTGTCGATATGGGATTTTTGAAAAACAGAATATCACTTATATTGGATGCTTATATAACCGATACGAGAGATTTGTTACTGGATGCAAATATACCTTATCTTAATGGATTCGATAAAACTTTGAAAAATGCAGGACGTACCCGTAATAAAGGTTTTGAACTTGCTATTAATACATTGAATATTTCCCGAAGAAATTTCGATTGGTCGACAAGTCTGAATATGACGTTGAATCGTCGCGAGATTTTGGCATTGGCAGGTACCGATCGGTGGGAGTATTATTCTAACTCCGGAGCTCAAGGAGGTGCGGATTATATGATAGATATCGGTGGAAATACCGGAAAGATGTGGGGATATGTAAATGACGGGATATACTTGCCGGATGATTTTGATTTTATCGATGGAAAATGGGTATTGAAAGAGGGCATTATTTCTAATACTTTGGTGACTCCTGAGCCCGGATCACGCAAATATAAAGATTTGGATGGTAATAATGAAATTGATGAGAACGACAAGACATATATCGGAGATGCCAATCCTTTGTTGACGGGAGGTATATTGAATACGTTCCGGTTTAAGAATTTCGATTTTTCTTTCTTTTGCGAGTTTAAGATCGGTGGTGATATCTATAACGCAAATCTGTTTACCTATTTACGGGCCGGGAAAAGAGGAAATACCGTACAGTGGGTATTCGACAAACGTTATCGTACAGTCGACGAACAAGGTAATTTTCTGCTCTTGACCGGAGATAAAGAAGGATTGAAACGCTTGAACGAAGGAAGAGAAATATTACCATCGAGCGGATTCGTTCCTTTGGATGATACATTTATCGAAGATGGTTCATATTTACGTTTCTCGAATGTGACATTGGGCTATAGTGTCCCTCGTCATTTGCTGAACCGGATCGGAATACAACGTTTACGCTTCTATTTTACTGCCAATAATCTGTTTGTGATTACTGGATATTCGGGATTCGACCCGGAAGTGAATATGAACAGAAATAGCGGTATGACACCTGCCGTTGACAGGGGTAGTATGCCGCGCGGGCACAGTTGGATAGTTGGAATGAATTTAACCTTTTAAGTCTAATGTAGATAAAAAAAATTATTATGAAAAATAAGAATAGTTGGAACATTATTATTATGGCATTGTTCCTTTTGACTACGGCTTCTTTTATTTCTTGTAGCGACTTTTTAGACCCCGAGTCTTATGATTCTTTTCTCCCGGACGATCTTTTTAAAGATGTAGATAATTTGGGTGCGGTGACTTTGGGGGTATATTCAGAACTTGCGACGACTGATGGGTATGGACGGAATGTACCGAATATGGATGCGTTCAGCGATTTGGATATGATAAAGACAGGCTCTATGAACGTAAATTATGGAGATGTCGCTCAGTTGGCGAATTTTAATGTTTCTAAAGATAATTCTCAAATACAGGCTCTGTATAAGATATTGTATGAATCGATATATCGGGCAAATGAAATAATTGCCAATGCACATCAGGCCGAAATAGAGAGTTCGGATGACCAACGGCGTGTAGATATGTATATAGCCGAAGCTAAGGCGGCTCGGGCATTTTTTTATTTCGAGTTGGTAAAACGTTGGGGAGACATACCGATGCGGTTAGAGCCTAAAGATGCGAACAACTTGTTTGAGCCCAGAACAGATCGTAAAGTGATTTATGATCAGATAATCGGAGATATGCAGGAGGCTATTCCCGATTTACCGTGGCATAATGACACCTGGGCTGAACCCGGTCACATGACCAAAGGTGCGGCGATGGGGCTGTTGACTCGGATCTGTCTATTTGCCGGGGGCTATTCGTTACGTATGGATGGTACAATGCAGCGGGAAGCAAATTGGAAAGATTATTATGAGTTGGCTGATGAAGTGTCGAATGAACTGGTTAATTCGGGAAGACATTCGTTGAATACGAGTTATGAAAATATTTTTTATACGATTTGCCAGAATAAGACAGAACCTTTGGAATGTCTCTTTGAGATACAGATGGCCTATTTGTCAAATGATTCTAAGCACGCCAGTTGCATAGGAGGTGGTGCGGTTAAAGTGCACACTTCTCGTTATGCATGGTGTAAATATGATGAGGAGGATACCCGGTTGTATGTGAATGTCGGTATTACCGATCCGTCGCTGACAGCCAACTACAGTTGTAATACCAACGGGAAATGGCGGCAAGAATGGCAGACCGAGAGGATGAATTGGAATCAGACGGACATAAATTATGTGATACTTCGTTATGCCGAAGTGCTATTGATGCGTGCGGAAATTTTGAATGTTCTAAATGCCGGTCCGAATGATGAGGCTGTTGAGTTGGTTAACAAAGTGCGTCGTCGGGGATATGGTTTGGAAATAAATGAAAAAAGTGAATTGGCGGATGTTCCGGAAGAAGCTAAAGTCGATGAACTTGCTTTCGCCGCTTTTTTGAGGGATGAGTATGCCCGTGAACTTTTAGGTGAAGGAGGACGGCGTTTCCATTTGATTCGGTGGAATTTGTTGAAGGCGACCATCGATGATATGACACGTATTTTTAATGATCCCGAACTTAAAGGATTGTATTTCGATAATACATTTAAGAATTTCTGGCCGGCGACTATGTTCGTCTCGGGAAAACATGAACTATACCCTATCCCTACATGGGAGATGACGGAAAACCATGGATTCAACGGTATAAATAATCCGGGATATTAAAGATATTGTAAACTCGAAATAATTAAATATTTATTGAACTAAAATAAGAAATGCGATGAAAAAGAATGAAATAGGAAAGACGGGAATGAAAGTGTCTAATCTCAGTTTCGGGGCTTCTTCTTTGGGCGGAGTTTTTCATGATATACGTGAAGCGGAAGGAATAAAGGCTGTTTTTACGGCAGTGGAAAACGGAATGAATTTTATAGATGTGTCTCCTTATTATGGTCATTATAAGGCGGAAATCGTTCTAGGAAAAGCTCTGAAAGAGATACCGAGAAGCAGTTATTATTTATCTACGAAAGTAGGTCGTTACGGGAAAGACGGTGTCAATACCTGGGATTATTCCGGTAAACGTGCCCAAGAGAGTGTTTATGAAAGTATGGAACGTCTTCACATCGATTATATCGATTTGATCAATGTCCATGATATCGAGTTCTCTGATATGAATCAGGTGGTGAATGAGACATTGCCGGCACTGGTAGAACTGAGAGAAAAAGGAGTCGTTGGACATGTCGGAATTACAGATTTGCAGTTAGAAAATTTACAATGGGTGATAGATCGGGTTCCGGAAGGGACAGTCGAAAGTGTCCTTAATTTTTGCCATTATTGCTTAAACGATGATAAATTGGTTGACTATCTGGATTATTTCGAATCCAAAAATATCGGAATAATCAATGCTTCTCCGCTTTCTATGGGGCTACTTTCCAAAAGAGGTGTGCCGGCTTGGCATCCGGCGCCGAAGCCATTGGTAAAAGCCTGTCAGAAGGCGGTTGCACACTGTGAGAGCAAAGGGTATCCTATTGAAAAGCTGGCCATTCAGTTCTCTGTAAGCAATCCGCGTATAGCGACGACTCTTTTCAGTTCTGCCAATCCCGACAACGTGCTCAAGAATATCGCATATTGCAAAGAACCCATCGATTGGAATTTAGTGAGAGAAGTGCAGGATATTATCGGAGACCAGCAACGTGTGAGTTGGGCTAATTCGTAAAGACTTCGGATATGAATTCATTGAAAATTATAGATGCACATTCGCATTTATGGTTGATACAAAATACAATAGTGGATGGAATGGCCGTAAAAACTTTAGAAAACGGCCGTTCCGAATTTATGGGAGAAGTGCGTCAAATGTTGCCTCCGTTTATGGTCGACGGACGAAACTCGGCAGAAGTTTTCCTTTCCAATATGGATTATGCCCAAGTATCGGCGGCCGTAGTCACTCAGGAATTTATCGATGGCATACAGAATGATTATCTGATGGAGGTCTCCCGGCTTTATCCCGACCGTTTTTTTGTATGTGGCATGTGCGAGTTTCGTCGTCCGGGATTTTATGAACAGGCAGAGAAACTTGTTGATAGAGGTTTTAAAGCGATTAAAATACCGGCACAACGCTTATTCCTGAAGGAGGGACGGGTATATCTGAATACGGATGAGATGATGCGCATGTTCCGGTTAATGGAAAAAAACAAGATTATTCTTTCTATCGATTTGGCAGAGGGGGCGTTGCAGACCGGAGAACTTCGAGAAATAATCTCTGAGTGTCCGAATTTGAAAATCGCAATAGGACATTTCGGAATGGTAAATAATAAAGATTGGAAAGAACAGATAAAATTGGCATTATATCCCAATGTCATGATAGAATCTGGAGGAATTACCTGGTTGTTTAATGAAGAGTTCTATCCGTTTACCGGTGCGGTTAAGGCTATTCGGGAGGCGGCAGATATGGTCGGAATGGAGAAATTGATGTGGGGTTCTGACTATCCCCGTACCATTACGGCAATTACATATAAGATGTCTTATGATTTTGTCCTTAAATCGCCGTTGTTGACGGATGAAGAAAAAGAAATGTTTCTTGGTTTGAATGCCAAAAAGTTTTACGGGTTTGAAAATTTGAAAGAATTGCCCTATATCAAGAATATGTCAGAATAAATATAAATTGAAATTATGAAAGCTATACAGATTGTTGCTTCGGGTGATGTTCGTGTCATCGAGACAGACGCACCTGTTTTGCAAGATGATGAAATTCTTATAAAAATCAAATATGTAGGTTTCTGCGGTTCAGATCTGAATACTTTTTTAGGACGCAATCCTATGGTAAAATTACCGGTTATTCCGGGACATGAAGTCGGTGGAGTAATAGAAAAAGTCGGAAAAAATGTTCCGAAAGATTTTGTTCCGGGAATGAATGTCACGGTGAACCCGTATACTAATTGCGGGAAGTGTGCCTCTTGTCGTAATGGTCGGGTGAATGCCTGTGAACACAACGAGACATTTGGGGTACAGCGTGACGGTACAATGAGAGAATATGTGGCTGTACCTTGGCAGAAAGTTATCGATGCCGGAGAAATTTCACCTCGGGATTGTGCTTTGATAGAGCCGATGAGTGTAGGTTTTCATGCTGTTTCCAATGCCGAAGTAACCGATAGCGATATCGTAATGGTGATCGGGTGCGGGATGATCGGATTAGGTGCAGTGATAAGAGCCGCTTTGCGGGGAGCAACCGTTATTGCCGTAGATCTCGATGATGAAAAATTGGAATTGGCAAAAAAATTGGGTGCGGCTTATGGCATAAATTCGAAAACGGACGATGTGCATAAACAGGTGACCCGGATAACGGAAGGCTTAGGCGCCGATGTAGTAATCGAGGCTGTAGGTAGTCCGGCAACTTATGTCATGGCCGTAGATGAAGTAGGATTTACGGGACGTGTCGTTTGCATCGGTTATGCCAAATCGGAGGTTTCTTTCCAAACAAAATATTTTGTCCAAAAAGAATTATCTATCAGAGGATCTCGAAATGCGATGCCAAAAGATTTTCGTGCTGTAATAAGATATCTGAAAAAAGGCAGTTGCCCTTGTGATGAACTGATAACGAAGATTGTTGAACCCGAATTTGCATTGTCCGCTTTGCAGGAATGGGCAGAAGCTCCGGGAAAAGTATTCCGTATTTTGGTGAAATTTTGAAAATCGAAAAAAAGAAAGAGGTATATGAATAAAATAAAGTGGATATTGTTTTTCTTCCTGTTTATTTGTTTTTCGGTAGGAGCGGCAACAAAAAAATCGCCTGTTCCTGCCGACAAACAATTGGAGTCTGTAAAACAGTTGATAAAGAGAGTGACTCCCGGTATAAGCGAAAAATTCAAGTTGGAGTTGATTCCTTCGGCCGACGGGAAAGATGTTTTTGAATTGTATTCTGAAAACGGTTCGATCAAGCTGGCAGGAAACAATGGAGTAAGCCTGGCCAGTGCATATAATTATTATTTGCGGGAGTATTGTCATTGTTTATACTCCTTGTGGGGCGATCAGATGAATTTACCCCCTGTTTTGCCCGAAGTCCCGACAAAAGTGCGGAAAATAAACGAACGGGAATTAAGGCATTTCTTTAATTATTGCACATTCAATTATAGCGGTTCTTGGTGGGACTGGGAAGATTGGGAAAAAATTATCGATTATCTGGCAATGAACGGTGTAAATATGCCTTTGAATATTGTCGGTGTGGAATCTGTATGGTATCATACGCTGTTGGAAATGGGATTGACCGATGTTGAAGCCCGGAATTTTTTTGCAGCTCCGGTTTATTTGAATTGGCAGTGGATGGGAAATATAGAAGGTGCTGGAGGTCCTCTGCCGAAATCATGGATCGATAAACGCGAAAAGTTGGGACGTCAGATAATGGAACGGGAACAATCCTTAGGCATGACTCCGATTGTTCATGGATTTTCAGGAATGGTTCCTCGCATATTTAAACAAAAATTTCCCGAGGCAGATATCGGGATAAAACCCGGTTGGGGACGAGAATCGTTTTTAGGCACGGCTATGCTTAATCCTTTAGACGATTTATTTCCCAAAGTTGCGAATATCTACTTCAAACAATTGTTAAAACGTATCGGTACGAACCACTACTATATTGTAGATCTCTTTCATGAAAGCAGACCCCCTGTAGAAGGCGATGATTATTTGCGGGGTGTTGCAAAAGGAGTCGTGAAGCTGTTGGAGTCGATTGACCCCGAGTATGTATGGGTGATGCAAGATTGGTCTTTTTGGCCTACTATCATAAAAAGTATTGACAAAGATAGGCTTATTATTATGTCTTTGAACAATAAGAAATGCGGTACATATAAAGATTGGGGATATCGCTTCACCGTAGGACAGTTGAATAATTTCGGAGGCCAGACCTTTATTCATGGACCTTTACATCGGGAGTCGGGGAATGAATATGCCAAGATGCGTGCGGTATCGGAAAATTGTGTCGGATTAGGTATGTGGATGGAAGATATTGAAAGTTCTGCGGCTAATTACCAGATGATGCTGGATATGAATTGGGAAGCCGGAGCGATAAATTTGGAAGAATGGTTTAAAGATTATTCTTATGCCCGTTATGGCGGAACTTCGGAATGGATAGACAAATCCAATGCCGAGATAATGAATTCTGCATATCGGAGAGGAGGACGAAATTTCTCTTCTATGATAGCTGCACGCCCTGCTGTACTGGTCATTAATTCCGGACCGAGCGGAACTTTGGGTATTCCGGGCGGATTGGATAAGTATGTCAATGCTTGGAAATATCTCCTGCAGGAAAAAGATCGTTTTGCCGATTCGGAAGGCTATCGGTACGATGTGGTCGATTACGCAAGGCAGACATTGTCTTTCTTGGCGCAATATTATCAAAGAGATATTGTTATCTATCTGTATCGTAAAGATATAGAAAATTTTAGAAAAGCTAAAAATCGTTTTCTTGAGTTATTCGACGATATGGACCGGCTGTTGAATACGAATCGGCATTTTATGTTCGGAAAATGGATCGCTGATGCACGCAGTTGGGCTACATCAGAGAAAGAAGCCGATTATTATGCCAAGTATGCAGCGATATTACCGACTCTTTGGGGACAAGATAACATGGAATGTCCTCGTCCCAATTGGTATGGTTATGCATGGAGAGAATGGGGTGGATTAGTCGGCAATTTTTATAAATACCGTTGGTCTTATTTTTGGGATGAAGTAGAAAAAGAGCTGTTGAAAGGTAATATATATCAAGATTGTGCAAGAGACAAATGGGGACGTCCCGAATTCAGAGGAAACGAAATTCTCTCTAAATTGGCGGATTGGGAATGGAAATTCGGAGAAAACTTACCGGAAATGCCGTCCCAACCTGTCGGTGATGCAGTAAAAGTGTCGGCCGAGTTATTTGAAAAATACAAATCGCATTTAGAATCTCTTCCGGCACAAGGTCCGCAATTTGATAAGCTTTTTAAGGCGGCTACTATTCCCGTTGAGGAGAATATAAGAAAAGTCCTAAGTGGAGAACCCTATATAAAGTAATCGAGGAGAGTATGAAAAATATAAAAAAGAAAAAAATCATTCGTCTGTTCTTAATAACAGCTTTGGCAGGATATGTCTGTGCTTATTATACTTATGATGTTCATGGAGAACAGAATCCTCGAAAGAGTGAGAATGTCTTGCCGGGAGAGATAAAATTGACGGCTGATGCCATACATCCGTTTTGGCGTACGGACGCTTTTCCTAAAAACAATATGGAAGTAGATGCCAATCCGGTATCATTTTATTGGCCTTCGCAACGGAGAGAGTTTACGCAGCCGTTGAAACGGTATGATTTTCAATTAAGCGGTAAGGAGGATTTTTCAATTATAGAAGAACAATCAGAAGGACAAAATCCCTCGTTCTATGTAACGGTAAAACCTCTGGCCCAGGGGAAATGGTTTTGGCGTTATCGGGAAGAAGGGAAAAGCTGGCAAGGACCTTTTTCTTTTGTCGTGACTGAAAATACCCGATTAGACGAACGCCCTTCGGCAAAAGTTTTTGTCGAAGCGGTAGGAGGGGATCGTCCTCGAATGCTGATGCGGAAATCCCGGATTCCGGTAGTAAAAGAGATGTTCCGGAAAGACGGAACGACCGAGTCGATTGTTAAAGAAGCCGAGAAATATTTCGGTGTAGAACTTCCCGACAAAGAATGGGGCGGTAAATTTTATAAAAACGGACAAAGGGTATTTCATAACAATAAATTTCCGGAAGATCACATAAAGTCGAAAATAACGTCCGGAACATGGCATAACGCCATTCAAGCCCTATGTCGTGCCTATTTGCTTACCGGTGACGAAAAGTATGCAAAAGAGGCTTTGCGTTGGGGATTGAAGGTTTGTTCTTTCGATATTATGCCTAATGTTCTCACTTATGATAACAATCCCTATCCCGATGGTTTCTGCTTTGCATTTTATATGAATTCGGTTGCGAATATATATGATTGTCTGTATGACTATATGACACCGGAGCAGCGGGAAACCGTCCGGAAAAATCTGGCTGAAAGATTGCGTTACTATTATGAATACTATTGCAATCGTCTTGAAAACCGTTGCATCGATAACCATTCATGGCAAATCAGTATTGCTGCTTTTACTCGGGGAGCTATTACGGCCAAGGGTGATATTCCCGAGGCAGATAAGTATTTGGCGTATGTTTACAATATCTGGACAGCGATAGATCCGGAACAGAGTCGTACCGACGGAGGTTGGTTCGGGGGCGGTTATGTAGCCGTGAATATCGATGTCTGGTTAGAAGTCCCTGCTTATTTCAGGATGTTTACCGGATATAACTATTATAACACTCCTTTTTATAAAAATCACCCTTATTATTTCTTGTATCGTCAAGCTCCCGGCTCAGTGGAGGATGGATTTTCAGGGGACGGTTATGGCGGTAACGGAAAAGGTTTGGGAGATAAGTTGAGAATGTGGATGGGTGTATTAGGTGTAGAACTGAATCATCCTGTCGCTAATTGGTTAGGCAGTTTTGAAGGTGGAAAGAAAGCCAATAAATTTGATAAAGTAGGGTGGGTTCGGTTGACCGAAGGCCGTCCTTTGAAAGTTGACGGTGTCGTAAAGTCTCCGGAAAACTTGCCGCAATCGAGAGATTTCCGGGATATAGGAGTCGTAAATATGCATACCGACTTGTTACATCCCGCGAATGACTTGCATGTGGCTTTACGATCATCTCCTTATGGAACATTCGGTCATAATTTAGCCAGCCACAATGCTTTTAATGTTGTGTATAAAGGCGAATATCTGTTTGTCCCTTATGGACACCGTCATGGCGGAGCGAAAAACAGCGCGGTATGTTATCGTAATTCCCGAGGACATAATACGGTGTTGATAGACGGCAAAGGACAACCTTTCAGTCCCGAAGCTTATGGTTGGATTCCACGATTCCTTAACGGAGAAAAGTTGAGTTATGCTTGTGGAGACGCGTCGAACGCTTACGATGCCGCTCCTTTTGATCGAGAGACCGGGGCTTTCGTTGCGGCCGGATTGAAGATCGATGATTACATCTCCCGCGGAGTAATGAAGCGTTTCCGTCGTCATGTAGTCTTGTTGCGCCCCTCTTTAATATTGGTATATGATGAATTGGAAGCAAAACAACCGGTACGATGGGATTGGATGTTGCATTGCCGATACAATATGTTGGCGGACGGCAGTGTACTTACTGTAGAAGGAGTAGATGCTCGGGTCGATGTGATGGGTAACACGCCGATGAAAGCCGAAGTAAAAGATAAACCGTTATTCATGCCTGTCAACGTTGATGGACGGGGTGGAAAGAAAGCCGGTTCATCTTATCCGATAAAAGGTACTCATGCAATAGTAAGTACGACGACAAAATGCGACAAGCAACGTATCCTCACTTTTATACAGGCTGGAAATATTGAAGATATAAAAAAAGAGAGCGAGGGTATATATATGTGCGGTGATTGGAAAATCGAAGCTGTGATGTCTCCGGATAAGATGGCTAATTTGAAAATTGTTAACCGCGACGGGTCGGTTTCTTTCTTGTTGAAAGACAATACATCGGGAGAAACTGTGTTGCGTGAAAAAATTTCCGGTAAAATGGTAGAAAAGAGAGTCGTTGATGAGTTGCCTTATCATGCAAGAGGGGTAGAATATATTTCGAATGTGAAAAAATGAACTTATGGCGGACAAACACAGAATCGGACACGGAGTAAGAACCCTTTTGCTGCTTGGAATTCTGATTATAAGTATTCCGATACGTGCAAAGGAAATAGAAGTCTTGGAGAATAAATATTTAAAACGTGAAATATCCGTTAAGGGAGGTGTATTGAAAACGGTTGGTCTGGAAAACAGACTGGCCGGCAAACCTCTTCTTCCTTTATCGGATGAAGAGTTTAGATTGATATTGTCGGAAAATATCTCTTCGGACCTTCCCGATATCTGTTTGACTGCGAAAGATTTTAAAGTCCTTAGTTTCAGAGGGGATAAACAAAAGATTTGTGCAGAACTCGAAAACCGGGAATGCGGAATCACCGCAAAAGTGTATTATACATTGAGCGATAATGATTTTTATGGTCATAAATATTTGGAAATCAGTTCTAAAAAACGATGGGATGTCAAACTTATCGATTTAGAAGCTATTGCTTTTCAAGATGTATATCAGCCTTATCGGGCAAAAGATATGATGTGGACTACCAATAAGTTTTTGCCAGCTTTGGGACAACCGCTTTATACAAGCAAAAGCGCGACTTTTTGGGGGGTGGAGTTTCCTGCTTCATGGAATAGGGTATCGGGCGATACCCTCTATTGCGGATATCAAAATGCCCTCGAGTTACGTCCCGGACAGACATATACCACCTATAAGGCCGTTTTCGGAGTCGGTGACGACGGTAGATATATTAAAGAAGCTTTTTGGGATTATATAGACCGAATACGGGCTATACCTTTTGGATTGCATATCCATTACAACAGTTGGTTCGATTTCGGAGGAAGCATAACTCAAAAAAAATTCCTGGAGTCGTTGAACACGCTTCACCGAGAGTTAGTTGAAAAGAGAGGTTGTAAACCGCTCGATGTCTATGTCATCGATGATGCCTGGCAAAATTCCCGACCAAACCGTTCTCCTCTTGCCGATTGGAGTCAGGGTATGTATAAAGTGAATGAGCTGGTATTCGACCCCGAATTAAAAACCGTACGGGAAGAAATAGAAAAAAAAGGTAGTAAAATGGGACTTTGGGCTAGTCCTGCTTGTTTGTTCGGAGCAACGGCAAATTTGGATGTCTTGCATGAGAAAGGTTTTGAGACGTTGGTTGGAGGTATGAACAAGCGTACCGGTAAATATGATAAAGCTATGTGTATGACCGGAGAAAAGTATCTCGGACTGTTGGAAGAAGCCCTGTTGCGTATGGCTCGTATGGGGGCTGAATACTTTAAACTGGATGGGATATTCGGGAACATGAAATATCGTTTCTTCCCGGTTCGGCCGGGAATGGGAACTCCGGTTATGGAACATTTGTTGGAGAAAAATATGGTGGCCAATGATCCTCGCCTGAATGATGCCAGATACGATGAGATGAAGCGGTTTTATATCACTCGGAGTACGGAAAGGTTGATTTCTATTTTTCAGAAAATGAGAAAGATAAATCCTCGTATTCGTATCATGTGTCATAATGGTGCTACAATAAGTCCGTGGTGGTTGATGACGACCGATGTGTTGAGCCTTGTTAATCAGCAAGACGGAGCGCAGGGGAAGGATCGGAATTCTCAATTATGTTATCGTGATGCGATTTATTATCAGACCGTAATGACCGATAATAATCAGATACCTATTAATTCTATTTTCAACCATGAGCCTTCTAAAGACGAAAATCGCTTTGGAGATACCGATCCTGAAGTTTTCCGGAACTACTTTTTCATGTCCATTTCCCGGGGTACAGCGATGGTAGAGCTTTATTTTAGAGTAAAAGCGTTGACACCGGAAGAGTTTGACATTGTGGCTGACGGTTTGAAGTGGCTGCATAAAATGTATCCGGCATTCAAACGTTCGCGGATGCATGGAAGCAATCCCTTGGGAAAACATACTTTCAATGAAAAAAATGTCGCGTTGAAAGGTATCGATATGAACCAAGATACACAAGTTTACGGTTATACCGGATGGACTAAAGATTCGGGTTATGTCTCTATTCATAATCCGAAGTCTACCAAAGAAAAATATTCATTTACATTAAATCGTGATTTCGGGCTTATACCCGGGGAGCATGTTATATATTCTTTATCTTCCCCGATGCCAGATAAAATAAAAAATCTAAAAAAACAGTGGAGGTACGGAGATACGATAGAAGTTGAAATAAATCCTAAGGATGTGCTAATACTTGATTTTGAATCTAATCTAAAAAAAATTGAACATGAAAAATAGACGGTTATTGCTATTATGGGTTTGGCTATGTATCGGCAGTATAAGCCTGGCAAATAATTTGCAGAGTAAAAAATCTGATTCTCAAAGAGAACGTATTTGCCTGAATACCGGATGGCGTTTCCAGAAAAATGATCCCGAAGGTGTTACGGAACGACTGGATTATGCCCGGCTCAAGCCTTATCTGTTGCCTTGGGCCAATGATTTCATTAAAACCGGGAAAAAATATGATCGTCCTGCTGGAAATCCGGGAAGTACGCACCCGTACGCAAAAACCGACTTTGATGATAGTAGTTGGCGAAAATTAAATCTGCCTCACGATTGGGCTATCGAAGGTCCGTTCAACATCGATTATGAAGGTTCTACCGGAAAGTTACCGTATTGGGGAATCGCTTGGTATCGAAGGAGTTTTGATCTGGAGGCCGATGATGCTGAGAAAAGAATCTACTTGGATATAGATGGAGCAATGTCCTATTCTTCGGTTTGGTGTAATGGAAATTACGTAGGCGGGTGGCCTTATGGTTATGCATCTTATCGTTTGGATCTTACTCCTTATGTCAAAGCAGGAAAGAAAAATGTTTTGGCGATACGCTTGGATAATCCCGACAAATCTTCTCGCTGGTATCCCGGTGCGGGTATATATCGGAATGTATGGTTGGTAAAAACATCTTCTGTTCATGTCGCTCAATGGGGAACTTTTGTGAAAAATAATAAGGTTTCCGATAAGGAGGCCGTGATGGATATGTCCGTATTGTTGATTAATCATGGTAAAGATAAAGTAAAGGCGGTTGTTGTCAATGATATTTACGAAGCAGACGAAACGGGAGCTCCGAAAGGAGGTATTGTCGCTTCGGTAAGTGAAAAAAATGTGGAATTGCGAGGGAAACTTCCGTCGGAGCTTCAGTTCAAATTTTCGGTAAAATCGCCGAAACTGTGGGATATCGAATCCCCGAACCGTTATGTCGCAGTCACTCGTGTCAATGTGTCGGGTAAGGAAATAGATTCTTATCATACGATTTTTGGCATTCGTAATGCCGAATTTATCCCCAGCAAAGGATTTGTTCTGAATGGACGTGTCGTTCCCTTAAAAGGGATATGTATGCATCATGATTTGGGAGCGTTGGGTACGGCATTTAATGAAGTTGCTGCCGAACGGCAATTTCGTATTATGAAAGAAATAGGCGTGAATGCCATTCGCACATCTCATAACCCGCCAGCTCCTGAAATAGTAGAACTTTGCGACCGTCTCGGCTTGTTGATGCAAATAGAGTCGTTTGATACATGGCGTAGAGGTAAACGGACAAATGATTATTGCAAATTGTTCGATGAATGGCATGAAGCGGATATGCGCTCTATCGTGAGACATTATCGCAATCATCCGGCGGTGATTATGTGGAGTATTGGAAACGAAATGCCGGATCAAATGACTGCTGATGGAATAAAGATAGCATCCGATTTGACTTCGTTTTGTCATGATGAAGATCCTACGCGTCCGACTACTTTTGGATCTAATCGTCCCAAGGCTTTTATGAAAGAGATTGTGAACAATGTAGATATTTGGGGATTTAACTATCAAATCGGGCAATATGCCAAGTTTAAAGAATTGCACCCTGATAAAATGTTTCACGGTAGCGAAACTTCTTCGGCAACCAGTTCCCGTGGAGAATATTTTTTTCCGGTAACTCGGAGGCGGGAAGACTGCAATCGGAATTTTCAAGTATCTTCTTATGATATGATTACGGTAAAATGGGGATGTTCTCCGGAAGCCCAGTTCGGGACAAACGAAAAAAATCCGGAATCTTTTGGTGAGTTTGTCTGGACTGGATTCGATTATTTGGGAGAACCGACTCCGTATAATGCGGATATTACCAATGTCCTTAATTTCAGTGATCCCAAAGAACAAGAAAAAGCCCGGCAAGAGTTGGAGACGTTAGGAAAGATAAAGACGCCTTCCCGTAGCTCCTATTTCGGTATCGTGGATTTGTGCGGATTTCCGAAAGACCGCTATTACTGTTATAAAAGTTACTGGCGTCCCGATGTCCCGACTTTGCACATATTGCCTCACTGGAATTGGCCGGAAAGAGTAGGTGAAATAACCCCTGTACATATTTATACGTCTGGTGACGAAGTAGAACTTTTCTTGAATGGTAAATCTCAAGGCAAACGACAAAAGAAAAACAGATATGACCGGTTGGTTTGGGATAATGTATTGTACAGTCCCGGAGAGTTGAAGGCCGTTGCATATAAAAATGGTAAAAAGTGGGCGGAACGAGTTGTGAAAACCACAGGTGAAGCAGCCCGGGTCAAAATAAGTCCGGAAAAAAGCGTTTTGAAAAATGATGGTTACGATTTGGTTTTTGTTCGGGTGGATATTCAGGATAAAAATGGTCTGACAGTACCTCGTAGCAAGAACCTTTTAAAATTTTCGGTATCCGGACCTGTAGAGATTGTTGCTACCGATAATGGAGATGCGACTTCTCTCAAACCGTTCAACACCCCCGAAAAAGAGGCCTATAACGGACTTTGTCTGGTAATAGTTCGGGCATTGCCGGGAAAAACAGGCGATGCGGTCTTAAAGGTCGATTCTTCAGGTCTTCCGTCGGAGCAGGTGAATTTGAAGGTAATATCGGATACCGGTAATTGAACGGAGAGCTTTATTGTACATATTTATTCGATAATTCGACAAAATTACTATTTTATGGATGCAATTTAATAGGATAAAATAAGATAGTATTGGTCTCGGTTGTTCGAATCATACTATATTGGCAGTAAGTTCAAGATAAAAAAATACCATGTTATACATATTAATTTAGGAAATTATGAAAATCGGTGAATTAAAAAAAGCATGTAAAATTTTTGTAATACTATTATCGGGTTCTGTAGTAGTATCGTGTGAAGATAAGACTCCGGGTATTCCTCCTGCCGTAAGTGAAATATCGCATACGATAGGAGGTATCGTATCAGATGCACGTGGCGGGATACTTAAAGATGTGACTGTAATGTTAGAATCGGAAAATGGCATCGATATGCAAACGAAGACCGATACTTTGGGAGCGTATGTTTTTAACGGTTTGGAGACTCCCGGTATATATAAATTGAAAGTAGTTCCGGGGGAAGGTAGTGAAAATATAGAAGAATCAGTCATTTTAGAGAATAAAGGTAATACCATACAGTGTAAATATGTTGATGTGCAATTACCTTCTACTTATTCCGGAACGGTAAAGCCGGAAGAAGAAACTCAAGTGGAGATAAAGACGAGCTACAAATCGGTCACTAAAGTTTCCCTGACATTTCCTTCCGGTTCTGTAGATGCAGAAACGGGGATAAGTATAGTGCAGTTGCCCTTTGTGAATGTACCGGTAGAAACCGATGGAAAAGTCGTTGAAGCACGGGAAGTACCTCCGTTTTTTATATTGAAAATATTGCCGTCGAGCGGTAGCTCTGAACTGAAACAACCGATGACATTGACGATCGGTACGATTATAAAAAATGAAACATATTTGAAATTTTTGAGTCTGTATAAATTGGAAAATGATCAGTGGAAAAAGCAAGATGCAGAAGTAATTTTCAATGCGGACGAAAATCGTTATGAAGTTTCTATGGCAACGTTCGGCACTTATATGCTCGCTCCCCAAGTAAATGTGTCGATAATGAAATCGACGAAGGCCGTTCCTACGGTAAATAACGGGATATTTTATAATGACAGCGATGACCCGATGAAAATAAGTAAAATAAGATATAAACGTTATGCGGGTTGGGAGTTTGTAGAAACTCCTTCAAATGCGGCCAGAAGTGCAGGGGTCAAAGATCGTAATAATGCCGGAACAGTACTTACTCAGTTAATTGTCAGCTCTTTAAGGAGAGGTGAGAGATATAGTACATGGCACGAATTTTATTTGACTGATTATACACTGCCTTATGGCACAAGATTGACAATGGCGGGTACTCAAGAGTTTGAGACGATTGTATATTCTTTTACATTAGTTGAAAAAGGTGTGGACAAAGTCGTGAATCTGGAGATAAATCGTTATGGTGATTGCGAGTTCGTAATGAGCACATCGAATTAAGATTCTGTTTTTGAGTTTTCAGAGATAATTTTACTATTGAGAAGTACTTTTTGTGTTCCGGCAAAGTTTGTCGGTCAGGGATTGTCTGACTTTTACCTAAGTCAGGTTCAGAAGTTTTATTAAAATATTTTTTTGTTTTTATAAAGATGATAGTCTGATTCTATTTTATAATGTGAAATAGAAGTTGAGAAATATAAATAAGTGAATAACATTAAAAAATATTATTATGAAAAAGACAGAAGGATATCCTTCCAATTTGTATACGTTTCCGACGAAACGTTATTGCCAGACTTTACAGTTGAAGAACGATCCCGAAATGATCGCCGAATATGTTCGACGTCATAGCGAATCCGAAGCTTGGCCGGAAATAAGGCAGGGAATTCGGGAAGTCGGTATACTTGAAATGGAAATTTACATAAAGGATAATTTGCTTTTTATGATTGTCGAGACACCTATGGATTTTGATTGGAAGTCTGCAATGAAACGTCTCAATACTCTTCCGCGTCAGGCCGAATGGGAAGCTTATATGGCCTTATTGCAAGGTGCCGATCCGAATGCCTCTTCAGACGAAAAATGGCAATTGATGGACCGGATGTTCTATTTATATAAATGATTTGCGAATAATTAACGATTCTTCACCATGAATATTTCACATAAAAATTATAAATTGCCTTTGGCATTGATTTTCAGCCTTTTCTTTTTATGGGCTATTAGTAGTAATTTATTGCCGACAATGATCCGGCAGTTGATGAAAACTTGCGAGTTGAACGCCTTTGAAGCCTCTTTCACAGAGTCGGCATATTGGCTGGCCTATTTTATATTTCCCATACCTATCGCCATGTTTATGAAGCGATACAGTTATAAAGCCGGTATTATATTCGGTTTGTTATTGGCGGCTGCCGGAGGATTGCTTTTTTTTCCTGCCGCTATCTTGAAAGAATATTGGGCTTACCTGTGTATCTTTTTTATAATTGCTACGGGTATGTGTTTTTTAGAGACTGCCGCTAATCCTTATGTGTCGGTATTGGGTGACAGTTCTACCTCTTCGAGAAGACTCAATTTGGCACAATCGTTCAATGGGTTGGGAGCATTTATTTCTGCAATGTTTTTGAGTAAGTTGGTATTGAGTGGAAACCATTATACCCGAGAGAGTTTACCGATCGATTATCCGGGAGGTTGGGAAGGTTATATTCAGTTTGAAACGGATGCCATGAAAACTCCGTATTTAATACTTTCTCTTATTCTTATTATAATAGCTGTTGTCTTTATTTTTTCGAAATTGCCTCGTATTCAGGAAGAAAGTTCGGAAGAGAGAAAACAGGACAAGCTGATTAATTTCAAAGTATTGAAACGTTCGCATGTGCGTTGGGGAGTAATAGCTCAGTTTTTTTATAATGGAGGCCAAACGGCAATCAATAGTCTGTTTTTAGTGTATTGTTGTACGTATGCCGGCATTTCAGAGGCGACCGCTACGACCTTTTTCGGATTATATATGCTCTGTTTCCTCCTCGGACGCTGGATAGGAACGTTTTTAATGGTCAAGTTCCGTCCTCAAGATATGCTTTTGGTATATGCATTGGCTTGTGTACTCTTGTGCGGTATCTTGGCGATATTCGGTGGTGAAGCAGGTATTTATGCGATGCTTGGTATTTCCTTTTTTATGTCCATTATCTATCCAACCCAATTTTCACTGGCAATTAAAGATTTAGGATCTGATACGAAAAGTGGCTCTGCATTTTTGGTAATGGCGATTGTCGGAAATGCCTGTATCCCCCAGTTGACAGCCTATTTGATGCATCACTACGGATATGTTTATCAAGTTGCGTACATCATACCTTTGTTGTGCTTCCTGTTCTGTGTTTATTATGGTTGGAAAGGATATCGTGTAGTAGATTAATTTAAAGTAGTAAGAAATGAAAAATATTGGGATTTTAAGTCTCATTTCTTTATTCTTATGGACAAATGTAAAGTCTCAGGAACAGACATGGAAAACCATTCCGTATTATTTAAAAGGATATGAGACCGAATATGCTGAATCACCTAAAAAAGCGGCCTTGGCTTGGTTCAAAGATGCACGTTTCGGTTTGTTTGTTCATTGGGGACCTGCTGCTCTTTATGAAAAAGGGGAGTGGGTAATGTATAATAAACGAATTCCTTTTGAAGGGTATGTACAGACGGCAAAAAAATTTAAAGGAGAAAAATTTAATGCCAAAGATTATGTCGATTTAGCAGTTAAGGCTAAAATGAAATATATAACATTCGTTGCCAAACATCATGACGGATATGCTTTATGGGATTCGAAAGCTACAGATTATGATAGTATGGATTACCCGGCACATCGTGATTTTTTAAAAGAACTGTCCGATGCTTGTCGGAAAGCCGGATTGGGTTTGTTTATTTATTATTCTATAGGAATCGATTGGCATCATCCTTTTTTCTTGCCGAATACGATGTATGATCCTGCACGCCCCCATTATACCGAAATCCCGGTTGCATATAAATATGAGAAAGAAGAAGATTTTAAACACTATTTAAATTTTGCCAAAACGCAAATCATGGAATTATGTACACAATATGGTCCAATTGCAGGAATCTGGTTTGATACAGTTGGCGGAATATATCAATGGCCGGATCTTTTCAATATACAAGAAATCTATGATATGATACATACTATTCAACCTCATGCTTTAGTTGCGTTCAAGACAGGGGCGAATGGTAATGAAGATTTTATCACGGGAGAAAGGAACATGGGATCTTTAGCTTCTCATTTTAAAAAAGCCGGATTACCGCAAATTGTTCAAGACGCAGCAGATAAGTCTTGGGAAAGTAATAAGACTAAACCTGCTGAGTTAAACATCCCTATTCAAAGAATAGGATGGGGATATTACGTGTCGGAACGTCAGAAACAGAAAAATACAAAAGCTGTTCTTAATTTGTTGAATCATTGTGCGCGGATGAATGCTAATTTGTTATTGAATGTAGGACCGCGTCCTGACGGTACAATACTGGAGGAAAATGTGAAAACACTGAAAGAAGTAGGAAAATATCTGGAAAGAAATGGATTTCCCGAGTTAAACACTAAAGATTATATGATTTATAGAAGGGAGGTAATAATAAGAAAAATGAGGATATAAAGGAGAATGAGACAGCGCGATAAATTATTTTTTTAACAATAGATGAATTTAAAAAATTATTGATTATGAGAAATATTATTTTTATTTTATTTATATTTATAATTGAGGTGGGTATTGCTCAAGAAAAAACTATTCCGAAATCTATATCCGGTATTTATCCGAGTTTGGCGGTCTATAATAGTGAGGGCGAATGTGGTATAGGAGCTGTAGTACCTTGGGCCGACCGGTTATGGGTGATTACGTATGCTCCTCATCGGGTGACCGGCTCGACTGATAAATTGTATGAGATAACTCCCGATTTACAGCAAATTGTGCGAGATGAGAGTGTAGGAGGTACACCTGCCAATCGTATGATTCATAAAGAAAGCAATCAGTTGTTTATTGGTCCGTATGCTATTGCCGCAGACCGTACCGTGCGTGCCATATCTCCTAAAAAGAACGGCATGCCGGGACGTCATACGGCCAATGCTCGCCATTTGACAGATCCGGCTAATAAAATTTACTATGCTACAATGGAAGAGGGGTTTTATGAAGTTGATGTGAATACTTTAGCAGTGACTACTTTGTATCCCGATAACCAGAATGGGAAAGTTTCAGGAGGAGCGAATCTGAATGGGGCTCATGGCAAGGGTGCATATTCCGGTCAGGGAGTTTTATGTTTTGCGAATAATGGAGAAAAAAGATATGGAAGCTTCAATTCTCTTTCGGGCGTTTTAGCCGAATGGGATGGCTCTGCTTGGAAAGAAATACGTCGAAATCAGTTTACGGAGATTACAGGGCCTGGAGGAATTTATGGCAATACTCATCCGGAAACCGATCCTTTGTGGACAATAGGATGGGATTATAAATCTTTGTTATTGGGAGTTCGAGATCCAGAAAACGGGTGGACATTTTTTCGTTTGCCTAAAGCGAGCCATAGTTATGACGGAGCGCACGGTTGGAATACCGAGTGGCCTCGTATACGGAATATCGGAACGGATGAGAATCCTGATTACTTGATGACGATGCACGGTATGTTTTGGCGTTTTCCCGGTACATTTACTGCAAAAAATTCTGCCGGAGTAAGGCCTCGCTCTGCTTATCTGAAAGTAATAGGAGATTTTGCTCGTTGGAATGACCGGCTTGTTTTCGGATGCGATGATACAGCTCAAAAAGAATTCTTGAATACTCGCAAGGCAAAAGGTTCGGCGGCAGGTCCTGGGCAGTCTAACTCTAATTTGTGGTTTACGTCATTGACAACCCCTGATGCATTAGGTATAGCGACAGTTTGCGGCTCTGTTTGGGAAGATGAGAAGGAAACAGTCAAGGCGAATATGCCTTCTGATCCGTTCCTGTTTGCCGGTTGGAAGTACAGAAATTGCTGGATAAAAAATAATAGTTCTGAGGCTGTCGTTTTTACTTTTGAGGTTGACGAAAAAGGAATTGGTGAGTGGAAAACGCTGAAACAGCAAGTTGTGGATGCCGGGAAATCTCTCTGTTTTTCTTTCTCGGAATCGGAACAAGGTGAATGGATTCGTGTGAAGACTGATAAGGATTGCGATGCAACGGTTAGCTTTACATATACCGAAGAAGAAACTCGGACAACGACTTCCGATGAAATTTTTACAGGACTGGCATTATCCGGAAATACCGGAAACACCACAGGGGGCTTGCTTCGCAGTTTGGGCGGTAATTGTCGGAAACTCGGCTTGTTGGCCAATACAATGGGTACTGATATATCGTCAGAAACCGGTTATTATGAAATGAATGACAACCTCGAATTGGTTGCGGTTGAAAATTCTGATACCGCCGCATTTATGCGTACCGGGCAGGCTATTCCCGTCCCGGCTTCTTGCGATATTACAATCGATGAAAGTTCTGTACTGATTATTGATGATAGTAAACGGAGATGGAGACTTCCTATAAGTAACGAGCAGCTTGCGAATGCTACTGTACAAGGTCGATTGAGGATGTGCCGTGAGATAGCGACAGAACGAGATTTGTTCAGTTGTATGGGGACATTTTACGAACTTCCCGCAGAAAATGCCGATGGATATGCAAAAATACGTCCGATAGCTTCACATAAATATTGTATAAATGACTATGCCTCGTATAGGGGTATGTTGGTAATGTCGGGAGTTACTCCGGAAGAAGGTGAAAATAATCCGCATATTGTAGTATCGGATGATAAGAAAGCTGCGGTTTGGGTAGGAGCTATCGATGATTTGTGGAAATTAGGTAAACCGGTGGGGGTAGGCGGTCCGTTGAAAGACGACAATGTAAAAGCCGGAGTAGCATCTGATCCTTATTTGATAGGCTTTTATGATACAAAAAAAATGTCTTTATCTCATAAGAATAATACTGATGTAATTTTTACCGTAGAAGTAGACCCTACGGGAAACGGAAGTTGGATGGAATATAGTACGTTTAATGTAAAATCTGGCGAAACGGTAACTTATGAGTTTCCTGAAGGATTCCAGGCACGATGGATACGTTTTAAGACAAATGTGAATGCCGAAGGAGTAACTGCGTGGTTGGAGTACGGTTTGTCTGATGATCCTTCTTTAGGAATAAAGAACACTTCGGTGAATGGAGAAAATCTATTTTCATATTGGATACAAAATAAAATCTTGTATATCAAATCCGGAGAAAGCGGTACTGCCCGATTGCTTTCGACGCAGGGCCAAGTCTTGTTGCAACAAAATTTTGAAGCTGGCGTAGTTAATATGCCGGTTTCAAATTTTGCTTCCGGAGTATATTTACTTTCGGTTTCAGGAAAAGAAACGAACCGGACAGTAAAGATTGTCATTAGTTGAGTAAAAATGAAGTGCCTCCAAAAGTTTGACAAAAAAACTTTTGGAGGGGCACTATAAAAATTCCTGTTCCATCAGGAGTATATATAGTGCAGTTGAAGAATAAGATTGGGAATAACGTGCAGAAAGTTATTATTCGCTGAGAGTCATGAAAAAATTGTTGGTAGAACATATTGAAATCTTTCTTAAAACTGTTTTGGTTATTAGACTGCTATTCTCAATAACTATTTTTGCATCATTTGCTCAGAAAAATGAAATCGATATTTCTGGGAATTGGCAATTTACGATAAATCAGGGTAATTGGTCTCAAACAATAATGTTACCCGGATCTATGACATCGAATGGGTTGGGAAACGATGTAACCGTAGAGACACCTTGGACCGGAAATATTGTTGACCGGGCTTATTTTACAGATAAGGAATATGCTCCTTATCGACAAAAGGACAATATAAAAGTTCCTTTTTGGTTGCAGCCTGTAAAATACTATAAAGGTGAGGCTTGATATAAAAAAGAGGTGCGAATACCGGTAGAGTGGAAAGAAAAATATATCGAACTTTTTTTGGAACGTTGCCATTGGGAAACGACTTTGTTTGTCGATGGAGTAGAAGTTGGTATGCAAAATTCTCTCAGCACTCCGCACCGTTATGATTTGTCTCAGGTATTGACTCCGGGAACACACGAGCTAATGTTGCGGGTAGACAACAGGATAAAAAATATAAATCCCGGAGAGAATGCTCATAGTATTTCTGACCATACACAAGGCAATTGGAATGGAGTAATCGGTAAAATGTGTCTAATCGCACGTCCGCAGATCAATGTGAATAGAACGGATATATTTCCGGATATAAGTAAAAAATCGATTCAGATAAAAGTTTTATTGCAAAATCGGGAAAATAAAACGGTAAATGCCGAAATAAAGTTTTCGGCAAATAAAAAAACGGTAAAACGAAAAATCAAATTATCTCCAGGTGTTACTAGTTTAGAAGATTCTTTGTTTGTAGGGGAAGATGCATTGTTGTGGAATGAATTTAGTCCGAAATTATATGATTTGACTGTCGAATTGGAGGATCTTGTTTCCGGGACGAAAGATGTAATAACAGAACAGTTCGGTTTGCGGGAAATAAGAGTTCGGGATAAAGAGATTTTGCTAAACGGACAACCGGTATTTTTCAGGGGTGCGTTAGATTGTGCGGCATTTCCCAAGACGGGTTTTCCTCCTACGGACAAAGGTTCATGGAAGAAGATTATGACTACTTGTAAGAGTTACGGATTGAATCATCTGAGGTTTCATTCGTGGTGTCCCCCGGAAGCGGCTTTCTGCGCTGCAGATGAGTTGGGAATGTATCTTGAAGTAGAGTGTTCGACATGGTCTAATCAGATAGGAGCAGGAAAAGACTTAGATACGTATCTCTGGAAAGAAAGCGAAGCGATGGTACGGGAATATGGTAATCATCCCTCTTTTTGTATGATGATGGCCGGAAATGAACCGGCTAAAAAGAAAAGCTCTCCCTTTTTAACAGATTTCGTATCGAATTGGAAAAAGAAAGATGATAGGAGACTTTATTCTTCTGCCGGAGGGTGGCCCAATCTGCCGGTAAATGATTTTTTGAGTGATGCGAGACCTCGAATTCAAGGATGGGGTGCAGGTCTGAAAAGTATCATTAATGCGAAAAATCCCCAAACGGATTTTGATTTTTCCGGTTATGTGGCAAAATATAATCAACCGATGATTTGTCATGAAACGGGACAATGGTGTGTGTATCCGAATTTTCGGGAGATAAAGAAATATGACGGCGTGATGCGTGCGAAGAATTTTGAAATATTTAGAGAAAGTTTGAGGAATAATGGCTTGGCTCATTTAGCCGATAGCTTCTTGCTTGCATCGGGGAAATTGCAGGTGTTATGCTATAAAGCGGATATTGAAGCTGCGTTACGTACGAAAAATATGACCGGATTTCAATTATTGGGACTTGCTGATTTCCCTGGTCAGGGTACGGCATTAGTCGGAGTCTTAGATGCTTTTTGGGAAGAAAAAGGTTATACGACAGCATCTGAATATAGGCGTTTTTGTAGTGAAACAGTACCTTTAGTGAGACTTCCCAAACTTATATATACGAATGAAGAGATATTGCAGGGCCGGGTAGAAATAGCACATTATGGAGCACGTCCCGTAAAGAATGCGAATGTCGGTTGGTCTTTTAAAGACAGTGAAGGAAAGGTATATAAGTCGGGCGTATGGAAAGAGGTGAATATCTCTGTCGGAGATCGGTTTGAGGTCGGAGATTTTTCTATACCGTTATCCGGCATTTCTGAACCGAAACAAATGACGTTTGAGGTTACAATGGGAGAATATGAGAATGATTGGCATATTTGGGTATATCCGGGTAAAAAAGAGAAAGACTTAATTTCTAATGATATTTTGTTGACCGATACTCTCGATGCAAAAACATTGGCTGTCTTGAATAAAGGAGGTAAAGTGTTACTTTCTTTAAAAAAAGGTTCTCTATCTAAAGAATACGGAGGAAATGTACGTGTCGGGTTTTCTAGCATTTTTTGGAATACGGCATGGACCGGAAATCAACCACCTCATACATTAGGTATTTTATGTAATCCGAAACATTCGGTATTTAATTATTTCCCGACATCGTACCATAGTGATTATCAGTGGTGGGATGCTATGACTTTCTCTTCTGCAATAGAATATTCAAAAATTTCTGCGTCGATAACACCTTTAGTTCGAGTTATAGACGATTGGTTTACCAACAGGCCTTTGGCCTTATTGTTTGAAGTGAAGGTGAATAACGGTAGTTTGTTGGTCTCCGGAATAGATTTTTGGAATAAGTTGGACAAACGTCCTGAAGCACAACAGCTATTATACAGTATTGAAGCTTATATGTCGAGCAAGGCGTTTGCCCCTGCGGTAGAACTTAGTGTAGAACAGATACGGAATTTGTCGGAATTATGAGTGGAGTTGATAACTATAAGGAAAATTATACAATGAGAAAGGTTTTGAGCCGATTTTTATTAGGAACTATATCTTTATTTTTCGGTTTTAGTTATGCTCAGAGTGAAGTCTATATTCCTCGGCACGGAGCTTATGAAAAGCTTCCGGGTAAAAAATGGGAAGACGCTTTTGTGACTGCCAATGGTAGGATGGGAGCGATGTTATATGGAGAACCGGGACAAGAGGTATTTATAGCGAATCACTGTCGTCTTTTTCTACCTTATGGCAGTAGGGAGATAGTGCCGGATTTGGCTCAGTATTTTCCAGAATTTCGAAAAATTTACAGAGAAAAAGGGGGAACTAAAGCACAAAATTTTATTGTGGAAAAGGCGAAGGAACAAGGTTTTCCGGGTATTATTAATACGGATCCGAGTCATCCCGGTTTTTTTATCAATATAAAACAGCCGTTGAACGGAGGAATTAAGGAATATTCCAGAACAGAAGATTTCCGTACTGGTGAAGTAGTAACGCGCTGGAAAGATGACAATGGAGAATTTATTCGACGAATGTTTGTTTCTCGTGAAAAAAATGCTATATATTTGTATATAAGTGGTCCGGGAACATGCTATTTGGAGTTTCCGGCATTAGGACAGGAACTGATAGATGATCATATAGAAATATCTCCTGAGTGGGTAGGGTATCATAATGTATATACTGAAGGGAAAGGAGGATATGATGCCGGGGTGAGAATTTTAAAGGAAGGTGGAAGTGCGAAAACATTGGGTAATGTAGTACAAATTGACGGAGCCAAAGAGATTATGCTGATCATGCGGATAGTACCTTGGAGAACTCCTCTTCCGAAAGAGAAAAGTGAAGCCTGGGCATACTCTCCGGAGAATCCGTCTTTTAAAAAGACGGGGATTTATAATCCTATTCCGGAGTTAGCAGAAAGTTCGGTGGTTTTTTATCTTTCAGAAAAAGACTCGAAAGCGTTGTTGCCAAAATTGAAAGAATCGCTGGAAAAAAGTGATTATTCTTACCAAAACGATCTGCAGAATCATGCGAAGATTCATAGTGAATTATTTGACCGTGTCTCTTTTTGCCTGAATGTCGGTGATGATTATCGCAAGACAACAACAGAACTTTTAGCGGAATCTAAAGAGAAGAGTATCCTTCCACGGGCTTTAATGGAAAAAATGTATGATGCAGGAAGGTATATGTTGATATGCTGTGCAGGGGAAACCTTGCCGACTTTACAAGGTATATGGTCAGGATCGTGGTCTCCGGCATGGTCTGGAGATTATACTCTTGATACGAATGTTCAGTCTGCTATGGCTGCGGCTTGTAGCGGAAATTTGACAGATTTGATGGAAGGATATTTTCGTACAATTGAAAGTTTTTATCCTGATTGGCGTCTTAATGCTGGACGCATCTATGGTTGTAGGGGGGTGTTGACAAATGCTCGTGCTTCTAATACGGCATTAATGTTACATTGGGAACGTTGGCCGGGTAATTGTTGGACTGCGGGCTGTGGATGGCTATCAAGTTTTTTCACTCGATATGTTGATTATACGCAGGATATGGATTTTTTAAAAAAGCGCTGTATGCCTTTATTGAAAGAAATAGCTTTATTTTATGAAGATTTTTTGAAAGGAACAGAAAAGAACGGCAAAGTAGAATTTATTCCTTCTTATAATCCTGAAACTACTTCGGGAATTAATGCGACTATGGATATTGCTGTGGCTAAAGAGTTATATACCAATTTAATACGTTTTTCTGAACAATTGAATATCGAACAAGAGAATGTCGGTAAATGGAAAGAAATGTTGAATAAACTTCCGGCTTTTCCGATTAATGATGGTGTCCTTACTGAATGGCCTGATAGAGGTGTATCGGAATCTCATCGTCATCATTCTCAATTATATCCTTGTTTTCAGAGTTTTGATCCGATTTTTGAAAAAGATACGCTTTTACGTTCTGCAGCTAAGAAGCTTGTCCTTCTGAAAATCGAAGGGCTGGATGGAGTGAATTCCCGAAGAGTCAGCCAAAGAACAGCATTCAGTCGGATACAAAACGGGATTTCTGCCGCTTATTTAGGTATGGCAGAGGAGGCTTACGGGCGGTTGAAGATTTTAGCGACAGGACATCAGATGAATCCCAGTTTGATAACTTCTCATGATCCGAATGGACGTATATTCAATACCGATGGTAATGGTGGCATTCCGGAAATTGTAGCTACTATGTTGGCTTTCAGCCGAACAGATTGTGTGGATTTGTTGCGTGCTTTACCTTCGGCATGGCCAGAAGGTTCTATCAAAGGCCTTAATTTGGCATGCGGCTCTACAGTGGACTTGAAGTGGAACAATGGTATATTGACTTCGGCGATTTTTCGTGCGAAACGTGATACAAAATTTACTGTATCATATAAGGGAAAAACAAAACTGTTGAAAATGAAAAAAGGAGATATCGTCCAATTGAGCGGGGAAATGGCTGTTCTGTGAACAGAAGATTTTTAAATTGAAAAAGTAAGAAAAATAAGGAGAAGAATTGTTGATGAGGTTCTCAGATTTATGTATAGATATAAGAAATAAATTTTGTCTCAAACTTATTTTGATTATTATATTTTTACAATTGCCAATTCTTTCTTCATTATATGCACAAAAGGTGTCTATTTCGGGGATTTTATACGATTCTGAGTCGAACTTCTTGATCGAAGCGGCAACAGTACAATTGAGTCGTTTGCCCGATACTACCTTTGTGTCGGGAACAATTTCTAATAAAGAGGGTAAATTTAGTTTTTCAGGTTTGTATAAAGGTAAATATTTTTTACGAGCCTCTTTTTTAGGGTATCGCCCTGTTGAGAAAACATTTGAAATAAAAAACGAAAAAGATACACTATATTTGGGACGTATCGACATGTTTCCTTCTGACGTAAGATTGCAAGAAGCTGTTGTAGTTGGAAAACAATCGGGTGTAACAATCAATAACGACACTATCGAATACTCTCCTTCTGCATTCCGTACTGTAAAAAGTGCTGTTATAGAAGATCTTCTGAAAAAATTGCCGGGAGTGGAAATTGATGAAGACGGACATATTCTTGTAAATGGACAGGAAATAAAACAAATCATGCTCGATAATAGGGAATTTTTCGGTGACGACCCTGCTATTGCCATGAAAAACTTTCCGGTAGATATGATAGAAAAATTACAGGTAGTCGAGAAAAAGTCCGATTTTGAAGAAATGACCGGTATCGATGATGGTGATCGTAAATATGTAATCAATCTGAAAGTAAAAAAAGAAAAAAGGAACGGCTTGTTCGGAACTGCTCTTGCCGGAATAGGTACGGATGAAAAATATGAGGCCAATGCCTTATTAAATCGTTTTAAAAATAACACGCGAGTTACCGGGATTATAGGTTCTAATAATACCAATAACATGGGCTTTTCTGATATGTTGAAAGGACTGCCTTCTAAAATAGCATCGCAAGTATCTCAAGCATCTCAAAGAAAAAAGGGGATTATTTCTACCCATACCGGAGGTGTGAACTATACCGATTGGTTGTGGAACAAAAAAATGAAAGTTAGCGGCAATCTTTTTGTTGCACATTTTAATCGAAATGAATATCGGAATTTACATCGGGAAAATTTTCAAACCAATGGCTTTAACACCGTAAATAGAGAACAGAATAACGATAGTCGTTCTACACAACTGAAAACCGGATGGAGATTTGATTATCAGCTAAACGAAAAAACTCGTATTATTTTCCGCCCCGATATTGTTTGGGGAAATGCTGCCCAGTCGGAGAAAGCTTTTTATCAAACCCTTCGTGCCGATACGTTGTTGATAGATAGCGCTTATATTGATAATCAATCGGATGAAAAAAATTATTTCCTGAATGGTGTATTGACTATTAGCCGAAACATGCAGAAAAAAGGACGTAATCTGACAGCTGAGATTGCCGGAATATTGTCTCATAGCAATACAGATGAAGATACCCGAACCGATAAGAAACGTTTTAAGGATGGAAATGTCGCAAATTTCGTTCCTTCATCGACAATTCAAAATTCAGACCGTATAGTGGATAAAAATGAATACAGATTGAAGTTCAGCTATTCCGAACCCATATTACCTACGCTGCACTTTAATCTTTTATATCGATTTAGCAGGAGCACGACTGTGACCGATAAAGATACAAGACAGTGGGATACTGAAACGGAGCAGTATCTCCCTCTCGCTTCCCAGACCAACCGTTTTGAGAATGTGTTCAATAATCATCGCATACGTTTGGGGATAAGAAAATTTTGGGCAAAGGCAAATCTTCGTATCGGCGCTACATTAGAACCTTCACGCATGCAAAGCTATAATTACAGGGCCGATACACTGTTTTATACGATATCGAAAAATACATTTCATGTCTCTCCTTATGTCAACCTTGTTTGTCCGTTTTCGAAAGAGAGGATACTGAAAGTCGAAGTGTCTGGTAATACACGCCAACCTTCCGGTGCACAGATGCAGCCTGTACGGGATGAGTCGAATCCCAGTTATATACGTGAGGGGAATCCTGATCTGAAACCGATTATGGCGACTCGGTTTGCTTTGACTTATAATGACTACGATAAGAAGAGACAACAGACAATAACTGCTACGGCGGGAATGAATATCGAACGGAATTCTATTGTGAATAAAGTGCAATATATCGATGAAGGTGTACGTTATTCCCGGCCGATCAATCTTAATGGAATATGGGGCGGTTATTTCACGTTTATGTACAGTAAACCCTTGAATGCTTATTTTAGGTTAAGTTCTTTCACGACTGGAAATTATGACCGAAGGATTACTTTCTTGTCGGATAAAGATAATGCGGGAGAAAAAAACGTAAGCGATAATATCCGGTTACGAGAAAGACTCAGGTTGACTTACCGGAATAAATGGTTTGAGTTCGGTATAGTAGAAAATATACGTTATAATTATGCCGGATATTCTCTACAAACCGAAATGAATGTCAACGCTTTTGATATCAACACAGGAGCTGCTCTTGAATTCTATTTCCCAAAAGAAATAACCTTGTTGGTCGATTATAAATACGATGTGAAAACTGGATACTCCGATGGCTTTGATATTCCGCAACATTTGTTGGATGCCCGCCTGAATATTTCTGTATTCAAAAATAAGCAAGGTACTGTCAGTTTACGTGGTCATGATATTTTAGGACAGCGAAAAGTAGTCTCTCGAACTGTACGCTCCAATTATATAGAAGATATACTGTTCAGCACACAACCCCGTTATGTGATGTTGCAGTTCAATTATCGCTTCAACTCTTTTTCTAAATAAATTAGAGCTTATCCGTTATGTATGCTCCTTAATCATCTCGAAAGGGCTTTTTATAGCCGGAATAAACGAGCCGAATTTCCATTGGAGATGGGTAAAGGGAGAGGTGAAAATATCCAAAATCTTCTTTTTTGGCGCTGATTTTTCAATGAATATAAGATAGTTGTTATAAACCGTTGCCTGTGGAAATATTACCTAAGTAAAAATACCGACAAACATATCTGATAATCAATAAGACAGGTTGCCGGTATTTTTACTATTTATGGATTTTGATTTTACTTATTCTTTAAAAGTCAGTAATTTGATGCTTTTCGCTGGTATTTTCAAAGTTAAAATATCTCCGTAATTCCATTGTCGTTTTGAAATTTCTTGGTCATGACCGAGAGGGGAAGATATTGAGAAGTTCTGGAATTTTTTGATTATACCTATATCCCTGTTTAAATGAATAGAAAAAGTCTTTTCTTTGTCAGACGGGTTGTGTAAAGAAATATATCCTTGACTTTCATTCCATCCTGAATAACCGTAGATTTGCTGTAACGTAGGGTCTCCACCCAGCATTTTAATTTGTTTTATTGCAGGAAACACCTCTTGTGCCCATTTCAGCCCTTCAGCAAGTATATCCCAATCTTGTTGACTCATATTTTTGATTTTCAGATACAATTCAATAAAAGAAGTCCCTCTGCTTAAATTCATGAAGAGATACTTCCTGAATTCTTCCGGTGATTCGCCAGCACTCTTTTTTTTCGGTTCATGATTGAAGATAGAACTCAATGGGTATTGGGCGTTTTCTATTCTGAAAGTATTATGATATATGCCGTCTCTGAAAACAAGTTCTTCGCTTCTGTCTTTACAATCTCGAGGAGCATCCCCGCAATTGATTAACCAAATGACATCCGCGTATTGTAGCCACCAGGGACTTAAATATGCACCATTTGTTAAGGCTATAAATATATCGGGATTTATCTCGTGCTGTTTTCGCATGATCTGCATTAAGCGTTCTGTACCTGCGACGATGTAATACATTTTGAACTCATCATACATAGGATCGTTTAACCGAAAGTCGTTTGCCGACATATCTTTACGGATTATTTGAGGCATAATGGGTATGGCGTTCTCGGTAACATCGAATTCTCTTGAACCTAAATTCCCGAACAAACCGTCGAATTTGAAATAACAAACGCCTTGTCTGGTAAAATTAAGTATTCTGTTTTCCAATTTATCCATATATCGAGAGCCGATCATTGACATGCCTGAAGCCAAAGCCTCATACCCGTTTTCTTTCAGAGGACGAACCATTTTTTTCCCTCCGAAATAACAGCCGGGACTAAGCCATATGCCGAGCTTGCCGTTCAACTCTTTCATGGTCGCATGCGTCTTTTTAAAATCTTTCGAAAATTTATCGTTGATTGTCCATACTCCGTCTTTTTCATTTAGTTTGGACAGCGATAAGTCTTGCCATCCGTCATCGATCACATAAGCACGAAGAGGTGTAACACCTCGTTTGACAACCAATTCTTGATATACGTTTTTTGCACTTTGTTCAAATTTTTGTTCATTGATTTCACGACCATGATCAAACCAACTATTGTATTGTATCTGAAGTCGGAGCGGGCGTATTCTTATGTTATTGATATAGTCAAAAAAAGCGTCGGAAATATAAAGAGGGTCATCTGCAATGCCCATGACACTTTTATACGAGCGGTAAGGTTTGTTGGGAAGGATTTGTTTTCCATAAAGATATCCCAGTTTTATTTGTTGATTGGTGGCGGTATTTGAGGCGGCCGGAAATTCAACGCCCCAAAATGTAGCATTTACATAATTATATATGGGTTGTCCTAATCCCGGACTCCAGTTACCATAAGCTTGTGCGGTAATAGTGTTTTTGTTATAAGGTTGATAAGCTCCCTCACAAGATAATTGATCGATGTCTATTCGTTCCAGAGTTCTTGCTTTTTCACTGTTTATGACCAAGTATTTATGAAGATATGCATCTTTTTCACATAACTCATAGAAAACGTCGACTGTTATTTTATACCTCTCGTTTTTTAAAGTAAATTGCAATCCTTTTCCTGGATTTTTACCTTTCCATGTGTAATACTTATTTGATTTAATGGCAAAATCTTTTGAAGTAAGAACAAAATCGGTTCCGGTCTTGTCTGTTCCGTCAGAAAAACGCAGAGAGAACTCTTCGCAATAAAAAGGTGATTGCGAGACTTGTGTCTGTTTGTTAGTTATAGATACTGTATGCAAATATTTATCGATAGAGAATTCTCGCTTTAGATATTTATTTTCTAAAACATGATTTTCTTGAGCATATATGTTGCAGCAATGAGCTAAAACATATAATAGTGTTATGAAGATTTTATTCATGATATATGTTATTTGCTGACTTTATAATCTATTTCTTTAAAAATCAGTCTGAATTTTGCTTAGGTCAGGTTTGTGAGTAAAATTCTGGCTGACTCTAAGATGAAGTGCTTCCCAAAAAGTTAGACACAAAACTTTTGGGGAAGCACTTCAAAGATTTTTTTTTAGTTACATTGTTGTTAGAATACAAGTTATCGTATTCTGAGTATGATAGCGGCTTTATCTTTTATATCTGAGAGATGTATATCCCATAATCCGTCATCCCGTTTTTGCAAATAGCCTTTGCATCCCTGAGTCGGAGACATCTTGGGGCGACCCTTGGGAAAATACATAACTAATTTTCCGTTGCGGGACGAGACAGGTGATAATTCTATCCACATTTCGTCTTTAGCTTTGGCAGATGGGGAGATATTTATTCGGGAAATATTTTTGATTTCCATAGTACCCTGTAAGATGTGTAAGTCAGAAGATATGATCTGTATCGAATCTTCCATAACAGGTCGTATAGATAATAATTGGCAAGAATGAGGTTCAAGATTTTCTATGCAATAACTACCACTATGAATTCCTTTATAAGAATCGGTCCAGAAATCATAAATGTGATATCTTTGTTTGGAATCTAATCCCAAATCTTGCATATTTATCTGATTTGAAGCAGGCTTTTCTTGCCAGTTGAAGACTGCTGTAATAGCGTATTTTTCATTAAATTTTTTTATTGGAATGTTTAATATAGACGGTATTTCTTTTCCTTCGGCAGCCATATAATCAATAATGTCTGCAGATTTTCCGTAGGTCGGTAATACTTGTTGTAGCATTTTTAAACGTTCGGCCGGGAGTTTGGATAGTGAGTCTGAAAACATGATATATCCTCCGGACATGAAGTTTACAGTCAAGTGAGTTTGGAGTTCATTCAGTTTTAATTTGCTTCCGGTTACTCTCATGTTCAGACAATCAGGATCATTTACCCACCAACGTTTGTGGAATGGAATGTGCAAGATACTTTTGCGACATCCTTGCAATAAAGATCTCCAATTCGGATTTACATCACTACCTACTCGTCCGGCTTGTACATAACCGATAGATGGTGGGTACGGAGTACCGTGACAGTTAGCTACGATAACGTCTTCTCCTACCGCTTTACGTATAGTTTTATACATATTTCGCATAGCGGTAAATGGAGTAATACTTCTGTCTTTACGGTTAGGCCCTGGTTCTCTGCTGAAGTCGAGTTTAAAGTACCTGATACCCCATTCATTTACCATAAATCGGAATAATGTGTCGATATGTTGCAATACGTCGGGATTAGAAATATCTATGGAGTATGTCGTTTTTCCCCAATTTAGCATCTTGGTTTGCGGTTCTCCTTTATCGTTTTTGTCGATCCATTCAGGGTGCTGTTTTAGTAATTTAGATTCTGAATGGGCAATGGAAGGTGCAACCCAAATACCTGGAATCAGTCCTGCTTCCGTCACCTTTTTTGCAATAGATTTCATTCCACTTGGAAAAGTTGCTCGCGTCGTACTCCAATCTCCCGGAACTGTAAAATAACCGTCATCGATGAGCATTACTTGAAGAGGTAGAGAGTCTTTGTATTTATATGCTGTGTTAGTGAAGTCCATTACAATATCTTCGTTTATATCGGTATCTCCAAAAGGATTGAACTTATACCAACTACACCATCCCGTTAAAGATGAACCATTGGTATCTGCTCCAACCTCTTTCCCTGTTGCAGTAATTAATTCTCCAAGTTCGGTTGTTACTTTTCCCCCTTTCTTGAAGTGGAAAGCTTCAGCATACATTTTTTCTCGATATTTTAAGTCAACATCCATTTCTACGTTGGCGATAATTTTGGGGGTGTCTTTTACCGGAGATATAATAACGCTGCCCCAAGCATGTTTAATAGAAAAGCCCATAACAGCGTCCGTATTTTCTATCGGGTCGTGAAAGGCCATAAAAGATTTTCCTATTAATTTTTTTCTTCCTAATTTTCGAGCTTCTCCAAGACTTAAAAGTCGGTCTGTCTCACCATAAAGCACTCTCCAATCATTAGAATTTCCACCTAATAGAAGTCCTTCTTCTGCGTCAATTAATCTGACTTCGTTAAAAGTCAAAGGCTGTTTTTTAGTATTTAATACCCATCCGTTTATTGTAGTCCAATTATTTTGTAAATATGAAGTGATTTCGAAACCGAATTTCAATTCATCTTCAGAAATAAATTCATAACTATGTATTGTCCCTTTCCCAAAAGTTGATTCAGTATATTTCGATGAAATTTTTTTTAATTTCATTTTACTTATGGGATATTCTTTATTATTACAGATAAATATGACATCGCTATTCCCAATCCATGTTTTTTGAGATGAGCGGTCTATAAAATCAAAATTTTTTTCTTTTTCATTATATCTAAATACAGGAATGGTGGAGTCTGAGGTTTGTCCTGTAATTTTCATATTTGTGCAAATAAAAAATAAAAAAAGAAATAAAGTGCATTTTATTTTCATGATATATGTTTTTTATGTAATTAATTGTGTTTCGAATATATATTTTATTGAAAAAACAGCCAGACAGATAAAAATAAGGATTTAACGGAGAAAAAATAATTAGAAATGTCCCCGAAAATTAACTACAATATATTCGGGGAACATTTCAAATTATAAAGTCACCCCGGACTTGAAAATAGCGATTTCCCG